>ERZ650311.105-NODE-105-length-52458-cov-8.473828_pt1 | contig 52458 bp, 60 predicted proteins | sample MGYA00376247_ERZ650311 | MGnify/ENA primary metagenome ERZ650311 (study PRJEB26733, sample SAMN07839324) | wastewater metagenome | biome: small river; feature: stream; material: water | place: USA: North Carolina | collected 2016-07-28 ... | reverse complement strand
CGGGACGTGGTGACCGGACTTCCTGAGTCCGTCATAAATGGCTTGGAGACTCACGCCAAAGCGATTGCCGATTTCCTTGAAAGTGAGGCCGTTACGTCGCATCGCGGCGGCCTCTTCAAGATTCCAAGACCTGTGCTCCTGCATATGGTTGAAATGGTCAGTAACGACAAGATTCTCGACGCGATTGTCGGAGCGATTCCCGTTGATGTGGTGAACTTCCTCGGAAGGAAGAAGCTCTCTGCCAAGGACGCTTTGCATGATGTGACGGTGCTCGAAAATGTGCTTTCCGTTGATCCAGAGTCTGACGTAGCCCTTGGAGTCGATCCATCTAGCCTGCCGCTGCTGACGGTGCGTGTGATAGCAAACGCGGCTGCAAAAATCGCCGGCCTGACTGGCGGGCCTTTCAAACGAAACGCTGCAATTCTTGCAGACGCAAATGACCCTGTTCTTGGTACTCATGTTCGTAAGTCCGTAAATAAAGACCTCTCTATTTTACGAGGGTTCGGCGACTCCAAGGTGGTGGATGCCAACGGCAGGCCGCTGGTGGTTTACCACGGCTCTTCGCGCGACATCGAGATCTTCGCGGCTGGCGCCGACGAGGCCGGCCAATCCAATGGCAATCGCACGGGGGCATGGGGCTCATACTTCACACCAAGCGCGGCCGAGGCGTCTATTTACGCAGAGATGGCTGGAGGCGACAGCCCGCAAAATGTAATGCCGGTCTATCTGGCGATCAGAAATCCGTATGTGATGAACCGGTCCGAATGGGGCAAGCACTCGCAACGGACGGCGAAGGCGGCAACTTCGGCAGAGGGCAGGGCTGATGCAAAAGCCGTGCGCGCTGGGATAGAGGCGCTGGGCCACGACGGCATAGTTATCCGCGATCGAGGCTTTAATGACGAGTGGGTCGCCTTCCGCCCCGAGCAAGTGAAATCCGCCACCGGCAATCGTGGAACCTTTGACCCCGCTGACCCGAACATCATGTTCTCGCGCGGGGCTGTTGAAGAAGCACCAGAACAGCCGCCACGCCCAAACATGCTTGCGCGCGCCGTTGGCTATCAGTCCCTGGACGACGCTGGCTCACCAGAGTTCACACCAGGGCGGATGCTCTACAACCTGATCGGTGACGCCACCGGGCCATTGCTGTCCAAGTGGTCCCTGAAGGCCGCCAGCCCCGAGCTGCGCAAGATCATGCGGGCCATGAAGATCGACGTGGCCAAGGCTCAGGATACCGCCGCCGCCGTGGCCAAGGAATCCATGAACCTGAGCCAAGACGAGCGGGAAATGGTTTCGGACCTGATCGAGAAAGAGCTTCGGGCCGGCGTTGTGCCACCGGAGCATGCAATCCGTCTGGCAGCCACGATCAACACGGTCATGGGCAAGCAGACGGACGAGCTGCTGCAGTTGGGCATGCTGTCCCGCGAGAGCGCCGAACGCTGGCGGGGTGAGTACCTGCCACGGTTCTACGAGTCCAAGTTGACCGAGCAGGCCGGCGACTTGTGGGCCGACGCCATGCGCAAACTCAGGGGCAACGGCAAACCCTTGAAGGGCATCCGCGGCAAGCACTTGCGCGGCCGGGGCATGTACGAGGTGATCCCCGTCACGCAGTTGGCCGACTACGAGACTATGGGCTGGGAAGTGCGCGACCCCGACTACCAGCCGGGCCTGACGGACACCGGCATGGTCCAGGTGTGGCGCGACTTCACCCGGCAGGAGCGCGACAAGATGGGCGAGATCCGCGACGCCGGGTTCCGCTTCGTCATGGGCTACATGCAGACCCAGAAAGACATCGCGCTGGGCAAGATGTTCGAGCAGCTGGCGATCGACCCCGAGATGTCGTCCCGGCTGGAAACCGAGAAGTTCAGTGTGCGCGTGCCCGACGGTAAGGCGCCGGGAACCGAGGTCAAGACCTACGGCAAGCTGGCCGGCCGGTACGTGACGCCGGAAACCCTGAGCCAGTTGTCGCTGATCGAGGAAAGCCAGAGCGAAGCCCTGATGATGTACCGTAAGGCGCTGGGTATCTGGAAAGAGGGCAAAACGGTTTTGAATCCAGTCAGCCACGTCAACAACATCGTGAGCAACATCAGCATGGCGCACTTTGCTGGCGTCAGCTACGGCCGCCCGGACAAGTACCTGGCCGCAATGCGCGACTTCGCCAAGAAGTCACCGATGATTCTGGAAGCCAAGGACAACGGACTGTTCCTGGGCACGCTCAGCGAAGCCGAGTTGATGAACACGCTGCCCGAGGACTTGAAGGCGCTGGCGCAGAAGCAGGAGGGCACCGCCGAGAAGGTGGGACGAACGACCTTCAACCTGATGACGTTCTACCTGCGCCGGCCCATGGGCTGGGCCTACCAGGCCGAGGACACGTTCTTCCGCTATCTGCTCTACAAGGACGCACGCGAGCGCGGCATGGAGCCGCAGGACGCCGTGGACTACGCCCAGCGGTACATCTTCACCTACGACGACCTGCCCAAGACCGCCCGCCGAATCCGCGACTACGGCATCCCGTTCTTTGCCTACACCTACAAAGCAATCCCGGCCCTGCTGCATACCGCGCTGACGCACCCGGAACGCCTGGCCGCGCCCGCCGCCGTGCTGTGGACCATCAACGCCGCGGCCTATGCCATCGCAGCCGGTGACGACGAGGACGACTGGGATGTGAAGCTGCGCCGCTACCTGACCGACCCGGAATACCGCGAGAAGGCCCGCGCCAAGGAAAAGCTCGAGCGCGAACTGCTGCCGGAATGGAACAAGGGCACGACCAGCCTGATGACGCCAAAGGTCATCCGCCTGGGCAACGACGAGTTGACCAAGCTGCCGCTGTTCATCGACGTCAGCCGGATCATCCCCGGCGGCGACCTGTTCGACGTGAACTCAAATACCGGGGGTGTGGACATGCCGCAACCCATCACCCCGAGCAATCCGCTTCTTTCGATTTACGCGGCCATCTTTTTGAACAAAGACCCGTACTTTGGGAAAGACCTGACGGACAGCAACGACACGGCGGGCGAGAAGTTCGACAAGCGCGCGGACTGGCTGTGGAAGCAACTGAGCCCGGCCATCGCTGTGAATAACTACCACTGGGAGCGCGGCATGAACGCGCTGGCGCAGGCTTCTGGCGGCGAGGTGAAGTACGTGCCCGACTTCCTAGGCGGCGATTCAACAGGCATCGGGCGGGACGGCCTGCCGGTGCAGCCCAAGCTGGCCGCCATGCAGACGTTCGGCATCAAGGTCCGCCCCTATGACCTGGACGCAGCCGAGTCGATTCAGGAAAGCATGAAGCAGAAGATGATCCGCGACATCGACACGGAACTCAGGAAGCTGCGCCGGCTGGAGAACAAGGGCGCCGTCAGCGACCGCGCCGCGGAGAAAGAGCGCGACCTGGCCAACGTGAAGAAAGACCGCCTGCGCGACGGCAAGACGGTGGACGGCGACAAACGCTAGTCTTTGTGGATGAAGATTTCCGGCATCTGTCCACAGCTCAGGGTGGATGACCGGAATTCCTGATCCCTCCAGACGAAGCATCGTTGCACGTCCAGCAGGCCGGTGGAGTCCAGCACGGGAACGTCGATCACCTTGAGTTCGTTGCCGTCAATCCGGTAGGTGCGAGGCGTCGGCGTCTTGGCCAGGCCTTCCTGTGCCAGTGCCTTGCGCTCTGCCAGGGTCTTGTACGGCCGCACGGGCTTGGACGGTTCTCCCGAGCAACCCGCAAGCAGGACGGCGATCACGTCAACAAGTACCTGTTCAACGCGACGCTGCCGGTGCTGTTCGAGGCCGGCCGCGTGGCGCTCCCCCTTTTCGTGTTCGTCCTGGCCTACAACCTGGCCCGGCCGGGCACGCTCGAACGCGGCGTGTACGGCCGCACCATGTCGCGCCTGGCGATGTTCGGCGCGCTGGCCTCCGTGCCCTTCGTGGCCCTCGGCGGCCTGTACGCCGGTTGGTGGCCGCTCAACGTGATGTTCACGCTGCTGGTCGTCACGGCCACGGCTTACCTGGTCGAACGTGGCGGCAAGCTGCACCTGGCGGCCGCCGGCGTGGTGTTCCTGGTCGGCGGCAGCTCGGTCGAATATTGGTGGCCGGCCGTGGCTTTCGGCCTGGCGGTGTGGTCGTACACGCGCCGGCCGAGCTGGGCCGGTGTTTTTGGTGCTTTGGGTGCTGACTGCACAGCGACCGCGCTGCCGGCTGGGCTGGGTGCCAATATCGCCAAAGCAGCGGCAAGCGGTAAGGATCGGCGCAGGGTCATGCCCTACGCCCTTTGGGAAGCCGAGAGGCCCTCAGTTCCGTGCGGACTTCCATCCACAGCTTGCCTAGCATGTTCTGGCCGTCCCGTTTCGGTCCCCAGCCCCAAAAGTCATCGCGCCACGAGTTCTCAATCAGGGTGCGGTCGCCCGTGGCCAGCAGCTTGCGGCACACATAATCGTGCTGATCGGCTTTGGCGCGCAGGATGTCGCGCATGATGTCGACCTTGACTGCGTCCCAGTCTCGGCGTCGCAAATCGCTGTGCTTTTGAGACAGGGTAAAAGCGTCATGTGCCGATCGCGCGTTTTCAAGCAGGTCCTGAACGCCGCGCCCAGCAAGGTGGTTGAACTTCTCCCAGTGGTACGCCTCTTCTGAGGTTTTGAACACCCTGGAAAGGTCCTCGTACTTGGACGACCACACCAAAGTGAACGCGCTGAAGTTGCTCAACACGTAGAAATCCTGCTCGTAGAAAAACACCTCTTGCTCGGTGTCCAGTCCGTGTAGTTCAATGGTCATGCTGTTCTCCTACCTTTGTTGGGTGTCAATTGCTGTGTGGGGTGCTATGGAAGTGGTAGCGGATTCGCTGGCCTCGTGGTCGTAGATTGGATCATCCACAATGGTTGTGGTCGGGTAGGCCCCGCGTGCGTGCGGCGTAGCTGGATGCATCAGGAACGTGTATTCGCCAGTGCTATCTGGCACCGTCCGGCCCCAACCATGGCGTACTTTGCCCCAGCCTTTGAGCGGGCCTCCATGCCACAACTCGCACGCCTGTAAAAAGGCAGCAGGCTCGTGGTGCCCCTTGCTCATCAAAAAAGTGTGGTGATCGTCATTGCTTAGGTGCGTCACGTCCAGTGGATAGGTGCGAGGCTTAGCCATGGGGCTGCTCCTTTGCCGCTATGGCGGCGAGAGGTTTCCGTCCACCACGAACCTCGCCAGCCCATTCTTCTGGCGTTGCGATGTCGTCGCCGTAGTCCAATATGTGCGGCTCGGTGTAACGCTCGCCGAACAGGAATCTGGCTTCTTCAGCGTGATAGGCAACACGGTTCCACAGCTCGCCTCGGGCAACCTGGATGCCGCCGCAGTCGCCGCATTCGCAAATGGGGGTGTCTGTCATTTGATCCTCCGAAACGAAACAGCCCAGACCCATGGATTGGCCTCCCAGCTTCCAGGGCCGTTGATTTGATCCCATAGCAGGCGATACCAGAAACGAGCAATATCGTCCGGCGCATTTGTTGCGTTTGGCGGGCACCCTTCTGCCAGTGCATCCGCCTCGCTGATTTCATTCAGCTTTTCGACGCGCACCTCGGTTATTTCCAGGGTGATGCGGCTAGCCCAGCGGGGCATGTGGATTGACGGGCGCCACAGCAAGCCGCCTCGTTCTTCATCGGCTGCGTAGTGAAATCGCGCGTCCTTCGGGATCAGGCGCGGAGGCAGATGGTCATAGGCGTGGGGCGCGGCCCACGTTTCTCTTACCCAGAGGCGCGATCCACCGACACAATGCCTTGAATCGACGACAGCGCCACACCCAGCGCACGGGCCGCGTGACGCTGACTGCATAGACCTTTCTGCACAGCCCAGCGAATGTGTTCCCGCTCTTGGTCGGTGAACTTCGACGCCCAGTGCCTCTCGCCCACCGTCGCCCTGCCGTGCAGGCGTTTGTCCTGCCAGTTTTCCGTCGCCGTTCCCCAGCACAGGTTCGATGGCTTGTTGTTGCTGGAGTCCCCGTCCTTGTGTCTGACCTCCGATGTCGGCGTCGGCGGCTCCCCGTGGAAGGCTATGCAGATCAATCGGTGAACTGACTTCGTGACCTTCCGGTTTTCGTGGCACATGCTGATAGTCTGGTAGCCCTTCGGAGTAACGTGTCCCTTCAATGGATACCAGTCCACCAACTCCTTGCGCCCAAATCCCTTGTAACGGGTCCGGCTGTAAATTTGGCCGTCCGACCCGGCCATGTAGTCGTCGTTCGGGGCCACTGGGATTGGCCGCAATTCCACCGGTTTTTTGGTCATGAGCGCAATGGTAGCAAATAAGCCTGTCGCCGGGCTTCCCGTAGGGGCAACGCCATGGCTCCCCGTGGATCTCGGCGCCCGCAAATGGGTGATCGAGTTCGACGGGGCCTTCGCGCACGAACGCCCACCAGGCTGCGTCATATCCGGGTGGGTCTTGCCAGCGCCCGATTGCTGCCGTGTGCGCTGGTGGCTGCGGCCTCATTGTCCGGCGCGTCTGAGTTTTGCTGCCGTCCAGCAGGCCCCGGACCATCGGCGCGCTGAATAAAATTGGGCGCTCTTTGGTGTCTGTCATGCTTCCTCCTTGTGGTCAGCCCCAAAGGCTGAAGATGTGCCAGGACGGCTCTTTCCATTCGATGCCGTTCTCGTCGCAAAACTTGCGCATGGCGGCAACGGCCTCGGATGGCACCTCTGGCGTTCTGACCGCCGTTGGGTGGCCGCGCGACGCCCTCGTTTTCGTCCCGGGCACCGCGAGGAAATACATCGGGTAGTCGTAGCTACAGTGGGTGATGAAGTCAACCGGACTGGCCGCCTTCACCGCCTTGCACGCATCGCTGTAAGCTCGGTATTCGGGCGACTTAATGCCCGCGTTGCCCTCTGGGTAAACCACGCCCGCCTTCTGGTTCAGCCATTCGTCGAACTCAAAGCCGGCGCTGTCGCCATCGTCGTCTTGAAATGCCTCTGGCAGTTCTTCGCCCAGGTTGAAGCCGAAGGCCAGGATTGCATCGGTAGAGACTCCCATGGTCAGGCCGCCTGCTTCGCCTGGATGGCCTGGATGTGCGCGACCATGGCGGCCAGCATCGCGGGCATGTCGGCCAGCCGGTAGAGCTTCGATGTCTTGTCAGTCGCAACCACCGGGAACCCCAGCGCGGCCAGGCCGTCGGCGGTGATGGCCAGCGGGGAAATAGCGGCATTGATGTCACCCAGCTTGATCCGGGCGCCAGTGTCTGCAGGGGGTGCTGATGGGCGGATGAACCTGACGCCATTGCCAGCGATGTGAACTTGTGTGGAAAGCGGGACCACGTTGCCAGCGGGGCCCGCGTCGGCGGGTTGCCCAGCGCCCATAGAGCCGACGCTCGGGCTTGCGGTAGCAGGGGCAATGCGGGCGGTAGCTTCGGGTGTTGCCACCTCTGCCTTCAAAACCTGTTGCATGCCCTGCTCTTGGGGTAACGTGTTGCGCGCGGCTTCGGCTGCGGCTTTCTGTGCTGCCTGCTCCTGCTCCAGCTTCTCGCGTGCTGCCTTTTCGGCCTTGGCCTGTTCTTCCGCCCGGATCTTCTCGCGGGCTTGTTCTGCCTGGCGCTCGATTTCCGCCTTGTGCTCACTGATGCGCGCGACCACCAGAGATTGCAGGTCTTCCGGCGCCTTGAGGACGATGGTGGCGGCATCTGCGAACAGGCCTTTGTGGTCGCCAGCGTTATCGCGCAGGTACTTCAGGTTGGCGTCGATCTTGTCCGCGATTTCGTTTGCGGCGATCTTGGCCCGCGCGAGTTCGTCTGATACCTTGCCCTGCATGCTGTCCAGCGACTTCAGGCCGCGCACCACGCCAGCAAAGTCGGCGGGGATGGCGGGCATGTAGGCCTTGCCCAGGCGGGTGTTCAGTCCATCGATGTGGGCCTTGAGTGCTGTCCCGCCACCTTGCACGATTTCCAGCTTGCGGGCATCCTTGCGGGCCTTGATGGCGTTGGTGAAGGCGATGCGGGTCTTGTCCAGTTCGTCCGCGATCCGGTCAAGCGTGGCGACTGCAGTGTTCACGTCGCCCGTGGCGCCCATGAGGTTGGAGCGGATGCCCAGCAGCGTTGCCTTGCTGGTGTCGCACCACTTCGCGGCTGCGTCAGCGTTGGCAAAGTCGTCGTCGGTTTTCAGCTCATGGTCACGCACCGACTTGATGTAGGCGAGGGCGGCTTCTTCCCACTCCTTGATGTTTGACTCAAGCACCAGAGAGCCCGAAGCCTGGGCGCGCAGGGCAGGCAATTGGTCCGGGCTGTGGCCCACGGGGGCAACGCGGTCGAGAACTTCAGCGGGGACGTAGGCCGCGACATCGGCCTCCAGTTGTTTCCACGTCGGGATGATCTTGGCGCGCAGCTCGGGGTTTGAGTGGTACCACAGGTGCACGACCGTCTCGCCATCGCCAGCCGTGAACAGGCACTTTTCAGCACCTGACAGCATCAACCCCTGCTCCATCTGCGGGTGATACTCGGGCGGGATGGCGCCGGCCTTCAGGCTTTCGACCAAGGCCACATTGGGAGACTTGTTTTCCCACGAGACATCCTGCAGCAGCTTCAGGCCGTCGAACGATGCCGACAGCTTGCGGGACAGCTCCGGCACTTGAGCGGCCAGCACCGTCGCGTACAGCGACTCGCCGATGATTTCTTCGGCCACCGGGAGGGTCTTGGCCTCGTTGGCATGGCCTTTGTCAAAGCGGGCCTGCGTCATAGCGTCAACTTCCGGCGTGATGCCGGTGGCCAGGCGCTTGATCAGGTCATCGCGGCTCTGGTACTTGGAAAGGCCCATTGCTGCGGCAAGTTCGCTGGCGTTGTAGCAGGAGGCCCTGTGCTTCAGCCACTCGGGCGTGTTGGGCTGGGCGGAAATGGTTTCGACGTTCATGGTGTATTCCTTGGGGTGGTTGGTGGGGTACTTGAAACCGGGCTACCTTCATCACTTTTCGGGCTGCATTCCATAGGCCGGGACCGCCGCGCCGTCATAGGTCTGTCTGCCGCCTGCGCAAACGTATTGCCAGGGCTTCCGGTCATGCGGCTTCGTTCCCCCGTATCTGGTTCAGGTATTGAGTTCAGCGGCGCGCTTGTCGTATATGGCCGCAAGCTCTCGCCTCTGGCCTTCGTCCTGGACCATCGCAATCAGGGAGCCGGCTTCGGCCAGCTTGTCCATGTCGCTGGCCTTGCCCAATTTGTCAGCCACGGCGGCAAACGTCATGGTGATTTCGCCGGTATCGGGCGCGGTGGTCGCGGGGGCAGCCGGCGTGGCTTGCACAATGGCTGCGTCCAGGCGCTGCAGTTGATCGGCGGACAACGGGCCTTTGGTCTGCACCATAGATAGCAGGGCTTCGCGGGTCTTCTTGCCGGTGGCAACTGCCTTGGCCCATGCCGTCAGGTTCTTGTCGAAGTCGGCCTCGGGGTAGGTGGCGGGCGGGGCGGGCGGGGGCGGTGCGCCAACGACATCGGCAGGGCCCATGAACTTCTCAGGCGGTGTGCCGCCTTCAAGTTCATCCGGGGTATAGACGCCAAGCACAGAGCCCGGTGAATGCAGCCGCGCCCACTTGCGCACAGCAAGGTAGCAAAGTTGCTGGTATGGGTCTGTGGCCCATTGCGTCGAGAACCGTGGGTAGGCCTGCGACATCATCACGGTCAATTCGCGCGGCTTGGTTTCACCCGACAACGTGGCCCGCACGGTGACGCCTACGCCTTGTTCGTCCTGCTTGGTGTAGGTGGCCACGTAATACTTGCCGCCTGGGCTTCCGTCGTCGCGGGCCTTGCCCTGACGTTCTTCGACCTTGCCAAGCACCTTGTTCCAGTCGCCAACGGGCGTGTACTCGGGTTCAGCGCGGACTGCGCGCGTGCTGACCAGGATGGCACTCACAAGCTGCGCCTCGTAGCCCAGCGCGCCGCTTTGCGACAGGTGGGTTTTCTGGGCCACTGCAAACGGGTTCATGCCCCAGCCCAGCGCCTGGATCGTGATGGCCATGCAGTCGCCCATGTTGCCGCGCAGATGCTTCGGGACACTGACGGCACCCTTTGCCATCAGGCCGGCAAAGCTCTGAATGCGATCAAAGGACGGGCCCAAGATCAGCGAGGCTGCGTTGGTGACTTGAGTGAGTTCCCCCGGAGTCGGGGCAATCGTCAAGGCGGTGGATACGGGTGATGTGGTTGCATTCATTGGGTTTTCGCTTTCACAAATTGCTCATGGGTGATCTGTTCGGCCTTGGCGTGCCTCGGTTCTCCGGGCTTCTGCTTGTCGTTGGCTGCGCGCGCCTGCTCCTGCTGCGCCTGGACGAACCTTTCGGCGGACCAGACGAAGTGAGAGGACACGTAGGTGTTGCCGTCCACGCCCGTTGTGCGGACGTAGATTTCCCTGGTGGGTGGGTGTAGGTTGGTCATGAGGGGAGATTCCAGAAAATGGCGACGAGGGACACGACGACAAACAGCAGCGCGCTGTTGCCATCCCGGTCCTCGTCGTCCAGATCGGGCAGTTCGCAGGCCTGATGCACCGGACATGTCCTGCCCTGCATGCAATTGCCGGTGCAGCACTTGGTGTCCACGCGCTGGCTGCAGTTGGTCTGGCGCAGGGCTTTGACAGCAGATTCAGCGGGCATACGACGCCTCCAGGTGGGTGACGGGCTTGCCACGGCGGGGCAGGCAGACCAGTTCGCCGGACGTGTTCCAGGTGAACCCGGCTTCACCGTGCTGCAAGCGACAGATTTCGGCGGCGGCCATGTCGCGGCGCAGATCCGCCGCGGCTTGTTTCTGGGCTTCTTCCAGCGCAGCCGATTCGGCCCACTCGTCAGAGTGGTCGTCCAGGTGATGTGATGCGGCCAGAGCAAAGGCCAGCAGGGCAGTCGTGCCCCACGCGGCGAGGCTGTTGAGCATGGCGACGGTCATGGCGTGCCTTTCGTGGCCAGATTGATGACCTGCTTGGCCGTGGTGTGGGTTCGACCGGCGCTGGCACCTTCGACATAGGCCGTCATGCGGCGACTGGCAGGCCACCAGTGCACATTGACCAGACCGCCGACGACCAGGACGCGGCCATTGGGGTATTCAATGACCTCCAGTTCAGCGGCTCGGGCCAGCTTCTTCAGGTTGGCGACGTGGCTCATGCCAGCCCCCACGACGATGGAAAGCGAACCTCCAACTCGGCGGCATGGGCATCGGCCGCCCGGGTGTTTGCGTCGGATTGGCTCTGGGTCCAAGGCTTGGCGGAAATGTGATTGACAAGCCCCAACTCCATGCCTTTGACGACGGCATCAGCGGACGTTTCAGCGGGCAGCAGGAAGGCGCCCAGAACGCCCTTGGCAGTGAGCCCAGTGACATCGAACAGCATCAGTGCCTTGCCAGCGCAGGCCGGCACTCCACTACTTGGTGATCGGGGAACCGATCGAACGCCTTGGCGGTCCAGAGCCAGCCACACCCGGCCGCGCCCGTCGGTGTGCTTCTTGGTGGAGCGCACCACGAACTTGTCGGCCTTGTTGTTCACTTCCAGCCACTTGCGCAAGGCGTTTTGCACCCGGCCCACGTCTGCCGGTTCGCAGCCAATGGAAGACTTGGGCTTGAGCTTGGCGAACAAGTCACCGTACTTGTTGCCCGGCATCACTTTGTGTTCGGGCAGCGGGATATCGTGGTCAACGGTCAGGCTGTCAACATTGGCGACGGGTTTCTTCATGGTCTTCCTTGGGGTTGTTTGACGCTGCCCGGTCCAAGCGTTCAGGCCATTGGCAAAGCTGGTGTGAACTTGGGTAGCGGCCATCACCGCCCCCAATGCGGCGTGTTCTGAATCTCCAGCCGCACAGCGTGATTGCTGTTTGCGTCGTCAATCCACACAGGTCTTGGCCGGGCGTCAACCGGGTGATACAAGCCAGCCTCAAGGGCTGCTGCAATGGCATCGCACGGGTGTTGTGCCGAGTAGTAGCGCGTCTCACGCTGGCCGCTGGCGTTGGTGCCTTTCACTTCGTAGCGCATACGTCCTCCAGAATTGGTTTCCAGGTATCGGGGAGTGAGCAGTTCTCGGGAGCAGTGGCAAACATGGGAGCCACGTCACGGTCACGGTGCCCAGCCAATCCGCAACCAATCCGAGTCACGAAAAACTGCGACTCAGGGTGTGCCGTGGCATAGGCGATGAAGCGATCCACGGCGGCGCGGATTTCATCGAGCGACAACGGACCGGCGATCTGCGCCTGAACTGTCGGGATGGCGTATGCCTCGCCTGTTGGGCCTTCTGCAACGCCCCATTGCGCACCGTATTGAGTACGGGCCGCACGGGCGGCGCCAGCGCCATGAATGCCGGAGAGGTTGGAGCCAAACACAAACACCTGACCATCGTCGGCGGCTGTGCCGTCAATGTGGTAGCGGCTCATTCCGTCACCTTTTGCGGCTTGTGGTTTGCGCCAAGGCGATAGGGCGTGTTGGCTTCGATGCCGTCCTCGCCCACATAAGCAATCACAGTGCGGTTACGTGAGCCGTCCCAATACTGGAAATGCATCGTGGCGCGGTAGCCCCCGGTCATCGTGGCGCGGTAGCCCCCGGTCATCGTGGCGCTGTCGCCCCCGGTCATCGTGGCGTAGTCGCCCCCGGTCATCGTGGCGTAGTTGCCCCCGGTCATCGTGGCGCTGTCGCCCCCGGTCATCGTGGCGTAGTTGCCCCCGGTCAACACGGACAACGCACCGCCTTGAACCTGTTGGTTGTCGCCGCACTCCAGCACGGCGCCGATCACAGCCACGTTCGCGGCTTGAGGTTCATTGGCAATCAGATAGGCCGCAGCCTCGGAACGCGAACCCACAAACCGCACAGTGCCGCGCTGGAACTTGCATTTGCCGCCCAGCATGCGGACACCAGCCAAATCGACCTCGACAACAAGCCACTTGGCATCAGGGCTCAGAGCGTAATTGCTGCTGCTGTGGTCACCCTGACCGTAGAGCCAACCATGCAAGCCTGCGCCGCATTGGTCGTTGTCTTGCCAGTCCGGCGCTTCGGCAACTTCGCCAACACCAGGCCAGATAAAGCCGTTCTGACTGCTCATGTCAGCAGCACAACAGCGCAGCACCAAAGCGGTCTTGGGTGCTTGGGATTCGTTCTCGCTCATTGGGTTTCACTCCTTGCCCCGTGTTTGTGGGGTGAGTGAAATATACAACCGTGTGTCACACAATGCAAGCCCATTCCCAGAAAAAGATTTCTTGCATGTGTCACGCTTTGGGCTATGATTCAGCCATGCAAACCGAAAAAACCCAAGCCATGAGCGTGCGGCTACCCGTTTCAGTATGGGTCAAGCTGCGCCAGTTGATGCAACTCAAGGGCCGCACCTGGCTTGAGAAAGCTGTGCAGCGCGAACACCGGAAAGAGTTTGGCAAATGAGCCCATTCGATTTCAGCGGGCCCAGCACCACAGGCCCGACAGCACGCGAGAAGGCACGCCAGCACAGGCGTGACCTGAATATCAAGCTGCTGGTGCCTGACGCCAAGGGCGGCGAGCCCGTTAACGCCCACTCGCCGCGATCAATCGTGATCGGCTCTCAGAGCGACGAAGGAAAGCGCGGGCGGATGCGTAGGAGGGCGATTTGATGGACTACGAATCCTTTGTAGCGTCGAAGCGCCGCGCAGAAGTTGCAACCGGGCACAAGCCTGGCCAATTGAACGAGCACCTGTTTGATTTTCAAGCCGCGATTGTTGAATGGGCCGTGCGACGTGGCCGTGCTGCGATCTTTGCCGACACAGGGCTAGGCAAGACGCTCATGCAGTTGTCATGGGCCGATGAAGTTGCAAGCCAAACCGGCGGCATCGTGCTGGTGCTGGCGCCTTTGGCCGTGTCTGAGCAGACCATTGAGCAGGGCAGGACATTTGGCATTGAGGTTTCCCGCGTAGTGCAAGGCGGCACGCCGACCGGCCCCGGCGTCTGGATCACCAACTATGAGCGCATGGACTCGATTGATTTCACCGAGTTGCATGGCTTGGTCCTTGACGAATCCAGCATTTTGAAGGCGCATGACGGAAAGACGCGCCAGCGAATCATTGAAGCCGCTCAAGGCGTGCCGTATCGCCTCAGTTGCACAGCAACGCCATCCCCTAACGATTTTGACGAGCTTGGAAACCAGTGCGAATTTTTGGGCGTGATGACCCGCACTGAGATGCTGGCGACGTACTTTGTCAACGACACGGGCGACACCGGAACTTGGCGGCTAAAGGGCTGGGGAGCATCTAAGTTTTGGGAGTGGATGGGGACTTGGGCTGTTGTTCTGCGCAACCCTCAAGACTTGGGCTTCAACGGTGCACGATATGAACTGCCGCCGCTCAACTATCACGAGCACGTTGTAGAGGCGGAGCAATTGACGGGTGAACTGTTCGCACGCCCGGCCATGGGTCTTGCAGAACGCAGAAAGGCCCAGCGCGACAGCGTAGAGGCCCGCTGCAGAGCTTTGGCGGATGTGGTTAACGCGGAGCCCGGAGAGCCTTGGCTGATCTGGTGCCATCTAAATGACGAGGCAGAACTCATCACGCAATTGATCCCCGGCGCGGTGAATGTTCAAGGCTCCGACAGCCCGGAAAGCAAGTCAAAAAACCTTCTCGGTTTTGCGCACGGAGAAATTCGCGTATTGGTCAGCAAGCCAAAAATTGCCGGGTTCGGCATGAACTGGCAGCACTGCGCCCGCATGGCTTTTGTGGGCCTGGACGACAGCTTTGAGAAGTTTTATCAGGCAGTGCGGCGCTGCTATCGCTTTGGACAAAAGCGCGGGGTGCAGGTGCATTTGTTTACCGCAGAGAACGAAGGCCAGATCCTCGCAAACCTGAAGCGCAAGGAAGTTCAGCACCACGAGATGAGCGCAAACATGATCGAACACATGAAGGAAATCATGAATCACGAACTGACTGGACAAACCAACGTGGTTGAAGCCTACCAAGAAGACACCTACGAGGGCGAAGGCTACACCGTGCATCTTGGTGATTGCGTGAAGTGGGCGCGACGCATGGCGGACAACAGCATTGACTACAGCGTGTTTTCGCCGCCGTTTGCCGATCTGTTTGTTTATTCGAACAGCGACCACGACATGGGCAATTGCAAGAACGACGCGGAGTTTGCTGCTCAGTTCAAGTTCTTGGTTTCCGAGTTGTTTCGCGTGTTGAAGCCGGGCCGTAACGTGTCATTCCATTGCATGAACTTGCCGACCACAAAGATGCGGCAAGGCTTCATCGGCCTGCGTGACTTTCGCGGAGACTTGATCAAAGCATTTCAAGACGCTGGGTTTATCTACCACTCTGAAGTCTGTATCTGGAAAGACCCAGTAGTGGCAATGCAGCGCACGAAGGCACTGGGCCTGCTACACAAAACCATCCGCGAGAACAGCACGATGAGCCGCATGGGCTTGCCGGATTACGTGGTGACGATGCGCAAGCCTGGGGACTGCGAAGAACGCGTGACGCATGGCGATGACTTGCCTGTTTTGATGTGGCAGAAGTACGCAAGCCCGATCTGGACCGACATCAATCAAGGCCGCACGCTGAACAAGCTGCCAGCCCGCGACGAGAACGACGAAAAGCACATGTGCCCGCTTCAGTTGGATGTGATCGAACGCTGCATCCATCTTTGGACCAACAAAGGCGACTTGGTTTTTTCGCCATTCACCGGCATTGGCTCCGAAGGCTATTGCGCCGTGAAGATGGGCCGGAGATTCGTCGGTACTGAATTAAAGCCGCAGTATTGGGACTTGGCGTGCCTGAACATTGAAGACGCTTTGAAAGAGCAATCAGGGCTGTTCGCGGAGGCCGAATGACACCCGCCCAACTAAACCAGCCCCGGCCGGCGCTGTACTTCGACGACCTGCAGCCGGTACGCGGACGCCGCACAGATCCGCAAACCTCGCACGATGCCGCAAGCCGCGCAGAAAGGTTTGGCCGCTTCGCATGCCGGCCGAATCCTTGCCGCACTCAAGGAGCACGGCCCTGGAACGCCTGCCGCCTTGTCTGGGCACACTGGGTTGACCGTGGTCCAGATTGACCGCCGATTGCCCGAGCTGCGTGCGATTGGTCTGGCTTGGCCGACTGGTGAAATCCTGGGGGGCGACAGGGTTTGGAAATGCGCGGCGGCAACGCTTGCCCGTGGATAAGTGCCGTGCTAGACTTCCATCACGCTGTGAGAGGCGTAATAGGGCGGTGTCAGCAGTTCCCATTGGGGACGGCCCCAGATGCCGTAAACACTCGCAATGAGTGGCCCGTCCCGGTAATTCTCACACTGGGACCGTCCACCAATGGGAACTGTAAGTGCACTACTACAAGCGAAACATAGGCGATTACGCCAAGAAAGCAGGCCGGCTGTCAATGCTTGAGCACGGAGCGTACACGCTCTTGATCGATGCGTGCTACGACCGTGAACGCTTCCCGTCGAAAGACGAGGCCATCGAATGGTGCTGGGCGAGAACGCCTGATGAAATAGCCGCCGTCGAGTTTGTTTTGGCGCGGTTTTTCACCCTGGGTGATAACACATACACGCAAGAGCGCATCGCCGAAGAGCTGGCAAAGTATCACGAAAGCGCAGTGCGCAACAGCAAAATAGCCACGGAGCGTGAGGCAAAGCGCACGAAGCGTGCACGAAGCGTGCACGAAGCGCCACCTAACCAAGAACCAATAACCAAGAACCATAAACCAAGAACCACAAGAAATACAGTCGCTTCGCTACCGCCTGACGGCGTATCTGATTCAACTTGGCAAAGTTTCCAGCAGCTTAGAAAAGCCAAACGGGCGCCGATAACACCTGCTGCTATTGCTGGGCTCCGACAGGAAGCTGACAAAGCCGGGTGGACGATGGAGGACGCATTGAAGGAATGTTGCGCCCGAGGATGGCAGGGGTTTAAAGCCGATTGGGTAGCACGCGCAGGACCGACCGGAACACGGAACAAGCAACAAGAGCTTGAGGATAGAAACGACGCGGTATTGGCTGAATACTTGAAAAACCGGGAGGCTGTAGATGGATAAGTTGCGCGACATTGCAGGGCTTGTGACAAACGTCTGCAAGTTCTATCGGCAAGACGCTACAGAGTTCACCATTGACGTCTGGGTGAACGCGATGCAGCCGTTTGATTATGGGCAGGTAAGCCGCGCATTTTCTGCGCACCTAGCCAACCCTGAGAGCGGGCAATACATGCCAAAGCCTGCGGACATTGTGAAGGTTTTGCAAGGCACCAGCACTGATCGGGCTGCTCTGGCATGGGGGAAGACCCTGGAAGCGATGGGAAGCGTTGGAGCCTATCAGGATGTGGTGTTTGATGATCCTGCGATCCATGCCGCTGTGGAAGACTTGGGCGGATGGCCGAAACTATGCCGCACGGAAACCAAGGACCTCAGCTACACACAGCACAAATTCACAGAATCACACAGAGCTTATACCGTACGCGGTGAGTTTCCATATCCGCGCAGGCTTGCTGGCGACAGGAGCGCAGATAGCGAATATGAACGTAGGGGCATGAAACTACCTCAGCCCGCGCTGGTGGGCGACAGGGAGAAAGCCAAGGCAGTTTTCTTGGGCGGCAACGTGGCGGGAAAGACCGCAATCACGTTCAGCAGCTTGGCCGAATTGGCACACAAGCGACTGCCAAACGAGGTGGCGGCATGACCGGATCGCAACTGTACTTGCGTGCCTTGCGCATGTTGACCGACGGCCTGGATCACAGCGCATCCGCCATTGAATGGGCGCAAAAAACGACAGGGCTTCCGCTGATGAATCGTGGCACCTCTGACCTGTTGGCCGATGGGTTCAGCGAAAGGGAAATAAGCCTTGGAGCGCAAAAGGAATGGGCATGAATGGACTGGCAAACACACACCGCCGAACACAAGCAGGCCCTGCTTCGGCACTGCTGCTGGATGGCCGAACTGGACCCGGACTACGCGATCTGGGCAGCACAGGACTACGAGAGCAGGAACCCGGCCCTGCTGCTGAACCTGGAACGCAAGGTCAGGCAGCACGTAGCCAGGGAACGGGAGAAGGCCAATGCAGCCGAGAAAGGGCAATGACATGCTGACCATCCACTTCCACGTCCCTGGTCAACCTGTTGGCAAAGGCCGCCCCCGAATTGGAAGGGTGGCCGGGTACGCACGCATGTTCACGCCAGAAAAGACCGTCAGCTACGAAAGCACTGTTGCCCTGTTCGCCGCCCAAGCAATGGCTGGCCGCCCACTGTTGACCGGGCCGGTGAACCTGCAAATGCGCGTGGACTTTCCTATCCCGGCGAGCTGGTCCATCAAAAAGCAGCGCGCGGCAGAGGCTGGGCTGATCTTGCCCGCCGTGAAGCCAGATGCTGACAACGTGGCCAAGGCCATCTGCGATGCCATCAACGGGGTTGTCTGGAAAGACGACGTTCAGGTGGTGGACCTGACAGTGAGGAAGCGGTATTCCATGGTGCCAGGGGTGGCAGTGCGGATTGAACCCGTGGAGATTGCATGACCCGTATCTACATCGCCGGTCCAATGACCGGCTATCCAGAGCTGAACTTTCCGTTTTTCAATACCGCTGCCAAACGCCTTCGGGAGCAGGGCCATGACGCAGTGAACCCGGCAGAGATCGTGACCGACCAGTCGGCTGATTGGCAAACCTGCATGCGTGCCGACATTGCCCAACTGGTGACGTGTGACGCCATTGTGTTGCTGCCAGGGTGGGAAACGTCCAAGGGCGCCACGCTTGAGCACTCAATTGCCAACGCGCTGGGCTTCAAGGTCTATCACTGGGCTGGTGACTTGAAGGTGGTTCGATGAACGGCCTCGAACAGATCGGCATCGCGGTCTTCGGCGTGGCCGCTATCCGCCTGAGCCAAGACGCGCGGCCGAAGGTGCAGCGTTGGGCCTGTGTGTGCGGGCTGCTGGCGCAGCCCTTCTGGTTCTGGACTACCTACGTGAACGGCCAGTGGGCAATTTTTGGGCTGTGCTTCCTCTACACATGGGCGTGGGCGAAAGGCGTCCGCACGCACTGGATGCGGGGAGCAAAGCCATGACGACCCACTGCGCCGCCTGTGGCCGAGTTCTGAGGCGCGACCCGATCATGGTCAACGACCTGCCGATGGGGCCCGGTGTGCGCAGTGAAGGCCTGCCGAGCTGCAGCTTCTTCTGTGAAATAGCGGAGCAGGGGTACACGGCATGACCGACATCCTCGCCCGCGCAGAGCTGCACACCCCAGAGCAGGCCAGAGCCGTGCTCACGACCAGCACGCTCCCATGGATTGGAGAGCAGCTCAAGCAAGGCCGAGAACTGGTGCTGGAGGTTCGTCTCCTGGAAGACGACATCACGGACAAGCAACGTGGATTCCTTCACGCGGTTGTACTGACGGAAATCGCCCAAGGTCTGGTGATCGATGGCCGGCGCTACTCCATGGCTGTCTGGAAAGAGCACTTGCGCCGCGAGTTCCTGCCGGACAAGGTGCAGACGTTCATCAACCCGCTGACCGGCAGAAAGAGCCGCCGCCGCGTGCGCCAGAGCACCGAGGACTTGGGCATCCGGGGCATGGCTGACTACATCGACAAGTGCTGCGCCTGGGCGGCAGAGCACGGAATCACGATCAGCGCGCCACTGCCCCCAGAACTGAGGCCCCAGCGAAAGCGGGCCAAGGCCATCGAGAACGGCCAATTTGACGCCGATACGGGCGAGATTTTGGAGCCAGCGTGATCGAGTGCAGTTACCAGCGCACCGACACACCACCCCGGCCAGCTGCAGCCCTGGTGATCAAAGGGTGGAGGACCACACAAGACCCCCCGATCTACATGGGCCGGCTGACGCCCATCCGAGTGGTGGACTTTTTCGACGCGCCGCGGCCCCGCGATCTGGGCTGCACACAACCTGGAGATTGACATGCAAGTGACCAAAGCAATGGTTGAGAGTTTTCTGACATGGCCGGTGCCGGCCGATGTCCACCCGGACGGCACACCTGGCCAGCCCGGGCGCACAGGCACCAACCTGATGACCTATTCGCAGGCCGAGGCAATGCTTCAGCACGTCCTTGGCCCGGTGGGTGAAGGCACCGAGGGCATTGTCGGCCCCGCCGAAGGCCGTGAACTGACCTACGGCGAGAAGGCTGTGGGCCTCGGATTCAACCCCGGCGCCAATCCCGAAGTGCACGCCTGCAAAGCTGGGTTTGCTGTCGAGATTGATCGAATGCACAACCTGCGCACCAAGTCTGATGACGCGGATGTGTGGCGGATGACCGAAATCGCCATCGAGGGGCTGCAGACCGCCCAGATGTGGGCAGTCAAGGCCGTCACCTGGAAGTCCTGACGCCCTTCACAACCAGAAAGAACCACCATGGGACCACAATTCCACCTATCCGTGACCGTCTGCAATGACGCGGACGACGCCATCGCCAAAGGCTACGACTACGCCAGCAATGGTGCCGAATTCAAACCCATCGAAATCACCGAGGCTGTTGTCGTGCGCAAAGGCACCGTTGGCGGCAATTCGACGGTTGACCTGGTGCTGAAGGACGAGAGCGGCCAGAAGTTTGTCGTGATGCTGACCGGCGCGCTGATTAAGTCCATTCCCTGCTGACCCATGGCCTTCGGCTCCCGCTGGACCCCACCGCTCCGCATGCGCGACCGCGAGCCGCCCGATATGGTGATTCCCATATCGACTCGGCGCGGCACCTATGCAGGCGGAACCAGCGGACAGGCGGTGGCAAAGGAATGCGCAATCAGCCATGAGGGCTATCGCCGCCTGGTTGCCAAGCTGCCCTGCAAAGCCTGCGGAATCGCCGGCCTGAGCCAAGCGGCGCACCCGAACACGGGCAAAGGGCAGGGCATCAAGACGGATGACCGGGAGTGCTTTCCCCTGTGCGCAGACAGCCCGATGCGTAAAGGCTGCCACCCCAAATTCGACCAAGGCGCGATATTCTCCAAAGCCGTGCGCCGGGAGATTGAGCAGGCGTGGGCGGCAGACACGCGGCGGGCTATTGAAGCGGCTGGCCTGTGGCCGGTAGGACTGCAAAAAGTGCCGCCAGCCCTCGCCAGTGCTGCGTGAGTAGCTATCAAAACAGGAGCGGAAATGATGGAACCGAGAATCAGGACAGAGCGGGAACACAAAGGTTATTTGGTCCGTGTCTGGTGGGATTGGGTCGAAGTGGCCTATCTGGTGTTGGGGCTGCGAGGCTTGAGGGCGGAAATCGAATTCCCGTCTGACTGGCACGAGCATCGCAGGGCCTGGGTGCGCTTGGGCTTTGGCCTATTCACTCTGGCGTTTTCATTCCCGTGGAAGTGGGTAGTGCCTGACGACGGCCAATGCTCAGGTCCGACATACGGCTTCAGCTTCTTTGGAGACGGCCTGCATCTTCATTGGGGCAAGTGTCACGGGAAGCGAAGCGACCCATTCACGATCATTCAAATGCCTTGGGGATGGCGCAATGGAAAGCGTGAGTTGCTGGCCGGCCCGGAGCAGCACCCATATCGCTACGTGCTGCGCAGCGGCGAAGTGCAGGAACGAGTGGCCACGATCAAGGCCGAGCGGTTCACTTTGACGCGCCCATGGCTGCCATACAAGAGGGTTGATACCGCCCTGAACATCGACTTTGACAAAGGGGTCGGGGAGCGCGTCGATACGTGGAAAGGCGGCGTGTACGGCTGTGGGTACCCTATGCTGAAGGGCGAAACGCCACTGATGACGCTGCGGCGCATGGAAAAAGAGCGCAAGTTCACTTGAGCAGGAGCGGAAAGAGTGACCGAAGAAGAACAAGGCCAGTACAAACGCTTGTTGCTCAACCGAGTAGCCGGCCACTACGACGACGAAGACTGCTGGCCGTGGGCCGGGTCACTCGTCCAGGGCGCGCCTTGCCTGAGCTGGAAAAGCAAGAAGCTCTATGCCAAACGCGTGATGTGGGCCATTGACCGCAAGAAGCCGGTGCCCGCAAACCTGTGCGTGGTCAATTCGTGCGACGACCCCATGTGCATCAACCCAAGGCACCTCAAGGTGGCGACCAAGCAGCAAGTCATTCAGGCCACGGCCAAGACCGGCAAGCTGAACCCGCCCGGCTTTGCCGCCAAGATTGCCGCGATGAAGCGGGCCAAGAGCAAGCTGAGTGACGAGGCCGTGGCAGCAATCAAGGCCGGGACCGACCACCCAAAGGACGCGGCGGCCAAGCACGGCTGCAGCGTGGCCTATGTCTACATGCTGCGCCGCAATCTCTGGCGCAACGACTATCGCGCCAACCCGTTCAGCGGGCTGCTGGCTGCGAATTCTGACCAGAAAAGGAAGACCGCATGAGCATGATCACAGACCGCTACGCCAGCGCCGTCAACAGCCGCAGCCTGACGGTGGAGCCCAGAACCCGCATGAGCGACACCGACGTGCTGGGCGCCTACGGCCTAGCCAGTCGCGTGACGCCGCTCGGGGTGGCCCTGGAGCGATTCTTTGCCGGCGACGGACGGGAAGCCGCGAACATCGTCACCGAGCTGTCCCAAGCAGCCCACCGGCACAGCTTCAAGCTGGACTGCCGGATCTCCCGGGTAGAGTGCGATGACATGGCCAAGTCCTGCTTGGCATGGCACCGCAACGGCGCATGCAGGCACTGCGGCGGCCACGGCTACCTGATTTCACCGGGCGCGCCTACACTGAGCGAACGGGAATGCCCGGCCTGCAACAACACCGGGCGCCGGCCGCTGGAGCAGGAATTCCGCCTTGAGCACCGAGAGCTGGCAAGATGGATGGTGGCGGAACTGGCCCGGGAAACAGGGCGGGCGGGGCCGGAGGCAATGCGGGCGCTGGCGCCGAAACTGGAGTTGTGATTGGCCCCTTGCAACTGCCCAAAAATTGGGCATAATCCCGCCAAGCCGTACAAAGGCCGGGAAAGCCGGTCAAAAGATCAAAGGCCCCAAATAGAGCGATGGCGAAGCCACCTCTACTGAAACCCAAGAGCCCGCACCCAGCGGGCTTTTTGCATCCCACACCCCACAAAATCCACCACGTAAAGCTGCCGTCTCCTCCCTTAGGGCAGCGCAGTGGTGGCCCCAGCGGTATGAGTGGCGCCACGGCGCCGGGGCAATCAGCCGCAGCGGATTCTGGTCGAGTTCGTCCTGCTTTCAAGTCAGGACAGGGGCCGACCAAGGCCGCACACCCATTGTCTCCGGGCTGCTTCGGCAGTCCTTCAGCCCCGTACCCCGGGGCTTTTTTCTTTCAAGGACCGGAATGATCGACATCGACACAGCCATGACGAAGTTGGCCGGTGTTGCCGGAGCCTGCTTCAGCCTGGCCTTCCTCAAGGGCACATGGTGGGAACGCATATTCATGGCCGTTGGCGGAGGCATATTGAGCTACTACGCCACGCCGGCCGCCGCGCTGCGCTCAGGCCTACCCGAAGGCCTGAGCGGGTTCCTGCTGGGCCTGTTTGGCATGGCCATCTGCGCCAAGCTCTGGGAAGGCATCCAGGCAACCCCAATCGCGGAAATCTGGCAGGCCGGCATCAACAAGGTGTTCGGCACCAAGGGGCCAGTCAAATGATCCAAGCCGCCAACTTGATCGCGTCTGGCCTGATTGCATGGTGGTGCGCCGCCGCCGTCCTGAGCCACAAGTTTGCCGACACGCTGCCCCAAAGGATTGCCTTGGGCGTGGCGTGCCTGGGCGCCATGGCAACCAGCTGGTACTGCAACACCAACCCACTCCCGGGCGGGATTGAGCTGCTGTTGTGGGGCGGCGCAGCGTTTGCCACGGCCACGGCCCACAAACTGAGCCAACCTGGCAAGAAAACCATGCTGCAGGACGAGGAAGCGCCGGAAAAATGAGAACCGCCCACGACTGGTACGACATCCTGATTGCGTGCCAAGTGAAGCCGCACGTTGCTGCGGAGTGGTCTGAGGTGTTCGCGGATGTGGTGAAGCCCGACAGCTTTTCCGCAGGCGACGAAGACCTGAGCGCATTCCTTGGCCAGATCCTGCACGAGAGCGACGGCCTGACCCGGCTGGAGGAAAACCTGAGCTACAGTGCCGAGCGCCTGACGGTGGTTTGGCCAAATCGGTTCCCGACCAAGGCAGATGCCCAACCCTACGCCCGCAACCCCGAGGCCTTGGCCAACCGGGTGTACGGCGGCCGAATGGGCAACACCGACCCGGGCGACGGCTGGAAGTACCGCGGCAGGGGACCGCTGCAAGTCACGGGGCGCGACAACTACCGCTCGGTGGGTGGAATCGTCGGCCAAGACCTTGAGTCCATGCCCGAGCTGCTGGAGCAGCCGCGTTTTGCGCTGGAAGCCTGCATCGCTTGGTGGGAAGACCGGATCCCCGATGAACTGCTGGGCGCCCCCGAGAAGACGACCCGGCGAGTAAACGGCGGCCTGATAGGGCTGGCCCACCGGGAAGAACTGACCGCCGCAGCTCGAGAGGCGCTGGCCTGATGGATTGGCTGAACCCCGGCCGGTGGCTGCTGGCCGGAGGCCTGATCCTCGCCCTGGTGCTTGGCTATAACGCATGGGCAGTCCATCAGCAGGACATCGGAGAGGCCAGAGCCAACGCCAGATGGCAGCAAGCCACTGACGAGCTGAAAGAGCAGGCCCGCACAACGCTGGCCACCGAGACCGCCAAAGCCAAGACCGCAACCGACGCGCTACGCCAGTTCAAAGACACCCAGGAGCTGAAAGATGCCAACAGCCGTCAGACCATTGCAAACCTGCGCAACGAGGTTCGCGCTGGCACTCGCGCTGGTGGTGGCCCAGGGCTGCGCGACCCGTGGGCTCCCGGATGTGGGAGCGGTGGTAGTGGCACCCAAACCGCAGATCCCACCGGAGCCAACCCTGGTGACCCAGACCGAGCCGATGCCGGCCGGGTGGTTTCTCCAGAGCTTGAAGGACTGCTGCTTGATCGGCTTGCAAAGGCCGACGTCATCAACATCGCCTACGCCAGCTGCAGGGAAGACGCCCGGCAACTGAGGCTTCAACTTTCACCAGGGAACTGACAGTGGCGACCAAAAAGCCGGCCGCAAAGAAGGCAAAGAAGGCAAAGACCGCAAAGCACCCAGGCGGGCGCCCGGCCATCTACAGCTCCGCTCTAGCCGACAAGATTTGTGAACGGCTGGCAGAGGGCGAAAGCCTTGTCCAGATTTGCAAGGACGACAAGATGCCTGGCCGTGCCACTGTGATGCGCTGGCTGGAGGATTCATCGCCCGTCAAAGTCGAGTTCAGGGACAAATACGCACGCGCACGGGAAGCCCAAGCCGAGAAATACGCGGCAGAGATCGTTGAAATTGCTGACGAAACCGTGATCGAGGCCACCTACCTGGGCGAAGAAGTGCGTTTGGACGTGAGTTCTGCCGCTGTTGCCCGCAACCGGCTGCGCGTTGATGCCCGCAAGTGGATCGCTGCCAAGCTGTTGCCCAAGAAGTACGGCGACAAGTTGGCCATTGGTGGCGCTGATGATCTGCCGCCCGTCCAAAGCAACGTGACCATGACGCCGGCCGAGGCTTACAAAGCCATTTTGGGCGGCTGATCTGTGGATAAGTCGGCGCCAGTTGTAACAAAGAAGGTCAAAAAGACCGCAAAACACCGGGCTGATACCAAAGAGTTGTTACAAACGCCGCAAGTTGCTGCAAATTTAAGCACATGGGATTGGAAGGCCCCCGACTACGACGCTGAGTTTGTCCGCAGGACAGAGGCTTTGGAGCGACTGAGGGCCAAGCCAGAGGCGTTGCCGGCGCTCAAAGAGCACTACAAGAACAACCCGGTGGACTTCATCGACGAATGGGGCATGACATTTGACCCGCGGCTGGCTGAGATTGGCATGCCCACCGTCATCCCGTTTGTGCTGTTCCCAAAGCAGGTGGAATACATCGAGTGGGTAGTAGCCCGGTGGAAAGGCCGGGAAGATGGACTGGTCGAGAAGTCGCGGGACATGGGCGTTTCCTGGCTGTGCGTGGCCGTCGGCGTCTGGATGTGGTTGTTTCACCCCGGCGTGGTGATTGGATTCGGCAGTCGCAAAGAGGAATACGTGGACAAGATTGGCGACCCAAAGTCGCTGTTCTGGAAGATCCGCCAGTTTGTCAACCTGCTGCCGGTGGAGTTCAGGCCGCAGGGCTGGAACGAGCGGACCGATGCGCCGCACATGCGGGTGCTGAACCGGGAGAACGGATCAAGCATCGTCGGGGAGGCCGGCGACAACATCGGACGCGGCAACCGGACCTCGATCTACTTCAAAGACGAGTCGGCTTTCTACGAGCATGCCGAAGCCATTGATGCAGCTCTAAGCCAAACCTCGAACTGCAAGATCGACGTGAGCACGCCGAACGGACCCGGCAACCCGTTTTACCGCAAGCGGCACGGCGGGAAGATGCCGGTTTTCGTGTTCGACTGGAAAGACGACCCGAGGAAAGACAAGGCCTGGTATCAGCGGCAGTGCGACACGCTGGACCCGGTGATCGTGGCGCAGGAAATCGACCGGAACTACGAAGGGTCGATCAGCAATGCCTACATCCCCGGGGACACGGTGATGGCCGCCATGATGCGCGGACCTTCCGATGTGATGCCCAACGGCGGCTTGCGCGTCGGCGTGGACGTGGCGCGGTTCGGTGATGACAAGTCGGTGATCAGCTTTCGGCGCGGCCGGGTGCTGCTCAAGCAGGTTGTTTTGGCAAAGCTCGATGTCGCCCAAGTGGCGGCCAGAGTCAGGGCAGAGATCAAGGCCTACGGAGAATTGCCCGAACAAATCGCGGTGGACACCATTGGGATCGGCGCTGGCGTGGCGGACATCCTGAGAGGCTGGTACCCAGACAAATTCAATAGCGCTGGAGTGCGCACAAAAATCGTTGTCGATGTGAATAGCGCATTGCGCATGAGCAATGGCAACGACTACAACATGCGCGCGTTCATGTGGCGCGAAATGGCCGAATGGGTGAAGACGGCCTCAATCCCAAACGACCCGGACTTGAAAACCGACCTCACATCGCTGCAGTACAGCTTTCGCGGTGGAGAGCTGCTCATGGAGAGCAAAGACGACGCAAAGCACAGAGGCGTCAAGTCTCCTGATAGAGCCGATTCGCTGGCGCTGACGTTCGCGTATCCAACCATCGTCGCGCCCCAAAGAAAACCAGCCCTGACCTGGCGACCCAAAGACGCCGGCATGGGCTACTGACAAGGAAACACCATGGCAACAGTCACACCGACCATCACCAATCTGACGGCCGAGACGGTCAAGATCACCTGGGCCCTGACCAGCGCCAACACGGACGGCGCACCTGTGCCGGCCCGGTTCGCGGACTACGCCGACCGCACGGTCTATTTCATGGGCACATGGGGCGGGGCAACCGCCGTGCTCCAGGGGGGGGACGGGAGCACCTACCTGACCCTGACAGACCCACAGGGCAACGGCATCAGCAAGACCGCCGACGGCATCGAGATCGTGACCGAGACGCCGGAGTTCACCCGGCCGAACCTGACGACTGCCGGCACAGGCGCCACCATCACCGCGACCATGATCCTGCGCCGCGGCTTTTTCCGAGGGATTTGAAATGACCCAAGCACATGAAGCAGCCGACGCCATCCGGCGCATGGCCAAGTTCTACCAGAACATGCAATTTGCGGCCGACACGCTGGAGCGGATCGGCAGCCTGGAGCAGGCCACTCAAGAAGCCAAGGCCGCGACTCTGGACGCCCAGACCGAGCGCGACAAAGCCCTGAGCGAACTGACCGAAGCCAAGGAAGCCACGACCGCGGCGCGCGCGTGATCGTCAACAGAGACGCAAGCTGATGTTTGGCAGCTGGAATGGCAACACCGCAGGGAAGTGGTGGGGCGCCAAGCTGGGCGAAGGCTTGCGCAACGTCCTGATTTGGATGCGACGGCGCGGCAGAAGGTAAACAATGAAATCACAAGACCAGTCACCGGGCGACGAAGGGCAGGAAAAGTCGTTTGACGAGACGGCCATTGGCGCCATGGCGATCACCCTTGTGGCCCTGAGAAAAGAGGCCATTGAGGGACGGGTTCAATCCGGCATCGAAACCCAATGGACCGAAGACGAGGAGTTCTACCAAGGCTACGACGATGCCAACCGGCATGAGCACGTCAAGGTGCAGCTCAAGCCTGGAGAGCAGGAGCGGAAAAAGCCGCTCACGTCCAACGGCTCGACGGTGTTCCCCAACATCACGGCGCCCTATGTAGATGCAGCTGCGGCCCGGGTGGGCGACATGCTGATGCCGACGGACGACCGCAACTTTGCGACAGAGACGACGCCGATACCGGATCTGATGGAGTCCGACGAGGCGCAAATGCAGCCGACGCCAGCGGGCATGGATTCCTTGTCTGCCCAGGTCAGCAAAGCCAACTCTGTGCTGGCCGTGGCCAAGCAGCGCGCCGCCAGGGTGCAGGAGCAGATCGACGACTATCTGACAGAATGCCAGTACCACGCCGAGCTGCGAAAAGCCATCGACGACGCGGCCCGCATCGGATCCGCAGTGATCAAGGGGCCTTTCCCGGTCAAGCGCAAATACACCGCCGTCAAGACCGACAAAGCCACGGGCGAGTCGGCCATGGTGCAGGAGATCAAGACGCGCCCGGCCAGCAAGCGCATTGATCCGTGGAACTTCTTTCCGGACCCGGCATGTGGCGAGACCATCCACGACGGCGCCTACACGTTTGAGCGGGACTTCATCACCGAGAAAAAGTTGGCAGCACTGAAGGGCGGAGAGGGACCGGCAGCCTACTTTGACGACCAGATCGACGCCTGCATTGACGAAGGCCCCGACAAGAAGAACCACAGCGACACCCGCCTTTTTGTGCCCAACAACGAGCACAGCAAGCGCAATGTCTTTGAAATCTGGTACTGCTACGTGGACATGCCGGCCAAGGAAGTCGAAGCCGCTGGCATCAAGCTGGAAGACGAGCGCGACAGCTTGCCGGTCATCGCCACCATGGTGAACGACCGGGTGATCAAGCTGGCGCTGAACCCGATTGAAGACGGCGAATTCCCCTACGACGTGATGCCATGGCGGCGCAAGGCGGGGATGCCTTGGGGCGACGGGATTGCCCGCCAGGGCCGAGTGGGGCAGCGAATCGTCACGGCAGCCACGCGCAACCTGATGGACAACGCAGGCGCATCGGCCAAGCCGCACAAGGTCATGACTGGCGACCTGGAGCAGGACGGCGACCCGTGGACCTGGAGGGCCAACAGCGATCTACCGGACGTGGGCCGGGCCATGATGTTCTTTGTGCAGCCCAGCTTGCAAGCCGAACTGACCGCCATCATTCAGATGGGCGAACAGATGATGGAGAAGCAGACCGGCATGCCATTGATTCTGCTGGGCATGCAGGGCGGCGTACAGGAGACCGCGGCAGGCCGGCAGATCCAGAACAACAACGGAACGTCGGTGCTTCGCCGCATTGCCAGGCTGTTTGATTCCTGCATCACCGAGCCGCACATCCGGCGCTACGACAAGTGGATCAAGATTTACAGCGATGACCCCGAGCTGAAGGGCGACGTGACGATCAAGGCGCGCGGATCATCCGCTCTGATAGAGCGCGACATCCAGAACCAGCAGATGCCGGTGCTGATGAACCTGAGCTTGAACTCGGCGTTTGAGTGGGATCCGGTGAAGACGGGCGAGGAATACCTGAAAAGCCAACGGTTCAACCCGGAGACGTTCAAGATGTCCACGGAGCGCAAGCAAGAGCTGGCCAGCCGGCAGCCGCCGCCGCCACCGCAGATCGCCGTGGCACAGATCCGGGAACAAGGCGCCACGCAGCGCCAGCAGCTGGAATTGCAGCACGAAGCCCAGCAGGCCGACCTTGACCGGGGCCTGAAGAAGATGGAGATCGACGTTCAAACCCAGATCGACGCCGCCGCACTTGGCAGCGAAGAACGCCGGATGCTGGAAACCATCAAGGCGGAATTGGCGGGAATCACCATGAAGCTGAACACGCAGCGGGAGCTGTCCAACATCAAGGGCGCCCAGGCGATGACGCCACCGACTGAGCCGGCAGGCCGGGCCCCAGCTGGCAGGGCGTTTCAGCAATGAACCTGTCACCGCGCGAGATTGATGGCGAGGTCTGGCAGAAGCTGGCCACGCACTTTGGAGAGCGACTCAAAGTCCTGCGGGCCAAGGTGGAAAGCCCCCGGATCAGCGACAACGAGCGCCGGGAACATGCCATTCGCATCGACGAGATCAAGAAGTTTCTATCGGTAGCCGAGCTGCCGAAGAAAAAGGGCACAGACGCGGACTAGCAATAGCCCCCCTCTGTGAATTGGCCCGCCCTGCGCGGGCTTTTTCGTTTGGAGAACGCATCAATGAGTGACCCCGAGAAGACCACCCAGCCAGACACGACCGACGCCGAAGCGCAAGCCCTGGCAGCGGCCGAAGTTGGGTATCGCAGAACCACGGCGCGCGCTGACTACGAAGCCCCCGCCGAGGAGTCTGCGCAACAGGTTGACACGGAAAGCGGGCCGACTGAGCCCGCAAATGAGGCCCCGGAAACCAACCCGGAGCCTGATTTGTCGGCGCAGCAGCCGACACCTGAGCAGGCCATTGCCGATCAACTTGCGGCCCTCAAGTCGCAGGTTCAGGAGCTGAAGGCCAGCAGCGACAACAACCCGGCAGTGCGCAAGTTGCACGGGGAAATTGGGAACATCAATCGCACGCTCAAGGCGCTGCAATCTGCATCGAAGAATGACGCCCCCGCCAATGACGAATTGGCCGCCGCTGTTGCCAAGATTCAGGAGCAGGCCAAGGAGTTCCCGGAGATTCTGGGGGATGTCGCTCAGGCAATGAAGGTCATGCACTCGCGCGTTACCCAGGCGAAGGACAGTGAACCAGGGCCGGAGGCTGCCGATGGTCAGCCCATCGAAGAAGCGCCGGAAAGCAGGTACACGACCGAGCAACAGGTGGCAATCAAATCGCTCGATGAAGTCCACCCCGACCGTCACCAGGTCGTTCAGTCCGCTGACTACAAGCAGTGGTTTGCCGCGCTATCGCCCGAGATCCAGACGAAGGTTCAAAACACCTGGAACCCGGCCGTTGTGTCGCAGCACCTGACCGACTTCAAGAAGGTCGTGGAGGCCCGAAAGAGCAAACAGGCGCGGCTGGACGCTGCTGTAGCCCCGAAAGGCGGCGCGCAGAAGCCCGGCCCGACATCCCTCACCAACGAACAAGCCGCAATGCGTGGATATCGCAAGACGGCTTTTCGTTCATTCTGAACACTGAAAGAAAATCATGGCTGGAAATACCTATTCCAATCCGGAAGGCCGGATCAACGAGGTCAAAGGCGAGATGCTGGGCATTGCCGAGACCTGCGAAGTCCTCATGCTGGGTGTCACTCCCAAGAAGATGCCCCAGAACAAGGGCGACAACATCACGTACCGGGCTCTGATCCCGGCTGGTGGCGCGACGACCAATTCGAGCACCATCAACCGCTGGTCTGTCAGCGCGCCGTCCTACGTGATCAACGAAGACTCGACGCCCACGGCCAAGCAACTGAACTACCGTGACGTGAACGTGGCGATGACCCAATACGGCGTGCTGTACTCGTACACCGCCAAGACGGCCATCTACCACGAAGACGACATCCCGGCCGATCAGAAGCGCATGGCCGCCATGGAAATGGGCCTGGTGCGCGAAATGGTCCGCTACGGCGAAATCAAGGGTTGCACCAACGTGCAGTTTGCCGGCGGCACCTCGCGCGCCACGGTGGACGAGACCATCAGCTACAACGCCCTGTCGCTGATGTCGCGCACGCTGCAGGCCAACGGTGCGAAGTTCAAGACCGAAATCCTGGCCCCCGGACCGAACTACGGTACTGCGGCAATCGAAGCCGGCTACATCGTGTTTGTGCACACCGATGCCGAACACGACATCCGCGCGCTGCAGGACTTCACCCCGGTCTCCGACTACGCCAACCGCAAGCCCATCAGCCCGCATGAGCTGGGCTCCTGTGGCCGGTTCCGGTTCATCACATCCAAGGAGTTGGCGCCGTACCTGGCTGCCGGCGCCGCGGTGGGTGCAACAGGGCTGGAGTCGGCTGGCGGCAGCAACGTGGACGTGTACCCGTTCCTGGTCTTGGCCGAGGAAGCCGTGTACGACGTGGCTCTGAACCTCAACTTCGAGCCGTTCCACATCCCCGTGACCCAGCGCAGCAAGGACGATCCTTTCGCCCAGCACGGCTACGTTGGCGCGGACTTCTGGTGTGCCGCCAAGATCGTGAACAACGGTTTCTGCGGCGTCATCGAGGCCGGCGTCACCGATCTGTAAACCCAGGCGGGCGGGGTAACTCGCCCGTCAACCACCAAGGAAACACCATCATGGAAAACTTCAAACTGCGCGGAAGCAACTTCTGCACCTCGTCTGGCCTGCTGACTGCCACTGGCGCCGAAACCGTCTATGACACGACGGTCACGATCACCTACTGCATCAACGGCAAGGCCGCCACGAAAACCGCTGTGACCGACGGCGCGACCCCGACCACCGACTTTGCGACCGGCAGCGCCATCACTTTGACGGCCAGCAAGTCGCGTTGCGTGGTCTGGGGCCTGATCGACGGCGGCGGCGTGCGTGTGCTGGCTGGCCCTATCGTCGATTGGGACGGCACGGCCTACAAGATTCCGCCCGATTTCCCGGCCATCCCGGACACCTTCACGCCGTTCGCTTACCAGATCCTCAAGGCCTCCAGCGCCGCGGGGACGCTGACCTTCGGGTCCAGCAACTGGAACGCGACCGGGTTCACCAACTCGATCACGAACGTTCTGGTCCTGCCGGATCGTCCGCAGATCTCGTAAACCCAAGGCCCGGGGAAACCCGGGCCACTCCACCAAGGAAACCAACATGCTTGACCAAAAAGTCTCCAAATTGCGCGTTGATGCCGAATTCAAACTTGGCAAGGCTGCACAGCTCAAGATCACGCGCGCCAATGGCACCGAGCAGAACGTTCGCTTTGACACCGAAACCCTGACCGCCACGCGCACGCTGAAGGCCAGTGAATCGGGGATGACCCTGTTTCTGAGTTCCGCGACCGAGTTTGTGACCACGCTGCCGGCGCCGGCCCCAGGGCTGGGATTTGAATTCATCGTGGCCGCTGCACCTTCGGGCGCCAGCTACACGGTTGTGACCGATGGCAGTGCCAACATCATCAAAGGTCACATCCTGACCAGCGACGTGAACAGCGCGACCGATGCAGACCTGGAAACCAGCGGCGGCGACACCATCAGCTTTGTCAATTCCAAGGCCGTTGCCGGCGACCGCGTGCGGTTGATCAGCGATGGCACCAACTGGTTCGCCCAGGGCGCATGCAGCGTGTTCGACGCGATCACCATCACCACGGCCTCCTGATCCGGGGCCACTCAGCAGCGAGGGGGCTTCGGCCCCCTTTTTCATTGACCACAGAAAAGGACTTTCCACATGCCCAGAGGTATCCCCAACACACCGCGCCAAGCAGCTCACAACCCCGTTGTCATGTCCAATGCTTTGGAGTCGGGAGAACAGCCGATTGGCTACACCGAGCGAACGACCAATGTTGGCGCCGGGGAGCCCGTCCTTGTCCAGGTGGCAGACCGCATGCCCGACCCGGAAAAAGGCGCAATGCTGGTCTTCATGAATGAGGACATCACCGTCCGCATTGCCACCACGACCGACAAGAACGCCGATCAGGTCTTTGAAGTGACGATCAACGGCCGCACCGAACTTTTCCGGCGCGGCGAAACCAAGACGGTGAAGCGGTATTTTGTGGACCGCCTGGCCCACCTGAAGCAAACCTCCTACATCCAGCGTGACGCGGTGAATGACGCCGGCATCAAGCAGAAGCTGATGGATCCGAACACCGCGATTCGCTACGACTTCGCCGTGATCCGCGATGCCAACCCGATGGGCGAGCACTGGCTGAAGGCCACCTTGGGGATGGCTGGCTGATGAACTTCCTGGAACTGTGCCAGCGCACGGCCTCGGAGTGCAGCGCCTCGCTCACGGGGCCTACCGACACCACCAGCCAGACCGGACGCCTCGGGCAGATCGTCAAGTGGGTGAATTCGGCGTGGATGGACATCCAGACGCGGCACGACGACTGGAATTTCATGCGCTCCAGTTTCACGTTGGCGACAACTTCGGGCGACGGCCGCTACACCTATTCGGACTGCACCGATACCGGGACCGCAGCAGCCATTGCCAACTTCCGATGCTGGGAGAAAGACAAGTTCAAGATCTACCTGGCGTCGGCGGGGCAAGGCACTGAAACCTACCTGCGCCCTTTGAGCTACAGCGATTGGTATTGGCGCTACAACACGGGCTCGCAATCCAATGGGTATCCCCGTTTTGTGAGCATTGCGCCAGACAGCGCGATCCTCCTGGCGCAAGTGCCTGATGGCATCTACACCGTGAGCGGCGAATACATGAAGGCGGCCACGGAGCTTTCTGGAGACAGTGACACACCAGAGTTGCCCAGCGAGTACCACATGGCGATTGTGTACCGCGCCATGATGAAGTACGGCAGATACAACGCGGCAGCAGAAGTTCATGCCGATGGTGCCGACAACTACCTGCGGATGATGAAAGAAATGTCCCGCACGTATCGCCCGGCTCAACTGATTGGCGGGCCACTGGCATGAAGCAGCTGCCGATCCCGTCGGTCACAAGCCGCTATTGGGCTTTCCGTGGCGGCCTTGATCAGGTGTCACCGATCATCAGCGTCTCGCCTTCGGTGTGCCGGGCTTCGTCGAACGTGGAGGTGGGGCCCACCGGTGCGCTGACCACGGCCAAGGGGTATGAGCGATTCGACGGTCGGCCAAAGCCTTCGGATGCCACGTATTCCATTTTGAACGCGACGATCACGGGCGCCTATGCGCTAGGCAATACGCTGACGGGCGGAACCTCCGGCGCTACCGGCGTGATCATCGCGGCGACATCCGAGTATTTCGTCCTGACCAAGATCACCGGATCGTTCCAGAGTGGCGAGTCGCTGACGATTGGCGGCAGCCCGGTAGCCACATCAACCAGCACAGACCAGCGCGGCGCCGCCAGCACGATGGCCCTGAATGCCACGTACCAGAACCTGGCCGCAGACAAGTACCGCGCCGACATCGCTGTTGTTCCAGGGTCTGGCTCCGTGCTGGGCGTTTGGAAGTTCAACGGCATTGAATACGCTATCCGGAACAACGTCGGGGAGACGGCGGCAGTGCTGCACAAGTCCACGTCCTCCGGCTGGACGGCCGTGGCTTTGGGCCGTGAGCTGTCTTTCACGTCTGGCGGGACTGTCCAGATTGCCGTGGGAAACACCATCACAGGGGCCACGTCGGGAGCAACGGCCGTCATCACCAAGGTCATTCTGACCAGCGGGACATGGGCGGGAGGCGATGCGGCGGGCCGGCTGATCTTTGCCAGCCAGACCGGGACTTTCCAGTCTGAGAACCTGAACGTCGGAGCCTCGCTGAATGTGGCAACGATTGCAGGCAACAGCACGGCCAACACGCTGGCGCCGTCGGGCAGGTATGAGTTTGTCACGCACAACTTTGGCGGTAGCGCGGCCACTGCGGCAATGTACGGCGTCAGCGGCACGCACAAGGCATTTGAGTTCGACGGCACCGTGTTTGCGTTCATCCATACCGGCATGACCACGGACACGCCAAAGCACATCGCAGTCCACCGCAAACACCTGTTTCTGAGCTTCGGCGCATCGGTTCAGCACTCAGGGATTGGAGACCCCCACGCCTGGAGCGTTGTGCTGGGCGCCGCCGAGTTGGCAGCCGGCGAAACCGTGACCGGCTTTCTGCAGCAGCCCGGCGCGCAAAGCTCTGACTCGCTGGCCATCTTCACGCGCAACACGACATTGGTTCTGTACGGGACCAGCTCCAGCGACTGGAACCTGACGACATTCAACCCAGATGCTGGCGCCATTGAGTGGACCGTGCAGTACGTCTACCAGGGCGTGTACCTGGATGACAGAGGCATCACGCCAATGAACACCAGCCAAGCCTACGGCAATTTCCAGAGCGCAGACGTGTCGGCCAACGTAAGGCCGTTTCTTGACTCAGTGCGGACAACCGCCATTGCGTCGTGCGTGCTGCGAGAAAAAAACCAGTACCGCCTGTTCTTCTCTGGCGGCGCGGCCCTGTATGTGACGTTTGCCGGGAACAAGGTGGCAGGTCTGATGCCCATGAGCTTGAGCCATCCGGTGGCATGTATCTGTTCGCTGGAAGCCGGCACGGGGCAGGAAGAAGTGTTCTTCGGCTCGACGGACGGCTACGTTTACCAAATGGAGCGCGGCACCTCGCAAGACGGCGACCCCATCGACTGGTATGCCGAGCTGGCCTACAACCATTTCGGTTCTCCGCGCCAACTGAAGACCTGGCGCAAGGCCGTTGTGGAAGTTTCCGGCGAAGGCTATGCCAGCTTCTTCATCGGGTACAGCATGGCCTACGGGAGCATTGATATCCCCCAAGGCGATGCAACTGCAATCCTGGCACCGCTGAGTGTCTCCAGGTGGGACGCCTTCACCTGGGATGCATTTTTCTGGGACGGCCAAAGCCTGATGCCGGCCGAGCGCGACCTTGACGGCACATCAGAAAACGTCTCGCTTGTCTTTTCAGGCAGCAGCGACGAATACCAGTCCATGACGCTGAACGGCACCATTGTCGATTTCACTTCAAGAAGGGCACTGCGATGAGCGCATCCGAGTGGTACGAACACGGGTCATTCCCGACCAACCGATCCTTTGGCGCATCGGCATCAATGCGCGCAGAGCTGGAGGCCATTGAAACGGGCATCAGCGACAAACTGCCAGACCTCAGCGGCAACGGCGACAAGCTGATTGGCGTTAACGCCGGGGCCACCGCACTGGAGGCCAAGAGCATCACGTTTGCGGGGGCCTTCACGACGGTGGGAGCCTACGCCGTTACCCTGACGTTTACCGGCGTCACGGGCGTGACGTTCCCGACTTCCGGCACGCTGGCCACCCGAGCGGGGGCCGAGACGCTGATGAACAAGACGATCAACGGCCCAGACAACACGCTGACCAACATCGCCAACGCCAGTTTGTCCAACAGCGCCATGACGTTTGGGGCAACGCCGGTATCCCTGGGCGGGACGCTGGAGGCCATCAACGGCATGCCTGTGGGCAACAGCAGCGCCAGCACTGGCGTATTTACCACCACTACGCAGCGGGCCAGCATGAACGTGGCCACGCTGTCCGTCGATACCACCATTCCGGCGTCCTACAACGCCTCCATGGTTGGCCCTGTCACCGTTGGATCTGGCGTCACCCTGACCGTCGAATCTGGCGCAACCCTTGTCTTTCTCTGAGGTAACACCATGAGCACCGTCAAAGCGAACACCCTTGAGCCAGCATCTGGCGGAACCATCACCATCACCGGGGCGGCTCTGACCACTCCAGCGCTGGGCACGCCAGCAAGCGGGACGCTGACCAACTGCACAGGATTGCCAGCATCGGCCGTGGTCAACACACCGTCCGGCGGGATCAGCGCGACGACGGTGCAGGCGGCGCTGAATGAACTGGACACGGAGAAGTTCGACAAGGCGGGCGGCAGAATCACCGGCAATGTGGGCCTGAATGTGTCGCCCAGCGCCTGGCATGCCAACTATCGAAGTGTTGACAGCCAGGATTGGGGGGGTTACTACTGCAGCAGCGGTGGATGGGTGGGGTTAGCCGCCAATGCTTATACCGATGGCACTTGGAAGTACAAGGGCGGCACCACTGCACTGCGCTACGAGCAAACACTGGGCAGCACCCCATCACATACATGGGACCGTGCTGTCAGTGGTTCGGCGGGGGCCGCGATCACTTGGATCACTGACATGAAGATTGACGGCGCAGGAAATCTTCTTGTCGGAGCAACTACGAATATAGGAGCAGGCGGCGCGCACCGTGTGTCAAAAAATGCAGGGTCAACCGAAGGCGAATCAATCCTGTCCGTTGATGGCGGCAGTGCCATGTACTACTCTGGTTTTTTCATGTCGGCAGGGGGCGGCGGTTGGAATTCCGCCAACGCTGCCCAATGGCTTGGAAAAAACAGTGTCACAAACAGGTCGATCAATGCAGGCGGAACGATCAACGCGAGCGGCGCAGACTATGCAGAATACGAGCGCAACAATGGCCTAAAGTTTGTCAAGGGGGCGATTGTTGGATTCGACGCGCAGGGCATTCTGACCAATCAGTTCAGCGCCGCTATCCGCTTTGGAATCAAGAGCACCGATCCGTGCCTGGTGGGGGGCGACGTTTGGGGAACCGAAGACAAGGTAGGCCAGCGGCCCGAGGCCCCCAATTTCACGCCGCCCGAGTACACAGGCCGCGACAAGCCCGCCGACCTGATGACGGAATCAGTGGAACAGGCTGCCCAGCATGTCATTGACATGGCAGCATGGCAGGCCGATCAAGCCGCGCACGCAGCCGCTGTGCATGCGGCGCGTGAACTGTTCGATACCGTGACAATGCACGCCTATCAGCGCGACCTGGCCGCTTTTGAGGCCCGCCTTGAGCAAGCGCGCCAAGAGGTGGACCGCATTTCCTACACTGGAAAAGCGCCTTGCAATGTGCTTGGCGCCGCGCCCGGCGCCTACATCGTTGCGGTTGACGATGGGCAGGGTGGCATTGCAGGCATCCCCGTGGTCAACCCAAGTTTTGAGCAGTACCGTCTTGCGGTCGGTCGCGTCAATCGCATCCTGCCAGATGGCCGCGCGGAAGTTGCCGTGATCGTGCACTGAAAGGGCCTGACGATGCTCACCATCCTCCTTTTCATCGACCGCGCCATCAACGTCCTGCTGGGCGGGGCCTGGCGCGAAACGCTGAGCAGTCGCGCTCACCGGATGCGCTGTAAAGGCCAATCTGTTTGGGGTTGGACCGCCAACGCTATCGACTGGCTGTTTTTCTGGCAACCCAACCACTGCGCCATCCAGTGGGCCTATGAGGTCCGGCTGGGATGGCACGACTGACTGGACGCAAATCATGCCCGATCCATTAACCCCAACCGCCAGTGCCTTGACGCTGACACTGTCCGCCTGCTCAACAACATCGGATCAGAGCTGCCAGCCGCTGCCAGCGACCCTGCGCGTGAGGCCGCAGCCCCTGCCGCCGATCGAGGCGACCGGCCAGCCGGATCTGCAGCAGGGCCCGGCTCAGGCGCCACCGGTCTGAAGCTGCCCACCGCCAACACCCGCGACGTGGCGCAGCTTTCTTTCACACTCCGTTTCTGAGGACACTCCCACATGGCAACCAACATGCAACAGGCATGGGACCAGTATTGGCAGTCCGTGACGCCTGGAACCAGCCTGAATTGGTCATCCGGGACGATCACGCGCAACCAAGACGGCACGGCCACCTACAGCGACCCCACCGGCGGGAAGCAGACTTTCAGCAGCACCACGCCGATTCAGACCGTGGCCGGCATGAGCCCGTACATCGCCCAGCAGTGGCAAAACGATTTTGGCTACTCCGCAGGCGCCAACCCGGCTAACCTTTGGTATGCAGGCTCGACCGGTACCAGTGGAGCGGTGGTCAGCCCCGGGCCAGCGCCCGGCAGCGCACCGGCAGCGACACCATCACCCGCAACGGGCGGGATTGGCTTGATCAACTACACCGGCACGGGCACGGTGAACGCGCCCACCAACGCGCAGCCAGCCTCGATCAACACGCCATCGGCCACGATGGTGACTCAGCCCACTGGACTGACCAGCAGCTACGCACCGACGGCCACCAGCTTGACGGCGCCACAGGCCAACACGACCATGTATTCGGCGCTGGGGGCTTCATCCCCGGCCAATGTGACGGCCGGCAACGCAACGACCGGGCTGATTAATGCGCCGACGGCTACGGCGGCCGGCAACGTGACAGCAGGCACAACCACGGCGCAGCAAGCCACTGGCACGACGGCAATTGGCGCGGCTGGCGTCAACAGTACCAACGCACAGGCCGGCACCGTGACGGCGCCCACGGCTTCGATGGCCGGGAATGTGACCGCAGGCACTGGCACGGCAAGCCAAGCAACGGGCACCACGGCCGCGCCTGTCGGGAATGTGACCGCAGGGCTTGCCACTGGCGGGACTGCAACGGCCACGGGCTACCAGGCCACCAACGCCAACGCCAGCCTTCAGGCTCCCGCCGCGACCTACACGGCCAACACCTGGACGCCTGACGCCAACCAGACGGTTCGCGGCCAGATCAAAGAGATCATCGCGGAAAACTCGCCGCTGATGCAGCAGGCCGAAACCCGGGCGCGGCAGCAGATGAACACCCGCGGCCTGCTCAACAGCAGCTTGGCGGTGGGCGCAGGTCAATCCGCCCTGCTTGACGCGGCCATGCCGATTGCCACGCAGGACGCCAACACCTTCGCCCAGGCGGGCCAGCGAAATGCAAATGCGCTGGACGCAGCCGGCCAGTTCAACGCCAACGCGACCAATCAGGTCAACTCGCAGAACAGCCAGCTTGGCACGCAGGTGAATCTGGCGAATGCAGGCGCCGCCAACACGGCAAGCCAGTTCGGTGCACAGGCGGCCAACACCACCAGCCAGTTCAACGCCCAGACCGCTACGCAGGTCAGCCAGTTCAACACCGACAACGCCCTGAAGGCGGGGATTGTCAACCAGCAACAGGCCGCCGACATTGCCAAGTTCAATGCCAACCTGTTGACCAATGTGGACTTGGCCAACGTCAAGAGCGCGAACGACCTCCAGACGTTCCTGCTGGACCAGCAGTTGAAAGCTGGAATGATCAACCAGGAGCAGTACAACGCCATGAGCCGGTTCAATGCCGGCCAGGCCTTGGAAGCCAGCAAGACCAATGCCGCGCTGGGAACTCAGGTCAGTCAGTTCAATGCGGAAAGCGCGCTCAAAGCAGGGATTGTCAATCAGGAGCAAGCAAACAGGATCGCTCAATTTAACGCCGAGCTTTTGACCAATGTGGATCTGGCGAACGTCAAAGACGCCAACCAGATGCAGCAGTTCTTGTTGGATCAACAGCTCAAAGCAGGCATCATCAATCAGGAACAAGCCAACCGCATGAGCCAGTTCAATGCGGCCCAGGGCTTGGATGCCTCCAAGGCACAGGCGCAGCTCTACACCCAGGTGAGCCAATTCAATGTGGAAAACGCATTGAAGGCCGGCATCATCAATCAAGAGCAAGCGGCCAAGATGGCGCAGTTCAACGCGCAGTCTGCCAACGACGCGGCCAAGTTCAATGCGGCATCGGCCAACGACATGGCCAAGGTCAACATTGACGCTGCCATGAAGGCGGGGATCATCAATCAGGAGCAGGCCAACACCATGGCACGCTTCAACGCCGAACAAGCCAACAAGCTGGCCATGTTCGACGTGCAGAATGATGCGGACATCGCCAAGTTCAACGCCAGCGAATCCAACGCCCTGAAAAAGCTGGGCATGGACAGCAATACCAAGCTGGCTCTGGCAGACATTGAGGCCGGGTACAAGACCCTGATGCAGACATCGGCCGGCGCCAGCGACCTCTACAAGCAGATGGTGGCGAACGCGGCAAGCATTATGTCCAACAAGGACATGGACTTCGCCGACAAGAACGACGCGATTCAGAACCAGGTGAACCTGCTGAACAGCGGGCTTGGCGTGATCGGCAAGATCGCCAACGTGGACTTGTCGGGGCTGTTGACCTTCAACAACTACGATGCAGGCGGCTGAGCTGATTGCCAGGCTCTGGAAAGACTCGCCGCTGTTCCTGACTTTGGAGCAGTTCACCCAAGGGCTGCAGGGCTGGGAACTGGACCCGATCCAAGGCCCCGAAGGTATTGCGGGCGTGATCGTTCACCGGGGGCCAGAGTTTCACTTTGCCAAGTTCGACCCCGCGTTTCAGGTGGGCCGATCCATCCTCCAGAAGTACCCCGGCGACCTGATCGCGCGCTACGGGTACGCCCAAACCAAGACGCCGATTGACGACACCCGACAACAGCGGTTCAACCAACGCTTGGGCTTTGTCGAAATCGCGCGGGATGACCTTGACATCACCTATCAAATCCACAGAATGAGAGGACAACAATGCCAGTCGCAGCAGTAGCAGGAGCGGTTTTCGCAGGCGCCGAACTGGTAGCCGGTGGCCTGACCGTCTTCCAGACCATCGCCGCCGTCGGCGCCATCACCGCAGGGGTGGGAGCCGTCACCGGGGACCAAGACCTGATGAAGATCGGCGGCATCGCTGGCTTGGCCGGTGGTGTCGGGATGTTTGCGCAGAACCAGGGCTGGCTGAACTCGACCCAGGCCGTAGCGGAATCTGGCAGCAACACAGCTTCTTTCCTTGGAGAGGCCGCGCCAGGTGTTGAGCAAGTCTCCCCGACAGTGGACACCGGGGCAGCAATTCAGAGCGCATCGGACGCCGGCAACACCGCCATGACGGGCGACAGCTTGCTTGCCGCGGATCTTGGCGAGACGGCCGGCAACATCACGCAAGGCATCACCCAGCCGGCCATTCCGACCAACGGCCTGATCAACACCAGCCCCAATGCCAACCCCTTGGACGCGCGCCTTGCAGCGGGAACCGCTGGGGCCACCAAGGACACCAGCATCTTCCAGAGCATCCAGAAGTTTGCCGACATGCTCAAGGACAAGGATGGCAAGTACGACAAGAACTTGTTGTCCATCGGCGCCAACTTTGTGGGCGGGTTCTTTGACGACAAAAAGAAGGCAGAGACGGAATACTACAAGTCGCGCACGGCCAGCGAAGACGCGCAGCGCGCCAATGCCAACGCGGTGCCCACCTTTGGCCTCAAGGTCAACACGTCCAAAAACATCTTCCCCACCGCTGCGGGAACGTACAACCCCACTCGCGTGGGCCTGATCAACGCGAGGTAAACCAATGCTCAAGAACCCGCTACTCAAGGAAGCACAGGCCAAGATCGAGGCCGGCGTGCAAGACCGCGATGCCTTCAGCCGCATCGTCCAGGCTGGTCAAAAGGTGATGTACGACCAGGCCACGTTTGCCGAATTGGCCAAAGGCCTGAAGGACGCCAAAGACCCGGTGACGGAGATTGCCGAGGGCATGATCGGGGTACTTGGCATCCTCTACAAGCAGAGCCGCAAGACCATGCCGATCCCTCCGATGGTGCTGGCCGGCATGGCGCTGCTGTTGGATGCCCTGGACTTTGCCGAACAGGCTGGACTTGTGAAGATCGACAAGGCCGAGCTGAACAAAGCCACCACCCACTACCTGAACAGCCTGCTCCCGAAATTCGGCCTGACGCCTGAGAAGATGGATGGCATGCTCGGGCAGCTGATCGGCACCATGATAGACCCCGCCAAGTTGGCACAGATTCAAGGAGGCCAGTGATGGGACTTTTGAACTCCATCGGCCAAGGCCTGAGCCAAGCCGGGTACGCGGCCGGCGACATCTTCGCCAAGCAGGCGGCCTCCGAGCAATCCAACATTATGGAGCTGGAGCGGCAGAAGCGCATTGCTGAATTCCAGGCGGAACTGAAGAACGCCCCCCTCAAGCGGTACGGCGCCATCCTGAAGGACGAGGCCGGCAAGGACGTGACTGAGCCCGGCAAGACCGAAGTGATCGACGCGCCCAGCGAATTCATCGGCGGCGAGAACGCGGGGATTGAGAACGCCAAGGGTTTGATCAACACACCGCCGACCACCCGAAAGCGCACCCAGGACGAAGCCATGACCGCCGCCAATGCGCGCGCCATGCAGGACGACCCTGAAGCCTATGCCGAGTACGAAAGCCGGATTGGAAAGCCGCTGCGCGAAGAACGCAAGATTGACGTGGCCGAGGCGAAGAACGAAGCCGCCAGCAAAGAACGCGCTGCCACCGAGGAGCGCCGCGCAAGGGAAGCCGATCGCAAAGATGAAACTGCACGACTGCGCGACGAACGCAGATGGCAGACCGAATTGGCGCGGCTTGACCTGCAAGGCAAGAGCCTGGAGGCGACCAACAGAAAGATTGACGCCACCATTGAGCATTGGGCGCGTGGCGACGACCGCAAGGACAGCACAGAAGCCAAAAACCCGGAGCGGCTGTACTCAGTGGTCAATGCGATGAACCAGACCATCAGGAATCTGACGGAAAACAAGGTTGGCACCACAAAGCCCAAAGGACAACAGGATGAGTGGCAGCGTCAGTACGACACCGCCCTTCGAGTGCGAGACCGTGCGTCTGCACTGCTGGATGAAAACTTGAGCGCCAGGGGTGCCCCGGCTGCATCAGCAAAACCCACACCCACCCCCGCCCCAGCACCCAAGCCGGCCGCTTCCGGCCGCCCCCCTCTGGATTCATTCTTCAAGAAGTAACCCGCCATGGCATTTGACACCCAAGCCGCGCGAAAGGCCGGGTATTCGGACGACGAGATCGCCGACTATCTGAGCAGCCAATCCGGCTTTGACGCAGCCGCAGCCCGCAAAGCCGGGTACTCCAGTGGCGAGATCATCCAAGCCATTTCCACCCGGGCAGGCCAGCCTGCCAACGACGCCAAGCCCGACCAGGGCCTGACGCCTCTGGACACCGAGCAGGTCACGTCAGCCCGCCCATGGCAAGGCGCCGGGGCAGGGCGGGGCAGCCCGAACGATCCGCGCCGCGTGGATGTGGAGCGCAAGCCTGAGACGTTTGAACGCCCTGGCTTTGCCGCAGGGTTTTACAAGGGCCTTGCAGAGTCCGAGCGGCCATTGACGCCGGGCGGCTTGCTGCTGCGCGCGGCCGACGCATTCACCGGTGGCGCCGCGCAGGACCGTTACAACAAGGCCCAAGCATCCGTACTGGACGACAAAACCAGCCCGGCACTGGCCGCAGACTTTGCCAAGCCCACACAGCCCGCCAAGCGCCCGGCCGTGCTGGAGCCGCGCACCGACACCATCAGCCCCACCGGGGGCGTGGTTGATGCGCTGAAAGACGTGCCGGTCAATACGCTGAGGTCTGCAGGGTCAACCCTGATGAACTTTGGCGCGCTGGCGGCCGAGGCTGGCCTGACCATCCAAAGCGCAGAGCAGTTCCGCAAGAAGGCCGCCGAGCTCGACAAAGACAAAGCCCGCACCGGCCTAGGCGTATCCGACGAGCCGCTGCTGAAGACTGGCACCGCCGTAGATGCCCTGATCCCCAGCGCCAAGACGATTGCCGACTACGCGCCCGAAGGCCTGAAGCAATTGGGCATGATCGCTGCCATGGGGCCGGGCGCCATCGTGGCAGATGCTGGCGCGCGTGGCGTGAGCAAGGCCCGTGAGGATGGGTTGAGCCTTGCCCCGGCCCTGCTGTACGGTGCTGGCCAGGCCGTGACCGAAGGCGTGCCGGAAGCCTTGTCGGCCAAGTTCGCCATTGAAGCCGCCAAGAAAATCCCGCTGGCTTCTGCGTTGCGTGGTGACGCCAAGTCCGTGACCACGGCATTCCAGCAAACCGCCCAGACCATGGGTGTGGAGCTTGGGTCCGAACAGGCATCCGCCCTTGGAAATTGGGTGGTGGACAAGATCGCCGCCGACCCAACCGCGACCCCTGACCGCCTTGTGACGGATCTCCAAGAAGCCGTCAAAGCCACCATCGTGCAAGGCCCGACCATGCTGGCCGGTGCCAAAGCCGCGCAAGCCGCTGCCAGTGGCCTTGCCGCGCGCCCCGAAGACCGCGCCGCCCGCGCGCTGGCCGATACGCTGAACTCGGGAGAGTTTGACCGGCCGCAGGTCGAAACCCTCAACCCCAACCTTGCCATTCAGCGCAAAACCCAAGACGGCCTGATCAACATCGGCGCCGCGCAGACGGTGGACGAAGCCATCGCAGCCGCCACCCAAGCCACCAGCCCGCAAGACCGTGCGGTGGACAACATTGCCCGCATCCTTGGAGAAACCCCCAATGTCAGCCAGCCCGGCGATGTTCGACCCCTGGATTCAGGAACCCCTGGACTTGGGGCACCTGAGCCCGGAATCGGCCTGGAAGCTGGAATGGGAACTGATGGTGCTGCAGGACGCCCCCTGGACGCCGGGCGTGCAAGCAATCAGCCGGACGGCGGAGCTGTCCCATTGGCCGACCGAGGGCCTGATGCCCAACTGAGCCCGGACGTTGCCGACACCACGGCGCGCATTCGCCAGATGGAGGGCACGCCGACAACCGCAGAACCCGCAAGCATGTGGTTCGGCCGGCGTGGCGACGGCTACCAGACCCCCGAAGACGCCAGCGCAGCCCTGCCCAGCCGGCAAAGGATTGCCCCAGACCTGAGCTGGAAAGTCGAGCAGATGCCCAGCGGCCGGTATCGGCTGGCCGGGTACGACACACAGGCCCAGCAACCCGCGCCAGCTTTCCAAGTCAAGCTGAACCCCACCGGCACGGCCACGATCATCGGAGATCCGGCAGCCATCAAGGCCACACTGGCACAGGCCGGGATTGACAAGGTGATGACCGGCACAGACCGGGTAGTGGTGGGCACCAGCCAAGCACAGGCCGCAGTGCAGGCTTTGGAACAAAAACAGCCGCCAGCCCTCGTCAATACTGCGCAGCCTGCTATTGAATCTGTAGCGAATGACCAGAACAACCAGACCCGAGAAGACACCAAGGCCCAAGCCCCGACAGTTGAAACGACAGCGACAGCGGGAAGCGATGCGCCCGGAGCAGCAGCAGAGCCTGCCGCTGCCAGAACCGCCCCGGTGGAAGCCGATGGGGTAGGGAAGTTTGACAGCTTGGAGGACGCGCTGACAAAGGAGCGCGATGGCACCACATCCGAGATCGAGAGCGGATGGATGGATGGTAAGGGCCGTCGCCAACAAACCGCCATCGAGCGCGCTGTTTACGAAGCTGTAACTGCATCCGTCCTTGATGCCGATACTGCTGCAGGCATTGTGGAAACGGCGCTAAAAGAAGGCCGCGCGGACTTGGCTTTGTATGCGGCCCAACGCGCCGCCCGTGCCGCCGAATCCATGAGCACAACCCCCGGCGTGATCGAAAGCTCGCCAAAGTACGAGGCCATTAAAAACGACCTGGTTAAGCGCAAGCAAAAGGCACAGGCCGATGCACAAACCCTGATCGAAAAAGCCGCCAAAGGGGCCGCTCCAGCCACCGCCCCCAAAACCGGCGACACCATCACCGCAGACGGAAAGCCCGCCGCCAAGGTGCGCTACGGCCGCAACGGCACGCCGCTGGACGAGGGCGGCAAGCCGTTCAAGACCCAAGCCGAAGCCGCAAAGTTCCGCAAGAAGAACACCAACGGCATGGTGATCAAAAAGACCGACAAGGGCTATGTCCTGACAGAAGCCAGCGCCAAGCAGCTTGCGGCATGGGAGAAGGCCGGGAAACGCCTCGGGCTGCCCCAGACGGCCGGAGAAGGACCGCAACACGTCCACGGGTTCCTGATGGGCAAGGGCGGGCTGTCCAAGGCCATGATGCAGGATGCCGGCTTTGACCGGAACCCGCAAGTGGGCAACCGCACGCTGTTTGCCCGCGAAGGCGGATTGACCGCCGAACGCGCCACCGAGCTACTGGCCGAAGCCGGCTACCTGCGCCCAGGTGCAAGCCACAGCGAAATGTTCGATCTGGTGCGCCGCAGCCTGACCACCCCGCAGTACACCGCCGACGGCTGGGAGCGCATCGCTGAAGCCGAGCAGGCCACCCGGTTTGAGGACCACCTGGCCGCCCAGCAGGAAGCCGCGACCGACGAAGACCCGTTTGGCCCCGCCCCGGCATTCACGCCGGCCGAGGTCATGGTGGTGCCCAAATCGGCCCGCGAGGAGTACGCCGCCCTGATCGATGCCATTGAGGCCGCAGGCCTGGACGCTGACGCCATCCTTGAAGAAGCGGCGCGAATCACCGAGAATCTGACCCAGGAGCAATACAGTGAATACGTCCGCCAAGCCCTCACAGATGCAATTGCAAACAGCCGCCGTGAAGCTGATCGCGGAGAAAGTGCTGTCCAAGGGCGGGAAGATGCCGAGCGAAGCGGCACTGAAAGCAGCAGCTCGAACACTGGCCGACCGGGCGATGCGCCAAGCGAAGCAGACGAAGGGCTGACCACCCCCACCGAGGCCGACGTACTCGCCCAGCAAGACCGCCGCGAGCAAGCAGACGACCTCGACCAGCGCGAGCAGATCCAGCGCGAAGCCAGCGGGTTCCAGCTGCAGGCCCAGGCGCCGGAGCAGCGCCGGGACAACACCGGGGATATGTTTGGCGGGCCATCGGTGGAGGACGTGCAGCGCGCGCGCAAGCCTGGCAAGCAGCAGGAGGATGATGGGACGGCACCGCTGTTTGCCCGCGCCCGCATCAGCGAGGCCGACCGCGCCGAGAACCTGAAACGCTGGAGCAACAACGCCCCCTACGTTTCGTCCGAGGCCGCCGACACCTACGACTTCAAGACAGGCCAGAAGGTCATGGTCGAGGCCTACCACGGCACGGCACGGCCTGACCGCGTGGGCACGGTGTTCCAGCGCAAGCGCGCCACCAGCGGGCCGATGGCGTTTTTCACCAGCGCCCCCGAACTGGCCAGCAGCTACGCCCAAGGCAAGCAGGACACCAGCCTTTCGCTGGAGGATCAGGACTACAGCAACTGGTTCAAGGTCAAGTTCGATGGTGACCGCAGCGCGACCGACCTAGTGCGCTCGTGGTATCGGCTGGACCCCGCCACCAAGGACAAGATTGCAGCCCTGGCGCCGCGCGTGACGTTTTCTGACGAACAGGAGGCAGACGGTGGCAACAAGATCGTGCTGGGCGACGAGAGCGTCACCAGCGGCACAGGCTCTTATGACTACAACCTGGACGCCACGCGCACCAGCTACGACCGTCGCGGCAACCCGCTGAAGGCGCTTGTCGAGGACTGGCTGAACAGCGCCAACCTGTTCAACGACGAAGAACGCTTCATGCAGGTGCTGAAGCTTGCCGGGTTCCCTGTAAACAAGGTGACATTCGATTCGCCCAAAGGATCCTTTCCGTTCGTCTACAAGGCCTACATCGCCATGCAGAAGCCGCTGGTGACGGACGACGTGCCGCAAGACGTGATCGAAGCGCTGAAGGACGCCGCGAAGCGTGACCGCAGCCGCGCCCAAGTCGGCGGCGCCGATATGTGGGACAAGAACACCCGCACGCTGCGCGAGTGGGTGGCGAACTACACCGGCCCGGCAAACGATTCGGCGTCCTACGTGTGGACCAGCATCCCGGACAAGGTGACCGACGTGCTGAAGTCCATGGGCTACGACGGCATCATCGACTGGAGCGGCAAGGGTGGCGGTGACCGTCACCCGGTTTACATCCCGTTCGAGGAAACCCAGGTCAAGAGCGCCACGGGGAACAAGGGCACCTTCGACCCGATGAAGAAGGACATCCGGTTCTCCCGCGCCCAGCCCTTCTACAGCGCCCTGTCCAAGAGCATTGAGGGCATGACCCCGAAGGCCTTGCCTGGCGCAATCTGGAAAGACGGTATCAAGGGCCTGATCAACAAGGGCGCCGTGAAGGAAGACGAAGTTGAATGGTCCGGCATCCGTGAATGGCTGGACCTGCAAATCGGCAAGGTGAGCAAGGAAGACGTGCTGGACTACCTGGACGCCAATGGGGTGCAGGTGGAGGAGGTGGTGCTGGGCGCGCAGAGCAACGCCGAGGCCGACAAGGCGATGGAGAAGTGGGGGATCGTCGTTTCCCGGAACCCGGAGGACGAGAACCAAGTCGCGTTCTTGGACCGCGACAATCCTGACGACCTCATGACAGCCGACGAGCTTGAAAGTGCCGGCTACCCGATTGCCGCCGTTCGCGCAGCGATGGAAATTGAATCTGGCGGCGTGGCGGTCGGCGCGACGGGGTTCCCGAAATACAGCCAATACACCCTCCCAGGAGGAACCAACTACCGGGAAGTGCTGTTGACGCTGCCAAGCAAAGTGGCCCCGCCCGACTTTTCAAACTGGAAGTCGAAATACGTTGGCGGTGGAGAATGGGAAGTCCACGATGCTGATCGAAAGTTCCGTGGACTTGTTCGTGCGGATTCTGAGGCGACACAAGAGCAGGTAGGTAAAGCGTGGTGGGAAGGTGCGTCAAGCAATACGCAGAGAATGCTTGATTCAACTAAAGCAGACTACCGCTCCAGCCACTGGGACACCCCCAACGTGCTGGCGCACATCCGCGTTGATGATCGCACCGATGCAGATGGCAACCGTGTTTTGATGGTGCAGGAGATTCAAAGCGACTGGGGCCAAGAAGGCAAGAAGAAAGGGTTTGCACCGCGCGACATTGCCAACCCCACCGATGCCGAAGTGCGCGAGTTTTTTGGTTTGGTGCCCGGCGCGGACCCCGCCGACTTCCGGCAAGAAATGGTGGAGGCACTGCAAAAGCGCAACAGGGCCGGCACTTTGCCGGCCGCCCCCTTCGTCACCTCCACCGACAAGTGGCTGACCCTGGCCCTGAAACGCATCATCACCATGGCCGCCCAAGAGGGCTACGACAAAGTGGCCTTTGTCAACGGGGAGCAGTCTGCGGAAAGGTATGACCTGAGCAAGCAGATCAGCAAGATCAGCTACGAGAAGGCTGACAACGGCAACTATGAAATCTACGCCTACGACCTGAACGGCGCCCAAGTCCTGCACGAAGGCGAAGACGTGGAAATCCCAATCAGTCGGGTAGAGGAACTGGTTGGCAAAGAAATTGCCACCAAGATCGCCAATGGCGAAGGGGCCAAATGGGACGGATCACCGGCCAGAGACTGGCGCGACTTGACCGGCCTCGACCTCAAAGTAGGCGGCGAAGGCATGAAAGCCTTTTACGACACCATCGTCCCCAACACCCTGAAGACCGTGCTGAAGAAGGTGGGGGGCGGTGGGCTGGAGGCGGTGGACATCGGGACCAGCGTGGCTGCGCGTGTGCAGGACAAGGCGAACCCCGATTACAAGCCGCTGACCCAACCCGGCTTCACCATCACCCCCGAAATGCGCGAGAAGGCCAGCCAAGGCCTGCCGCTGTTCGGCAAGGCCCAGACGCAGAACACCGGCCTGACCCCCGCCCAGTTCACCGCCGAGCTGGCCCAGGCCTTTGGCCCCAGGGTAGCCGAGCGCCTGCAGTCCAAGGGTGTGGTAGTCCCGCTGGCCGACCAGAACAGCCTGCCGGCCCACGTCGTGCCATTCCTGCGTGACGGCGACATCGTGTTCGGGTTCTACGATCCCCGGACAGACCGCACCTACGCCGTGCTGGAGAACCTGACCCCGGACATGGTGAAGGGCCTGGCCATGCACGAAGTCGGGGTGCACTACGGCTTCGAGGCCATGCTGGGCGCCGACAAGTACAAGCAGGTGATGAAGCGGCTGGACATGATGCACGCCATGGGCAGCAAGGCCGTGCGCGCGGCGCGGGCAGAGGCCGTCAAGAATGCGGCACGGCCAGCCCAAGTGCCGGAGGAAACCTTGGCTTATCTCGTCCAAAACTCCCCCGAGCTTGGCCTGATCAAAGAGGTCATCGCCAAGATCAAGGCCTTCCTGTTCCGCGAGTTCGGCATCGGCGGGAAGTACCTGACCGAGGCAGACCTGCACATGCTGGCCAAAGCAGCAGTACAGCACGCGGCAAGGCTGGAGCCGGGTGGGGTGGAGGTGCCGGCTTTCATGCGAGCACTTGATGCCCCAACATTGAACAGCTCCACAGCAGCAACACGGATTGCCGAATTCCGCGCAAAGTACCCAGCAACTCCACCGAGCGGCATGGACATTGACGCTGCGCGGGCATGGCTGCGGGACCGACGTGCTGCGTTTGACGCTCTAGTTCAAGAGCTAACGCCCTCGGCCGATGGTCTGACTTTGCCTGTCAAGAGCGGTGGCACATGGATGGTTTCCCGCGAAGCCCGCCCTGATGGTAGCGAATGGCGCATCACGCGATTTGACAAGAACATGGAACCTCAAGGGCATGAGGCACACAACAGCGCCGCAAATGCTGTTGCGGATATGGTTTCATGGGCAGATGTAGCGCGATTGAAAGACTGGCAGCCAGAATTCTCCCGCGGCTTTGTCACGCGCAGCAAGGAGACGGGAGCGCAGTCGCTGGAGAGGGCGATGGCGGCGTTCAGCCGTAATACAAACGGCGCCATGCCGGAAAATAAAGCGCCCGGCCCACAAGGTGACGCGCAGAAGGGCGCAAAGAAGGGTAACGCCGTCATCAATTCAGCTGTCTATAAGGACGAGTTGCCGCCTGAGCCGGACGGACACCTGCGGCTGTTCCACGGCGGAAGCGGCAATTCGTCTGGAAAAGATTTCGAAGAGGTCCCAGCTGGTGGTAATTTTGATGGATTCTTTGCCCACGCGGACGAGCGCAAGTCCTGGGGCGCGCACGGGAGTGGTCATGACTATTTCATAGACGTGCCTGATTCAAAGATTCTGTCTAACTACCACCTTAATTACGAAGTCCCCCACGAAGAAACTCTTGCCGCTTTCGAACAAGTGACAGGAATCGCAAATGGAGACACTGGCTTTGACGCGGCGTGGACGGCGGTGATCGAGGATAAGTCGGATGCTGTCCTTGATGATTTGCTTGACTCCTTTGGAGTAAACGATGCTGGAGAGGCGAGCTGGCTTGCTCAAAAGTATCGTGGTCGAGTCGCGCGAGCGCTTGGGTTCTCTGCGATTGAAATGTCAGATGAGCATGGCAGATCGGAAGAGCACACGTCTGAACTCCAGTCACGATCAGCGATCTCGTA
>ERZ650311.104-NODE-104-length-52471-cov-9.391922_pt1 | contig 52471 bp, 48 predicted proteins | sample MGYA00376247_ERZ650311 | MGnify/ENA primary metagenome ERZ650311 (study PRJEB26733, sample SAMN07839324) | wastewater metagenome | biome: small river; feature: stream; material: water | place: USA: North Carolina | collected 2016-07-28 ... | reverse complement strand
GTCACCTCGGCCAACTCCCCCAGGATCGAAAGATAGCAAGGGTAACTGGGCTCTGTCGGGTGTGCGGGGAGTTCACTAATTCCCGTGGGTTGTGAGCTCGCGAACTCCATAAAGTCATTGGCGAAAGGTAGGCTCTAATCGTGGTTACCGCCCTTTATCGTCGCTATCGCCCAGAGACCTTCGCGGAACTCATTGGGCAATCGCAGGTCACTGCTCCGCTGATGACCGCGCTTCGCAATGACCGTGTTAATCACGCCTACCTTTTCAGCGGCCCTCGCGGCTGCGGAAAGACCACCTCGGCCCGAATCCTGGCACGTTGCCTCAACTGTTTCGAGGGCCCAACTGACACCCCCTGCGGAGTCTGCCCAAGCTGTGTAGATCTTTCGCGCGACGGCGGTGGTTCGCTGGATGTGGTCGAAATCGATGCCGCTTCTCACAACGGAGTGGACGACGCACGAGACCTTCGTGAACGGGCAATCTTTGCGCCAAGCCGAGACCGCTTCAAGATCTTCATCTTGGACGAGGCCCACATGGTGACCACTCAGGGATTCAACGCCCTGCTAAAAATCGTGGAAGAACCACCTGCCCACGTGAAGTTCATCTTTGCGACCACCGAGCCCGAGAAGGTCATCGGCACCATTCGTTCGCGCACTCACCACTATCCATTCCGCCTAGTGCCTCCGGCACAAATGCTGGAATACCTGGAGTCGGTGTGTGAGTCCGAGGGTGTCGAGATCGCTCCTGGTGTTCTCTCGCTAGTTGTCCGTGCTGGCGGTGGCTCCGTTCGCGACTCGCTTTCGTTGATGGATCAACTTATCGCTGGTTCAGATGGCGGCAAGGTCGAATACGAGCTAGCCGCTGCGCTTCTCGGATTCACGCACGCCGAACTGCTGAATGAAGTCGTCGACGCATTTTCAACTGGCGACAGCCGCGCCGTTTTCGAGGCTGTGGATCGGGTTATCCAGTCCGGCCAGGATCCGCGTCGTTTCGTAGAGGACCTACTGGAGCACCTTCGGAATCTAATCATCGTGATTTCTACTGGTGAAAATGCCAAGTCAGTACTGCGCGGTATCGCGGCAGACGAGATCGAAAAGATGACCATTCAGGCTTACCAGTTTGGTTTGGCAGAGCTGACTCATGCCGCAAACGTGGTGTCGGAATCTCTGAACGAGATGTCCGGAGCGACCAGCCCAAAGCTGCATCTCGAACTCATGTGCGCCAAGGTTTTGGTCCCATCCGCAGATGCCAGCGAGGTTGGATCGCTCGCGCGCATCGAACGTCTCGAACGTCGAATCGGTGTTGTTACGCCGAGCGAAGGCGCCTCAAGCCGCACTGACGACCAGCCTGCGGTGATGGTGTCGAAGCCCGCACCTTTAGTTTCAGCTGCTGCGCCCGCACCTTTAGTTTCCGCTGCTGCGCCCGCGGATGCACCCGCTGCAGTTGTGGTACCGACCGTTGAGGTTCCGGCCGTTGAGGTTCCGTCCGCGCCGATTGGCCAACTTGACTTGGCGGCTTTCCAGCGCGAGTGGCCAGAGGTTCTAAAAGACCTGGCGAAGATCAGCCGACCAACTTGGATGATGGCTCAAACCATCAAGATTGTCTCCTTCGAGAACGGCATCTTGACTCTAGAGTTTGCGAACGCTGCCGAGAGCGACACTTTCAAGAAGGCAGCCGGCGCCCCGGGTAACCTGCGCCAGGCGATTCAGAATGTGCTGGGTGTCAACCCGCAGTTCAAAGCTCAGGTAGCGGCAGCAACTTTGCCACCAAAGGTCACGTCCTCGCTGCCTTCTTTACCTGAACCAGGACCAGCGATACCAGAGCTTCCAGAAGTTGCGACTAACCCGGCGCCGAAGGCTGCTTCCAAGGCATCCAAACCGGTAGCTGCGGCTCCGGAAGCCCAGGAAGTGCCACTCGAGCCAGCTGCAGAGCCGGCCGCAGAGCCGGAAGAGGCCGAAGCACCTGAGGAATCCGCTGGCATGGGCAAGGTTCACACCGGCGCCAGCTATGGCGAGCCGCTGCTGCGAGAGATTCTCGGTGCCAAGCCAGTTGACGACTTCAAGGGCGGTCGTTGATGTACGAGGGAGTCGTACAAGAACTCATCGATGAACTTGGCCGCCTACCCGGAGTGGGACCAAAATCGGCCCAGCGAATCGCTTTCTATCTGCTGCAGGCAGATGCGGAACAGCCCAAGAAATTGGCGCAAATCCTGCTCGAGGTAAAAGAGCGCGTCCGCTTCTGTGAGGTTTGCTTCAACGTCACCGAGGAAGTGCGCTGCAACATCTGCCGCGATGCCCGACGCAACCAGACCGTGATCTGTGTGGTCGAGGAATCCAAGGACGTTCAAGCGATTGAGCGAACCCGCGAATTCCGCGGCCTGTATCACGTCCTCGGGGGAGCCATTAGCCCCATCGAGGGCATTGGCCCAGACAACCTCCGCATCAAGGAATTGATGGCTCGACTGGGCAATCCAGACATCCAAGAAGTAATCATCGCCACCGACCCAAACCTCGAGGGTGAAGCTACCGCCACCTATCTGAGTCGCATGCTTTCACCTCTGGGTATGACCATCAGTCGACTCGCCAGTGGCCTCCCGGTTGGAGGAGACCTCGAGTACGCGGACGAGGTCACTCTGGGTCGCGCCTTTGAGGGTCGCCGGGTCGTCAAGTAGGTCGTAAAACCGACCGTTTTCGGCTAGACTTTAAAGCCGTTGCCTGTGAATGATCCAGGCGGAAATCCCTTTATTTTCAAGGAGCAAAGCGTTGGCTCTTATCGTGCAGAAGTTTGGTGGCTCGTCCGTCGGAGACGCCGCCAAGATTAAGCACGTTGCCCGTCGAGTCATCGAGACTCAGAAGGCCGGCAACCAGGTAGTTGTAGTCGTCTCGGCGATGGGTGACACCACCGACGAATTGATCGACCTGGCTCAGTCGGTGTCGACCGACCCTTACGCTGCTCCTCGCGAAATGGACATGCTGCTCACCTCAGGTGAGCGCATCTCGATGGCGTTGTTGGCGATTGCAATCAACTCGATGGGTGCTAGCAGTCGTTCGTTCACCGGTTCACAGGCCGGCATCATGACCAGCTCCAAGCACGGCGACGCTCGCATCAGCGAAGTGACTCCAGACCGCATTCGCGAGGCCATCGACGCCGGCGACATCGCGATCGTCGCTGGCTTCCAGGGCTTCAACAAAGACAGCAAGGACATCACCACGCTCGGTCGTGGTGGATCGGACACCACCGCTGTGGCTTTGGCCGCCGCGCTTGACGCCGATGTCTGTGAGATTTACTCCGACGTGGACGGTGTCTATACCGCCGACCCACGAATGATTCCGGCAGCCCACAAGTTAGATGCCATCGACATCGAGTCGATGCTCGAACTCGCTGCAGCCGGCGCAAAGATCCTCCACATCCGTGCAGTGGAATACGCTCGCCGTCACAACGTTGACCTGCGAGTGCGCTCCACTTTCAGCACCGATCCAGGAACCATCGTTTACTCAACCAAACCCGAAGGAACCAACATGGAAGAGCCAGTAGTCTCCGGCGTTGCCGCCGACAAGGGTCAAGCCAAGATCACCGTCATCGGTATCCCTGATGAGCCAGGTAAGGCCGCGGAGCTGTTCAAGGTTGTTGCCGAGGCCGATGCCAACATCGACATGATTGTGCAGAACAACCCAACTGGTTCGGACATCACCGACCGCGTTGCGGACATCTCGTTCACTTTGCCACTGGGTGACCTGGGTCGAGTTGCAGGCGCAATCGACGCCGCCAAGTCGACCATTGGCTTCCGCGAGCTGGAGCAGGACGCCGACATCGGCAAGCTCTCGGTGGTCGGTGCCGGAATGCGCACCCACTCGGGCGTTAGCGCAACCCTGTTCAAGGCACTCTCGGAAGCCTCAATCAACATCGAAATGATCTCGACCTCCGAGATCCGCATCTCGGTGGTTACCAGCAGCAAGCAGCTGGATGCCGCAGCCCGCGCAGTTCACACCGCTTTTGGTCTGGACAGCGACACCGAGGCCGTCGTCTACGCCGGAACCGGTCGCTAACAAAACTTTCGAAGCTCCAATCGGAGTTTCAACCACCCTGGAAGGAAATCGCATGAGCCGCAAGCCAAACCTCGCCCTCGTCGGTGCCACTGGTGCCGTTGGAACCGTGATGATCGACATCATCAACAACCGCGAGAACATTTGGGGCGAGATTCGTCTTATTGCTAGCCCACGTTCGGCTGGCAAGAAGATCAAGGTTCACGGCGAAGACCTAACCGTCGTTGCGCTGTCGCCAGAAGCCTTCGATGGCATCGACATCGCAATGTTCGACGTGCCAGACGAGGTTTCCGAGGTCTGGGCACCGATCGCTGCCGAGCGCGGCGCGGTTGCAGTCGACAACTCGGGTGCCTTCCGCATGAACGACCAGGTGCCACTGGTGGTCCCAGAGGTCAACCCAGAGCAGGCTAAGAACCGCCCGCTGGGAATCATCTCGAACCCTAACTGCACGACCCTGACCATGATGGCCGCAATGGGTGCGCTGCACCACAAGTGGACCCTCAAGGAATTGGTTGTCAGCAGCTACCAGGCTGTCTCGGGCGCCGGTGCCGCTGGCATCGACGAGCTGGCTAAAGAACTCGCAGTTGTCGGTCAGGACGCCACCCTCGGCACCAAGACCAATGACGTCAAGGCAGCCCTAGCGGCAGCTGGAAACGACCTCAGCGACTCTCCATGGGCACACCCAATCGCGCTGAATGTGATTCCATTCGCCGGTTCGCTCAAGGAAGGTGGCCACTCCAGCGAGGAGCTCAAGGTCCGCAACGAGAGCCGCAAGATTCTCGGCATCAAGGACCTGAAGGTTGCCGCCAGCTGTGTTCGCGTCCCAGTTCAGGTTGCGCACTCGCTGACCGTTCACGCCACCTTCGCCCAGCCGCTAACGGTCGACGAGGTTCGCTCGGTGTTGGAGCAGCAGCCAACCGTCAAGGTTGTCGACGACCCAGCCAACGGTCAGTTCCCAACCCCGAACATGGTCGCCGGTCAGGACCCAACCTTTGTTGGTCGCATCCGTCAGGCGCTGGACTTCGACAACAGCATCGAACTTTTCGTCGTGGGTGACAACCTGCGCAAGGGTGCAGCGTTGAACACCTACGAGATCGCCGAGCTGGTAGCCAAGGAGTTCTAGGACTTTTACCCCCGCAACGCCGGTTTACCACTGGTGTTGCGGGGGTTTTTACATTTCGAGGAGTAGCCTAGAGCCATGCGTAAGGTAGTTGTTGCGGGGGCAATGCTGGCCCTGATTCTCGGTGTCACCGGCTGTGCCACCAGCGGGGGTGCCGCGACCACCGAGCCCAGTTCGAATGGGCTTCCGCAAATTGACCCGAGCCTGATTCCAACCGCGGCTCCAGCCTCGGTGATTGACGTCCCCGCCGACAACTTCGTCCAGGCCACCGGTGACTATGTCTTCAAGGTCGGCAACGGCCCTACCTGGTGCACCATCAGTCCGCAGTTCAAGTTGGCCATCTGCGAGCAGTCCGAAGTTGCCACGCAGTACGCCCCGATTCCGGTCCCTGCCAGCTGTGACTATTCCTACGGGTACCAGGTGCAGCTCAAGGAAGCCAAGCCGGATGACGGCACCGACGAAGCCTCGTTCCCTTGCATGGGAAGTGCTTTCACCGATCCTTCCGGCGCGCAGATTCTCCAGGACGGGCAGCGAATTAAAGTCGCGCCGTTCAACTGCTATGTGGCCGGCGATACCGCTCGCTGCGAAAACAAGGACGGCGCTTACATCGTTCTTGGCCCTAAGGCGTGGGCGCTGGGTCAGGCCAGCTAACCAAACTCTTCCTGCTATGCCTTGGCGGTCAGCGTTACGATTCGGACTTCTGGGCGGCAGGCAAATCTGACCGGGGCATAGATGCTGTGGCCTAGTCCAGCGCATACGTTCAGCCACATCGTGTGACCGTTTCTGACCCAGTTACTGAGTCCTTTGGCGTATTTGCGCGGTAAGTCACAGTTGGTAACTAGGGCGCCCAAGCCTGGAACGCATACCTGTCCGCCGTGGGTGTGCCCAGCGAACATAACCGCGACCCCGGCCTCGTTCATGGCGTCAATCGCCGCGAGGTAAGGCGCGTGGCTGACGCCAATCCAGACGTCGGGCGCTGCAATGGCGATCTTAGATCGTGACACGCTGCCGTAGTCTGCCAGTCCGTCGTGGGCATCGTCCACTCCAAGAAAGCCCAGACGCACTCCTTTGACGGTCACCTGACCTCCGCGGTTGTTCAGGTTCAGCCATCCAAAACCGTCCAGCCCAGCCGTTAGTTGCTCGGTGTCGATGCGAATGTTTGAGATGCGCTCGGACGGCGCCTTGAGGTAGCTGAGCGGGTTTCTAGCCCTCGGTGCAAAGTAGTCGTTCGATCCGTTTACATAGACGCCGGGTTTGGTGCCAAGCGAGGCCATCGCCTCCAAGGTTGGCTGGATCGCTGCCGGGTGGCCCAGGTTGTCGCCGGTATCCACCACCAGATCAACATCGAGCTTGCCAAGTTTGGAAATCCAGTTCAGCTTTCGTCTTTGCCACGGAGCAAGGTGAAAGTCGCTGATGTGAAGAATTCGAATCGGTTGCGAACCCTGCGGAAGTACAGCCAGTTCCTGTTTCTCGGTGCGGATGACGCGAAGGTGTCGTTCGATTCCAATGCCCCAGATTGCCGCCAGCACACCGACTGCCGCCACGCTGATTGCGGCCGAGCCCAGAATGAACCAGAACAACATGAGAATCGTCTAAGGGCCGAGGCTGATGATCAGCAGCAGTGCTCCGGCGCCCGCCGCGGATGAGCCCGCCGGTGGGTTGGTGCCCACCACGTAACCCTTAGGCACGGTTGCCGACTTCTGGTAGAACTGCGTCTGCGAAGGCTGGGGAGCCGTCACTGCGCTAAAGCCAGCCGCAAGCAGAACCGCGGTGGCATCCGCCACAGACTTTCCGGTCACATCTGGGACCACGCTCTGGCCACCCTTGCTGATGTAGATCACAACTGTGGTTCCCGAAGAAACAACCTGCCCGATCGCTGGCTTGGTGCTGGCAACGGTACCAACTGCCTGACCGGAAGCCACCTGCTTCACCGAGATCTGACCGTAAAGACCGGCCGCCTGCATCGCGCTGACCGCGGCATCTGGAGTCTGACCAGCCACATTCGGAATCTGGATGCCAGCCGCATCGATCATTTCGGCCGGGGGAGCAGTCCACCCCTTGGCGGGTGGATAGAGCTTGTTTGCCTTTTGCATGATGGTGCGCCAGACATCGTGACGCAGGGTTGCCGCAGCCTTCTTGTTGATTGTGATGCCGCGAAGCGACTTGGTTCCCACCACGTTACCCACCCAGGTCGAGGTAGCAACTGTGCTGGAGAAACCGCTCATCCAGGTGTGGACACCGCTGTCGGTGGTTCCGGTCTTACCGGCCAGGTAAGCGCCATCGCCGGTGTTCGATGCGCCACCGGTGCCGGACATCACAGCGTGCATCGCGTAGGTCATGCCGTGCGATACCTCGGGCGTAACTGCCTGGCTGCAGGTGCTCTGCGGCACTGGTAGCTGCGTGTTGGTGGATCGTATAACCACGTGATCTAGGGCAACCGGGGTGCAGAAAGAACCGTTGTTGGCAATGCCCGCGAAGGCAGCCGCCACCGAGATTGGGGCAATCTCGTTGACACCCAGAATCGAAGACGGGTAGTAGAGCAGCTCGGTGCCGTCTGCTCGGTGAATTCCAAAGCTGGCGGCAAGGTCTCGAATATCGCAGAGGTCCAGCTTGCTGGCCATGTTGGCAAACGCGGTGTTCTCCGATATAGCTGTCGCCTGAACCACGGTCGGGTTCTCGGGCTCGTTCTTGACGTCGTTGTTTGGCTGCCAGTCACCGGTAATCACGCCGCAGCGGGCCGAGAAGTCACTGGCGTGGTAGTTGCGGACGCGGCCATCCACCTTGTCCATCAAACGGTGTCCAGTGACCAGCCACTGACCCAGTGTGAAGACCTTGTAAGTCGAACCAACCTGGAAACCGCTGGAGCCACCGTAGGGCTTGTCTGTCGCGTAGTTCACCGAGGTGTGACCCGGTTTGTTAGAGACGGTCTGGTCGTAGATGCGGTTCTCGACCAGCGCCAGTACGCGACCGGTTCCAACCTGCACCGAGACGCTGGCCGAACCAATCTGGTTCGGGTCGGTCGGTGGAACCCACTTCTTGATGGCATTGTCGGCTGCGGCCTGGAGGTTCACGTCAAGTGTCGTGTAAATGTCCAGTCCGCCTCGACGCAGCAGCTGCTCGCGGTCCTGCGCGGTGGGTCCAAACTCGGTGGAGTTACGGACCGTCCAAACCACGAAGTCACAGAAGAACGCGGTTTGCTGGTCGGCCTCACAGCCGGCCTTTTCGCTGGTCAGGTTGACCTCAATCGGCGAGGCCTTGGCCTTGTCAGCCGCGAATTGGCTGATGTAGCCAGACGAAGCCATATTGTCGATCACGTAGTTGCGACGGTTCTTTGCGCGCTCCAGGTTTTCGGCGACATCTGGCTTGTAGTCGTTGGGGCTCTTGAGCATCGCGGCCAAGAGCGCTGCCTGCTGGATGTTCAGCTGCTTGGCGTGAACACCGAAGTAGTAGTTGGCAGCAGCTTCGATTCCGTAAATCTGGTTACCGAAGAATGACAGGTTCAGGTAACCCGCCAGAATGTCCTTCTTGGAAACGCTCTTTTCCAGTGCCAGAGCCATGCGGATCTGTTGAACCTTGCGGCCAAGACCGCCTAGACCACCCTGGGTTGCGGCGTCCACAGCGGCCTGGTTTCCGGCCTGTGCAGCCGCTGTAACCTGCGCGTTCTTGACGTACTGCATCGTGATGGTGGAACCACCGGGGCCGTTACCCACGGTCGCGATGTTGGTCAGAGTGGCGCGAATCAGCGAAATCCAGTCCACGCCGTTGTGCTGGTAGAAGCGCGGGTCCTCGGTGGATACAACCGCGTTGACGATGTTTTTGGACATGTCATCGAAAGACACCGAGATGCGGTTCTCTTCGAAGAAAGATGCGATGCGGACGTCTTTCGACCCGTCCTTGGCGTAGATGTTTGAGGCATCCGAGGCGTTGACTGGCTTGATGTAGTCGGGGATGTTCTCGAAAAGCGCGATGCCGGTGGTTGCCGCGTAACCGCCGATGGTTACGGCTGGGGCAAGCAATCCAACGCCAAGGATGCCGGCAACGGCACTTAATCCAATAAATTTGACGATGTTGCCAAACGTTCTAGTCGGCTTGTCACGCATTACTCTAGGTTACCTAATAACGCTGGCATAAGCCTGAGAGGTAGTTAAAGATGCAGAAGTGGGAATACCTCACGACTCCACTAATGATTCACAACACCACTGCGATTCTGAATAACTTCGGAAATCAGGGTTGGGAGTTGGTCCAGATCATGACCGGCCCCGAGGGTGGTCTGGTCGCCTACTTCAAGCGTCCTGCTGCATAGGTTTGAAAGGAAAACATGTCCAAGATTGAAGCTCGCCTGGTTGAACTGGGTTCGCCACTTCCAGAGCTGGCAAAGCCAGTTGCTGCCTATGTGCCGGCTGTCGTCAGCGGAAACCTGGTATTCACCAGTGGCCAGCTGCCATTCGTCAACGGAAGTCTCCCTGCTGTTGGCAAGGTCGGAATGGGTGATGAGCTGGTAGACCCAGCCGTAGCCAAGGGTCTGGCTCGTCAGTGTGCCCTAAATGCTCTGGCCGCTGCCAAGACCGTAATTGGCGACCTTGACCGCATTACCCGCGTGGTCAAGGTGGTCGGATTTGTGGCCTCGGTCCCCGAGTTCACCGGCCAGCCCGGGGTCATCAACGGCGCAAGCGAGTTCCTCGGAGAGGTCTTTGGCGAAGCAGGCGCGCATGCTCGCAGCGCAGTCGGCGTCCCAGTTCTGCCGCTCGACTCCGCCGTCGAGGTAGAGCTAATCGTCGAATTCAAGTAGTCGTTCTCGCCCTCGGGCGAATAACAAAAGTGCCGGCCCGATAAATCGAGCCGGCACTTTTTGCCTTAGCGGCCAAATAGCTTCCGGAAGAATCCAGCTATGCCGGACTTCGCGTCTTCCTCGGTGGCCTGATTCTGCCAGGTGATCACGTTGGTGACCGGGTCAGAAGTGTTGCTAACGACCTTGTTTGCGATGAGCCCCATGACTCCAACATCGGCGAGGGTTGTGGTGTCGCCGATGTCACGTTGCTCGGCCACGTCCCTCAGCAGACGACGCATGATCTTGCCGGAACGGGTCTTAGGCAGTTCCGGAACCACCATGATTTGACGCGGCTTGGCGATTGGGCCAATCTCTTTCGCAACGTGATTACGCAGCACCTGGTTCACGTTTTCATCGCTGCCGGCTGCCGCGATCTGATCGGTGCGGAGGATGACAAAGGCGACTGGCGCTTGCCCAGTCAGCTCGTCAGTGGCACCCACCACCGCGGCCTCGGCAACCCACTCGTGCGATACCAGAGCCGACTCGATCTCGGCGGTGCTGAGGCGGTGTCCCGAGACATTGAGAACGTCATCGACTCGACCCAGCACCCAGAGGTTGCCCTCTTCGTCCAGTTTGGCGCCGTCGCCCGCGAAGTATCGGCTGGGGAAGCGGCTCCAGTAGCCCTCGATGTAGCGTTCCGGGTTCTTCCAGATTCCCCGCAGCATCGATGGCCAGGGCTCGGTGATTACTAAATACCCGCCATGCCCGTTTTCCAGGACTCGACCGTCATCGTTCACCACAGCCATTTCTATTCCAGGCAGCGCCAGTTGGGCTGAACCCGGCTTTAGAGTGGTGAGCCCAGGTAGTGGACTGATCATGATCGCACCGGTCTCGGTCTGCCACCAGGTGTCTACGATCGGGCACTTTCCACCACCGATGACGTCCCGGTACCACATCCAAGCTTCGGGGTTTATTGGTTCGCCCACCGAGCCCAGAACACGCAGTGATTTCAGATTGAATTTGTCTGGAATCTCTCGACCCTGCTTCATGAAGGAGCGGATTGCGGTCGGGGCCGTGTAGAAAATGCTGACGCCGTATTTTTCGATGATTTCCCACCAGCGACCGGGGTGTGGGGCGTCAGGTGTTCCCTCGTAGATGACCTGGGTGGCACCGTTTGCCAGCGGTCCGTAAACCACGTAACTGTGACCGGTGATCCAGCCGACATCGGCGGTGCACCAGTAGACATCCGTCTCGGGGTGGAGGTCAAAGACGTTTCGGTGAGTGTAGGAAGCCTGAGTCAGATAGCCGCCGGAAGTGTGAAGGATTCCCTTTGGCTTACCAGTGGTGCCCGAGGTGTAGAGGATGAAGAGCGGGTTCTCGGCATCGAAAGCCTCGGCCTCATGTTCTTCGCTGGCGCCTTCGAGTGCCTCATGCCACCAGATGTCTAGGTTGTCGTTCCAAGCCAGATCCTGACCGGTGCGCTTTACGACCAAAACGTTCGTGACGGTGGGGCATTTGTTGTCTGCCAGCGCTTCGTCTACGGCTGGTTTCAAGGCGCTGGCGGAACCGCGACGGAAGCCCCCATCGGCAGTGATCACGAGCTTGGCCTCCGCGTCATCGATGCGGGTGTGCAGTGCCTCGGCGCTAAATCCCCCGAACACCACCGAGTGAACCGCACCAAGTCGAGCCACCGCAAGCATAGCGATTGCGGCCTCAGGGATCATCGGTAGGTAAATTGCGACTCGATCGCCCTGCTTGATGCCCAGGTCGGCGATGGCATTGGCAGCGCGCTTTACTTCCGCGGTCAGCTGCGCGTAGGTGTAACTCTTGGTGTCGCCAGGCTCGCCCTCGAAGTGAATCGCGACGCGGTCGCCTCGCCCCTCCAAGACGTGACGGTCTAGGCAGTTGTAGGCAACGTTTAGCTGGCCATCGTGAAACCACCGGGCGAAGGGGGCGTTCGACCAATCCAGCACTTGGGTAAAAGGCTTGTGCCAATGCAGGTTTCGAGCCTGCTTTGCCCAGAACGCTAGCCGATCGGCTCGGGCTTCCTCGTAGATTCCGGGTTGCGCTACAGCATTTGCAGCGAATGTCGGGTCTGGTGCGAACGAACGGTTTTCCGTTAGTAGGTTCGCAAGCGATCCTTGATCAGTCATTTTTGTTCCTCGCCATCGAAGATTGCATTACTAACCTACTCAGTGAAAAACGCGTTTTTTCTTTTTGCCAGTTTGGAATGTAACTGATTGGTAACGGGTTACTATTAAAGCGTCGGTTTCGACCGACTCGCGTTATAGCGGCTCCCCCCAGTCGCATAGCGCCGCCGGCGGCTCTCCCCCCAGAGCCGCCGGCCTCTTACTTTAAGTCGGCATGCGGTTTGGCTGGCGACATGGTTTTCAACAGCCCTCTTTGCGGGAATAGTCAACAGAACGCGCGGTCCTTGGCCGCTGCCGTTGCAGGCACTGCAGGCTGAACGAATGAATCTCCTGCTCGAGCACCTCCGGAAGTCGCCGTTGCTCGAGGTGCTAGACCGGCTGATCGAGCTGCTGTCCAAACCGGGCCTACGTGACGTCTTAGCCAACGGATCGGGGGAGTGGTGGGTCGATTTCGGAAATGGTCTCGTGCCCGCACATGAAATCAGTTTGGATCGTCACCAGCTTGACCATTTCAGTCGAACTCTGGTTGCCCTTGGTGGCAGGCACCTGGACGCACTGAACCCTATGGCGGATGTGTCTATTGGCTCCGATTCGATTCCGGAGTTAGTTGAACTCGGAATATCGACCATCAGAATTCATGCCGTTCTGGCGTCGCCGGTGAGCGCGCTCACCCTGCTTTCGATTCGAGTGCATCGGGCCGACTTGCCTTCGCTCCGGAGCCTTTATCGGAGCGGAGCTTTGGACTCCTTTCAGTTTCACCAGTTGACCGAGATTGCCAAATCGCGAGCAAACTTTTTGATCTCTGGGCCAACCGGTTCAGGTAAAACCACGTTGCTGCGGGCGATGCTGGCCGAAACGCCAGACCTGCGCACAGTTGCCGTTGAGGATGTGGCCGAGCTGGCGCCGGTTTCGGGTCACTTCATTGGACTGCAGACCCGACCGGCCAATGTCGAAGGTGCCGGAATGATTGACTTGGCCCAGCTAGCGCGCGAGGCACTGCGGATGCGACCGGATCGGTTTGTGGTTGGTGAAGTCAGAGGACCGGAAGCCAAGGTGCTGCTGCAGGCCATGAATACCGGGCACTTGGGTTCGGCGGCAACTATTCACGCAAACGCTGCGGATTCGGTGATTGCGCGGTTTCGACTCATGTTGGAACAGCCGGAATTAAGTGATGCCAGTCTGGCGGCCGCGATCACCGCAGCGATTCAGGTGATTATCCATTTGGACTCGGCCGGCCGGGTTTCGGTTTCGCGAACGAGACCCGCGTGAATGACAATCTTGCGCAGTTTTGCGAGCAATTGGGCATGCGCACCAAGACCATTCGGGCACTTCAGGACGCGCACGAAAACTTTGCCAGGGAGTTGGCGCACCGAGTATCAGCGGCCTCAGCGCCCGCCGCGCAGACGGCAACTCTCATCCTCTGGTTACCCTGGCTTGCCATGGCCGCAACCCAGTTATTGGGCCTTCGCCCGCTGAACTTCCTCCTGCACTCTTGGGTGGGGTTGCTGCTTTTGGCTTTGGCTGGCGGAGTTTCATGGTTCGCATCCCGATCCACCCGAGGTCACCTGTCACACGTCCGTGCCATGCCACCCGATCCCGGTCTCTGGCGCAGTGCGTCGGCACAGGCGTTGAAGGACGGCGTGGGGCCCCTTGCCTTGCTCTCATGCTTGGAAGTCCACTGCGATTCGCCCACCGAGAAAACTCTGGTTCAAAGTTGCGTTATCGAATCGCTGACCACCGGCAAGCCTCTGGCGCGGACGCTGGAGAAGGGAGCGGTCACAGATCGTCAAGCGGTTCGCTGGCAAAAGGAACTTGAGCTTGAAAAGCTGCCGATTCGGGTGTTGGCAATCACCGGCGGACTGATGCTTCCACAGTTCCTGCTGTTGCTGCTAATCCCCACCGTATTGAGCGCTTTGAAGTCATTCATTTAGGGGCATATAAAAGGAGAAAAATATGAAGAAATATCTGCAATCAGATCGCGGTGCGGTGACTGCGGAGTATGTGATCGCAACTATGGCAGCCGTGGGGTTTGCCACCCTGCTTTTGGTCATATTGAAAAGCGATGAGGTCAGGCAGATTCTCTTGGGCATGGTGAAACAGGCGCTCGAGGTAAAGCTCTGATGCCTGTGGCGAATTGGGTCCGTTCCGCCAAGGTAAAGCGCCCCAGAAGTCCCGAGTTGGGAGCGGTCACAGCCGAGTTTGTGATTCTCATGCCCGCAGTTGTTCTCGTGCTCCTCATTGGCTCTTCGGTGCTAGCGCTGCAAGAGCAGCGGCTCGCACTAAACCAGGAGGTCGGCCTTCTAGCCAGGATGATCGAGGCGGGTTTCGAAAACTCACAAATTCGCGAACGCTCGGCGGCCGCCAGGATTTCATTAGAAGTCAAGGATTCGGGTGACTTGTCTTGCCTAACCGGCAAAAAGGTTGGGAGTGTCTTCGGGCTAGGTGCTTTCCCTATTTCGGTGTCAATGTGTGCACTGGCACCCGGGAGGTAGAGGAATCTCGATGCGCTTTAGCGAGGAAGACGGCGCTGGCAGCGTCTTGGCGCTTGGGATTATTGCCGCTTTGCTGGTGGTTCTGTCTTTTGGCTCGGCGGTTGGTAGCTTGACCCTAGGTCGGATGCAACTGCAGAGCTCGGTGGACCTTGCTGCACTGGCTGCCGACCAAAATCTCAGGGGTCTCTCCACTGGAATTCCCTGCGATCGAGCGAGACAGGTTTTGACCTTGAATATGTCGAAACTGGTTTCGTGCCTTATTGTCGGTGAAGTAACTACGGTTGCGGGCACTGCAACAGTTATGGGTATAGTGCTAAACGCAACAGCAACTGCGGAACCTCGATAGCCGCAGATATATAAGGAGCAACATTTGGGTACAAAACTGGTAATCGTTGAGTCGCCTGCAAAGGCTAAGACGATTTCTAAGTACCTCGGTCCGGGCTATGAAGTGCTGGCCTCGGTGGGTCACATTCGCGACCTAATTGACCCGAAAGACCTCCCCGCCGAGAAGAAAAAGGGTTCGCTCGGCAAGTTTTCCATCGACATTGAGAACGATTTCGAGCCGTACTATTCGATTTCTCCGGGCAAGTCCAAGACCGTAACCGACCTGAAGAAGGCTCTGTCCGGTGCCGACGAGTTGCTGCTGGCAACAGATGAGGACCGCGAGGGTGAGGCTATCGCCTGGCACCTGCTGCAGGTTCTAAAGCCAAAGGTGCCGGTGAAGCGAATGGTCTTTCACGAGATCACCAAGGAAGCCATCCAGCATGCGGTAAACAACACTCGCGCCCTGGATGAGAATTTGGTGCAGGCTCAAGAGACTCGCCGCGTTGTTGACCGTCTCTACGGCTATGAAGTTTCCCCTGTCCTTTGGCGCAAGATCAACCGTGGCTTGAGCGCAGGTCGCGTTCAGAGCCCAGCCACTCGTCTAGTCGTGGAGCGCGAGCGCGAGCGCATGGCTTTCGTCAGCGCCAGCTACTTCGATGTGAAGGCCACCTTCCAGACCGCTGACTCGACCCAGGCTCCGTTCGAAGCCAAGCTGGTTTCACTTGCCGGCAAGAAGATCGCCACTGGAGACTCCTTCGACGACAGCGGAAAGCTGAAGGCAGACGTGCTGGTCCTGGATGAGGCCTCGGCACAGGCGGTGGCATCGGCGGTAACGGATTCCTCGGCAGTGATCAAGGTCACCGATGTCGAGTCGAAGCCCTCGATTCGTCGCCCGGCAGCGCCTTTCACGACTTCTACCCTCCAGCAGGAGGCCAGCCGCAAGCTGCGCATGAGCGCGAAGCAGACCATGGACACCGCCCAGCAGCTTTATCAGGACGGTTACATCACCTACATGCGTACCGACTCGCCAACGCTGTCCGCACAGGCGATTACGGCTGCGCGCAACCAGGCAAAGTCGATGTTCGGCCCTGAATATGTTTCTGAGGCCCCTCGGGTTTACACCGGCAAGAACAAGAATGCCCAAGAGGCTCACGAGGCAATTCGCCCAGCCGGTGACAGCTTCCGCACTCCAGCCGAGCTTCGAGGCCAGCTGATGGGGCGCTCTCTGGAGCTGTACGACCTGATCTGGAAGCGAACTGTCGCGAGTCAGATGCAGGACGCTCGGGTAAACACCACCACCGCGAAAATCTCGGTGGCACCGTTGAACGGAACCCACTTTGCCAACGCCGAGTTCTCGGCATCTGGCACTGTCGTCACCTTCCGCGGCTTCATGGCCGCCTACGAGGAGAGCTACGACGAGGGTCGAAGCGACGAAGACGAGAAGGCCGAGAAAAAGTTGCCAAACCTGGAAGTTGGCCACTCGCTGACTCCGGTAGAGGTTCTAGCCAAGGATCACCAAACTCTTCCTCCGCCTCGCTACACCGAGGCAAGCCTGGTCAAGGCTTTGGAAGAAGACGGCATCGGCCGCCCGTCCACCTATGCCGCGATCCTCAGCAACATCACCAGCAAGGGTTACATTCGTCGCCGAGGCCAGGCTCTGGTTCCGGAGTGGATTGCCTTCACGGTCACCCGTTTCTTGGAGGAGAACTTCGGCCACCTGGTCGACTACGCCTTCACCGCCTCGATGGAGGAGGACTTGGACCGCATCGCCGCAGGTGAGCTTGAGCACACCAAGTGGTTGAAGCGTTTCTACTTCGGCGACACCGCCGAGCAAGGCCTGCTGCCAACCGTCGAATCTTTGGTCGATCAGGATGCTCGCGCCATCAACTCGTTCGCGCTCGGTGAAGGCGTAACGCTTCGCACCGGCAAGTACGGTCCATACCTTGAGGTCACCGCCGAGCCAGGTGTGGACGGCGCTGACGAAAACGGGCGTCGAGTTATTAACCTGCCGGAAGATCTAGCCCCGGATGAGCTGAATCAGGGCAAGATCACCGAGCTAGTCAACGCACCGGTTGCCACTGATCGAGTGCTGGGTGTCGATCCGGAAACCGGATTCAACGTGCTCTTCAAGGACGGCCGCTATGGTCCTTACGTAACGCTCGAGGACCCAAAGTCGGACAAGCCAAAGACCGCTTCACTCTTCAAGACCATGGATCCGGCAACCGTTTCGCTGGATGAAGCCCTGAAACTGCTTTCGCTGCCGCGCGTTGTTGGCGTCGACCCGGAAACCAAGAACGAGATAACTGCGCAGAACGGCAAGTTTGGCCCGTACCTGAAAAAGGGCACCGACAGCCGCAGTTTGACCGCGGAAGAGGAGATCTTCTCGGTGACCCTGGAGCAGGCCTTGGCCATCTATGCCGAGCCAAAGTACCGCGGTCGCAGTGCCGCCGCCGGACCACTGAAGGAGTTCGGCGAGGACCCTGCGTCTGCCGGCAAGGTCGTGGCCAAGACCGGCCAGTTCGGTGCCTACATCACTGACGGTTTTGTGAATGCAACCATTCCGAAGGATGAGACCATCGAGGAACTGAGCAACGATCGAGCCTACGAACTGCTGGCGATTCGTCGCGAGAAGTTGGGTCTCGAACCAGGTCAGGCGCCGGCCAAGACCAGCAAATCGGGCGCCCGCAAGGCCGCGCCAGCAAAGACTGTGAAGCGCGGAACCACGCGCAAAGCCAAGTAATCTCTAACCATGAGCGGTCTCTTCATAACCTTCGAGGGCATCGATGGCGTGGGTAAATCAACCCAAGCCGACCTCCTCGAGGCCTACCTGACCCAGCTGGGCAACGAGGTTATCCGAACCTGTGAACCTGGCGGCACCGAGTTGGGTCTAGAGATCCGTCAACTGCTTTTGCACCGCAAGGGAGAGGTTGCACCGCGCGCCGAGGCGCTGCTATTTGCCGCCGACCGCGCTCATCACGTTGCAACCAAGATTCGCCCGGCGCTCGCGGAGGGCAAGGTGGTCATCAGCGATCGCTACTTCGATTCCTCGGTGGCATATCAAGGAGCCGGCCGTGCACTAAGCATGGAGGACGTCCGCCAGGTGAGCATCTGGGCGGTTGACGGCCTGTTGCCGCAGCTGACCGTTCTCCTTGACTTAGATGCCGCAAGCGCCAGAGCCCGTCGCAACACCACCGGTGAAGCGCCAGATCGCATGGAGCGCGAGAAAATCGAGTACTTCGAGGCCACGCGTCAGGCGTTCCTGCAGTTGGCGGCAGCCGAGCCGGACCGCTTCTTCGTGGTAGACGCCAATCAGTCGGTAGAAGTAATGCAGGCTCAGATCCGCGCCCGCGTCAATCAGTTGTTGGGTTAGTTTTGAGCGCACCGATTTGGCATGAGCTGGCTGGTCAGCCCGAGGCAATCGGACAGCTGGAACTGGCCGTCCGAAATCGTGACGGGGGAGTCCATCACGCCTGGCTCTTCACCGGCCCACCGGGAAGTGGCCGAAGCAATCTAGCAGTCGCCTTCGCGGCCGCTCTGTTGTGCACCGAGGGTGGCTGCGGCGAATGCAAGTCTTGCCGAATGGTGACCGGCGGAACCCACCCGGACGTGACCGTGTTGGCCACCGAGCGCATTCAGATCAGCATCGAAGAGGTGCGAGCTCTGGTCACTAACTCCTACCTCGGTTCATCGGTGGGCAAGTACCGCGTGATGATCATCGAGGATGCGGACCGCATGACGGATCGCACCTCAAACGTTCTACTCAAGGCTCTGGAAGAGCCGCCAGTTAATACGATTTGGATGCTCTGTGCTCCATCTGAGGCGGACCTCCTGCCGACCATTCGGTCGCGCGTTCGCCGGGTTTCGCTGAAAGTCCCAAGCGTGGAAGAAGTTGCCCGCCTGCTGGTCGAGCGAAACGGCATCGAACCAAAGCTTGCCTCGCAGGTTGCTGCCGAGGCTCAGAGCCACATCGGCATGGCGCTGCGCCTAGCAACCAGCACCGAGGCTCGCAGTCGCCGCCGCGAGACCCTGCTTTCCGCGCTGAATATCAGTGGGGTTTCCAGCGCCATGATGGCGGCGGATCAGTGGACCAACATCGCCAAAAAAGACGCTGATGCCTTGACCATCCTCCGAGACGCCGAGGAGCGCGAGCAGTTGCTGGCCACCATGGGTTTGAAGGAAGGGGAGACCATTCCTCCCGCCCTGCGCCCCTCGTTCAAGCAGCTCGAAGAGGCCCAGAAGCGTCGCGCGACTCGCAGCCTGCGTGACGGTATCGACCGCATTCTGGTCGACCTGCTATCGCTTTATCGTGACGTTTTGACGCTTCAACTGCGGGCTTCGGTGCCTCTGGTTAACGACGACCTACGTTCCAGCATGGAAAAACTCGCGGAGTCCAGCACTGCTGCTCAAACCTTGGAAAAGCTTGAGAGTATCGCCGTCGCTCGCAAACGCATCGATGCCAATGTGCAAAACTTGCTGACACTAGAGGCGCTCGCGGTTTCGCTCCGCCGGCCTCAGTAATCCGGGAGGCCGTCATGAAGAAGAGAAGCTGGTTCGTAGCCGCTATTGCCGCCGCTGCAACTGCCGCGGTTACCGCCTGTGCGCTGGTGGCGGCACCGAGCGACGCAACCACTCCCGCCAGCTACGGCAAAGCCGGGGTTTTCAAGACTGCGGCCGACTATGGCAACCAAACCGTGGACTGGAATAACTGCGGAACCGATCTGTTCTGTGGCAAGGTAATCGTGCCGATGGATTGGAACAAGCCCTCGGGGGCAACCATCCAGCTGGCGGTCATTAATCACCGAGCCAGCGTGGCCAATCCGCTGGGCTCAATCATCTTCAATCCGGGTGGTCCAGGCGCCTCGGGCTATGACTTTGTCAAAGAGAGCGTTAGCGCAATTGGCACCAAGGCGCTTCGGGCCAACTACAACCTGGTTGGATTCGATCCACGCGGAGTCCAGAACTCGGTGCCAGCGGTTCGATGCTATGTCAAGGACTCAAACACTCCGTCACCAGAAATGGACACCTTCCTCTACGGCGACAGCGGTTACCCGCTGGGAAGCAAGAAGGATTTGGCGGTCACCCGATTGGCTATCAAGTCTTTTGACGAGGCCTGCCTCAAGAACACTGGCCCGCTGTTGGGGCACCTCGATACCGTCAGCACCGCCAAGGATTTGGATGTTCTGCGCGCTGTGATGGGTGACACCAAACTGAACTACCTGGGCTTCTCATACGGAACCTTTATCGGTGTGAACTACGCGGCGCTCTTCCCGACCAAGGTTGGAAAGATGGTTTTGGATGGTGCCGTCGACCCAACGGTTTCGGATGCCGACCAGAGCGTGAATCAGTTGAAGGGCTTCGACCAGGCGTTGCGGAACTACCTCGCCGACTGTCTAGCCGGAAACGGCTGCCCGTTCACCGGCACTGTCGCCGACGCGCAAAAGAAGATTTCCGATTTCCTAATGGGTCTGGAAACCAAGCCGATCAACACCAGTGACCGCGGGCGAAAGCTGACGGTTGCGATGGCGACCTCTGGAATCGACATGGCGCTCTATTCCAAGAATTACTGGCAGTACCTGACCGCGGGTTTCAACGGGGCGTTTAAGGGTGACGGCACCACGTTGCAGCGCCTCGCAGACTTCTACAACGACCGCAATGCTGACGGCACCTACAACTCCAACGAGATGGAAGCCTTCATGGCCACCAGTTGCATGGACAGTCGCCAGTCGGCTGATGCCAAGGCTATGGCTGCCCAGAACAAGCGAGTTCTGGCGGCCAGCTCGGTGATGGGTCGTTACTGGCAGTTCGGCGGTCTGGCCTGCACCTATTGGCCATATCCGGTTGCCAAAAACCTAAAGTCATATGCCGCTAAGGGCGCGCCAACCATCGTCGTGGTGGGAACCACCGGTGACCCGGCTACTCCTTACCAGCAGGCGGTGAACCTGGCTCGTAAGGTGCTCGCCAAGGGTTTCCTGATTACCTACAAGGGCGAGGGGCACACCGCCTACGGTCAGAGTCACGAGTGTGTGGATTCCGCGGTTGATAACTTCTTCATTTCTGGATCCCTGCCCAGTGCGGATCCACTCTGCCAGTAGGCCCAAACCGCTCCTTCGGTTTTCAGTAAACGCTTCCAGAATTTCAGTCCTTACAAACTGTTTTTCATTTTTGATACCCATTTGTTAGCGTTCAACGGGGATTTTCCCACTTGGAAGCGTTTACAATAAACCAGTCATTTCATGACTACAGCTTCGCGTTTTTCGAAAGGGTCCACCATGGCCGGTGCCAGCATCCTCGTTTACTCCGAGCGCGTCGGAGGCAACCTCGGTGAAATCGAAAAGCTGCTGCAGGGCCCATTGAAGGACTTCAGCGGCGTTCATGTCCTGCCGTTCTTCCACCCATACGACGGTGACGATGCCGGCTTCGACCCTATTGACCACACGATCGTCGATCCTCGTCTGGGCGACTGGACTGACTTCAGCCGAATCAGCCAGACCCACGAGCTCACCGCCGACCTGATCGTAAATCACGCCTCATACCTGTCCCCAGAGTTCATCGACTGGCAGGAAAAAGGCGACGCCAGCGAGTACGCCGGGATGTTCCTAACCTTTGACGCCGTCTTCCCAAACGGTGGCACCGAGGAGGGAATCACAAGTTTTTACCGCCCACGTCCGGGCCTGCCTTTCACCGCCTACGAGGTCGATGGCAAGCGTCGCCTAGTCTGGACCACCTTCATGCCATCCCAGGTGGACATCGACATCAAGCACGAAGCTGGTCAGGCTTACCTGCGTCGCGTGTTAGATGCACTGAAGTCTGGTGGCGTCAAGGTCGTGCGTCTGGATGCCGTTGGTTACGCCGTCAAGACCCCGGGCACCGACAGCTTCATGACCGAAGAGACTCTCGAGTTTGTTCAGGAAATCACAGACCTGATCCACAGCTACGGCATGCGTGTCCTGGTTGAGGTTCACGCTCACTACACCCAGCAGCAGGCAATCGCTCCGCTGGTGGACCTGATCTACGACTTCCAGACTGCCCCGCTGTTGCTGCACTCGTTCTTCAAGGGAACCGTCGACAAACTTGGCTTGTGGTTCCAGCAGCGTCCAAACAACTGCCTGAACGTTCTGGACACCCACGACGGCTACGGCGTCATCGACGGCGGCCCGATCAACGGCAAGCCGGGCCTAATCAGCCAGCAGGACATGGCCGACATCTTCGATGTTGCCGCTAAGAACACCGAGGGCCACTCGGCCATCGCCTCGGTGGTGCCACAGTGGTTCACTCTGCCACACCAGATCAACGCCACCCTGCCGAACATCGTTGCCGACGACACCGCCTACACAATCATGCGCGCGGTTCAGTTCTTCCTACCGGGCGAACCACAGGTCTACTACGTTGGCCTGTTCAACGGAATGGATGACCGCGACCTTTTTGCTAAGACCGCCAACGGTCGCGATACCAATCGCCACAACTACACCCCGGCTGAAATTGATGCAGCCCTGGCGACTGCCGTTCCAAAGGCAATCATCGGCCTGGCTCGTATTCGACGCCACGAACTGTTCGACAACGGTAGCTTCAGCTGGAAGATCACCGGCGAAGACAGCATGAATCTGACCTGGGTGAGTGAAACTGCAAAGCTGACTCTGGATTTCAAGACCACTGTGGGTGCGCCATCGTTTGCGATTGAACTCACCGAGGGTGGGGCCGTAAAGCGGGCCGCATCGGTCGATGAGCTCGGTGCTTGGTAAGTAGCCTCAACTGAAAAGCCGGTGGGAGACCACCGGCTTTTTGCTATCTGAGGATCTCGAGCAGGGTCGTTCCCAGCAGGAAGGCAGCCAGCCCTGTAATCAGGATGCCGCCGATGCCGACGATGGTTGCCAGGCGGCCAGTTCGAGCAAATATCCAGTGACGGGCGACCGATGCGGAAAGGCTGTAGGCGGCATCTCCAAGGTTGCCCATGATCTCGAAAATGATTCCGAGGGTAAGGAACTGCAGAGTGAAGTTTGCGCCAGGGTCTACGAACTGGGGCAGCACTGCAAAGAAAAAAACCGCAACCTTCGGGTTGCTGAATCCAATCAGGTAAGCATCACGCGCGATCTTCCAGGTGCTTGCTTGAACCAGGTTTGCGGGATTGTCGACCGTTGCCGCGTTCTTCTCCGCCAAACTCGACTCTTCACTTCTACGGTGACGAATCGACTGGATACCGAGGTAACCCAAGTAGGTGGCACCAGCCAGCTGAATGACGTGAAGCGCTGCCGGGATGGTAGCCAGGAAGCCACCGAGGCCGAAGGCAACGGCCAGCATCCAGGTGCTGTGACCAAGGCTGTTGAAGAGCACCGTCAGGAGACCGGCCCGGCGACCGTGCGACAGGGTTCGTCCGATGATGAACATCACCGAGGGGCCAGGAATGGCCACCAGAGTAAATGCCGTCGCGAGGAAACCGAGCAACAGCGGCGCACTTGGGAACATGAGACCAGCCTAACTTCCGGTGCGCGGGCCTATGGCCAACCCAGGAAGTGGCGAAGCAGTGCCGCGGTCGCAGCTGCGACTGCCACGGCCACGATGAATGGTGCTTTGCGCCAGTAGAGCAGGGCCGCTACTCCCAGCGCGGCTAGTCGCGAGTCAATCACAAGGTGTTGCCCGCTCACGAAGGTCTGAACCGCGGTAAGCGCTGCTAGCAGTGCAACGGTCAACTTCCCGGCGAAAACCACAACTTCCTTGTTGGAAGCCACCCGTTTTGGCAGGGAATAGCCGAGGATCTTCCAGGAATAAACCGAAAGCGATCCCAGCAACACGGCAATCCAGTAGCTACTCATCGTGACCCACCTGCAGGTATTTTGCCAGCGGAGTGCGCTTCAGCAAATAAATCAGGGCAACTGCCACCGGTGCACCGATAATTACCGGCAGACCACTTGGCATCACTGGAACCAGAAGCAGGGTTAGCGCGATCGCCAAGACCGCTATGAGGTTGGACTGGAGGTTCTTTAGCCTCGGCCAGACCAGCCCCAGGAATGCCGCGGCTGCGGCCGCGTCCAGTCCCCAAATAGACGGGTCGCCGGCAACGCTACCAAGCAGTGCTCCCAGGAGAGTAAATAGGTTCCAGAACACAAACACGGCCGCTCCAGTTAGCCAAAAGCCAAGCTTGGAGTCCTTTGGGCCGTCTTGACTGGCGGAGACCGCGTTGGACTCATCGATGGTCAATTGGGATGCCAACACCTTGATCAGCCCAGTCACCGAGAGCACGCTACTCAGCCGCAGCGCGTAGAAGCCGTTTCTGATGCCCAGCAGCCAAGCCGAGACGATTGCAGGAACGATTCCCGCAGGTCCGCTGGCACCCAGCACTCCGACGATGGCGAACTGCGATCCACCGCTAAACATGAAAAGGGATAGCACCTGGGTTTGCCACACGGTCAAGCCCGCTGCGGTGCTGAGAGCGCCGAAGGAGATGCCGTACAGACCAGTCGCCAGACCAACGCCGATAGACATCGAAATCACCGATGACTTGACTGGCTTCCTTGGCATTTGACCAGTCTACAAAGAGTGCGGTTGCTAGTTGAGCAGCAGCGCCTGCGCCAAGAAAATGAAGATCAGGACAAAGATCGCGGGGGTCACGAACTTGACTACCGGCAGCCACCTTGAGAGCTTCAGGATGTTCGCTGAAGTCGGCGAACCCTGTTCCGCAGCAGCCAGTTGCGAGGCGACACTGGCGGCTTCTCCGGCCGCAGTGAACTCCGCAAGGGCACCGAGAATTCCAGAAGCCAGGAGGATCAACAGAGCGGCCACTCGCACCGGCAGTGCTGCGTCCGCGAGTCCGAATTGCAGCAGCGCCACAGTGGTGATCAGCAGTGCGGTCGGAGCCATTTGAGCCACGATGATGCGGTTCCAAGAATTGTTCCAGGCTTGGACTAGTTCGCTCTGATTCATTGTTCTCCTAGGTGACTAAAAACCTCGACTGATTAGGCATAACCAACTTGGCGAATAACGCATTCCAAGAGCGCATGTCGGTGCGATTTCGCAGGCTTCTTTCCGGGGATCCCAACGGAGTTCCGCCATGGCTAGAAGTCATTGCCGCCACCGATGAACCTGGGCTGTTCACGCCGGACGATGCTCCCTGGGTGGTCCACGCCGACTTCGGAACTCTGGTGGGTGGCATCCGGGCCTTGCTGATGCAGGCGTTGCATCCGGGCACATTGCGGGGAGTGGCCGAGCACTCGCGTTATCAGGAGGACGCACTGGGGCGTCTTGCGGGCACCATTCGTTGGCTTACCGTGACTACATTCGGTTCGCACACCGCTATCGCAAACGAAGCACACCGCGTGAACCGGCTTCACACCAGGGTCACCGGTGACTACCAAACCAATCAGGGTGCTTCCAAGCCATATCGCGCGGCAGATCCGGACCTCCTGCTTTGGGTTCATATTGCTTTCATGGAATCCTTCCTGGTCTGTCACGAGTGGTATGCCTGGCGACCCATCCCCGGCGGAGCGGATGCCTACATATCGCAGTGGTCGCGCTCGGTGAAGCCGCTAGGTCTAGAAACTGCGCCTATGAATCGCACCGAGTTGAATGGGCAGATCGCGAGGATTCTGGCTGAAGATACGCTTCGGGTGGATGACCGCACGCGTGATGTGATCAAGTTCATTCAGTACCCGCCGCTGCCACCGGTTGCGAAGGCGATCTATCGCCTGCTGTTTGACGCTGCAGTGGTCTCGCTGGAACCCGAGTTCCGGGTGCTGCTGGGGCTCAAAAGCGCACCTCGGTGGCTGGTCCAGCCGCTGACGCGCTTTACCCTCCGAACCATTCGCTGGGCAATCGGCCCAGAGTCCCCGATCGAAGACGCGGGCAGGCAGCGTCTGATTCGAATCGGTGCCTGGTCTGAACCAGAAAATAGGCGGTAACCCGAACAGAAAAAATCGACTTGATTCTGGTTTTAGCACGGCAGCGTTAGAATTTTGGTTCACGCAGGACAACGGGGGTTACCTTGCTAAAGACAAAAATCGTCTCAACCGCCACCGAGTTAGGTCCCAACAAGACCGCTATGAGTGACGTCCTCGGAGCCATCGCCGAGGCCTCAATGCCGAACAAAGTTCCGGTTGGCTACATTTCCAAGTTGACTGGCGTGGAAACTGTCTACCGGCGCGATGAAGGCCAAAATGCTTCCGACTTCGCCGCGTCGGCTGGGAAAAAGGCGCTTGACCGCGCTGGACTTAAGGCAAAAGACATTGACTTGCTCATATTCTCGTCTGCGAGTCAGGACCTCATTGAACCGGCAACTAGTCACATTGTGTCCTCAATTATTGACGCCGCGGGCGTACCTGTCATGGATGTCAAGAATGCCTGCAACAGCTTTTTAAATGCTTTGCAGGTCTCGGACAGCTTTATCAGGGCAGGTCAATACAAAAATATTCTGGTCGTCAGCGGTGAAACGCCAAGCATGGCGATTAGGTGGAACAACACCAGCAAAGATCAATTCCTGAGGTCCTTCGCAGGGTTTACCATGAGCGACGCAGGTGCGGCGGCAGTTCTCACTGCCACTGATGGCGATGCCAGCATTCTTGGAATCGAATTTCGATCTGATTCGTCTCAGTGGGACGTTGGAACCCTGCCGACAGGTGGTTCACGCCGTCCCCGAGACCCCGAGGCTACGTATTTCGACATGGATGGCAGAAAACTGGCCAGGGCATTCATGTCGCTTGGGCCTGAGATATTGAATCAAACGCTCCGTAAGCACAACTTAACTTGGAGCGACTTTGCTCTAATTGGCATGCATCAGATTGCTGACCCATACATCGATGACATCTGCAGAGTGCTTGAGGTGCCGACTGAGCAAATCATCCGTACAGTGGCAGACCATGGCAACATGACCAGCACCACGATGATTCTTCAGTTGGAACTTGCCCTGGAGCAAGGCCGTTTGAAGCCTGGTGACCTATTTGCATACGTTGGTCTTGCCGGCGGAATATCAACCGGGCTGGGAATATTCCGAGTATGAAAATCGGTGTCGCCGTGCCATTCTTCAATGAAGAAAAATGCATCGAGGTAACCCTTGAGGCACTCTGGGCTCAGCAGGACCGGGATTTCTGCGTTGTCCTGTGTGACAACAACTCCACCGATCGTTCGGTTGAAATTGTCACCGACTTCACTAGGTCAAGGCAGCTGCCCTGGAAGCTGGTCTCTGAGGCACAAAAAGGGACTGGAGCGGCCGCGGACACAGCCATGAGGGCCCTGGTGGACATGGAATGTGTCGTGCTGGCGCGCACCGATGCGGACGCAATTCCAGACTCCAACTGGATCCAGCAAATCAGGTCGGACTTTACTCAAACAGCCACAGCCATGGTGGCTGGTTTGAGCGTTCCAATACGCTCTGAAGTCAGTTTCGCGTACTTTTGGATGCTCCGTTTCGCCAGCCTTCTTGCAAGCATTTTTGGTTCGATTCGAGCCAGCAACTACTCGAACGGAATGCGTTCCCGGTACGTGATGGCCAATGGAAATAATCTGGCAATTCGTGCCGAGGTCTACTTGAAAGTCGGGGGCTTCCCGCGCACCCGAATAGAAGAGGTGCACGAAGATAGGGCTTTGGTCAATTCGGTTCGGGCTGCGGGGCTGAAAGTAAAGAGAGACCGAGCGATGCGCGTGGCGGTTTCGGCCCGACGGGTGAAGCGCTGGGGTTTGGTGAATTCTCTGCGATGGTATCGAAGTCATTACCGGCCAAGTGTAGATGTTGATATCCGATGAGCAATTTCACCCCGGCTAAAGCTAAGTGGGCAACCTTTCAAGACCGCTGGGTCTCTTTGAATTCCCGCCCTTTTGAGATCTGCTTGTTGTACCTTGCCACCCGCATTTCCCGAGTTCTATCTCTACCGGGCCTGGGCGTTCTAATTTCTGATGCCGGACTTATGCGTTCGGTTTTGATGGATGGAGAACATTTCAGCAAGACGGCGGAAGGCGGCACAAGTGAACTCTGGGACCCGATTCTCCAAGGTCCTGGATTGCTCAACATGTCCGGCGAGGCTCATCTTGACCTGAAGCGCAAGCTCACGCCGCTATTCAGCTCCCGCTATCTGCAGGCGTCAGTTGGAGCGGCGGTGAAAGCAGAAACCGCCAGGTTGGAGGCTGTTCTGTTGTCCGGCCAGCCGGTAGATATCGTGCGATCAATTGAAGTTACGGCGGCCAGAGTGATCTGTGGTCTCAGTGGCTACGACTTAGCCCAAACTGGTGAGCCAGAGGCGTTGGAGCAACTGGAGCGCGCACGAGGATTACTGCGATTCGTCAAACTTGGAACCCGCCGCCTTAGCCAATCACAAATCGAGGCTGGTTTAGAAGAACTTGCTGAACTACGCCGCAATATCCATTTGGCATTCGATCTCGATCGCGAAGACACTATTCCCCACATACTGAAAGGTTTTGGCCTTAGCCGGGATGAAGTAACTGCGGTGATTACGTCACTTGTTATTGCTGGCACCGAGACTGTCCTTTCGCACTTGCCACGATTCACAGCTCTGTTGATTCGAAGCGGCTACCTGGGCGAGATTGCCGAAGGGGCTGACTTGGATTTAGTTGTGCAAGAGGGGTTGCGCGTAACAGTGCCAACTCCGGTGATGCTTAGAGGGGTAGTTGCCGAGACAAACATTCGGGGTCGATTGGTGCGGCCTGGTGACCGCATCTTCATGGCAACGGTATTTGCGTGCCAAAGGCTGGGCCACTTCAATCCGAGTCGACCCATGCCGAAGGAGTACCGGCACATTTGGTTCGGTGCCGGAGTTCACATGTGTATCGGGCTGCCCCTGGCAAACCTAGAGATCCTGGAGTACTTGGAAATGTTTGTCCGAGTGAATCGAGCTCGCCCGATTCACATCACCAGTGCCAAAGTCCGGAGGGGCACGCTGACTGCCGGATATCAGAAGTTGGAGATTGCGTGTCAACTTTTCTAGCCAAACTCGAACGAGCCTGCAGCATGTATCCAAACCAGGTTGCAATCCGGCGGGATCGGGCATCGGTAACTTTCAGTCAGCTCTGGGACGACATCGAGGCTGTGACCGAAAATGCGCGGTTGATGGGATTCGGGACTGGTCAAACCTTCTTGTTTGTTGCCCAGCCTGGACCCCGCACGCTCGCGGTGGCGCTTGGCTTGTTGAAAGTGGGCCTCCGACTGGCGTTCATCGATCCATTCACCGCTGTTGACTCCTTTCACACCCGAGTGGACTTGGTTCGCCCTGATCTGGTAATCGCAGACGCGAAGCTCTATCTACTTGGTCACCCTGGCTCGAGGTGGCTAAGAAAAGCAGTCAACCTAAATGTCGTCGACTACGCAACAATTTCAGGCGCGACACATTTTGTCTCGGGTTTGCATTTCCTACCGAAGATGCCAAAACGAGCAGGAAGGATCGAAGAGTTTCTGAAAAACCCATCCAGTTCGAGAAGGAGCGCCGCTGCCTTGCCGGATCCGAACGCAGATGCGGTGGTCGTATTCACAAGTGGTACCACCGGTGACCCCAAAGGGGTGGTGCACTCGCTCGAGTCGCTCTCGGCCAGTTTTGAATCCACCGCAAACGCTTTTGATTTTCGGCCAGGGGAAGTCCTGCTCAGTGAGCCAATGACCGTTGGCTTGGTGGCGCTCTGTCGCGGTGTCACCTGGGTTATTCCGGGCAAGAAACTGCCGGCCAGAGTTGACAAATATTTCGGTGTGCCGACAGATGTGATCAAACTGCTTGATGCCCTTACAAAGCATCCTGACCGCTGCAAAGGGCTGCGACTGGTAGCGATGGGCGGAGCCCCAGTGCTGCCATCACTCATCAGGCGCATCCACGGTGTTCTTGGGAAAGATACTCGGACTTTGAGCGTCTACGGAATGACCGAAATCTTGCCTGCTGCGATAGCGACGGGCGAAGACAAGTTGGCGACCACCGACTCCGATTTGCTCGGTGTCCCGGTTCAAGGTGTCGAATTTGCTTTTGCGCCGGACAAGGAGATCCTGGTGCGTGGACCCGGCTTGATGAAAGGGTATCTAGGCAAGCCGCCAAGTTCCTGGCATGCAACTGGTGATCTGGGTTACTTGGATGAACAAGGCAGACTGCGTCTATTAGGTCGCAAAAAGAACATGCTAATCCGCGCGGATATGAATATTTACCCGAGTCTTTACGAACCGGGCCTCTGCACCATCCAAGGCGTGGCTGACGCAGTAATTGTCGGAGCTCCAGACGCTATTGGCGACGACCGGGTGGTGCTGTTTGTGGTCCCGCTAGCCGGAATCAGTGCGAAGGATTTGTTACGACGTGTCGAACTCGAAGTGCCTAGACACATGGACCAGCAGGCCTATCCAGATCGAATCGAGGTGCTTGACCATTTGCCAATAAGCGGCAGGGGGCAAAAACGTGACATGGCCAAACTGCGCAAGTTGGCCCTGGCTCTTTTTGACGGTGAAGTATGACGAAAATTCTTGTTACTGGGGTCAGCGGGAGTCTGGGGTCTTTCCTAGCTCAAAAATTAGTTGCGAATGGCTACGAGGTGGTTGGCGTCTCGAGGTCGAACCCTGGTCTAGAAGGCGTATCTCACATCTCTCACGACTTGACTAAACCTGCCGATTTCCATTTCGGCAAGGAGTGGACGATTCTAAATTGCGCGGCCATCACACGAGACGGATTGGACCCGCGGTTAGAAAACGATAACTGCGCAATGACGGCAACTGCCCTCGGCATAGGAACAGGCCATTTCATTCATGTCAGCTCGTCCAGCGTCTATGACCTATCGAAGCCCAGCATTGCGGTGAACGAGGATCAGGCAACGGGCGACTACCGCTTCCTCAATAGCTATTCAAGCTCTAAGTTCGCGTCTGAAATGCAAGTTCGCGACGGCGCTCGGGGAAGATTTATGATTCTCCGGCCTCATGCGCTCATAGGCCCTAGCGATCAAACACTGGCGCCCAGGGTACGGCGTGCGATTCGCAACGGGACTCTGCTCCTCCCCGGTGGGGGAAAGGCGGTGCACGAGTTCACTTCGTTCGAGAACTTCAATTCGATCGTCCAGCTCGGTATCGATGCTTTGAATGCCGGTTATGCGGGAAATAGAGCATTTAATGTCTCCGACGGCGTGGCCACTCCCATTCGCGAAGCGATTCGCAATGGTTTAGGTGACGAAGCGCCAGAAATAAAGTCGATTCCGGTCGACCTGGCATTGGCTTTTGCCAGGCTAAGTGAGCTCGTTTCGAAGGCGGGTAGCGAACCTAGGTTTTCGCGCTATCAGCTGGCACAGTTGGCCTTTGACCGAACTTACGATTTGACTGCGGCTCGAAGCACGCTGGGCTACGAACCGGTGACTTGAGCCACCTAGGAGAATCGAACTCCTGACCTGCTCTTTACGAGGGAGCTGCTCTACCGACTGAGCTAAGGTGGCGAAGCCCAGCCATGGCGGGCAACTAGAAAAGTTTAGCGTTTAGGCTTTAGTCATGAGTGCTCGCATAACCATCACCAACACCGACCTAGCCGTCTATCCGCTTTGCCTCGGTGGCAACGTTTTCGGTTGGACTGCTGATAAGTCCGATTCATTCCAGGTACTGGATGCCCACCGCGACCTCGGTGGAAACTTCATTGATACCGCCGATGTCTACAGCGAGTGGGCCCACGGAAACAAGGGTGGGGAGAGCGAGACCATAATCGGTGCTTGGATGCGTGACCGCGGTGCTCGAGACAAAACTGTAATCGCGACCAAGGTAGCGAAGCTGAGCACCCGTCCCGGTCTATCCAGAGAGAACATCATCGCCGCCTGTGACGATAGCCTGCGACGCCTCCAGACCGATCACATCGATCTTTACTACGCCCACGAAGATGACAAAAACACCCCGTTGGAAGAAACTCTGGGTGCCTTTGACGACCTAATCACTGCGGGAAAGGTCCGCTTTATTGGGGCCAGCCAGCACTCGGGTGCCCGTCTGCGGGAGGCGCTCGCAGTCAGCCAGGCAAATGGTTTCGCAAGGTATGCGGTACTGCAGAACGAATACAACCTGATGGAACGCACCGAGTTTGAGGCCGATTCCACTCCGGTGCTTGCGGAGGCTGGACTGACCGCACTGCCGTTTTTCTCGCTGGCCCGCGGCTTCTTAAGCGGCAAGTACCAGCCTGGAGTCGAGGTTGAATCGGTCCGTGCCGGCGGTGTCGAGGGTTACAAAAATGAGCGCGGTTGGGCGGTCGTTGCAACCCTCGCCGACATCGCAAACGAGTTAGACAGCACCAGTTCTGCGGTTGCTCTAGCGTGGTTGCGTGCGCAGGCGGTAGTTGCCGCGCCTATCGCATCTGCCCGAACTGTCGAACAGCTTCGCGAAATCATGCCAATCCTTCAGCTCTCGCCAGACCAACTGACGCGACTGACTGCAGCGTCTAACTAAGTTCGGCGATTCTGGCCTCAAGCAGTGCCTTGACCAGCGGTTTGGGTAGTGGCTTATCCACGGCGAACTGCAGCGAAGACTTTGCGGTTACATAGTCCGCCAGCTGGGTCTCGAGCGCTTCCAGAACAGCGGAGCTTTGCGGCGAGTAAACCAGGTGATTCTTAAACGCGCACAGTCCCGCCACATTCTTGCCGTTCAGTTTGAATATTGGCGCACCCCAGCCAATGGTCTCTTGCAGGTCTGGCCGGATCTCCAGCAATAGCTCTCGCATTTGCTGAAGGGTGCCGCGCTTCGGCTCTGGAAGTTCGGCTAGGTATTCGTCAACGGTGGCTGCAGGCATGCTTCATGCTAACAAGCGCTAGCTTGCCCGACCCAGTCGCGACGCGGCCGGGACCAGCGCCCACAAGATGGCACAGGCGTCGATGAGTTCCTGCGAAATTGCGGCGGCAGTAGCATTTAGGACTCCGAATGCGGCCACCACCATTGCTGCGATGGCCAAACCCATACCCACTCCAGATGCCTGCAGAGCTCGATTCCGAGCACCCTGAGCGACATCCAAAGCCATCGCCAAGTGCCCAATCGAATCCTCGACGATTACCACATCGGCAGCCTCGCTGGCCGCCGTGGAGCCGCGAGCACCCATAGCCACACCCACATCGGCGGCTGCCAATGCAGGCGCATCGTTGATTCCATCGCCGACGGCAACAACCGAACCGGTCGCGCTCTTCATCTCGGTGCGCAGGATTTCAAGTTTGTGTTCTGGTGTGCACTGGGCGTAGTAGGTGTCAATGCCCACCGAGTCCGCCACTGTCCTGACTGTGGCTTCGCGGTCGCCCGAGACGAGGATGGTCCTCTCGACTCCCAGTCGGCGTAGGTCAGCAATCGTCTGGGTGGATTCTTCGCGGACTGGGTCGTCAAGGCCGATAACTGCAACCAGTTTGGCGTCGACTTCCACCGCAACCAGCAGTGAGTCCTCAACCTCCGCCCACTGCGGTAGTTCCCCGCTTGGTTGTCCGATGCGGATTCGGTAGCCCTCGACGACACCGCTCAATCCGTGGCCGTGTTCCTCCAAGACATCGGTGGCCTTGGCAAACTGAGCTCCCTCGACGGCAGCGGCTGCAACCAGTGCCTTGGCGACGACGTGCGGGCTGTGTTGTTCGATGGAGCCAACCAAGCGCATCACCCAGGCTCGATCGACGCCTTCGGCGCAGGCAACCGAGGAAACTTCCGGCCCGCCGTGAGTGAGGGTTCCAGTCTTGTCTAAGAGGATGACCTTGGCGCGGGCCAGAGCCTCCAGTGCGGCCCCACCCTTGATGATTGCACCACGACCTGCCGCTTTGGACATCCCTGCAATGATGGCTACCGGCACGGCAAGGATCAGCGGGCAGGGTGTGGCTGCAACAATCACTGCCACTGCGTAACTGTAATTTCCGGTGATGAGCCAGGTGCCCAGAGCCAACGCGATCGCGAATGGCACGAACCAGCCTGCCCATTTGTTCGCCAATCGAACAGTTCCCGAAGACTCGGCTTGAGCTTGTTGCACCAAGCGGACCAGAGCGGCATAGGTGCTGGTCTGGCTGGTCTGGGTGGTGATCAGTTCGACGCTGTTTCCGGTGTTCACGACTCCCGAGGCAACTTCCTCGCCAATCGCGCGATAGACCGGTAGAGGTTCCCCAGTAAGTGCACTCTCGTCAAAGGTGCCTGCCGTCGCCATCTTTCCGTCTAGGGGCACCACCTCGCCACTGCGAACCAGAATGATGCTCCCCAAGGGCACCTGGTTCAGGGGAGTGGCAATCGCGGTACCGTCAGATTGCAGTAGGTGCGCCTCCTGTGGCGCCCTCGCCAGTAGCGCACCGAGTTGGGCATGAGCCCTTCCCTCCGCCCAGGTTTCAAGAGCCCGTCCGCTGGCCAGCATCAACGAGATTACTGCCGCTGCTATCCATTCGCCGGTGATGGCTGTTGCCGCAATGGATATTGCCGCCAGGACATCCGATCCCAGTGCACCCTGACGAATAGCCTGTACCAGCCACTGGATGCTAAGGGCGAAGCCCACAATCGCGCTGGCCCCGAAACACAGATTTGCAATCAAAGCTGCGCCCTGGCTCAGCGCGGTCACTCCGGCCACCAATGCCAGTACGGTCAGCGTCACGAACCAATAACCCGACGCAAACCTTTTCATAGTTTGATTCTTGCACTTGGTTCGGGCATAAACTGACGCCATGAGCAAAGCAGCTGTCGCAGTACCGTACATTCAATTCTTGGGAGCGGCAGGCACCGTAACTGGTTCGCGATTCCTGCTGACTCACGGCAACACCCGCGTGATGATCGACTGTGGCATGTTCCAGGGTTTGAAGGAACTGCGCCTCCGAAACTGGGATCCGTTCCCGATTGACCCCGAGTTGATTGACGCGATCATTGTCACCCACGCCCACTTGGACCACTCCGGTTTCTTGCCCAGACTTGTGAAGCTTGGATTCGCTGGCTCCATCAACCTAACTCATTACACCGGGAAACTGGCCGAGGTTATTTTGCGCGACAGTGCCCGCATTCAGACTGAAGACGCCGAGTACGCAAAGAAGAAGTCGTTCAGCAAGCACAACCCTCCGCTTGCGCTTTATGACGAGGCGGATGTGCTGAACACGTTGGAGCTTTTCCAGGAGCGACCTTTCAACCAGCGCGTCAAAGTCGCAGATTCCACATACGTGACGTTCCATCCGAGTGGTCACATTCTCGGTGCCGCCTTTGTCGAGGTGGAGTTCTTCGGAAAGCGCCTGCTGTTCACCGGTGACATGGGCCGCGATGACCACCCGCTACTGGTCGCCCCCGGCGGGGTTCCGGCTGGTCACTTCGATGCCATCATCACCGAGTCAACCTATGGCGACCGCGAGCATGCGCCAACCACTGGTGACTTCGAGCAAGTGATTCGCGAAACCTGTGCTGGCGGAGGCTCCGTTCTGGTCCCAGCCTTTGCGGTAGACCGCACCGAGGTAATTCTGGTTCGCCTGCGTCAGGCTATGGAGGCCGGCAACATCCCGAGGGTTCCGATCTATGCGGATTCACCCATGGCTCTCAAGGCACTGGACTTCTATCGGACCGCGATTGACGAGCATTCGGCTGAAATCCGCCCCGAGATCTCGGCAGCCTGGGAGGGTCGCGATCCGTTTGACCCGGGAACCCTGGTGGAGTTGTTCACCCCTGATCAGTCCAAGACGATCAACAATCCCAAGCAACCGTGCATCATCATCAGTGCCTCGGGCATGGGAACCGGTGGCCGAGTAGTGCATCACCTAAGGGACATGCTTCCCAACCCAAAGCACACGGTGGTCTTGGTTGGCTATCAGGCGATTGGAACCCGCGGGCGGTCGCTCTCGGATGGTGCCCAGTTCGTGAAGATGCACGGAGAACTGGTGCCGGTCAAGGCCTCGGTGGTTCAAATCGAGTCTTTCAGCGTTCACGCTGACGCAAACGAGCTGATGGCATGGATGGGCAGCGCCACCGAGCAGCCAAGCCAAGTGTTTGTGGTTCACGGTGAGGCCGGCGCAGCCGAGGTGTTCAGCGACCGCATTCATGCTCAGCTGGGCTGGGCGTCGATGGTGCCGCACATCGGCCAGCAGGTGAGCATCTGATAGCCCAGCAACTGGGGCGGAATTTGTTCACCTTTTGTTAACCTTGCGTTTTGCTGGTTAACGGTTTTGGACATCTCCCGTCCGCTTTACTTTAAGGGGCTGTTAACCAAGAGTTAACTGGGTAAAGCAAGCCTCTTTCATTCCGCACAAAGGAAAGGTCCAAGTGGACGCGATCGTCATCGTAGGGCTGGTAGTTGTACTGGCACTGTTCTTTGATTTCACCAATGGTTTTCACGACACGGCGAATGCGATGGCTACCCCAATCGCGACTGGCGCTCTGAAGCCAAAAACTGCAGTTTTAATCGCTTCGGTCATGAACCTGGTCGGCGCGTTCCTGAGTACCGCTGTTGCAACCATGATCTCGGTGGGCATGATTAACGACGCGGCAACCCTGAAGCCGGAGATCGTATTCGCCGGTTTGACCGGTGCCATTCTTTGGAACCTGACCACCTGGTTCTTGGGTCTGCCGTCGTCCTCGTCCCACGCGCTCTTCGGAGGCCTCATCGGCGCTGTTCTGGCAGCTGCAGGCCTCGGCGCAGTGAACTTCGATGCCATCTTGCAGAAGATCTTCTACCCCGCGCTCTTCGCGCCGGTTATTGCCGGCCTGGCCGCATGGGTTGCCACCAAAATCGCCTATGGAGTAACACAGCGTTCCTCTGACGACGACTTGTCAACCGGACGTGGCCGATTCCGCTACGGACAGATTTTCTCTTCCTCGTTAGTTGCGCTGGCTCACGGAACCAACGACGCGCAGAAGACCATGGGTGTAATCACCCTGGTTCTGGTTGCCGGTGGCCTCCAGGCCGACGGCTCGCACGTCCAGCTTTGGGTAGTGATTTCCGCAGCGCTTGCAATCGCGCTGGGCACCTATTCGGGTGGTTGGCGAATCATCCAGACTATGGGCAAGGGCCTCAGCGAGGTTAAGCCTGCTCAGGGTCTGGCAGCCGAGGTTGCTACGGCAGCCACCATTCTGGCTTCCAGCAAGTTGGGCTTTGCGCTCAGCACCACCCAGGTTGCCTCGGGCTCCATCATCGGATCCGGCCTGGGTCGTGCCGGCGGTAAGGTTCGTTGGAACAAGGCTGGTCAGGTTGTCCTCGGTTGGCTGTTTACTCTTCCAGCGGCAGCCCTGGTTGGTGCGGTTTCCGCGGCCATCGTTTTGACCGGTCCTGCCGGAATCATCATTGATGCCATCATCACCGTCGGCGTCATCATCGCTATTTTCCAGATCAGCCGACGCAATGCAGTCACTCACCAGCACGTCGCAAGCGAGTTGGAAGACGCATCAGAAATCGTCGAAACCAAGAAGCAGCGCAAGGCTGCCGCTAAGGCTACGGCGGCTGCTAAGAAGTCGAAGAAGGGTAAGAAGTAATGTTCACTCCGATTAACTGGAACGGCCTCTTCAGCGTTCTTTTCGCGGCGCTGGTAGGTACCGCTGTTGTAGTAACAATGTTCTCGCTCGGTGTGCGTTTATTCACCAACGCGGAGCATGTGAAGTCGAAGGCTAAGAAGGGTGACGCTAAGGCGTTGCGCTCTGAGGCAGCAAGTCGAGCCGCAGCTTACGCACTTTTCGCGTTGAGCTTCGGTGCGGTTATCTACGGCGTGCTGTTGATTATCCCGAACTTGATTCCGGCGATAAAGTAACCCTCTTAAACGACTCAGCCCCGGCCTTTGGCCGGGGCTGAGTCGTTTAAGAGGGAACTTAGTCGAAGTTGGGCTGGGCGACGATGACGCGCTGGATGTGAGTTTGGAGTGCCGCTAGTGCTTCTGTGCTTATTCCATCGTCCGTCACAATGACATCTGCCTCATTTAGCTGGGCAAATGTTGCGAAACCAACCTGGCCCCACTTTGTGTGGTCCGCCAAGATAACAGTTTGCTTGGCGTGCTGTCTGATAGCCCTGTTGGTTTCTGCCTCGAGGATGTTTGGGCTAGAGAAGCCTCCTCGCAAGTCCATGCCGTGTGTTCCCATGAAGGCGATATCAACATTTAGTTTGTCGAAAACTGAAATGGTGATTTCGCCGACAAATGAGTCGGTAGGAGTTCGAATTCCGCCGGTCAGGATGACCGTTTGATCTGCTCGTCCTTCCCGCTGGAAGTAGTCACTTACAGGCAGTGAGTTGGTCAGTACAGTGAGCCACGGAATATCCACCAAGAAAGGCGCCATGGCGTAAACGCTGCTGCCGCCCATTAGCGCAACTGAACTCCCCGAGGTTGCGAGTGTAGATGCCTGTTCGGCAATCGCACTCTTCGCGGTCTGCTCTCGCAAGGATTTCGCCTTGAACGGTGGTTCGCTCACCGATGAAGTGTCGACTATCGCGGTTGCGCCTCCGTGAACCTTGTCAAGCAACCCCTGGTCGGCCAAGTAATCCAAATCTCGGCGAACGGTCATCTCAGAAACGCCGGCGAACTGTGCCAGATCAGCAATCTTTGCTGCGCCACGTTGATTAACTTCTTGCAGAATCTGCGCTTGGCGCTGGGCTGCAAGCATGTTCACTCCTGTCGTTTCCTCTATTCAACTCTAGACAGTGGCTTTATAACGAAATTGTGCGTATTCGTAACAAAATGGTATCTAATGTGAATATTTGAGAAAAAATGTTAGAGACTGTGATTGTCGCTCCATTTCGAAAGTAGAACCAATGTCAGGTATTTCCATCAAACGACCTCGCCGCAGGGGTGATTTCTGGACAGCCGTTCCTTTCATGTTGCCCGCTTTGGTGGGACTCATCGTTTTCGTAATCGTGCCCGGTGTGCGAGGAGTAATTCTTAGTTTCTCCCAGTACAACGTTTTCACCGGAGAGGTCATTTTCAATGGCTTCGACAACTACAAGCGCATGTTCCAGGACGTTCACTTTGTGAACTCCTTCCTAGTAACGATGGAATATGTGCTGATTAACATCGGTATCCAAACCGTAGTTTCCCTTTTTATAGCTGTCTTGCTGCACCGGTTCACCAAATCGCATGTCGTGAAGGGCGTGATCCTCCTTCCTTACCTGATTTCAAATGTGATTGTTGCGATGGTCTGGTACTGGTTGCTGGACTACAACCTGGGTTTCATCAATGGCCTTCTCGAAACATTAACTCAGAATCGCTTCACGTTCTTCTCGGAACAAGCCGCCATGCCTTCGATCGCCTTGATCAACGTCTGGCGCCACATGGGTTACACCGCCCTCCTGATATTTGCCGGTCTTCAAGCTATCCCGCGTGACGTTTATGAGGCGGCCGCAATCGACGGCGCCTCGGAGTGGCGAATTTTCCGCTCGGTGACTCTGCCACTGCTTCGACCAGTTTTGGCTTTTGTTCTAGTTATCACGATCGTTGGTTCGTTCCAAATCTTTGACACCATCGCTGTAACAACAAAGGGTGGACCAATCATGGCCACCGACACCTACTCGATCTGGATCGCCAGAGAGGCTTGGGGCAACAACGACTTCGGCTACGCCTCGGCAATCTCGGTTTTCCTGATGGTTCTTCTTTCACTCATCGCTTTTGCCCAGACCAAACTCCTGTCGGCAAACCAGTCTGATTTGGACCGATAAATAATGGCAAAGAACTTGAATGTTGAAGACACCCTGGGTCGCCGCTCGCTCTCAGCCAAAATCTTTGGCTGGGTCTCCCTGGGCATTATCTGTGTCATCACGCTTTTCCCGATCTATTGGATGCTTCGTACCTCGTTAAGCAGCACGCGATTCCTATTTGAGGATCCGACAAATCTATTTCCAACCCACTTCACCTGGGGAGGTTTCGCACGAGTTCTGGGGCTTCAATCGCTTGATGACGCGCTTGCAGAGGGTGGTTCCGGAGCTTCTATCAACATGGCTCGCTCATTCGCAAACTCTCTGATTGTGGCGACAGTCGTGACCGTCGTTCAAACTGCCTTCAGTGCTGCTGCGGCGTACTCATTCTCCATCTTGAAGTGGCGCGGGCGTGACACGGTTTTCTTCATTTTCGTAGTAGCGCTGACGGTTCCCGGCATTTTCTTGTTGATTCCAAACTTCCTTTTGATCCGCGATTTGAATTTGATGAACACGCTCCTAGGCATCATGTTGCCTCAGTTGTTCATGTCTCCGTTTGCGATTTTTTTCCTCCGCCAGTTCTTCCTGGGGGCAAACCTCAGCATCGTGGAGGCGGCCATTATTGACGGCGCTAATCACTTCAAGATCTTTTGGCGAATTGTCGCGCCATTAGCAATGCCTCAGATTGTGACTCTTGGAATTCTTCAGTTCATCGGCTCATGGAATGACTACCTTTGGCCGTTCTACGTTGGCTCGGGAGACGAAGGATCTACCGTGCTCACCGTTGCACTGGGAATATTCAAGGCTCAAACCCCTCAAGGAAGCCCTGACTGGTCAGGACTGATGGCAGGAGCGCTATTTGCCGCACTGCCGATGGTCCTCCTCATGGTCTTCTTTGGTCGCCGCATTGTCGGTTCCATACAAGCTTCGGGTGTCAAGTAGAGAGAACATCCGAGGGGCAAACTCCTGCAGTTCGTCCAGTAACACCAAACCAAATAATCGAATCGAAGGAAAAGGCATGAAAACCTTTAAGAAGATTGCAGCCCTGGCGGTTGCAGCTGCGCTACCGCTGTCGGTGGCAGTTGCTGTGCCGTCCCACGCTGCAAGCACCACCATCACCTACGGTCTGTGGGACAGCAACCAGCTGCCTGGCTACAAGGAATGTGCTACCGCGTTCACCAAGAAGACCGGCATCAATGTCAAGATCACCCAGGCTGGTTGGGACGACTACTGGAAGACTGTAAACGCAGGATTCTTGTCCGGTAAGGGCTTTGACGTCTTTACCTCCCACCTCGCTTTCTTCCCTGACTTCGTCGCTAACAAGCAGATCCTGCCTCTGGACAGCTACATCAAGAAGGACAAGGTTGCCGTCAACAGTCTTTACCAGCCAGGCCTCGCATCGCTGTGGAAGGCTCCAGATGGACACCAGTACGGTCTTCCAAAGGACTTTGACACCGTAGCCCTGTTCATCAACAAGAAGATGGCAGATGCTGCAGGTTACGACCAGAATGACCTGAACAACCTCACCTGGAACCCAACCACCGGTGGCACTTACGAGAAGTTCATCGCTCACATGACCATCGATAAGAACGGTGTTCGCGGCGATGAGAAGGGCTTCGACAAGACCAAGATCGCTACCTACGGCATCTGGATGGAAGGTTCCGGTGGCGGCGACGGTCAGACTCAGTGGTCGTTCCTGGCTGCTGCAAATGGCTGGAAGGTCAACGACGGTCCATGGAACACTAACTACCACTACGACAGCCCTAAGCTGGCGGACACCATCAAGTGGTGGCAGGGTCTTGTAGCCAAGGGTTACATGCCTTCGTACGCACAGCAGAACGGTGTGGGCTGGCCTGACCAGCTTGCAGCCGGCAAGGTTGCAATGGCATCCAACGGTTCGTGGATGACTGGCTACGTCAACGGTCTGAAGAACGACAAGTTCGAATTGATCCTTGGCGCAACTCCAGTTGGCCCAACAGGAAAGCGTGCCTCGATGTACAACGGTCTGGCTGACAACATCTCGGCCAAGTCCGCTCACCCAGCGGAAGCTTGGCAGTGGGTTAAGTACCTCGGTTCCGCTGCTTGCCAGGACGTAATCGCCAGCAAGGCAGTTGTGTTCCCAGCTATTCCTTCGTCAACCGCTAAGGCAGTGAAGGCTATGCAGGCTAAGGGAATCAACGTGGACGCGTTCTACACCCACATCAAGAACAAGACCACCTTCCTGTTCCCAATCGCTAACAAGAAGAGCCAGATCAACACCATCATCGGTCCAGTTATGGATGCGATCATGTCGGGCACTAAGGACACTTCCGCTCTGAAGGGCGCGAACGACCAGATCAAGGCCCTGTTCGGAAAATAATATTTCCTAACTATTAGTTGCTCTGTTGCAGAGAAGGCCCGGTGGCACCTTTCCCACCGGGCCTTTTCTTCTAAGCGGAAGGTGAAGTTCTTGTCTAGACACCAAAGGTTTATTGAAAACTCACTGCATTTTGGCGCGGACTACAACCCTGAACAGTGGCCGCGGGAAGTGTGGTTGGAAGACATATCGCTAATGTTGCAGGCAGGTGTAAACCTCGTAACTCTGCCTGTGTTTGGTTGGGCAAACCTTGAAATTTCTGACGGTGTTTATCGGTTTGACTGGCTCAATGAGATTCTTACTCTCTTGAGTGACGCCGGCATTGGAGTTGACCTAGCAACTGCGACCGCTTCGCCTCCAGCTTGGCTGTTGGCAAAATATCCGGAGGTGCGTGCGGTTACGAGAGACGGTCAAGTTCTCAGCCACGGAGGAAGGCAAAACTACTGCATCAGTTCCCCGGTCTATCGGCGCAAGAGCGCTGAGTTAGCTACCCAGTTAGCTTCAGCTTTCGCAGACCATCCCGCGGTAAAGATGTGGCACGTCAACAATGAATTTGGCTGCCATAATCCACTCTGCTTTTGCGAGGTCAGCTCTGGCGCGTTCAGATCCTGGTTACTGGCTAAGTATTCCGATCTGCAATCGTTAAATCAGGCTTGGGGCACGGATTTCTGGAGTCAGAGATATCACGAATGGTCCGAAATCTCCGCCCCCAAAGTCACCCCTATGGGCACCCATCCAAACCCAGGCATGATGCTTGATTTTCATCGCTTCAGCAACTGGCAAATTCTTGAGCTATTCAAGAGCGAGCGGAACGCGATTCGCGAAGCAGGCGCGAAGCAACCCATAACCACAAACTTCATGTCGCTAAAGCACTTTGGATATCTCGATTATTTCCAGTGGGCGGAAGAAGTCGATTTTGTGTCGACGGACCATTACTTAATTTCTCAGTCTCCTAATTCCCACATCGAGCTGGCCTTCCAAGCGGACCTCACGCGCGGTTTTGCCCGTGGAAAGCCTTGGCTGTTAATGGAGCACTCGACCTCTGCCGTAAATTGGCAGCCGGTCAACTACGCCAAAGTCGGCAACCAGATGATGCGCAACTCCCTTTCGCACGTTGCCAGAGGGTCTGACGGAGCCATGTTCTTTCAATGGCGTGCGTCTATTTCGGGGTCAGAAAAGTTTCATTCGGCAATGGTTCCTCACGCGGGAACGTCCTCCAAACTCTGGAAGAACGTGCTTCAACTAGGTAGCCGCCTAGCCAAACTAAACGAAATCAAGGCTACAGAAACAGAGCCGGCCGAGGTTGCCATGGTGTTTGACTATGAGTCCTGGTGGGCGTTAAGTCAGCCTAACCTGCCAAGCTCGGAGATTTCATATCCGGACCTCGCACATGAGTGGTACGAGGCGCTGTGGGATCTTGGCATCAGGGTCGACTTTGTCCCAAAGGATGCTTCTCTGGATCAACTTTCCGTTTACAAGTGTGTCTTGATGCCGATGACCTATGTCCTATCTGATGCAGACGAGGAGAAATGGCTGCGCTATAAAGCATCGGGATGCACGCTCGTAGTCTCTTACCTGTCGGGGATAGTTGACGAATTAGATCGCATCAAGTTGGGTGGCTATGGCGGCAGACTAGTGCGTGAGGGTCTGGGAGCAATTGTGGAAGAGTTTGCACCTCTTTCGGTTGAAACCAATTTTGAACTTTCAAATGGACTGGTCGGCTTTCAATGGCAACAATGGCTCGCGTCCAGCTCTGGAGAAACCATCGCCAACTTTTCGACTGGTCCTGCTGAAGGCTGTGCCGCTATAACTAAAACATTCGACTCAGTGCCGTCATGGTATTTGGGGACAAGGTTGGGTGGGGAGGCCTTACGCGATTTCTTCAGATTGGTTTTCACCGAGGTGCCGGTAGCGAAAGCGGGTGGCAAGGGTGTCGAGGTTATCCGCAGAGGCGGTTTGGAGTTTGTGATTGACCACAATCGGGACACAGTCGATTGGAGAGATATTGAAAACGTTGGTCACTAGGTTGGGGTACTTCAAGTCCTTGACCCTGCTTGCCTCACTTGGACTGGCCTTTAGGTTGGCCCTGGTTTTCATTCCCCAGACGGTTCTGGGCGTCAACAGTTATGGGTTTGGTTGGGACATCTCAACGTTTGCAGACTGGATGTTGACAATTAAGTCAGCCGGTCTCCGGGCGTATGTGGCAGACCCAAGCATCAACTACCCACCGTTATTCGCGGATTTGCTGGCTGCCATCGGCGGCATTGGGCAGGCGCTATTTCCAAATGACCCAGGTGAGGCAACGCGAGTTGCGCTGAACTTCTTGAAACTTCCGGCGCTTTTGAGTGACGTTGGAATAGCACTTGTCGTAGCTCGAGTAGCTAGGCGGTGGTATTCGGAAAGAGCTGCACTGTGGGGAGCGGGACTCTATTTGTTCTTGCCCGTCACGTGGTACGACTCGGCAGTCTGGGGTCAGGTCGACTCCATTGCAGCCTTTTTTATGATTATTTCGGTTTCGTTTGCGATTGAACACAAACCCGAACTTTCCATATCGGCTCTGAGCCTGGCGGTGTTGACCAAACCGCAGGGGGTCTTAGCTGCGCTTGTGGTTTTGCCTTTCTTGATCGGGTCCAGCATCCGCCGGGAACTTCCTTGGCGTCGCATAGCTGCGGGTCTTGCGGCAGGGCTTGTGACATTCGCTGTGATTGCAACACCTTGGGATCTTCGGTCTTACAACACCGGACCATTGCGCGACTTCCCGGTGGTCGGTGACATGACAGGTCTGTGGGAACAAGCAAAGTCAACCGCAGGTTTATTTCAGGTCCTTACCGCCAATGCCTTCAATCCATGGCAGTGGGTTGGCACAGGGCCACTCAACCGCCAGTATCAATTTGGTATCGCAGCTTGGTCAACGGATGACTTCGCAGTTATGGGCATGCCGGCATATCAACTGGGACTAGCACTGTTTGCCTTGGTCGCTCTAGTGGTATTTGTGGCGATTGCCTACCGCCCCAGCCCGAAGGTTGTGCTTCTGGGTTACGGGGTGCTTTTAGTTGCTTTTTTCGATCTACCCACACGAGTACATGAGCGTTACCTAGTGCAGGCTTTCGCGGTATTGGCCGTCATCTGGGCTCACTACTGGAGAGACCGTCTTTTACTGGCAGCAGTTGCCACTGCCAACGTCATCAACCTTCATGCAATTCTCTCTGGTGGATTAAATGTTATTTTCCCTAGTTCCCCGGCAGAGAGTCCCAGCGTCGTTTACCAGCACCATGGAGAAGCGCCGGAGTATTACGGAATCTTGACGCCACAATTTTCAGCGGGTTTTACGCGGGCTGAATTTGTGGTTAATGGAGTAATCGCAGTTCACCTGCTAGCTCTGGCGTATTTGCTGTATCAATTCGTGCTTCAGTTGAGAAAAGAGAGATAAGCGTGAAAGCCCAAACGCCACCCATGGGTTTCAACACATGGAACCGGTTTCTGGATAGTCGTGGATTTCCCCGTATCGAGGAGTTGACAGAAGATTCGGTTCTCGAACTGGCCAGAGCTCAAGTCGACTCTGGAATGCTAGCGGCAGGTTACGAGTATTTCGTTCTTGATGATGGCTATCAGGCATTTAGCAGGGATAGCCAAGGGCGTCTACAGGGTCATCCCCGCAGGTTCAGAAGCGGCATCGCGGCATTGGTCAAAGAGGTTAAGGCGCTCGGCCTGAAAATGGGAATGTACGCCGTACCAGGACGATATACCTGCCTCGATCAGTATTTCGATTACCACGGATTTGGCAATGGTTCCCTGGGTTTTGAAGAAATTGACGCAATCACCTTCGCAGAATGGGGAGTCGACTACCTCAAATATGACTGGTGTCGAGCACATCTAAACGACGGCCTGGAAGCCCCCACTAGCTTTGAGATGATGGCGAACGCGCTCAACGAACACGCGCCTCACATCGTCTATTCAATTTCCGAATATGGGCTTTTCAAACCGCACACCTGGGCCCCTGAGTTCGCTAATCTCTGGCGAACCACAGATGACCTTTTTGCGTCTTGGAAGTCGATTCTCGCAACAATCGATCTGCAAATTGGACTCGACAGTTATTCAAGGCCTGGAGCCTGGAATGATCCCGACATGTTGCAAATTGGAAATCATGGACTTACATTTTCAGAGAATCGCGCCCACATGATTATGTGGGCAGTTCTAAATGCGCCGCTCATGGCCGGCAATGATTTGGCCAGCATGACTGATGAAGTTCGAACTATTTTGTGCCATAAAGGGTTGATTGCGGTTAACCAGGACTGGGGCGGCCGGCAGGGAAAATTGTCACGTTTCGAAGGTGACCTGCAGGTTTGGACTAAACCCATGAGTGATGGCTCAATTGCCATCGCTTATTTGAATCGCGGTGACCAGATACTGCACGTCCAAGTGTCAGACGACGAACCTAACGCAAGTTTGATTACGGACGTGTGGTCGGGATCAGGCATTTCTGCGGCATCGCGCATCGAGGTCGAGCCTCACGGTGCAGTGCTTGTGCTGTCCAGCTAACTCTATGATTTAGTCCTCTTGTTCCAGCTGCTTCAGTGCTGCTTTTTCTGCCGCCTTCCGCTCCCGGCGCTTCTGCATTAGCGGTCCGGCGAGTGCGCCCAGGAATACCAGCACGATTCCTGCAATCAGGTAAGGCAGGTTTGCAATGAAAGGATCCTGGGTTGCGGCGCCATCGCGGGCGTAATCCGCGGGAAGGGTTTCACTAATTGGCATTGGGCTGGCAGCGGTATCGATTGCCGAATAGGTAGCCGCACAGGCTCCATCGGCGACCACCTGCGCACCCTTGGTCGGGTCTTCGCCGTCCTTAGTAACGGTGAATGTGTAAGAACCCTCGCTCGGATGACCATCGTTTGATACTGAGCGCCATTTGACGGTGTACTCACCGGCTTGCTGAATGTTGACCTTGGTCGAGAGGCGGGTACCGTCAACGCCAAGGCATCCCGCCTGCAGTTGAACTACGTCGTTCAGTGGCGACACCAGTTCGATGACTTCGCCGGCCAAATCAGGGCTCTGCATGATGTCTTCGTTGAAAGTCACACCCAGCTCGACGATTCCAGGATTCACCGAAGCGCCGGCAGATGGACTGGTTCCGACTACCTCGTCATGGGCCTGCGCCGAAATCGGGGTTAGTGCGAACAGGAGTGTTGCGGTGGCTACTGTAATTCCATTCAAAGTGCGCTTCATGGTGACGATTTTACCAAGGCTGCGAAATGGCTCCGTGGCTGGCCTTGGTGCGCATTTGGGCAGGATAATCTTGGAGCATGATGTCTGAGAAGCCGCGTTTCGCGTACTTGAAGGAAGTTGCAATTGGCGGAGGCGTGGGCCTCGCTGTCCTCTTGCTGGTCATCGTCGGTTTCAGCGTCTCTGGTGGAGTCGCTCCGGTAACGCCGAGTGCCTCTCAGTCTTCGAACTCGGCTTCGCCGTCTACCTCGGCCAGCACTTCGGCGGCAACTTGCTCGGTGCAGGACTTGGTGAATGATGACCGTTTCGGCAACCTTCAGGTTCAGGTAGTGAACGCCGCCAATGACCAGGTTCTGCTGGACTACAAGGGCTCCCAGCCTGGGTCCACCGCCAGCACGATGAAGCTTCTGGTGGCAACTGCCGCCTTGCAGACGCTAGGTCCTAACTATCGAATCACCACACGCGTTTATCAGGATGCTTCAGACAAGGGAACTCTCTATTTCATCGGTGCTGGAGACGTGACTCTAAGCCGCACTGGGCCTGGAAAGTCTTCCGTCTACGAGTCTGCTCCGAAGTTGAGCGAGCTGGCAATCGGCATCAACAAGGCCCTTGGATCGACATCCGTTAACAAGATTGTCGTCGATGGGTCGCTCTTCGCTGGCCCGCAGTGGCTGCCGTCGGTTGACCAGTCGGAGCGCACCAACGGCTATCAGAGTTTGACGAGCGCCTTGCAAGTTGACGGTGACCGAGACGACCCTACCAAGGAGACCGCAAAGCGCAGTTTGACCCCCGAGTTCAGGGCCGGCACCTGGTTGAAGAAGGCAATCGGAAGCATCGCTGCCAACGCCACCGTGGTTTCCGGAACTATGCCAAGCTCGGCCATCCAAGTCGCCTCGGTGCAAAGCCAGCCGATCAGCAACTGGATCAACCACATGCTGGCAGTCAGTGACAACACTCAGGCCGAAGCCTTGGCCCGTTTGGTTTCGATTGATGAGGGTTTCGACGGATCGTTCGCTTCGCTCGACGCCGCAATAAAACAGGCGCTACGCACTCTTCCAAACCTCGACCCAGGTTCGGCAACCATCATGGATGGATCGGGGGAGTCACCGCTAAACACCGTTTCGCCGGACTTCATGGTGAAGTTGATGAAGCAAATTGCCGCTGGGGCCGGCAACCTTGCTGTAGAAAAGCAGTCGCTACCGGTTGCAGGTGAGAGCGGATCACTGCAGTCTCGATTCAAGGGCAAGAACATCGATGCCGCAGGCCACGTGTTTGCCAAGACTGGCTGGATAAACCACGGCTACACCTTGGTGGGATACACCCTGCCTAAGGACGGCAGCACATTGCTTTTCGCCGTGTACGCGTTGGGGCCAAAGGTCAAAGACAATGCCAAAGACGCCATCGACAATCTGGTTACCGGCATTTACCGTTGTGGCCTGAATCTGGCTCCGGTTCAGTCCGTTAGCCCAATGCCTGTCGCTAACTAGCCTGAACCTCGCGAATCTGGTCCTTACTCGTGCCGGGCTCCCGGTGCTGCGCTGACGACGAAGATGTCTGGCTTCGCGTATCCGAGGGCAAGGAACTCGGCATCGACCGAGCGGCTGATTTCGCTGATTTTCTCGATTGGACAGAGGGCTATAGCTGCGCCTCCAAAGCCGCCACCGGTCATGCGGGCACCGATTGCTCCATGGCGCAAAGCGGTCTCCACCGCCGTATCCAGCTCGTCGATTGAAATCTCGAAGTCATCGCGCATGCTCTGGTGCGAAGCGTAGAGCAGTTCGCCAATAGCTCGGGGTCCCTTGGCTTGCAATGTCGATACCGTGTCCAGAACCCTCTGGTTCTCAGTGATGACGTGGCGCACCCGTCGGAAGGTCACATTGTCTAACAGGACCTCGGCCCGTGACAGATCTCCCTCGGTTGCGCCTCTAAGACTCGTGAACCCAAGTGCCTTAGCACCGGCTTCGCAGGCAGCGCGGCGACTGGCGTAACCGCCATCCGCGTGACGGTGCTCAACCTTGGTGTCGATGATGAGAAGTTCCAGACCTTCGCGAGCGAAACCCAGGTCAATAACCTGCGAACTTAGGTCTTTGCAGTCCAGGAATACCCCGTGATCCAACTGGCCAAGCAGCGAAGCACTCTGGTCCATGATGCCCGTGGGCGCACCTACGATGGCATTTTCAGCAAGCTGACCAACTCGCGCCAGGTCGCGAAGACTCAGGCCGGTGTCCCATAGTTCGTTTAGAGCAACAGCAACCGAACATTCAATAGCGGCTGACGAGGACAGTCCCGCGCCGACTGGAACATCTGAGTCGATATATAGGTCGAAGCCAGTTTGTGCGGCACCGCCTAGTTCCTTTAGCGCCCAGGCTACGCCTAGCGGATAGGCGCTCCATCCAGTCACCGATTCGCGGCTAATCTGGTCCACTGGAATCTGGATTACCTCGCTCGAGAATGAGGATGACACACGGGCTTCACCATCTTTGCGCAGCGAAACCGCAGCAAAAGTTCGCCGATTGATAGCGAAAGGAAATACAAAACCTTCGTTGTAGTCGGTGTGTTCACCGATTAGGTTTACGCGTCCCGGTGCGCTCCAAACTCCAGTCGGTGCGTATCCATAGAGCCCCTGGAAACCCGCAGTGACGGATGCTTTCAGTAAATCGGTCACTTAGTCCTCCAGCGCGTCACGCAGCAAACCTGCAACAGTTTCCGGCGGCAGGTCGGCAATAAACGCACCCATTGCTGATTCGGAACCGGCTAGGTACTTTAACTTATCTGCTGCTCGTCTTGGCGAAGTTATTTGAAGCTGTAGGCGGACGTTACTTCCCGCCTCGACAAGCGGGGCCTGGTGCCAAGCTGAAATATACGGTGTAGGGGTTTCGTATAGCCGGTCCAAGGCCTTCAGTAGACGGTGGTAAACCCCGGCCAGTTCGTCGCGTTCCTCGTCGGTAAGACCTACAAAGTCGCCAACGTGACGATGGGGCAGCAGGTGCACTTCGAGCGGCCAGCGTGCCGCAAACGGAACGTAAGCGGTGAAGTTTTCGCTCGCTATGAGTACTCGGTCGCTGGCTTGTTCAAACTTCAGTGTCTGTTCAAAGAGGTCAGCCCCAAATCGGCTGATTGAATCCAACAGCTTGGTGGTTCTAGGGGTGACATAGGGATAGGCGTAAATCTGGCCGTGCGGATGGTGCAATGTCACACCGATTTCCTGCCCGCGATTCTCGAACGGGAACACCTGACGCACACCAGGCAATGACTGAAGGTGCTCGGTGCGGTGAGTCCAAGCTCCAATGATGGTTCGAACGCGCTCGGTGGTTTGGCTGGCCAGCGAACCTTCGTGCTCCGGGCTGAAAACCACAACCTCACAGCGTCCGATGGAATCGCGAGTCGAGCCGAGTTCCAATTTTGGAACTACCGAGTAGTTTGGATCGTCTGTCTCGGCTAGTTTGGGGCCAAAGCTTGGGCTCTTGTTTTCGAAAACCGCAACGTCAAACTGGTCTGGGATTTCGCTCAAATTACTTGCAGTGGTTGGGCAGAGTGGGCATTCGTTTGCCGGAGGCAGGAATGCGCGATTTTGCCTCGCTGCAGCAACCGAAACCCACTCGCCAGTTAGTGTGTCGAGTCTCATCTGAGCCACCTCGGGCCTTGGGCTAGGCACTCTGAGGTCTGTCTTTCGTGCCGGTCGGCTTCCAGACGATGGGTCGTCAAAGTAGAAAATGTCGCGACCATCACTGAGATGCGCACATTGCGGATTTGATGCCATTATTTTCTGCTCGACTTTAGTTTTGGGTGGCTTTAGCGTCGGGTAACTTGGCAATTCTTACATCCGAAACTACTGAATTAAGTGCATCTAAGGCCGTGGTCTCTAATCCGCTGTCGGTAACCAAGATGTCGGCGTCGTTCAGTTGGGCAAAGGTGCTGAAAGCTACTTCTCGCCATTTGGAGTGATCTGCCAACATCACCAGGTGCTTGGTGTGTTCTCGAACCGCGCGATTGGTTTCTGATTCCAAAACATTTGGAGACGAAAAACCACCTTTGAGGTCCATACCGTGGGCGCCCATAAACGCCAAGTCGATGTTTAGCCGGGCAAAAACGGAGACGGTCACATCACCTACAAATGAGTCAGTGGGAGTTCGCATTCCACCTGCCAAAATGACAGTTTGATCTGAGCGGCCTTCCCTGTGAAAAAGATCCGATACCGGCAGCGAGTTAGTGACCACGGTTATCCGAGGTGTATTGACAATCTCTTGTGCCAACGCAAATACCGTGCTTCCGCCGAGAAGCGCAATGGAGGCGGCGGGTTGAACTAATGTCGCGGCTGTCTCGGCAATTGCTTCCTTTAAAGTTTGGTCTTTCAGTGATTTGGTTTTGAACGCAGGTTCAGCCAGATTCGACGCCTCGCGAACCTTTGCTCCACCGTGCACCTTTTTCAGCAGCCCCTGTGACTCGAGAATGTCCAGGTCGCGACGAATCGTCATGACGGACGTGTTTAAGCGATTAGCGACCTTCGCGATGCGAATAACTCCGCGGTGGGTTAGTTCGTCAAGAATGTAAGCGTGTCTTTCGGCGGCTAACATGAGACCTCATTTGTGTGCAATTGTGAAAAAAATACCACAAATGTTTATTTATGTAAGCAAATGTTGTGAATTGATATAGTTCTGTGATGTTCGGTTCCGCGTGCTGAAACCTCTTAGTAAAACTAGGCTTTTGCTGTGACCCCTCAAGATGCCCACCTAATACAGCTAACCCTCGACGCTCCCATTGGCGCAGTAAGCGCCACAGTGAATGCCCTCGGCGCTCGTCAGGTTTCGCTGTCCATGAATGGCCGTCAGGCGCTGCAGCCCTACGACGTCACGAAACTGCCACCCTATGCAACCGGGTTCACCATGGCACCCTGGGCAAACCGAATGCGCGACGGCAAGTGGCGCGACGGCGAAAAAACCTTCACCAATCCGATCACCGAGGCGCGGACCAACACCGCTCTGCACGGCCTGCTGCTAGACACCGTTTACGAGGTGGCGCATCAAGCCGATTCCTCGGTGACGTTCCGGACCGTCTTGCTCCCGAGCGATGGCTACCCTTTCGAGGTTCAAATCGAAGTTGAGTACCAGCTGGTCGCTGACGGTCTGACCGTCGCTCACCGAGCCATCAATCGCTCCAACCACCCGGCGCCCTATGGAACCGGTGCTCATCCGTACCTGTACTTCGAGGGGATCAAGACAGCGGACCTGGAACTTCACCTGCCTGCAGCCTGCTGGACAAGAGTGGACGATCGGTTGCTGCCGGTGGCCACCGAGTCGGTGAGGACGTTCCCAACTTCGGGTACCGAAATTGCAGCCGGTGGTTGGGTGCGACTGGGTGACTTCTGCATCGATAACGATTTCTTGGATCTGACCCGAGGGGCTGACGGCTTGGCTCGCACCGTCTTGCGCGCACCAAGCACCTCCGCCGATCATCGCATCACCGAGGTGTGGCAGGACGCCGCCTTCCGCCACGTCCAT
>ERZ650311.103-NODE-103-length-52763-cov-10.816631_pt1 | contig 52763 bp, 49 predicted proteins | sample MGYA00376247_ERZ650311 | MGnify/ENA primary metagenome ERZ650311 (study PRJEB26733, sample SAMN07839324) | wastewater metagenome | biome: small river; feature: stream; material: water | place: USA: North Carolina | collected 2016-07-28 ... | reverse complement strand
CGCCGCGTTCATGTTGGGTTGGGTTGGCGAGGCCGCCGAACTAGATTTGGCTGGCGGTCTGGCGGTCGGGTTGCTGGCGGTTGTCACCATCCTCCCCGAGTACGTTGTGAGTGTTTACTTCGCATTCGCCGCAGGAACCGACCCTTCCATGGTGCAGTACGCCAGTGCAAACGTCACCGGCGCAAATCGACTATTGCTTGGCTTCGGTTGGCCCGCCGTGGCGCTCATTGGCTACTTCGTTGCGCGTTCCAAAGCTGGTTCGTCCAAATCGGGTAAAGCGGACAGTGCCAAGTTCGGTATCACGCTTGACGACGAATCACGTACCGACCTCGGGTTCTTGGTCATTGCTTCACTAATCGCGATCCTCATCCCGCTTACCGGATCGCTGCACCTGATTACTGGTGTGGCATTGGTCATGCTTTTCGGTTTTTACCTTTGGAGACAATCCCACGCTGATCGCGAGGAGCCCGAACTCGAGGGGACCGCAGCGATGGTTGGCGCGTTGCCGAAATGGGCCCGGCGTACCTTCATCATCCTGGTATTCCTGCTAGCTGCCGCCATGATTCTGGTTGCCGCCGAACCCTTTGCTCACAGCCTCATCGAAGCGGGCCACGACCTCGGTGTGAACCAATATCTGCTGGTGCAGTGGTTGGCTCCGCTTGCTAGCGAAGCACCGGAGTTCGCCCTGGCTTTGATTTTTGCGGCCAAGGGTAAGGCGAATATGGGGCTGGCGATTCTGGTCTCGTCCAAGGTGAACCAGTGGACTGCCTTGGCGGGCTCACTGCCCATTGCCTATTCCATTGGCGGGGGTTCCGCTGCTATTCCGATGGACGCCCGCCAAGTGGAGGAGTTCATGCTCACCTCCGCGCAGACCGTGATGGGTGTTGCTCTGCTGTTGAGCTTGCGACTTGGCATCCGCGCCTCGATTGCTCTGTTCGCGCTTTTCATGGTTGCGTTCGTATTGCCAGATGAGCACGTGCGCACCATCATCGCCTGGATCTACTTCGCCATTGCGGCGTTCTTCGCGATTCGTCGCCGTCGCTTTTTGCCGGAGACGCTAGCGGCACCATTCAAACTGCCCAAGCGGCAGGTCTAATTCATAACGCCTCGGAAGACCTGTCGGGTCTGAACTAAAGCAAGCCCAGTCTGCCCGCAGCCTCGGTGAGTTCGGCCCGGGCCGATGGGTGGGCCGCCTTGTTTATCAAGTTCTCGGCCTGCTGCTTCTGGCTATGGCCGAAGCAATCGGCAACCCCGTTCTCGGTGACCACGTAACTGTGCTGAAAACTGGTCACATTTTCAGTTAGCCGAGGAACGATGGAAGACTGCTGCGCCTTGGGGTGCCAACTCTGGAGAGCCATGAAACTGGCGCCGCCCTTGGAATGCAGCGCTCCCACGATGAAGTCAGTGCTGCCGCCGAATCCACTGTAAATCTCGCCACGCACGTGACTGGCATTCGCCTGGTCGTAGAGGTCCACCTGCAGGGCGGCGTTGATTGAGGTCATCTTGGTTTGACGGGCAATCTGGCCGGGGTCATTGGTTTGCTCGGTTCGCAGCATTCGCACCGAGTGATTCAGATTCAACCACTGGTAGAGCTCCGTGCCGCCGAAAACGAATGACGCGGTGATCGGAACCTGGTCGTTTAGCGCCCCGCGCCGATGGAGTTCCAGAACTCCGTCGCTGAACATCTCGGTCCAGATTCGAAGATCCTTCCTGGTTCCCAAGGCGTTCAGAACGCTGTCAGGGATCGCTCCGATGCCGAGCTGCAGAGTGCTGCCATCGGTGATGCGCTGCGAAATCAAGGCGCCGATTTGGCGGGTTTCGTCATTGAAATTCGTGGCGGGTTTTGTCGCCAGCGGTTCATCTACCTCTATTAGGTAGTCGATTTCGTCTTCGTATAGTTGGGAGTCGCCGAAGGTGTAGGGCATCTGGGCGTTGGCCTGGGCGATAACTATGCCGCCATTTGCTTTTGCAGCCTCAATCGCTGCCGGCAGGATGTTTACCTCGGTGCCCAGGGAAACTGTGCCATCGCGACGACCGCTGGTGTGCAGCAACACCACATCGGGTGCGTAGTGATCGCGAAAGAGAATCGGAACCAGGCTGAGTCGGCAGGGGATGTAGGTGAGCCTCGGGTGGCGACGCATGCCACCGCCGATGAAAGATGATTCGTAGCTGATGCCTTCGCGATCCGGTATCCCGGGCTGTGCGTTCAGCATGTGCAGTCGAAACTCGGGAACTGCGTGATCCATGGCCTGAAGTAGAACATTAGGGGCTGCAAAGTTTCCGCTGGCTACCACTCGCGGGTTGGGCGCCAGCGATTCCAGCAGCTGCTTCAGCTGTTCCAGACTGATTACCTTCACCGGCACCTCCGTGTCCCTAGGGTCAGCCTATGCCCCTCATCCGAAAGCCGAAAGCAAGGTCACCCTAAACGGCTTGGCAACACCTAGGCTGGCAATTGTGAGCAAAAACAATCAGATCACCGAGTGGGTTCGCAAACCCGCGTTTTATGCCGCAGTCATCGGAGCCATCCAATGCTGGCTGGGTTGGACCATCGCCGGATCGCTCTGGACGGGATATGACCCCGTTCGCCAGACCATCTCAGATCTGGCCGCGAATGAGTCGCCAGTGAAGTACCTGATGTCAGCCTTTTTCCTGCTTGGAGGCACACTCAGCATTGTCGGGGCGCTCTACACGCCGGCCTTTTCGCTTCCCGGGCGAATCGCAATTCTGGTCTCAGGGCTGGCCACCTATGGCCTGACAATATTTCCCACTCCGCTGATTGGTTATTCGACTCCGCACCGCATCTTCGCCATCACCAGCTTCGTGCTATCCAGCGGCTGGCCACTCTTGGCCATGCGATTTGATAAACGCTTCCCGGTTGTGATCCGCCCACTGTTCTCGATTCTGGCCACCGTGTTTTTTGCCATCTTCTCGGTGTATTTCCTAATGGTGTGGACCGATCCGGCAGTCACATATGTGGGGGTTGTCGAACGACTCCTTGCGGTTTCGCAAACCTGGTACCTGGTCTTCGTGGTTTTGTGGCTCTATGTTGCGCAAAAGCGAAACTCGGTTAGCGCCCAAAACTAATCCGTTGGAGAATAGACAGATGTCCGATTTCTTGCGTCCGCTCGCCGAACTCCGCCAGCGTCACTCGTCCAAGTGGCGCCGTTTTGCGCCTGATGTGTTACCAATGCACGTGGCTGAGATGGACTACGAAATCGCTCCCCAGATCCAGAACTTGCTGGTTGATTTTGTTCAGCGCAGCGACCTCGGGTACCTTGGTCCGATTCCGGAATTGAACGAGGCATTTGTCGCTTTTGCGCAGCGCCACTGGAACTGGACTCCAGACGCCAAGCAGATTCGCATTGCCACCGATGTCTCGGTGGGTAGCGTCGAAGTCCTGCGAGTTCTGGGCAAGCCGGGGGACAGGGTGCTGATCAACTCACCGGTATACGGTGCCTTTTACGGCTGGCTCAAAGAGGTGGGCATGGTGGCCCACGATGTTCCGCTGGTTGCGGACCTCGAGACCTGGCGTCTGGACATCCCCGGCATCGAGCGTGCCTTCCAAGACGGCGTGAAACTGTATCTGTTCTGTTCGCCCCACAACCCGATGGGTCGCGTCCATGACCGCACCGAGTTGGAGGCCATCGCCGAGTTGGCCCAGCGCTACGGTGTGGTGGTAATCAGTGATGAAATCCACGCTCCGCTGACCTACGAGGACCAGGTCTTCACCCCATGGCTGGCAGTGTCTGATGCCGCTCGCGAAACCGGAGTTGTGGTCACCGCGGCTTCGAAGAGCTTCAACCTGGCGGGCCTCAAGGCTTCAATCATCGTGACCCAGAGCGCCACCATGGCAAACAGGCTCAAGGATGTGCCGCCAGACCTGCACTGGCGCTCAAGCATTCTGGGCGGCTTTGCCATGGTCGAGGCTTTTGCCAACTGCGACGACTGGCTGGCCAAGGCGGTGGCTACCAACCGTGCCAATCGCGACCTGCTGACTCGCCTGGTTTCCGAGAAGCTCCCGGGCGTCTCCTACTGGGTGGCGCAGGGCGGCTATCTGGCCTGGCTGGACCTTTCCAGTCTCAATCTCGGCGAGAATCCAGCCGGCAGAATTCTGGAAGAAAAGCGCATTTCACTCGTGCCTGGAACCGACCTCGGTGCAGATTACCCGCAGTACGTGCGAATCAACTTTGCTACCAGCGCAGAATCGATCGAACGAACCATCGACGCCATCGCAAGCTACCTGAACTAGGTCCCTTAGGCTAGCGCTGCCTTCAGGTCGTGAATTAGGTCAGCGGCATTCTCAAGGCCGACGCTCAAACGTACCGTGTTCGCGGTCACGCCCATGGCCTCGCGCACCTCTTCGCTGAGTCGCTTGTGGGTGGTGCTGGCGGGGTGAGTGATCAAGCTCTTCGAGTCAGCGATGTTGTTGCTGATGTCGATCACGGTAAGCCCATTCATCACCTTGAAGGTCTCGGCCTTGCCACCCTTGATCTTGAAGGACACGGTGCTGCCGCCTCCGGCCATCTGGCGCTTGGCCAGTTCGTAGTTCTTGTCGGTCGGCAGGAACGGGTAGCTGACGCTCTCCACCTTCGGGTGCGACGCTAGGAACTCGGCAACCGCAAGCGCGCTCTGGTTCATCTTCTCAACGCGCAGACTCATGGTCTCCAGGCTCTTCAGCAGCACCCAGGCGTTGAACGAGCTCATGCCCTGGCCGGTGTGGCGAGTGAAGGGCAGCAGAGTGTTCTTGATGTAGTCCCTGGTGCCAAGCACGGCGCCACCGAGCACGCGGCCCTGGCCATCGATGTGCTTCGTCGCCGAGTAGAAGACCACGTCTGCACCCAGAGCCAGCGGTTTCTGCATGACTGGCGAGGCCATCACGTTGTCCACGACTACGGTCGCGCCAACCTTGTGGGCAAGCTTGCTGACCATCGCAATGTCTACGATTTCCATCAGTGGGTTGCTAGGAGTCTCGAGGAATACGACCTTGGTTGGCTCGCTCAGCGCTGCCGCCCAGTCCGCCTCATCGGTGCCCTCCACCAAAACGGTGGTGCAGCCCCAAGAGGGCAGGATCTCGGTGAGAATCACGTAGCAGGACGAGAACATAGCTGCCGAAGCCACGATGCGGTCGCCGGACTTTACCAGCGAAGCCACCGAGCTGAACATGGCACTCATGCCGGTGCCGGTGGCGAAGCAGGCCTCGGCGCCCTCGAGAGCGGCTAGACGGTTTTCGAACATCGCAACGGTTGGGTTAGAAAAACGCGAGTAGAGGAAGTGCTCGGTCTCCTCCATGAAGGCGCTCTCGGCCATTTCGGCGCTGTCGTAAGTGAAGCCGCTGTTCAGATACAGGGCCTCGCTGGTCTCGCCGAAACCGCTGCGAGCCAGGCCGGCACGGACTGCCAAGGTGTCTGGGTGCAGCTGCCAGTCAGGCTGCTGGCCTTCGAAGACGTCCTGGTAGCCCCATGGGCGATTGCGCTTAGTCATTCCTAAAGAATATCAAACGCATGGTTAGGCTTGCATCTGTGAATCGGAATCCTTCTATGTTCGATGTTGCGCGCCACGTCGGCGTCTCGCATCAGACGGTTTCTCGAGTCATCAACGGCAGCCCCAACGTCAGCGCCGCGACGCGCGCCAAGGTATTGGCCGCGATCGAAGAGCTGGGCTACCAGCAGAATCTGGCCGCCAAGGCATTGGTGACCGGTCGCACTCAAACCCTCGGCGTGCTCAGCTTTGATTCCACGCTCTATGGCCCTACCGCCATGCTGCACTCCATTCAGGTTGCTGCCCGCGAACACGGCTACCGCGTGGTCCTGAACTCGGTGGATGAAATCACCAATGCAGCAATCACCGAGGGCCTCGCCAATCTGGCAAACTCCCACGTGGATGGCATCCTGGTGATCGGTCCTCGGTCTGCCGCGTCGGCCACCTCGTTGGACCTGGGTACTCGGATTCCCGTGGTGTTCCGCGAGGTCTTGGATGGTGAGAGTTTTGCCGTTGTGGACATCGACCAGAGAGCTGCGGCCAAGTCCGCCACCGAGCACCTGATATCGCTGGGACACAAAGTTATCGCCCACATTTCGGGCCCGCTGGCCTGGGTTACAGCTACAAGGCGTCAGGAAGGGTGGCTCGAGGCGCTCGCCGAAGCCGGGGTTTCCACCGGTCCGGTGGCTGAGGGGGACTGGTCGCCAAAGTCGGGTTACGAAGCGGCACAGCGGTTGCTCGGGTCTCGCACATCAGGCAAAGGCGTTGCTTTCACCGCGGTGTTTTGCGCCAATGATGCCATGGCTTTCGGGGCTATCAAGGCGATTCGCGAGGCGGGTCTTGCTATCCCGCAGGACATCAGCGTGGTGGGCTTCGATGGCACTGCCGAGTCCGAGTTCTCCATTCCTGCCCTAACCACTGTTCGCCAGGATTTCGACCTGGTTGGCGCCCAGATGCTGGACCGGCTACTCAGCGCAATCGAATCGGGCGACTCCGCCGTTGGCGCAGCCTCGGTGCCGGGTCAGCTTGTGATTCGCGAGAGCTCCGCCCAAATCTGACGATTTGATAACAACCCAGTGTTTTGGACGCTGGTCGTGATAGAAATTGTTAGCGATAACAATGCTTTCGCATGGAGCATTTTTCAGTAAGGCCAGGCATGTCCCGATACCAGCAAGACCGAATCCTTTACGGTGCCGCGTATTACAACGAGTACCACCAGACCGAGCGCACCGCCGAGGATTTCCAGCTGATGGAGCAGGCTGGCGTTAGCGTCATTAGGGTCGGCGAATCGGTCTGGCACAAGTGGCAACCCACCGAGGAGACCTTCGACCTAGAGTGGCTGCAGCCAGTGCTGGATGCGGCTCTTGCGAAGAACATAAGTGTCATCATTGGCACCCCTACCTATGCGGTACCACGGTGGGTGTTTCAGAACTATCCCGAAGTAATCGCCGAGCGCGCCACCGGCGCCAAGCTGCCTTACGGCCACCGCCAGAACGTCGACTACTCGCACCCAACCTTCCGTCGGTTGAGCGAGGTCATCATTCGCAAGATCGTCGAACGCTATCGAGACCACGCTGCGGTCATCGGCTGGCAGGTGGATAACGAACCGGGTGCGGAAATCCTGCACAACGCGGGAGTGTTCGAGAGCTTCAAAGACGCTCTCAAGGCCGAGTATGAAACCGTTGCTGCACTCAATGCAGCCTGGGGTCTCACCTACTGGTCGCATGCTTTGAACGACTGGGACGATCTCTGGCTGCCAGATGGCAACACCAACCCGAGTTACTTCTTGGCTTGGCGCAAGCACCAAGCCAAGGTGACCAATGACTTCCTGGACTGGCAGCGTGCAATCGTTCGCTCCCTGATTCCGGATCACCACTTCATCACCACCTGTTTGGCCTTGGATCGACCCGGAGTGGACAACCAGTCAATCGGTGAGGTGCTGGACGTCACCTCGGTGAATGTCTACTACGCCAGCCAGGATGGACTATCCCATCCGCGCCGGTCGCTAGAACCAGGCGAGCAGAACCCCGCGCCGATGTGGGTGCCACTGAGCGGAGCCAGTGCACTGAACCTGATTTGCGACACCGCCTGGAGCGTTCGCCAGGAGAACTTCCTGGTCACCGAGACCAACGGTTCGGCAATCCAGCAGGGTCCTGCCGGCAGTGCATTCCCGCACTGGCCCGGCCAGTTCAAACAGGCCGCGCTCGCAATGGTCTCCCGCGGTGCTTCGATGGTCGAGTACTGGCACTGGCACACTCTGCCTTATGGAATCGAAAACCACTGGGGTGGCATCCTGCCTCACAGTCTTCAGCCGGGTCGTACCTTCGCAACTTTCCAGGAGACCGCTCAGGCGCTGGATGCGATCTCGGAACTAGGTGAGCTGAAACCGGCCGCCGAGGTTGCAATCGTCATTAGCACTGCCAGCAAGTGGCTCTTCGAATTCCAGGGTCCGGTGCGGCAACCTCACGGTTGGTCGGACCCCTTGGGCTACGCCAAGACGCTCCAGTCGGTCTACGAGATTGCCTACAACAGCGGTTACGGCGTCCGTTTGATCGGGGACAACCAGCTGCCGCTCGGTGCCGAGGCTGCCGCGGAATTCGCAAAGCAACACCCGGTGATGATCCTTCACAGCCTCTATGTCGTCAGCGACGAGGTGCTTCAGTTCGCTCGCGATTACGCAGCCGCCGGTGGGCACCTGATTGTTGGCCCACGAACCGGTTACGCCAAGCCTGATGCCGTCATCCGCACCGAGGTGGCACCCGCGATTCTGGGGGCTGCCGGTGGGGTCAGTTACAGCGAGTACAGCATGTTGGCCAAGGCTCAACCAGTGGTTACCAAGGCTGGCGACGGAGTTGGTTCGGTCTGGGCCTGGATGGACGAGCTTCAAGCCAGCGAACAAGACACCGTAGCGCGGATTGACCACCCATTCTTTGGAGAATTCTCGGCCGTCAGCAGCAAGCGCTTCGGCTCTGGCAAGATTACCTTCCTAGCCGCCTATCCAGATCAGGATCTGGCCAACTGGCTCGGTGCGTTTATTGCCCCCGACCTTCCGTCGGTCGCGGCTCCGACTAGCGACTCAGACTCGGTCGTGGTTAACCGTGCCATCGATGCCCATGGTCGTCAGGTGAACTTTGTCTTCAACTGGGGTTGGAATGCCGCGCAGGTGCAGGTTTCGCAGCGATCGGTAGACGTAGAGTCCGGTGAGGTTATTGAGGCTGGAAGCGGCCTAGAGTTGGGCGCCTGGGGCGTCCGGGTATTGGTGCAGGAGTAAAAATGGCAGAGCAGTACACAATCGGTGTCGACTACGGGACTCTGAGCGGTCGGGCAGTCGTGGTCCGGGTTTCCGACGGCGCGGAACTCGGTACCGGAGTCTTCGAGTATCCGAATGCCGTCATGGATCAAGTGCTGAATGCTACCGGTCAGAAACTCGGTGCCGACTGGGCCTTGCAGGATCCAAACGACTATGTTGATGTCTTGAGAAACGCTGTTCCCGAGGCCATCCGGCAGGCGGGAATCGACCCCGCCGATGTGATCGGTATTGGCACCGACTTCACTGCCTGCACCATGGTTCCGACTCTCAGCGACGGCACACCGCTTTCTAATCTGCCCGATTTCCGCGGCAACCCTCACGCCTATGTGAAGCTCTGGAAGCACCACGCCGCCCAGCCGCACGCCGATCGCATCAACCAACTGGCCCGCGAACGAAATGAGTCATGGTTACCGCGCTACGGCGGCCAGATTTCGTCTGAGTGGGAGCTGGCTAAGGGGCTGCAGGTTTTCGAAGAGGCGCCTGAGGTCTACCACCGCATGGAGCGTTGGGTTGAGGCTGCCGACTGGATCATCTGGCAGCTCTGCGGCAACTACGTCCGCAATGCCTGCACCGCCGGTTACAAAGGCAATCTGCAGGACGGCGAGTACCCGTCGAGCGATTATTTTGAGGCGCTCTCGCCTGGCTTCGGCAGCTTCATCGATGAGAAGGTTCGTCACCCCATCGGCCAGCTCGGTGATGCAGCGGGACTTTTGACCGAAGAGGCCGCATCCTGGACCGGTCTAAAGCCCGGCATCGTCGTTGCAGTTGGAAACGTCGACGCCCACGTCACGGCTCCCGCAGCGCAGGCCACCGAGCCGGGACAGATGGTGGCAATCATGGGCACCAGCACCTGCCACGTCATGAACGGTCAGTTCCTCACCGAGGTTCCCGGAATGTGCGGTGTGGTCGACGGCGGTATCGTCAGCGGGCTCTATGGATACGAAGCTGGGCAGTCTGGCGTTGGCGACATCTTCGCCTGGTACGTGAACAACCAGGTGCCTGGTGAATACTTTGAGGCCGCAGCGGCAGCTGGCAAGAGCATCCATCAGCACCTGACAGATCTGGCAGCTGAAGAGGGTGTGGGAGAGCATGGACTGGTTGCGCTGGACTGGCACAGCGGCAACCGCTCGGTGCTGGTGGATCACGAGCTGAGCGGACTCGTCATTGGTGCGACTCTGACTACCAAACCAGAGCAGATTTACCGAGCGCTACTAGAAGCCACCGCCTTCGGCACTCGCAAGATTGTCGAAACCTTCCAGCGGTCCGGAGTTCCGGTTACCGAGTTCATCGTGGCCGGAGGACTGCTCAAGAACAAGTTCTTGATGCAGCTGTACTCGGACGTTACCCGTCTGCCACTATCCACCATCGCCAGCGAGCAGGGCCCGGCACTCGGATCCGCAATTCACGCTGCTGTTGCGGCCGGGGCATATCCAGACATTCGTCGGGCCGCCGCGGCCATGGGTAAAGCGGACCGGGGCGTGTACCAGCCGAACGAGGCTCGAGCGCGCCAATACGACCTGCTCTATGCCGAGTATGACCGCCTTCACGATTACTTCGGCCGCGGCGAAAACAACGTGATGAAGCGCCTCAAGGCGATTCGCCGTGGTGACAGCGCTCTGCCGGCCGATCGATTTTCCGATTCCGGAGTGACTAGCGCGGGGGCCGGTTTTGCTGGTGCAGGATCGCGCAGTCAGCTGATCGCGGCGGCCCAAAAGCGGGTGGCAGATCTTCATCAGGAACTGGTCCGCTACGGACTGGTGGTTTGGACAGGCGGCAACGTCTCGGAGCGAATCCGTTTCGAAGATGGTTCACCAGACCTCTTTGCCATCAAACCATCTGGCGTCAGTTATGAGCAGCTGAAGCCCGAGGACATAGTCATCTGCGACCTTGACGGAAATCTCATCGAAGGCAGTCGCAAGCCTTCCAGTGACACCGATTCGCACGCCTACGTTTACCGCAACATGCCTGAAGTAAACGGTGTGGTCCACACCCACTCCGATTACGCGGCTGCCTGGGCGGCTCGCGGTGAGGAGATTCCCTGCGTGCTAACTGCGATGGCTGATGAATTCGGTGGCCCGATTCCCGTTGGCCCATTTGCCATCATCGGAGACGACAGCATTGGCCGCGGAATCGTGCAGACTCTAAAGGGTCACCGGTCAACCGCAGTTTTGATGCAGAACCATGGTGTATTCACGATTGGTGACAGCGCTAAATCGGCCGTGAAATCGGCCGTGATGTGCGAGGACGTCGCCCGAACCGTCCACCTGACTCTGCAGCACGGACCAGCAATCCCGATTCCGCAGGACAAGATTGATTCGCTTTACGCCCGCTACCAGAACGTCTATGGCCAGTAATTACTCACGGCCCACGACCAGTCTTTAGAAGAAAGAGAACAACAAAATGGCTAAGCAAATTTGGTTCCTAACCGGCAGCCAGGACCTCTACGGTGAGGAAACCCTGAAGCAGGTAGCACAGCAGTCCCAGGCGGTAGCTGACGGTATCGCGGCAAAGCTGAAAGCGCCAGTGGAGTTGGTTTGGAAGCCGGTTGTGAAGAACTCCGACGCCATCCGCCGTCAGATGCTCGATGCCAGTGCCGATGACGACTGCCTCGGTGTAATCACCTGGATGCACACCTTTAGTCCAGCAAAGATGTGGATTGCCGGACTGGAGGCGCTGCAGAAGCCGCTGCTGCACCTTCACACCCAGGCAAACCAGTCGCTGCCCTGGGAAACCATCGACATGGACTTCATGAACCTGAACCAGGCCGCTCACGGTGACCGCGAATACGCTCACATCGTCAGCCGCATGGCTATCGCCCGCAAGATCGTGGTTGGTTCTCCGGAAAGCGCCTACGTTGCCGAGCGCATCGACGCTTGGGCCTGGGCGACGATCGGCTGGAACACCAGTCAGCACCTGAAGTTGGCTCGCTTCGGAGACAACATGCGCTTCGTCGCCGTGACCGACGGCGACAAGGTAAGCGCGCAGATGAAGTTCGGCATGAGCATCGAAAACTATGGCGTCAACAGCGTGGTCGCTGCCGTATCCCAGGTCACCGATGAAGAGGCCGCCGCCCTGGCCGCTGTCTACGAGCGCGACTACGATGTGGTTCCGGAGCTGCGCGCCGGAGGTGCCCGCCACGACTCCCTGATTTATGCGGCTAAGCAGGAAATCGCAATCCGCCGAATCCTGGAAGCTGGCGACTTCAACGCCTTCACCAGCAATTTTGAGGATCTGGGAGACCTGCGTCAGCTGCCGGGCCTAGCGGTTCAGCGCCTCATGGCTGACGGCTACGGCTTCGGTGGCGAGGGCGACTGGAAGACCTCCGCACTCGGTGCGATCCTGAAGAGCATGACGCCGGTCGGTGGCGGCACCTCGTTCATGGAGGACTACACCTATCACTTCGGTCCCGGACCAGCCAAGGTCCTTGGCGCCCACATGCTTGAGGTCTGTCCGACCATAACCAGCGCCAAGCCGAAGATCGAGATTCACCCGCTTGGCATCGGTGGTAAGGAAGACCCGGTGCGCATGGTGTTCACCGCCGAGCCGGGCGAGGGTCGAGTGGTCTGTCTGGCCGACCTGGGCGATCGCTTCCGGATGATCGTCAACGAAATCACTGTCGTGGAGCCCAACGAGGACCTGCCAAATCTGCCGGTTGCCCGCGCGGTCTGGGAGCCAAAACCAAGTCTGGCAACTTCGGCCGAGGCCTGGATGTTGGCGGGCGGAAGCCACCACACCGTGCTCACCAAGGCAGTGTCTGCAGAGACAGTTGAGGACTTTGCGCGAATCGCTCAGGTTGAGCTGGTCGTGATTGACGAGGACACGAATCTGCGCGCCTTCCGCAAGGAGCTCGCCTGGAGTTCGGCGGCAGCTCGTTTTGGTGTGAACGCCTAGTGCCTACTTGCGGTTGATGGTCAGCTCGGTGCCCGCCGGGCTGTCCAAGACTGCCTGGAACGCCAACTCGGCCGCACCGAGGAGCACTGCGGAAGTGCCGAGCTCGCTGCTCTTCACGATCAATCCATCGTGAGCCGACTTGATAGAGCTGGCACGCATGCTATTCAGCAGTCGATCCTGGTCAAAGTTGAAGATCGAGTTCAGGAAGCCACCGAGAATCACGGTCTGAGGATTGAAGATTGTCGCCAGCACACCGACGGCACGCCCCAACTCGTCAATCTGGTGATTGATGACCTTGATGATCTTGGAATCCTTGGTTGTCTGGATGTCGACGTCCAGTTCTTCATCGGTAGCGGAGTCCAGTCTGAAAGCCTCGAGCAAGTCATCACGACGGACCAGGGCCTCGAGAGTTCCCGAGAGGCCCGAGTAGTCGACTGCCTTGGACGACGAAATCTGGATGTGGCCTAGCTCGCCCGCGTAACCCGAGGCTCCACGAAGCAGAACATCGTCAACCACAACTCCGCCACCGATTCCACCGGAACCAGCGAACAGGAAAACCGCGTTGCTGCTGCCACGTCCGGCACCGAAGATTCGCTCCGCGGTGCAGGCGGTCGTTGCGTCGTTGTCAACCAACACGGGAAGCTTGGTCAGCTGAGCCAGCATCGGCCCGAAGGGGACTTCGACCCAATTCAGGTGCGGAGCGAGGCGTACCACGCCATCGCGGACTCGAATCTGACCAGGCACTGCCGCGCCGATGCCGGCAATCCGTGTTCCAGCCGGCAGCTTGCTTCGCATGTCAGCGATGATCTTCGCGGCAATCTGTGCCGCAGTTTGCGCATCCGGCTGCAGCTGGGTGGGGTAACGCACCTTCTGGATGAGGCGACCATCGAAGGAAATTGCACCGACGGTAGTTGCATCGATTTCGGGGTTGACCGCGAACGCCACGATTTCTGGGGATGGTTCGACAGTGAGCGAGGGGCGACCGACGCTACCGCCTACCTGACCTTCGGATTCGAGGGCAAGGCCGAGCGAAACCAGTTCGCCAACTAGGTCGGAAATAGTGGATCGATTCAGCCCGGTCACCGAGGTGAGGTGAGAACGGGGGACTGCGCCCGACTGGTGCAGCAGTCGCAAAACCACCGAGAGATTGTGTTGACGCAGGTTCTCGCGGTTCTGCCCGAGTGGCGAACGCGACGACTTTGTATCAGACATATAACAATCTCCTCTAATCCAAACCTAGTGGAAATAATTCGTTTCAGAATAGGGCTATTGTTGTTCAAAACAACAAACAAAGTTGTTTCGAACAACAAATAAGAAGACCCTGGGTCAAGACTCTATTAAGGAAGCATCGTGGCGCTTACTCCAACTCGCGAAGACAAGTTCTCATTCGGCCTCTGGACCGTCGGATGGCGTGCCCAGGATCAGTTCGGTTCGCCAACCCGCGCCGAGCTGGACGTTGTCGAAGCCGTGCACAAGCTGACTGAGCTGGGTGCCTACGGACTCACCTTCCACGACGACGACCTGTTCCCATTTATGTCGGAAAACTCGGTGCGTGACCGTGAGATTGGGCGCCTGAAGCAGGCCCTTGCCGACACCGGAATGATCATCCCAATGATCACCACTAACCTCTTCAGTCACCCGGTCTTCAAGGACGGCGGATTCACCAGCAACGACCGCGGTGTGCGCCGCTTTGCGCTGCGCAAGGTATTGCGCAACATCGATCTGGCGGCAGAACTGGGCGCGAAGACCTTTGTGATGTGGGGCGGTCGCGAGGGCGCCGAGTACGACGGCGCCAAGGACGTGCGGGCGGCTCTAGAGCGCTACCGCGAGGCCGTCAACCTGCTGGGTCAGTACGTGGTCGACAAAGGCTACGACATCCGATTTGCGATCGAGCCTAAGCCAAACGAGCCACGTGGCGACATCCTGCTGCCGACCATCGGTCACGCCATGGCCTTCATCAACACCCTGGAGCGCCCGGAGCTGGTTGGCCTCAACCCGGAGGTGGGTCACGAGCAGATGGCCGGCCTAAACTTCACCGCGGGTATCGAGCAGGCGCTTGACCACGGCAAGCTTTACCACATCGATCTAAACGGCCAGCGCGGTATCAAGTTCGACCAAGACCTAGTCTTCGGTCACGGCGACCTCCTGAACGCCTTTAGCCTGGTAAACCTGCTGGAGTTTGGCGGCCTGAATGGCGCTCGCGCCTACAACGGCCCACGTCACTTCGACTACAAGCCAAGCCGCACCGAGGACTACACCGGCGTTTGGGCTTCGGCCGCTGCCAACATGCGAACCTACCTCCTGCTAAAGGAGCGTGCGGCAGCATTCAATGCCGACCCAGAAGTCAAGGCCGCACTAGAGGCGTCGCGCGTGCACGAGCTGCGTAAGCCAACTCTCAACGCGGGCGAAAGTTACGAGGCGCTGCTGGCCGACAAGGGAGCCTACGAGGACTTCGATTACGAGGCCTACTACAACGGCAAGGGATTCAACTTCGTTCACCTGAACCAGCTGGCGGTTGAGCACCTGATGGGCGCCCGCTAAGAATGGCTTTGGTCGCCGGCGTCGATTCGTCGACGCAGTCTTGCAAGGTAGTCATCCGTGATTCGGCCACCGGTGCGTTGATTCGCTCCGGAAGGTCAAGTCATCCAAACGGCACCGAGGTTCATCCGGACCTCTGGTGGGATGCTCTTCAGGCTGCGATTGCCGACGCCGGTGGCCTTGACGATGTTGCCGCGATCTCAATAGGTGGGCAACAGCACGGCATGGTCCTGCTGGGTGAAGATGGCCGGGTGATTCGCGACGCTCTGCTGTGGAATGACACCCGCAGCGCTGGTGAGGCGAAAAAACTCGTGCAGCACTTCGGGGCCGGGTTCTTGGCAGCGCAAACCGGATCAATTCCGGTCGCATCGTTCACCAGCACGAAGGTGCTGTGGGTGGCTGAGAATGAGCCTCAGAACGCTGCCCGCATTGCGGCAATCTGCCTACCCCACGACTACCTATCCTGGCGCCTTGCTGGATATGGGCCGGTGGGGGAGAGCCAGTTTGGACCTGACCTGAACGCACTCGCCACAGATGCCTCCGATGCCAGCGGAACGGGTTACTTCAATCCGCGCACCGGCGAATACGTCACCGAGATTTTGGAGCACATCCTGGGTCTGGTGCCGAAGTTGCCGAAGGTGGTTGAACCTGGGGAAGTTGCCTACCGCGCCGACAGCACCAGAAACCTATTCGCCGGCTTAATCGCAGGTGGCGCTGGAGACAATGCCGCAGCCGGTCTCGGCGCTGGTGCGGTCGATGGCGATGTTGTCGTCTCTCTTGGAACATCGGGAACAGTTTTCTCGGTCTCCGCGACTCCTACCGCCGACCAATCTGGAACTATCGCTGGATTTGCCAGTGCCTCTGGAAGTTACTTGCCGCTGGTGTGCACACTTAATGCGGCACGGGTTCTTGATGCCTTCGCGAAGCTGCTAGAGGTCACGCATGACGATCTGGGTAAGTTGGCGTTGCAATCCCAACCTGGTTCGGAAGGCATCGTGCTCGTGCCCTACTTTGAGGGTGAGCGCACGCCGAATCTGCCAGAGGCGAAAGCTTCGATTAGTGGCATGACCCTGCACAACTCAACCCGTTCAAACTTCGCTCGCGCAGCCATCGAGGGCATGCTCTGTGGGCTTGCGGATGGACTAGATGCACTGACCGCAGCGGGGGTCAAAGCCGATCGAATATTGCTGGTTGGCGGTGCCGCTGCTAACCCCGCCGTGCAACTCGTTGCCACCCAGGTATTTGGAGTTCCGGTAGTGGTTCCAGCCCCGGGAGAGTATGTGGCAGATGGCGCCGCGAGGCAATCGGCATGGGCTCTCGATGGCTCTAAACCCGAGTGGAAGATCGAAACCCTGGCCACCCTGCCCGGTGACCCTCAGCGTGTAATTCGCTTGCAATATCACCGGGTGACGTCAAAGCTCTACTCTTAAACCCTTATAAATAAAGGGATCCAGAGCCGCAAACGCTTACTTGTTGTTTAAAGCAACAAAATGATAACGTTGCTTGATCGTTACCAAAATTCGCACTTTCGCTTTGTTGTTTTGGGCAACAATAGTTTCAACCCCGGTTCTCTGGGGTGGCCCTATTGGGTTGCAACACCAAACCAAACAAATCTAGGAGACACAATGAAGAAGACTGCATTCTCTGCTGCAGTTGCAATCGCTGCCGCTTCCGCTCTGCTGCTGTCCGGCACTGGTGCCGCACACGCTGCAAGCAAGCGTGCTTGCGTAATCCTGCCAGACGCCGACAGCGGCACCCGCTGGGAGTCGGGCGACCGTCCAGCTCTGGACAAGGCGCTGAAGGCTGCCGGTTTCGAGACCGACATCCAGAACGCTCAGAAGGACACTGCAAAGTTTGCAACCATCGCTGACGCACAGCTGGCTAAGGGCTGTGGTGTCATGATTCTTGTTGACTACCAGGGCGCTGGCGCCTCGGTTGCTACCAAGGCCAAGGCTCAGGGCATCCCAGTAATCGCTTACGACCGTCCAATCGCCGGTGCAAGCTACTACGTATCGTTCGACAACACCACCGTTGGTGCACTGCAGGGTCAGACCGTCGTTGACGGCCTGAAGGCTGCTGGCAAGAACGTCAAGACCGCAAGCATCGTTTACGGTTCGGGTGACCCATCTGACGGCAACGCCAAGATGTTCCTCGACGGCGCTCTTGCAGTTCTGAAGAAGGCTGGCGCTAAGGCTGCCTTCACCATGAAGGGCACCTGGGACGGCCCAACTGCTGGAACCGAGTTCGAGCAGGCATTCACCGCTCTGAAGGGCAAGATCGACGCAGTTCTGGCTCCAAACGACAACAACGCTGCATCGATCATCGCCATCCTGGACAAGAACAAGCAGAAGGCTGTTATCTCTGGTCAGGACGCATCGGTTGCTGGTCTGCAGAACGTTCTGCTGGGCAAGCAGACCGCTACCGTCTACAAGCCATTCAAGGTCGAGGCAAAGGTCGCTAGCGACCTGGCCATCAAGATCCTGAAGGGCCAGAAGGTCACCGTTAGCAAGAAGCTGGCAGATGGAACTCCATTCCTGGCTTCGACCCCAATCCTCATCAAGGCTGCAACCGTCAAGACTGTTGTAGCTGCTGGTGACGCAAAGGTCGCTGACGTCTGCACCGCTGCAGTTGCTGCTGCATGTAAGAAGTACGGCGTCAAGTAATAACTGACGATGGGAGCCCTGCGCCTGGAAGCAGGCGCAGGGCTTCTAACTTTTAGATTCCAATCCGCAACACAAGAAAAGAGCAGCTAGTGGACACTCCAGTAGTAGAACTCTCCGGCATCAAGAAAAGCTTCGGTCCGGTAGACGTCCTTAAGGGCATTGACCTCAAGGTTTTCGCCGGAAAAGTAACCGCCCTCGTTGGTGACAACGGTGCCGGCAAGTCCACCATGGTGAAGGGCCTCTCGGGCGTTCAGCCTTACGATGAGGGAACCATCAAGTTCAACGGCCAGGAAGTGAAGATTCACAACCCGTTGGACGCCTCTGACCTCGGTATCGAGGTGGTTTACCAGGACCTCGCACTTTGCGAAAACCTGGACATTGTTCAGAACATGTTCCTCGGTCACGAAGAACTACTCAACGGAACCCTGCACGAGTCCGAGATGGAGTTGCAGGCCACTAAGGCGCTGCAGTCGCTCTCGGTGCGCACCGTGAAGTCGGTTCGCCAGAAGGTGTCTTCGCTCTCCGGTGGTCAGCGTCAGACCGTTGCGATCGCGCGCTCCGTGCTGCGCGAAGCAAAGCTCGTCATTCTCGACGAGCCAACCGCGGCACTGGGTGTCGCCCAGACCGAGCAGGTATTGAACCTGGTCCGTCGCCTGGCGGACAACGGCGTCGCCGTGATCATCATTAGCCACAACCTCGGTGACGTATTCAAGGTCGCCGACAACATTGCAGTCTTGTACCTGGGTCGTCTGGTGGCCCAGCTGGAAACTAAGCAGACCGACAACGCCGAGGTAGTTGCCTACATCACCGGCTTGAAGTCGACCGACACCAGCGCGCTGACCATCGAAGGAGCCAACTAATCATGTCGAATCAAGTAACTTCGCTGGCTAGTGGTCACGAGGGCAGCCTCTCGGACCAGTTCCGTTCCTACATCCTGCGCCTTCGCGGCGGTGAGATGGGCGCTCTTCCGGCCATCGGTGCAACCATCGTCCTGGCTCTGATCTTCGCATCGCTGAGCCCGTACTTCGCCACCGATCTGAACATCACCAACCTGTTTGTTCAGGCCGCTGAACTAACCATGCTGTCGGCCGCGCTGGTCTTCGTAATTCTGCTGGGCGAGATCGACCTCGCTGCCGGTGTAACCGCCGGTGTCGCCATGGCCGTTTACATCGTGCTGGTGAAGCAGGGCGGCTGGGGCTGGATTCCAGCTCTCGGTGTTGCCTTCGCTGTCGGAGCCGTAGTCGGCTGGTTCATCGGATTCATGGTCGCCAAGATTGGTGTTCCGTCGTTCGTAGTAACTCTTGCGTTCTTCCTGGGATTCCAGGGAATGCAGCTGGTGCTGCTGGGTGAGGGTGGCGTCTACCGTGTAGAGAACCCAGAGATCCTGGCGATCATGAACAGCAACATGCCTTCCTGGGCCGGCTGGGCCATGATTGTTCTCTGTGCCGCCGGTTCATTCCTATTCGGCGTTTGGGACCGCTCGCGCCGTGCCAAGTCTGGCCTGGTAAACCGCCCAATGTCGATTCTCCTGATCAAGACCGCCGCTGTGTTGGTCATCGGTGGAGTAGCGGTCTGGATCATGGATCAGAACCGCAGCCAGGGTGTCATCAAGATCGCCGGTGTGCCAATCGTGGTCCCAATCTCGATTGCAATCCTGGTGTTTATGACTCTGGTGCTGGACCGCACCAAGTTTGGTCGTCACCTGTATGCAGTTGGTGGAAACCCTGAAGCCGCACGTCGTGCCGGTATCAAGGTAGCCCGAATCCGCATCTACGCGTTCATCATCTGTGCGCTGCTGGCTGTGGTTTCCGGTGTCTTCCACGCAAGTCGTATCGCTTCCGTCGACGGATCGTCCGGTCGCACCATCGTGCTAAACGGTGTTGCTGCTGCGGTGGTTGGTGGCGTGAGCCTGTTCGGTGGCCGCGGACGCCTTTCCCACGCCGCCATCGGTGCCATTGTGATCAGCATGATCGACAACGGCCTTGGTCTGCTGCAGATGCCAGCTGGTGCTAACTTCCTTATCACCGGTGGCGTGCTGCTGCTTGCCGCAACTCTCGATGCACTTGCTCGCCGCCGCAGCGGTGGCAGCATTGCGCGAAACTAACTAGTAACAAAACGGGCAAAGCCCTCTCGCATCAAACCTAGGCAGAAATGAAGTTCACAAACGGTTTCTGGCTCATGCGGGAGGGCTTTGACGTTCTCTATGCAGCGCAGGCCTACCGCACCAATGTAATCAAAGGTCCTGACGGTGACTCGGTGAAGGCGCTGGTGACTCCAAAGGTCATCAACCACCGAGGGGCAACGCTCAACATCGGGACTCTCGATGTTCAGCTTGATGCCCCAGCCAAAGATGTAATCCGGGTCAGAGTCCAGCACCACAGTGGCGGGAAGCCTGCCATCAAATTCCCGGTCACCGAGAGCCCTGCCGGGGCCGTCGCGAGCGAACATGAGAGTTGCGTAGAGCTTACTTCCGGCTCGCTGACCGCCCGACTTCACACCGGCACAGAGTGGAACCTTGAGTTCCTGGGTGACGGCAAGCTCCTGACTCACCAGCGTCAGCGCAGTTTGGCGATGGTCACTGCGCCATCCGGCGAACGCTACCTTTCGGCGCAGTTGGCACTCGGTGTGGGTGAAAACGTTTATGGCCTGGGGGAGCGCTTCACCGCTTTCATTAAGAACGGCCAGAGCGTTGACATTTGGAACGAGGACGGCGGCACCAGCAGCGAGCAGGCCTACAAGAACATTCCCTTCTACCTGACGAACAACGGTTATGGAGTATTCGTCAACCACGCCGGTCGCGTATCGCTAGAAGTTGCGAGCGAAGCCGTGGAGCGAGTGCAGTTCAGTGCGCAAACTCAAGACCTTGAGTATCTGGTCATTTACGGGCCCACCCCAGCACAGATTCTCAGCAGGTATACCGCGCTAACTGGCCGCCCACCGCTACTTCCGGAGTGGACCTTTGGTCTATGGCTCAGCACCTCATTTGTCACGGACTATGACGAGAAGACAGTCAAGAGTTTTATCGACGAAATGGGCCGCCGAGACATCCCGCTGAGCGTATTCCACTTCGATTGCTTCTGGATGCGCGAGTTCCAATGGTGCGACTTCGAATGGGACCCGATTACCTTCCCGGAACCCGAGGCCATGCTCCGCCGGTTGAAGGCCGATGGTCTGCACATTTCACTCTGGATCAATCCCTACATTGGGCAGGCCTCGCCGTTGTTTACCGAAGCCCGCGACCTCGGCTACCTCCTGCGTCGCAACGACGGCCCGGGTGGCACCGCCGGAAGCGTCTGGCAGTGGGACCTCTGGCAGGCCGGAAATGCCATCGTCGACTTCACAAACCCCGCGGCTAAAGCTTGGTTCCAGTCCAAGCTCCGCCCCCTGTTGCAAATGGGTGTCGACTGCTTCAAGACCGACTTTGGCGAGCGCATTCCGCAAGACGTGGTTTACCACGATGGTTCCGATCCCGAGCAGATGCACAACCTATACACCCAGCTCTACAACCAGGCCGTCTGGGAGCTCCTCCAGGAGCAAAAAGGTGATCAGGCGGTAGTGTTTGCGCGTTCCGCAACCGTGGGCGGGCAGACTATGCCGGTCCACTGGGGTGGCGACAACACTTCGAGTTTCGAGTCCATGGCGGAGAGTCTTCGCGGCGGACTGAGCCTGGGTCTCAGCGGCTTCGGATATTGGAGCCACGACATCGGTGGCTTCGAAGGTTCGCCAGACCCGGCTGTCTTCAAGCGCTGGGTGGCGTTTGGTCTGCTTAGCTCACACAGTCGCCTGCACGGTAACGAGTCGGTGCGTGTCCCATGGGCCTTCGACGAGGAAGCAGTGGACGTGACTCGCCGCTTTGCCAAACTCAAGCAAGAGTTAATGCCATACCTGATGGCAACGGCCAAGCAGGCGCACGAGAACGGTACCCCGATGATGCGGGCTATGTTGCTGGAGTTCCCAGAGGACCGCACCTGCTGGTACCTGGACCAGCAGTACATGTTTGGCCCCGATCTTTTAGTTGCACCAGTTTTCAGCGCCGAGGGAACCGTGGAGTTCTACCTGCCAGCCGGAGACTGGACTAACTATTTCACCGGTGAGGTAATCGCCGGAGGGCGGTGGGTCACCGAGCGCCACGACTTCGACTCGCTGCCGCTTTACGTGCGCAACCAGCCATCATTGCTTCACCGATAGGAGTCCGGATTGTCTAGCCTGATTAACAATCTGATTTTTGCGGCGGATCCTTCCGCGCACGTTTTCAACGACCGGTTGTACCTCTATGTAAGTTACGACGAGCCTTACACCAACAGCTACGACAGCATGCAGTGCTATCACGTGGTCTCCACCGCTGACCTAGTCAACTGGGTAGATCACGGAAGGGTGCTTCACCTAGACCAGGTTGAGTGGGCCATCAGCCACATGTGGGCTATCGACTGCAACTTTTACCAGGGCAAGTACTATCTCACCTTCTGCGCCTTTGACCGCGAGAGCAGCACTTTCCAAACTGGACTTGCGGTTTCAGATCGACCCGAGGGGCCGTTCAGCGACCTTGGTCCAATCAAGGGCGTGGAGTGGGGGCAGGATCCTTCGCTTTTCATCGATGATGATGGCAAGCCGTACCTGATTTGGGGCGCCAAGGGTTCGATCCTGCTGGGCGAGCTGAACGCGGACTTGCGCAGCATAAAGACCGAGACGGTTCGCAACATCAGTGAACAGGTTGGCGGTTACGAGGGGCCATTCCTTCACAAGCATGACGGTCGTTACTATCTGACCTATCCGGCTCTGGATAATGAACAGTGGCCGCAGCGTATGTGCCACGCGGTGGCTGATAGTCCTCTTGGCCCCTACGCCGACCTCGGCGTCTATATCGACGAGTATCCGGGGAATTCCGGGACCATTCACGGCTCTGTGGTCAAGTTCAGGAACGAGTGGTTGGCTTTCTATCACTCGGGTTGGGTTTCGGGCACCCAGACCTCCCGTTCGCTCATGATGGACCGGCTGAACTACACCGAGGATGGCTCCATCCAGCGGATTACTCCAACCGAATCAAGTCAGGGCCGGGGAGAGATCGACGATCTGAACTGGACGATTGTGTTGGATGCCGCTGCGGCACTCGGTGCGGGCGGCCGTATCGACGGAACCCAGGTGGTGACCAGCGACCCAAAGCATCTGGGGCGCAACCCGGATGGTTCCACCGGTGCCGGCTATGTCACGGGTCTGGTGCAGCAGGAATTTGGCGTAAGTGTGCTGCTTCAGGTTGGACCCGAGCGCGACTGGGAGGTCTCGGTGCGTTACCGCAGCAATGCCCAGCGCAACGCGCGTCTGCTAGTTGGCGGCTTCCTGTTTTATGACGGCAACCAGAACCAGTCCTATGACCAGTACGTAAACCGGGGCACCGTGTTTCCTGCAACCGATGGTGAGTGGCGCGAACTCGTGATTGGCTCGCACCGGATTGGTTCGGGGGAGTACCGAGTGCGGCTCTCTCACAGTCACAACCTCGAAGTTGGCTCAGACTCCATCGAGGTGGATTGCTTTATCTTTAGGCCCCTGAACTAGCAGGTTAGGCGTAGGCTAACCACATGAGCGATCTGGCTTCATTTGAGAATGTCACTGTAAAGCGCGGCAAGACATCGGTGCTGCAAGACGTAAACTTGCAGCTTCCCGCTGGCCAGATTATCGGTTTGCTAGGGCCGAGCGGTGCCGGTAAGTCCACCATCATGCGCGCTCTTGTTGGCGTCCAGTCCAAGGTTTCGGGAGCTGTGACCGTACTGGGGGAGGCGGCTGGCGCTGCCAGCCTTGCAACCCGAGTGGCATATTCCACCCAGGCATCTAGTGTCTTCGATGACCTGACAGTGCACCAGAACCTGGACTTCGCCCGAAAGATGGTGGGTGCCCCCGTGTCGGACATCCATCGCGTGCTGGGGGAAGTTGGAATGACAGGATTTGCGAAATCCAAGGTGGGCAAACTGTCCGGTGGGCAACGCAACCGCGTTTCGCTGGCAATGGCAATGGTGGGTAATCCCGAGTTTCTGATTTTGGATGAACCGACTGTTGGACTTGATCCAGTGCTTAGGGCCGAGATTTGGGCCATTTTCAGGGACCTGGCAAACAGCGGAAAGACGCTTCTGATCTCGAGTCACGTGATGGACGAAGCCGAGCGATGTGATCGACTGGTGTTTATGCGTGACGGTCAAGTGATTGCCAATGACACTCTAGCCAACATCCTGCTACAGACCAGCAGCACTAGCGCCGAAAACGCATTCCTCGCTCTGGCCAAGAAGCAGGAGGTGGCTGCCTGATGCGCGCACTCGCTATTGCTCAAAGAGTTCTTCGCACCGTCCGCGGCGATCGCCGCACAGTTGGCCTTATGTTCCTAGTTCCGGCCATCCTGGTTGGGCTTTTCTCCTGGATGTTCAACAACGCCACAATGTTTGACAGGGTGGGTGGCCGCTTGATTGGCCTCTTCCCGTTTGTGGTTATGTTCCTGGCCGCAAGCATCACAACGCTCAAGGAACGCCGCAGCGGAACCCTAGAACGCTTCCTCACCACTCGTATGAAGCGCGGGGAGTTCATAGTCGGCTATGCCCTTGCGTTTGCTTTGATGGCTCTGGTGCAGACCGCCATCACGCTGACCTTTGCCATTTATGTTTGCGGTTTTGATCCTAAGGACAACGCTTGGTATCTCTATTTGGCGGCTGTTGTGAATGCCCTTTGCGGCATGTCGCTCGGCCTACTGGCCAGCGCCTTTGCCCAAACTGAGTTCCAGGTGATTCAGTTCATGCCCGCGTTCATCTTCCCGCAGATCATCCTCGGCGGTCTCTTCGTGCCCGTGGAGCAAATGCCAGACGCGCTCCATGCGCTAAGCGATTGGCTTCCGCTAACTCACTCGCTTCGCGCAATCACAATGATTACTGATGGCAACCCCGCTTCCGACGTGCTGCACCAGGTGCAAATTGTTGCGGTGGTGTGCGTGGTGAGCCTGCTGGTTGGAAGCCTGACGCTCAAGAAGCGGACCGCTTAGCGGGTGTGGCGCTTTAAGGTGTGCAGACTGCCTAAACATTCTTTTTGATTAGGTCGGACATGTACTTTACGCCGGCCGAGGAAGTAAAGGCACCATCAACTGGTAGCTCTGCTCCGCTGACATAACCGCTGATGTCGCTGAGCAGGAAGCACACCGCTGCGGCCACGTCCTCGGGTTCGCCGAGTCGCTCCAATGGAGTAAGCGCCAGCTGGGCGTCCTGCATGATTGCCGGGGCGGCTGCCATCATCGGGGTCTGAATGTAGCCCGGGTTAACCAAGTTCACACGGATATTGCGCGGACCCAACTCGGTGGCGGCAACGTGGGTTAGCCCGCGAACGCCCCACTTGCTGGCGGTATATGCCGCGGTGTGGTGACCGGTAACGGCGGCTGCTGAACCGATATTTACGATTGATCCGCCCTCGGTCATGAACTCCAAGACCATCTGCATTCCCAGCATGGTGCCGGTCAGGTTGATTCCGATGACCCGATTCCAGTCGTCCAGCTCTACCGCTCCGATGCGGGCACGCCAGGGGATGCCGGCGTTGTTGACCAGGCCGTGCAGCTTGAGTCCGCGCTCGCGGATGAAGTCTGCGACAGACTCCCAGCCGGCCTTGGATGCTACGTCTAACTGGAGGTAGTGCAGCTGGCCTGGGTGGGCCGCACCGAACTCAAGGAGTGCGGCACTTGCCTGATCTTGAACGTCGGTCGCGATAACCACAGCGCCCGATGCCAGAAGCACGCGGGTCTCCGCGCTTCCCTGGCCGCCGTTTGCTCCGGTAATTACGACAACCTTGCCGTTCAGCCCCGGCAGTTTGATTGCTTCGCTCATGATCCGACCGGACCCTTTCTGGTTAGCAGTTCGATGAAGTTGCCTTCAGGATCGGCTACGTACGCCATGCGACTGTCCGCGACTGGAGCTGGTCGGGGATCCATGATGCTTTTGGCGCCAAGCGAAACCAGATGATCGTGGGTTGCGTCTACATCTTCAACCCGCAGCGCTAGGTGACCAAAGCCCTGCATTCCCGCCATCTGCGGGACGGAATCAGCGGTCCAAGGGCGGGTAGATCCTTCGCGTTGCAGGAACTCTATCGCTACGCCATCGGAGCCCACAGCAAACAACCCCTTTAGACCGATTGGAGGCACTTCAAAGGGCTGGGCGACGGTCCAGCCAAAGGCCTTCGCGTACCAGTTGGCCATTCCATTCAAATCCTGGACGCTGAGTCCAACGTGGTCAAAGTGCATTAGTGATCCCTGTTGTCGTCTGGCCCGCCGCGCATAACGTGCTCGTCTGCCGGAAGTGTCGCCTTAAGCTCGGGTGTGAACGAACCATCCACCAGGATGAATGCCATTCGGGCCACCTTCTCGGTGCGATTAGCCCAGGCGTGACTGGTTCCGCGCTGTACCACTACGTCTCCCGCCTTCAAGGTAACTTCGCTGTCATCCAGCACCAGCACCACTTCGCCTTCCAGGACTATTCCGTAGTCGATGCTCTCGGTGCGGTGAATCGGTGACTGCAGATTGCGGTGGTCTAGGTGCCCTGGGAAAAACTCATTGATGCGGATCTTGGTGCCGTTGGGGGCGGGCGGCACGGTTAGGTCGCGCTTGGTCGGCTCTTCCTCGGTGGCGCTAACTGGAACTGGCATGGCGCCGGTGTTCCAAATTTCGTAGAAGCCCACGCCTTCGCCGGGTAGGTGGCGCACCACCGGAACATTGCCATCTTCTAGAAAGATCGACTTTCCGGACTCATCGTGCCCGGTGACAACGCGGCGCGGGACGTTCAGCTGCGGCTCTGGCTGGCTCACGAAGACTCCTTCTGCATGCGGCAATGGGCAATTTCATTAATCACCGAGTATGAAGTCACGCTATCCGTTTTCCAGATATTTGTGACCTCAGAGCAGCGAATAACAACTATTGGCCCAGTTCGATGCGCGGCGACGGGGCGTTCCCATAGTGTTTTTGAAGAGGCACGATAAGCGTGCCAGGCGCGAAGGAGCGAACTTGGGCCGTTTAGACAACAAGATCGTGCTCATCACTGGAATCGGTGGTGGCATGGGTCGCCAGGCCGCACTGACTTTTGCTGCTGAAGGCGCCAAAGTCGTCGGTTGTGACCTTTTTGCTGAGGGCGCCGAGGAGACAGTTAGCTTGGTCCGCGAAGCTGGCGGGGAAATCACCAACTTCTCGCCGGTTGACCTGGGGGACCCAGAGCAGTCGCGTCAGTGGGTGGAGGCCGCGATCCAGGTCTATGGCGGTGCCGACATCCTTTACAACAACGCTTCCATCCCGAAGTTCGGCGAGATCCAGGAACTGTCGGTTGAGGACTGGCAGTTTGTGATGAACAACGAACTGAACATCGTGTTTTATGCCACGAAGGCGATTTGGCCACACTTCATGAAGCACGGTGGTGTGGTGCTGAACATCGGGTCGATCGCTGGCACTCGAGGCGTCGAGTTCATGGCTCAGAATGCACACGGAACAGCAAAAGCTGGTGTGATCAACCTGACCCAACAGTTGGCCGTGGAGGGTGGCAAGTACGGAATTCGCGCCGTCTGCATCAGCCCTGGATTCACCGTCACGCCGTCGACGGCCTGGTTGGTGGACAGCGGACCAGAGCCATTCCGCAAGAATATCGCCCGCATTCCGCTCGGGCGAGTGGGTCAACCCAGCGATATTGTCAACGCAGCGCTTTTCTTGGCCTCCGATGAGGCCAGTTGGATAACTGGAGTCAACCTGGTGGTTGACGGAGGAGGATCGGTTCTGGGATGAGCAACTTCACCGGAAAATACTTCACCCCGGCTGACGCGGGGTTCGACGAGGCGGCAGTTGGCCGCGTCTTCAACGCTCGCCGCCCAGATCGCCGCCCGAACGCCGTGCTGCTGGCTGAGACCCGCGACGACATCGTCAACGGAGTCAAGCTTGCTAAGGCGAACGGCTGGTCGGTAGCGGTTCGCTCTGGTGGGCACAGCTGGGCAGCCTGGAGTGTCCGCGAGGAAACGCTACTCATCGATCTTGGCCTTTACCAAGAAATGGACTACGACCCAGCGACTGGAATTGCCTCGGCCACTCCTGCCACCAAGGGCGGCGAGGTGCTTGACCCATACCTGGCATCGGTAGGACGCTTCTTCAACGGCGGTCACTGCCCAACCGTGGGAATCGGTGGATTCTTGCTCCAGGGCGGCCAGGGTTGGGTTGCTCGCGGTTGGGGGTGGGCTGCCGAGAGTGTGGTAGCCGTTGACGTGGTTACCGCGGATGGTGAGCTAGTGCGAGCCGATGCCACCCAAAACCAGGACCTTTACTGGGCAGCGCGCGGCGCTGGCCCGTCTTTCCCTGGCGTGGTTGCCCGTTTCTACCTGCAAACCCGGCCACGCTACAAGCACGCTGTTGAATCGGTGCAGCTATACCGTCCAGAGCAGTTCCAGAATCTGCTGAAGTGGATGTATTCGATTCACGACCAGGTTTCCCCTGATGTGGAGATCGTGATCGTCAGCCAGTGCGGACCAACCGGTCCGAATGGCGAGATAGAGCGAACCATCGTGGTGGACGCACTTACCCTGGTGGACGATGTCGAACAAGGAAAAAAGAACCTTGAGCCATTCCTAACATTCCCTGAAATCGACAGTGCCATCGTCAACATTTGGGGCCAGGAGACTACCCTGGCTGCTCGTCGCGAACAACAGCTGGCTGCCAACCCCGAGGATCACCGCTACTTCGTGGACAACGTCTGGGTGGAAGGCGACCCTGCGGACATTGCGGAAAAATTGGATCCCCTGTTCACCACCATCCCGGAGCAAAAGGGATTCACCATTTGGTACAGCATGGGCCCGATTCGAGAACTGCCAGACATGGCATTCTCGTTGCAGAGTCCGGGTTATGTCGCAACCTATCTGGTTAGCGATGATGCCAGTCGTGATGCCGAAAACCGTGCCTGGGTCGATCACGCGATGAAGCATGCCCGCCCGGTAACGGTAGGTACTTACCTCGGTGACAGCGACTTTGGTAACCGCCAACTGAAGTTCATGTCGGCAGCAAACTACGAACGGCTTCAGAAGGTGATTGCCGACCGCGATCCGGCTGGGCGCTTCGTGCGCTACCTGTCCAAGGACCCAGCCAACCTGAACAAGAACGACTGGGACCTTTAACCAGCAAACAGTTGTGGCCCCCAACCTTTTCGGATGGAGGCCACAACTACGTTTGGCGTTACTTAGAGGATTCGAACAGACTCCTGGTTTTGGCGAGTTCATCGCCCAGTTCATTCGGAATTCTCATTCCGAATGAGTCGAGGAACTCCTGCATGGATTCGAGTTCCGGCTTCCAGGTTGCTTCTGGAACTGACAGCAACTCTTCAAGCTGATCCCTGCTCAAGTCCAAGCCGGACACATTGAGTTCACCCTCGGCTGGGATAACGCCAATGGGTGTTTCCTTGCCCAACAATGAACCTTCGAGTCGTCCTGCGATCCACTCGACCACCCGGGCGTTCTCGGCGAATCCCGGCCACAGGAATTTGCCGTTTGCATCTTTCCGGAACCAGTTCACTTGGAAGATTTTGGGTAGGTTTTCGGTGCCAGTCAGTTCGGCAATTCGCAGCCAATGCCCGAAGTAGTCGGCCATGTTGTAGCCACAGAAGGGCAGCATCGCGAAAGGATCCCGACGCAGCTTGCCGACCTCACCCTCGGCTGCGGCAGTCTGTTCGCTGGACACAGTTGCACCCATGAAAACCCCGTGTTTCCAGTCGCGCGACTGAACCACTAGCGGGACATTTGTAGCCCGGCGGCCGCCAAAGAGAATGGCGTCGAGGGGAACTCCCGTTTGCGAATCCCATTCCTCGCTCAGTGATTCCAGGTTTTCCATTGGGAAACAGAATCGAGAATTCGGGTGGGCGGCCGGCTTTCCGGAGCCCGGAGTCCAGGCGTTGCCTTCCCAGTCGATTAGGTTGGCAGGCGCCTCCTTGGTCAGATCTTCCCACCAGACGTCACCGTCCTCAGTTAGCGCAACGTTGGTGAATACGACACCCTTTGTCATGGAACGGATTGCAACGGCGTTGCTCTTAGCGCTGGTTCCTGGGGCCACCCCAAACATCCCGTTTTCTGGGTTCATGGCCCACAGGCGACCATCCTTTCCAGGTGCCATCCAGACGATGTCGTCGCCTAGGGTCTCAACTTTCCAACCTGGAAGAGTTGGTTGCAACAGTGCAAAGTTGGTCTTACCGCAGGCGGACGGGAAGGCTCCAGCGATGTGCATGGCCTTTCCTGCCGGTGAGGTTACCCGGACCAAAAGCATGTGCTCGGCCAACCAGCCCTGTCGGCGTCCCTGCACTGACGCAATGCGCAGCGCCATAGCCTTTTTACCCAGGAGCGAGTTGCCACCGTAACCGGAACCGAAGCTCCAAATTTCGTTGGTCTCAGGGAAGTGAGTGACCGTGACCTCGTCCGGGTTGCAGGGCCAGGCAGAATCCGTTTGCCCCGTGAGTAGAGGAGCACCGACCGAGTGTACAGCCGGAACCCATTCGGCGCCCGACGCGATGTGCTCTACCACCTCGCTCGAAACCCTCGTCATGATGTGCATCGAGGCGGCCACGTACGCCGAGTCAGTAATTTCCACACCGAGCCGACTCAGGGGCGAGCCAATCGGGCCCATCGAGAACGGCACGACGTACATGGTGCGTCCGCGCATGGAGCCTGCAAATAGGTGCTTGAGGCGTGCGCGCATCAGGCTTGGCTCGGCCCAGTTGTTCGTTGGTCCTGCGTCCTGTTGATTTGCGGAGCAAATGAAGGTCTTAGATTCGACTCGAGCGACGTCTCGGGGATCGGTTCGGGCCAGGAAGCTGTCGGGGCGAAGCTTAGGGTTCAAGCGGATGTAGGTGCCACGCTGAACCAGGAGTTCATTTAGTTCTTCCAGCTCGACTTTCGATCCGGTGAGCCACTGAATTCGATCCGGAGTGGTGAGTGTGGCGATTTGATTTACCCAATCGTCCAAGGCGGACTGGGTTGAGATGGCGACATTCGGTTGCGGAAGACGCATTATGCTCCTTTGCATTTGGCGTGCCTGGGCGTCGGGTTAGGCTGCCACCTCGTCTTTGAGGTTGCGACAACATAACCCGGTCGTGCTGGGTGATAGAAAATATTTCGGCGGTAAAGCTGGCGGGCTGTCCAGTTGCTGCTTCAGCAACGGCAGGCGCGGTAGTGATCGGCTACCGAGCGATATAAGGCAAAAGCCCTCGCGAGTGAGGCAAAGCGACCGGCTTGAAGCTGCTCATCTCGCTTTACTTCGATGTCCACGAAGGCTCCCGTCTTTGGTAACGCTTTCAGGTTACGAACGGTGCTGTCAGGTTTGCCTAACGTGTTCCGCTCGGTGGAAGGAATCTTTTTCCAAGCTAAAGAACGGGGAATGGTCTTCTCACTCAGTGAGAATCGAGGTAGCCTAAGGTCAGCTCAGCAGAGAGAAAGAGCACGATGCCTCCGAGACAATCCACCGCGGCAGAGTCGGTTACCGACAGGTTATTGCGCATTCTGGCCGCCTTCGAGGGCACTGCCCGACCTCTGTCTGTGGCTCAAATTTCGGAGAAAACCAAAATCCCGGTTTCGACTACCTACCGCTTGGTGGGGGAGTTGGAGGCGTGGGGTGCACTTGCCAAAAATCAGGACGGCAACTATCAGGTGGGAGTCCGAATCTGGGAGCTCGGGCAAATGGCGGGCCTCAGCCAGCGAGAGCACGTGGTTCGGCCGTTTTTACAGGATCTCTTTGACCTAGTGCATGAAAACGTCCACATGGCGGTCCGACAGGGCGCAAACGCGCTTTACGTGGACAAAATCTATGGATCGCGCAAATTGCCCATGATCTCGAGGGTTGGATCCAAACTTCCGCTTCACGCTACCGCCGTGGGTCGAGTTCTGCTCGCTGCCGAACCGGATTGGTTTATTCGCGCCTATCTAGACAAGAAGTTGGCGGCGCCAACCGAAAAGACAGTGCTCGAACGAGAGAGTCTGGTCCACGAGCTAAGAGTGGTGTCTCGTCAGGGATACGCAGTCACGGTGGAACAGATGCGAATCGGCGCATCGTCAATAGCCGTTCCGGTCGTGATTGGCACCGAGACCATTGCCTCGGTGGGTATCGTATTGGAATCCGCTAGATCGGCTGAGCTTATGCCACTGCTGCCATACCTCATGGGAACCGTTGAGCGAATCCAGGCGGCGCTGATCCCAGCAGGCAGGCATAGGCCAAAGCTCAATCTGCGCTGACTTCGGACGCTCGGGCATTTATAACGCATTGGCATCTTCTTCTCACCAGGTGAGAATCGGCTTTCTTGTTGAATCTCGATTCGGAAGTATTCGAATAGATCCAACTTGAGAGGATGACGATGTCAGACGCAGTTTGCCCAGCCGGATACCACGGTTTTGAGCCGTTCGACATGAACAACCCGTACCCGGCCTATGAAGAGCTTCGCAAGGAGCAGCCGGTCATGTATGACGATCGAATCGATCACTTCGTCGTTACGCGCTATGACGACGTGAAGGCGACTTTCGAAAATTGGGAGACTTTCTCCTCCGAGAACGCCCAGGCCCCGGTCCGCCCCACTGGCGCACCAGCAAAGAAAATCATGACTGAAGGCGGGTTTACTGCCTACTCCGGTCTCTCGGCTCGAATCCCGCCAGAACACACCCGCATTCGCGCGGTGGCATCGAAGGCATTCACTCCACGTCGCTACCGCGTTATGGAGCCGCTGATTCGTGACAACGTGAACGTCTTGATCCAGCAGATGCTTGCCAAGGGCGACGCTGGGGGCGACATTCTTGCCGACGTTGCTTACGACCTGCCGACCATCACCATTCTTACTCTGCTGGGTGTTCCGGTTAGCAAGATCCCAGAGGTAAAGGAATGGGCAACCAGTCGCGCCGTCATGACCTGGTCGGAGCTGACCGATGAGGAGCAGATTCCTCACGCCCACAATCTGGTCAAATACTGGAACTACTGCCAGTACTTGGTAACGAATGCCAAGACCAACCCGGGCGACAATCTGGTGACCGATCTAGTGAATCTTCAGGCAGCGGGTGAAGAAATCAGCGACCACGAAATTGCCTCGATTCTCTACAGCCTGCTTTTCGCAGGCCACGAGACCACTACCACCTTGATCTCGAACTCGATTCGAGTGCTGTTGCAGCACCGAGTCGCCTACGAGGCTTTGATTGCCGACCCAGAGAAAATCCCAGGCGCCATTGACGAGGTCCTGAGGTATTCACCGAGCATCACAGCCTGGCGTCGTAAGGCAGTGAAGGATGGCGAGATCGGTGGCGTCAAGATACCTGCCGGTTCCAACGTCTTACTTGTGATGGGAAGCGCCAACCGTGACGATGCGGTTTTCGACCAGCCCGATGCTTTTGATATCGGCCGAGAGAACGCCCGCAACCACCTTGCTTTTGGATATGGAATTCACTACTGCCTGGGCAACATGCTTGCAAAACTGCAGGCTCGGGTTGCCCTAGAGGAGATCACTAAGAATGTGCCTTCACTGCGCCTCAAATCAGGAGCTGAAATCAGCTTTGGCAACAACCTCTCATTCCGAGTCCCAACCGCAGTACCAGTGGAGTGGGATGTCGCAGCCGCCTAGGGCCGCGACCAACCCCCAGAAACGGAAAGCGACAAAGATGTACACCTTCCCATTCGACAGTGACGAAGTTCCGCAGCACGAACGTCTCGGTGGCAAGTGCACCAGTCTTGCAATCATGACCAAGGCCGGCGCTCCGGTTCCTCCTGGTTTTGCAGTAACCACCGACGCCTTTGACGCGGTGATGAAGCAAACCAATCTGCTCAACGACATCAAGAACCTGATTGCCGGATTGAATCACGAGGATGTTGCTGCGGTCGATAAAGTCTCAGCCCAAATTCGCGAGCTGATTCTCAACCAGCCGGTCCCCGAGGCAGTTCACGAAGCGGCCTACCAGGCCTATGACGCGCTGATGGAACTATGCGGAGGCGAGGTTCCAGTGGCAGTTCGTTCCAGCGCCACTGCAGAGGACCTGCCCGATGCCTCATTTGCTGGCCAGCAGGACACCTACCTTTGGATCACTGGCCGCAGTAACGTCATGCACAAGATTCGCGAGTGCTGGGCAAGTCTCTACACCTCCCGGGCCATGACCTACCGATTGGCAAACAACATCTCCGACGATGGACTGTCTATGGCTGTTGCAGTTCAGAAGATGGTGAACTCGAGGACTTCGGGCGTGGCCATGACCATCGATCCAAGCAACGGGGACCGATCGAAGATAGTGGTGGACGCCAGTTGGGGACTCGGTGAAATGGTGGTGTCGGGCGAAGTCACCCCAGACAACTTTGTGATCGACAAGGTCATGCTGCACCCCGTGAAGCGAATCATCTCCGATAAGCACGAAGAGCTCGTTCCGGACGGCAAAGGCGGAATTATGCGCCACGAAATCGAAGCGGATCGACGAAATGCCCCTTGCCTGAACGATGAAGAACTCATCGCCGTGGCTCGCCTGGCCAAGAGTGCCGAAAAGCACTACGGCTGCGTCCAAGACATCGAATGGGCAATCGATGCAGATCTTCCAGAGGGAAGGAACGTGCTGCTATTGCAGTCGCGTCCTGAGACCGTCTGGTCGCAGAAGCCGGTCGAGGTAAAAGTCACCTCGATGGGCTCGGGAATCGAAGCAATCACCAACTCGCTTATGGCGCAAATGAGTGATCGTTTAGGTACCTCTGGGAAGTAACTGGCAGTAACAGCAACACAATCAGCAGTACCTCAAAGAAGAGCAACTAAGAAAGTGAGCAGACAGTGAAGAGAAAGAGTTTCGACTCTCCCTATGACCTAAAGGCGCCAGCCGGTGCCGAGGGTTGGCAAGAGCTATATCCGTACAACCTGGTATTCCGCGACAACCTGCGCGACAAAGAGGATCAGAAGTTCTGGTTCTGCGACAGCCAGCACTGGCCAAACGTCTTCAAGCCATTCGAGACAGTAGGAGTCGAGTTCGCAGTTCGCTGCCTCGGTGCCTACAACACTCGTCACTACATCATTCCGCCAGCCAATGGCATCGAGTTCCGTATCCACAACGGATACTGCTACATGAGCCCAGTTGGCGTGGCGCCAGAGTTGATTGGTGACCGCGTTCCGCACTTCCTGCAGCGCGCCGGACACTACTTCCAGAACTGGACCAGCCTGCTGGAGAACTGGAAAAAGAAGGTGCACGCAACCATCGAGGAGATGGACGCCATCGAGTTCCACGCGTTGCCGGAAATGGTCGACTTCTCGGTAATCGAGACCGGTGCCGGAATCGACCCGACCGCGAAGATGATGGCGGACTACGACCGCCTCATTCAACTGGCCTACCAGAACTGGGAGTATCACTTCGAGTTCCTGAACCTTGGCTATGTCGCCTACCTGGATTTCTTCGGCTTCTGCAAGGAGCAGTTCCCCGGTATTCCTGACCTGGCAATTGCCAAGATGGTCATGGGTGTCGACTCGGTGCTGTTCCGCCCAGACGACGAACTGAAGAACCTGGCCATGCTCGCCGCGAACCTAGGCCTGGCCGACGTATTCGCAAAAAACGACGGCGCTGATGCCATCTTGGCAGCGCTGTCTGGCACAGAGAAGGGTCGCGAGTGGACAACCGCTTGGACCAACGCTCAGGATCCATGGTTCAACTACACCTCGGGCAACGGTTTCTATGGTTCGGACGTCTACTGGCGCGACCACCTAGACCTCCCAATGGGCTACATTCAGGACTACGTGGCACGCGCCGCCAAGGGCGAGCAGTTGCACCGTCCAAAGGATGCGCTCATCGTAGAGCGCGACCGTATCGCCGGAGAGTACTCGGAGCTGCTGTCGGGCGAGGCTCTGGAAACCTTCAACGGCAAGCTCGGTTTGGCTCGCGTGGTCTACCCATACGTGGAAGACCACAACTTCTACATCGAGCACTGGACCATGGGTGTCTTCTGGCGCAAGGTGCGCCAGCTGAGCCGCGTTCTGCACGGCTATGGTTTCTGGAACCAGCCAGATGACATGCTGTATCTAACTCGTGACGAAGTGCGTCCAGTTTTGTTCGACCTTGCCACCGGCTGGGGTGTGGGCGCCGACTGCATCGCCCCTAGCTACTGGCCAGAGGAGATCGAGCGCCGTCGCAAGATCGTCGACGCGCTGAGCACCGCGCGACCAGCACCAGCATTCAACGAGCCACCTGCCGAGATCAACGAGCCGTTCACCATCATGCTCTGGGGTATCACCACCGAGCAGGTAGCCCAGTGGCTTGGAAGCGACGACGACGACCCGAATGCTCTCAAGGGCATGGCTGCATCGCCTGGTGTGGTCGAAGGCATCGCTCGAATCATCACTGGTCCGGAGCAGCTTGACGAACTCCAGCAGGGTGAGATTTTGGTTGCACCGGTAACGGCTCCTTCCTGGGGTCCGGTATTCGGCAAGATCAAGGCCACCGTCACCGACATCGGCGGCATGATGAGCCACGCCGCAATCGTTTGTCGAGAGTATGGCCTCCCAGCGGTGACCGGTACCGGTTCTGCATCCACCAAGATTAAGACCGGCATGAAGATTCGCGTTGACGGATCTAATGGCAAGGTCGAAATCATCGGTTAGTTTCACCGGAAAGTTATTCAAATGTCAGCATCCCGCGATGTGATCAACTACCTCGGACGTGACGTGACTTCAAAGTTGCCCACGGTCGAGATGGTGCCCGGTCTCATAGACCTCACTGAGCGGGATGCTGCCATTTGGGAACTGGCCAAGGACTACCTTAAGACCCGGGACAACGACGCCCACTGCCTATACGCCTACGGGATTGCGAACGCCTTGCTGTCTCAGATCCCGGAGGCCAAGGAGAACATTGTCCTGCCCGCAATCCTGATCCACGACATCGGTTGGTCTACGGTGGACGAGCGCGAGAACCTAGAGGCCATCGCCCCTGATAGAGATGGTTCGAGAGCCCATCTTGTGATTCAGCATGAAAAGGAAGGCGCGAAGCTTGCGCGTCAGATCCTGACTGAAGTCGGCCTGCCGCAGGATGATATCACCGAGATTTGCTCAATCATCGACGGCCATGATTCCCGTCATGAGGCGATCAGCCTGAACGATGCAGTTGTAAAGGACGCCGATAAGATTTGGCGAGTCACGCCCCACGGGCGCCGCGTCGTTATGGACTGGTTCGGGCTCGATGCGGAGCAGTCCCTTCGCTTGTGTGCCTTCCGCTCTTACAACGAACTTTTCACAGACGCTGGCAAGGCAATGAGCCGGGTACTTGTGAGCTTGGCCTGCATCGATCAGACCACTCAAATCTCCAACACCTATCGACCAAAGGACTAATGAATGAGCACAGGATTTGGCCTCCAGGGCAAGGTAGTTGTTATCACGGGTGCTGCCGGTGGGCTGGGACGAGAGTTTGCCCTGGGATTCGCAGCTGAAGGTGCCGACATCGTGGCGGCAGATGTCAATGAGGCTGGCCTGGCTGAAACTGTGCGCTTGGTAACGGAAACTGGCCGCTCCGCGATCGCCGTAAGGGTGGATGTCACGAACCGCGAATCAACCGATGCTCTTGCTAAGGCAGCAATCGATCGCTTCGGAAAAATCGATGTTTTAGTGAACAATGCAGCCATTTACGCAACTTTGAAGCGTGCTAAGTTCACCGAGATCGATCCAGATGAATGGGATCGCGTCATGAACGTGAACGTCAAGGGTGCTTGGCAGTGCTCCGCATCGATCTATCCCCGCATGAGTAAGCCTGGTGGACGCATCGTCAACGTTGCCTCCGCGACGGTTTTCAGTGGATCGCCGCTCTGGATGCACTACGTGGCTTCCAAATCAGCGGTCATCGGAATGACTCGAGTGATGGCCAAGGAAGTTGGCCCCAGCGGCGTAACAGTGAATGCCATCGCTCCCGGTTTCACTCTCACCGATGCCAGTCTGTCTTTGATTGAGGATGCCGAAAACTACGGCGTTGATCGCGGGGCGCTAAAGCGCGCCAGTCAACCGGAAGACATTGTCGGAACAGCCATTTTCTTGGCTTCAGCAAAAGCAGATTTCATCACCGGCCAGACGATTGTGGTCGATGGCGGAAAACAGTTCATTTAGCAGCAAGAGAAAGAAAGCCATAAATGCCAAAAGTTACCTACATTCTTCCGGACGGCAGTGAAACCACTCTCGAGGCCCGCGACGGCGACTCGGTGATGGAGACTGCTGTTAAGAACGGGGTTAAGGGAATCGTCGCCGAGTGCGGTGGAGCCTGCAGCTGCGCTACCTGCCATGTGTTTGTAGCAGAAGAATTCTCGGGTCTGGTTGGTGGCCCCGGAGACCTAGAAGATGACATGCTCGATGGGGCAGCATGTGAGCGTCGTGGCACCTCTCGGCTTAGTTGCCAAATCAAAATGTGTGCCGACTTCGATGGCCTGCGCGTCGAAATAGCTCCGAAGCAGATTTAGCCATGACCGAGCGGATTCTGATCGTTGGCGCCGGGCAGTCCGGCATGCAAATCGCCGACACCCTTCGCGAAGAGGGGTTTGAAGGCGAAATCACCATGATTGGTGACGAGTCCGCTCTGCCATATCAGAGACCACCTTTGTCAAAGGCATTTCTCTATGGGGAAGCCGATGAAGAGAGTCTGCAGTTCCGAAACCAAAAGTTTTATCAAGATAACCGAATCGATTTGATCTTGGGCGATGCAGTCGTTGCAATCTCCACAGCTCCAGGAAAACCAGTTGCGACTACCGCCAGTGGGCGCAAGGTTGAGTTCGACCGGATGGCGTTAGCGCCAGGTTCCACCCCTCGTCGGCTGACCGCAGCGGGCTCGGACCTGGACGGAGTGTTGTATCTCAGGTCACTCGAGGACGCCAAGGCCCTCAAGTCTCGCTGGGCTGACGCAAAAGACGTTGTAGTGATCGGTGGAGGGTTTATTGGTCTAGAGGTCGCGGCCGTCGCAAGTAAAGCCGGTAAGACCGTCACTGTCTTGGAAGGCGCCGATCGCATGATGGCTCGTGCAGTGTGCCCAATCACCAGTGAATATTTCAAGGCTGCTCATGAACGTCGCGGTGCAAGCGTTGTCTTGAACGCTCGCATTGCTGGCTTTGACGGTAGTGGCGACAAGGTTTCCGCAGTGCGACTCGAGGACGGCACCAGCATTCGTGCGGACATTGTGATGGTGGGAATTGGCGTCTTGGCTCGCACCGAGGTGGCTAATCTGCTGGGCATCGAACTGGAAAATGGGGCTATTGCTGTAGACGAGTTTGCTCAGACTAGCAACCCACTGGTGGTTGCTGCTGGGGACGCGGTAATGCTCCCCAACCCGACCGGGGCTCCTGGTCGAGTGCGCCTGGAATCGGTGCAGAACGCGGTTGATCAGGCCAAAGTGGCCGCGCGAAGCCTATTGGGAAAGCGGGAGCCGTACCACGCCCTTCCATGGTTCTGGAGCGATCAGGCCGACCTGAAACTTCAGATTGCAGGGTTGTCCACTGGATACGACCAAACCGTCCTTCGCGGAAATCCCGACTCGGATGCATTCTCGGTGCTGTATTACCGAGGTGGGCGACTGATTGCGATTGATTGCGTTAATCAGGTTTCGGATTTCATGGCGGTCAGGCGATGCCTATCTAATGGCGGCACCATCGATGCAGCAGCTGCTTCCGATTCCTCGGTCGCACTTAAAACTTTGATCAGCGCCTAAAGAGAGGGCCGAGAAAATGACCTACACACTGGAAAGCGTTGAAACGCTTGCTGGCGGAAAAAACCCAAAGGGGAGTTGGTCCAACCTTGACGCCCTTTGGAAAGCAGTGGAGCAGCCGCTTCGTTCGCGCGGGAACGATATCCACACACCGCTGTCGTTCGCCTTTGCCGAATTTCTTTTGGATGCCCATCCCGAAGCCGATGCACTGGTCGTGCGAACCGCAATTCTTCTCCACGACACCGGCTGGTCCAGGTGTGATGAGTCCAAAATATTCACCGAGGGTTTCCAGGGGGACTGGCGCAAGAGCGACATTCGAATCCTGCACGAAAAAGAGGGATGCAATATCGCTCGAGAGGTCCTCCCGGGTCTCGGTTATGACGAGGTGACCATCAAGAAGGTCACCGATATCATCGACGGGCACGACACCAGGATGGTCTCCTACAGCATCGAAGATTCGCTGGTTCGTGACGCGGATAGGCTGTGGCGGTTCACTCCGGCGGGCATCGCATTGGCCAGCGGCTGGTTCAAGAAAACTCCAAGTCAGTATCGAGTTCAGTTGGAAGAGTCGACCTACCCCGAGTTGATAACTGAAGCAGCCCGAGCTCTGGCGACTGCCGAACTGACTAGGTCGGTTGAGCTTCTCAAACTAGACGTTATTTAGGATCAAGCATGCAGGAATTTCACGATGACTTTTACATCGGTGGGCGCTGGGTAAGGTCTAGCTCAGAGGCTCGAATCGACGTCATAAATCCTGCCACCGAGGAAATCTGGGGCCGGGTTCCAGACGCTAATGCGGCGGATGTTGACGCCGCTGTTCAAGCCGCAGATGCGGCGTTCCGGAGTGGCGTATGGAGTGGAATAGGTGCAGCCGCCCGGGCAGAGGCAATGCTGAAGTTTGCGGATGCGCTGGCCGCTCGGGGCGACGTCATGGGTCAGACCATTACCCGTGAAAACGGAACGCCGATCAGTGAGTCGGCCGCTGCTGCGGCCCATTCCGCAGGCATTTTGCGTTATTACGCGTCGTTGGCAGGGTACGTCGATCAAGATGACAAACGCCCATTTCCCGGTGCGGCTGGGAAGTACACGCAGGTTTACCGCGAACCTCGAGGTGTGTGCCTTCTCATTGCCCCATGGAACTTCCCACTCACTTTGGTGATGGTCAAGTTGGCACCGGCACTGATTGCAGGTTGCACGGTTGTCATCAAGCCAGCGGCCGAGACTCCGTTGGATCTTCGGGTCCTCATTGCAGCAGCAGAGGATGCGGGAATACCCGCTGGAGTCATTAATGTGCTTACCGGCGGGCGTGAATCGGGCGGATTGATGGTGCAGCACCGAGGGATCGCTAAAGTGGCCTTCACGGGTTCTACTGGCGCTGGCAGGATCATCGCTGGTCAGTGTGCAACACTTCTCAGACCCGTGACCTTGGAGCTCGGGGGGAAATCCGCGAGCATTGTCCTTCCCGACGCGAATATCGAAGACTTCGCGAAGCTGGTCAACCGAACCTGCCTACGCAACACCGGCCAAACTTGCTACAACTCAACACGAATTCTCGCTCCTCGAGCTAACTACAACGAGGTTGTCGACGCTGTCGCAGCAGTGGTTGCGTCGACTCCAATCGGCGATCCGTTTGATCCAACGACGGTTTACGGCCCATCCGCCTCCGCGGCCCAGCGCGATCGAGTCGCGGAGTACATTCGAATTGGTATTTCCGAAGGTGCTCGAGTGGCAACCGGCGGACCAGGAATGCCGGCGGGGCTCGATCGAGGTTATTTCGTTAAACCGACAGTCTTTGCAGACGTCGACAACTCTATGCGCATCGCCCAGGAGGAGATCTTCGGTCCAGTCCTTGTGGTCATTCCATTCGATGACGAGGATGATGCAGTTCGTATCGCAAACGACTCTGCTTTTGGCCTAGGCGGTTCGATTTTTACCAGTGATCCTGATCGAGCCGAGCAGTTCGCGCGGCGCATTGAAACCGGATCGGTCGGTATCAACTTCTATGGGTCAAATTTGGCTGCCCCATTCGGAGGCTGGAAAGACAGTGGCCTGGGTATGGAATACGGGCCAGAGGCAATCGGCGCCTACGTGCGGATGAAGAGCATTCATCGCGAAGGCTAGTTTCAGCTGGCGGCGGTACCGTACAGTCGGTCACCCGCGTCACCGAGGCCGGGAACGATGTAGCCGTGCTCATTTAGCTTCTGATCTAGAGCGCCCAGCACGATGTTCACCTTTCGGTCCCCGACGTGCGATCGGACTGCCTCCACGCCTTCCGGAGCACCGAGCAGACAGATGCAGGTGACTTCGGTGGCGCCCCGGTCAAAGACGTAATCGATCGAGTCGATCAGCGTTCCCCCGGTTGCCAGCATTGGGTCGATGATGTACACCTGGCGACCGCTCAGGTCGTCCGGTAGGCGGTTTGCGTAGGTAAAGGGCTGAAGCGTTTCCTCGTCACGCTTGATGCCCAAGAATCCGACCTCGGCAGTCGGCAGTAGTTTCACGATGCCCTCGAGCATGCCCAGACCGGCGCGAAGAATCGGCACGATGATCGGTCTCGGGCGGGAGAGTTTTACACCCTTGGCGGTTGTCACCGGGGTCTCGATTGTGACGTCGTCAACTCGCACATCGCGCGTTGCCTCATAGGCAAGCAGGGTCACTAACTCTTCAACCAGTTGTCGGAAGACCGGTGAAGGTGTGTTCTTGTTGCGCAGAACAGTTAGCTTGTGGGTGATCAGCGGGTGATCGGCTACGTGCAGGTGCATATTGGTAAATCTAGCCCAACTTGATAACAGTTTGAACAAGTAACTTTCACTGAATGGAAGGATGGAGCCAATCTAGGCAACCTGCAGGTCTAGCATCGAAACATGGCTATCGCGCGCAATGATGACAAGTCGGTCACTGCCCGCGCCCTTGCAGTTCTTGATGCCTTCGATGCCACCCACCGCCATCAGACGCTGGCTGCGATCTCTCGCCGTTCCAAATTGCCTCTCAGCACTACCCACCGATTTGTGAACCAACTGGTGGAAGCCGAGGCCCTGATTCGTTGCAGTGATGGTAGCTACGAGATCGGCAGCAAGCTTTGGCGCCTCGGCATCCTGGCCTCAGTCCATGCCGATTTGCGTGAGATCGCACTGCCCTACATGGAGGACATCTTCCAGCTGGGCGTCGATGCTGTGCAAATTGGAGTTTTGGATGGAATCCGCTGCCTGGTAATCGACCGAATCGCGGGTTCGCGCAGCATCGAGGTCGTGAGTCGACCAGGTGCTCGCCTGCCGCTACACGCCAGCGGCATTGGAAAAGTGCTTCTGGCTAATGGAAGTCAGCAGCTCCAAGACGCCGTATTGGCGTCCCTGGATCGGCTCACCGAGCAGACCATCACCGACCCGGCAGTATTACGCAAGCAGCTTCGGGACATCAAGCAGCAGGGCTTCGCCACCACTCGTGAGGAACTGGCCTTAGGTGCAATCACCGTTGCGGTTCCAATCCGCGGCTATGGAGGAAAAGTAGTGGCGGCGCTCGGCGTGATTATTCCTGCTAAGCAGCGGGATACTAACCACCTGGTTCCGGTGCTGAAAGTGACGTCCGATGCGCTGTCCCGCAAGTTGGTTGCCAACATGCCTGACATCGCAACTTCGAATGACACGATTCGGTAACTTCCTTCCACTGAATGGAATGATTGAAGCACCAGTTGTCCCATATTTAGTTGGCTAGAGGCATGAAGACGCAAGTTGCCATTATTGGTGCCGGTCCATCCGGCCTTATGCTCAGCCGTTACCTTGCCTTGAACGGCATCGAGTCGATCGTCATCGAGGATCGATCCCGCGAATATGTGGAATCCCGCATCCGCGCCGGCCTGCTGGAAACCCAGACTGTCGACCTGATGGACGAAATTGGTGTGGCGGACCGTCTCCGTCGTGAAGGTATGGAGCACCGAGGCATCTACCTTCAGATTCCGGGCGAACGCCACCACATCGACTTCAAGGATTTGATCAACCACACCGTCTGGGTTTACGGGCAGACCGAAATCCAGAAGGACCTCGATGCTGCCTGCGACAAGGCCGGACAGCAGATCCACTACGAGGTTAGTGACGTTGATCTTCACGACATCGACTCCACCGCGCCATACGTTGAATTCACCGATAAAGACGGCAACCGCCAGCGAATCGATGCGGCCGTGATTGCGGGTTGCGATGGTTTCTGGGGCCCTTCACGCAAGGCCATCCCTGGGGTTGAGGCCGGCAGCTTCGAGCGGGTCTACCCATACTCCTGGCTCGGTGTAATGGCTAACGTTGCTCCTTCGACCGATGAGCTGATTTACGCCTGGCACCCGGACGGCTTTGCTATGCACTCGATGCGCTCCGACAAGGTCAGCCGACTGTACCTTCAGGTGGACCCAACTGACGACATCAAGAACTGGTCCGACGACCGAATCTGGGAGGCCCTAGCCAAGCGCATGGAACTGACCGGCTGGGAGCTCAAGACCGGTGAAATCACCGAGAAGAACATTCTGGCGATGCGTTCCTTCGTAAGTGGCAAGTTGCAGTACGGCCGCCTCTTCCTGGTGGGCGACGCCGGTCACACGGTGCCACCTACCGGCGCCAAGGGTCTGAACGCGGCCGCTAACGACGTTCGGTTCCTGGGTGAGGGCCTAGTCAAGTTCTTCAACCAGAACGACGAGAGTGGCTTGGCTGTTTATAGCGACCGCGCCAAGGAGACCATCTGGCGAGTCACCCACTTCTCCTGGTGGATGACCACCATGCTGCACACCAGCGGCAATGAGTTCGACAACCAACTGCAGCTGAGCCAGTTGCGCCACCTCTTCAAGAACAAGGCGCTGCAGACCAACCTCGCAGAAAACTACGTGGGCATCCGCTAGGGATCCCAAAAAGCAAAGGAAAACAATGCCAAAGGTAGTTCGTGGAACCCCACGCACCCCGCTAGACATCGTGGATGGCCTGGCCGAACTCGGTGTGGCGACCGTTCACGAGGCCCAGGGTCGCATCGGACTGCTGGACCACCGCCTGCGCCCGATTTTCCCAGCAAAGATTGCCGGAAATGCCCTGACCTGCACCGTGGCTCCTGGCGATAACTGGACCATTCACGTAGCGGTAGAGCAGGCACAGCCTGGGGACATCTTGGTTGTGACCCCCACCAGCCCTTGTGATGACGGATACGTTGGCGACCTGCTTGCAGACAGCCTTCTGGCGCACGGCGTCCGCGGTTTGGTCATTGATGCCGGTGTGCGTGATGTGGCAACCCTCACCGAGATGGGATTCCCGGTCTGGCCGAAGTGCATCAGCTCTCAGGGCACCGTCAAGGCCACCGTTGGCGATGTCCAGGTTCCGATCGTGATCGCCAACCAGTATGTCCGACCGGGCGATGTAATCGTGGCAGACGTTGATGGGGTAGTCGTGGTCCGCCGCGAGGATGCCGAAGCGGTTCTGCAGAAAGCCCGCGAGCGCGAGGCCAACGAGACCGCAAAGCGCGCCCGCTTGCAGGCTGGCGAGCTAGGGTTGGACATCTACAACATGCGTCCGGCGCTGGAAGCCAAGGGCCTGGTCTACGTGGAGTACGAAGGTTAACAATGACCAACACGCAGGTTTCGATTCCGTGCTCGGTGATGCGCGGCGGCACTTCCAAGGGGCTTTACTTCCTAGCTTCGGATCTGCCCGCTGACGCCGCAGCACGGGACCGCTTCCTGTTGGCGGCCATGGGATCGCCTGATGTGCGTGAAATCGATGGCATGGGAGGCGGGCACCCGCTTACCTCTAAGGTCGCCGTGGTCAGCAAATCCGATCGCCCAGGTATCGATGTGGACTACCTCTTCCTGCAGGTTTGGCCGGACCGCGCCGAAGTTAGCGACCAGCAGAACTGCGGAAACATCCTCGCCGGAGTGGCACCGTTCGCAATCGAAAAAGGTTTGGTGCCCGCGCAACCCGACCTGACTCCCGTTGCCATCTACATGGTCAACACCGAGTCCAAGGCCACGGCGTTTGTCGAAACCCCTGGCGGCCTTGTCAACTACGCGGGAGAGGCTCGAATCGACGGCGTCCCGGGTACCCACGCCCCGATCAACATCAACTTTGAAGATGTCGCGGGTTCCAGCTGCGGCGCGCTACTGCCGACCGGCAACGTTGTGGACCTGATCAAGGTTCCAGGGTTCGAAGCGGGCGTCGAGGTGACCTGCATAGACAACGGCATGCCGGTTGTTTGTCTATACGCGTCAGACTTCGGTATCTCCGGCTACGAGACTCCAGCGGAACTGGAAACCAACTCAGACCTGAAGGCCAAGGTGGAGGCAGTTCGTCTCGCGGCTGGCCACCTGATGAACCTCGGTGACGTCACAAACAAGACCGTTCCCAAGATGAGCCTGCTTGCCAAGGCGCAAAATGGTGGTCTTGTCAGCACCCGAACCTTCATCCCGGCCCGCGTCCACGAATCCATCGGCGTTCTCGGTGCGGTCTCGGTGGCCACCGCCTGCATGTTGGAGGGAAGTGTCGCCAACAAAATTGCCGGTTTGCAAACCGGCGGCGAAGCCACCACAAGCGTCTTGGTCGAAGTGGAACACCCGACCGGATTCTTCACCGTGCAGATGGAGGTTGACAACTCTGGCGAGCAGCCGATTGTCACTAAGTCGGCACTTCTTCGCACCGCTCGCATGCTGATGTCGGGCAGTGTTTACGTACCTCAATCAGCTTGGAGTAACACATGATCATCGACATCCACGGCCACTACACCACGGTGCCGGAGCCTCACAATCAGTGGCGAGTAGAGCAGTTGGCCGCATTCAAGGCCGGGCAGCCAGCGCCAAAGTATCCAGAGATTTCGGATGAAGTGGTCATTGCATCCATCGAAGAGAACCAGCTCAAGCTAATCAAAGAGCGCGGCTCGGACCTCACCATTTTCAGTCCTCGTGCCTCGCACATGGGTCACCACGAAGGTGACCAGGCCGTAAGCACCGAGTGGACCATCCGCTGCAACAACATGATCAAGCGTGTGGTCGACCTGTTCCCCGACTACTTCGTGGGTGTGGCCCAGCTGCCACAGTCGCCTGGTTCCGACCACGACGCTACCCTGGCCGAGATGGACCGTGCAGTGAACGAACTGGGATTCATTGGTGTGAACCTGAACCCGGATCCTTCGGGCGGTCTCTGGCAGACCGTACCGCTAACCGACAAGTTCTGGTACCCGATTTACGAGAAGATGGTCGAGCTGGATGTCCCAGCGATGATCCACGTGTCGGCAAGTTGCAACCCGAACTTCCACGCCACCGGGGCTCACTACATGAACGCCGACACCACCGCATTCATGCAGTTGATCCAGGGCAACCTCTTCAAGGACTTCCCGACCCTGAAGTTCATCATCCCTCACGGCGGTGGCGCTGTGCCTTACCACTGGGGACGCTACCGTGGCCTGGCGGACATGCTGAAGCAGCCAGCGCTAGCCACCCATGTCATGAACAACGTTTTCTTCGACACCTGCGTATATCACCAGCCGGGAATCGACCTACTTGTACACGTCATCGAGAACAAGAACATCCTTTTTGGCTCGGAAATGATTGGTGCAGTCCGCGGAATCGACCCACAAACCGGCCAGTACTTCGACGACACCAAGCGCTACATCGATGCCGCAAAAATCTCCACCGAGGAAAAGCAGGCAATCTTCGAGGGCAATGCTCGCAAGGTCTTCCCGCGCCTAGATGCGATTCTCAAGGAGCGTGGCTAATGGGTCAGACCTTTACCAAAGACGCCGACTGGCTGGACTGGTGCGCAGAGCCAACCAAACCAACCTTCCAGGTTCCGGCTGGTGCGGTTGACGCGCACTGCCATGTCTTCGGGCCGGGCGACGTCTTCCCCTTCGCCCCGGAACGCAAGTACACGCCCTGCGACGCCAGCTGGGAACAGCTGTTTGCGCTCCGTGACTTCCTTGGCTTCGAAAAGAACGTTGTGGTTCAGGCCACCTGTCACGGCGCCGATAACTCGGCTCTGCTAGATGTCCTGGAACGCTCGAATGACAAGGCTCGCGGTGTCGTTACCGTTCGTCCGGACGTCACCGAGGAGGAGCTGGCCCGCATGCACGCCCTCGGTGTCCGCGGAGTTCGATTCAACTACGTGAAGCGCCTGGTTGACCCAAAGCCTGATGACTACTACCGCGGCATCATCGAGAAGATTAAGCCGCTGGGCTGGCACGTTGTGCTCTACTTCGAGCCCGCCGACCTACGCGAAAAGTGGGACTTCTTCACTTCTCTCGGTGTTCCAATCGTGGTGGATCACATGGGTCGTCCTGACGTGAGCAAGCCGCTGGATAACCCCGACTTCCAGCTCTTCCAGCAGTTCATGCGCGAGCACGATGTCTGGGCCAAGGTCAGTTGCCCCGACCGCCTAACCGTGACCGGATCGCCGCTTTACAGCGATGTGGTTCCGTTTGCCAAGGCTATTGTCGAGGAGTTCCCTGACCGCGTGCTTTGGGGCACCGACTGGCCGCACCCAAACATGAAGAAGGAAATGCCGGATGATGGCATCCTGGTTGATTACGTACCATCGATAGCAACCACCCCCGAGCTGCAGCAGAAGCTGCTGGTCACTAACCCTAACAACCTCTATTGGAGCTAACATGAAGCCCGATTTCGAGCAGTTCGACGACATCCCCGGTACCACTATTTTCACCATTGACCTGGCGCGCAAGGGGTTCGAGCTGAACCAGTTCTGCATGACCCTGCGCTCGGCAGCGAACCGTGACGAATTTCACGCTGACGAGCGCAAGTACGTGGACAAGTTCCCGATGACCGAGGAGCAGAAGCAGGCGGTCTTGGACCGCGACTTCCAGAAGATGCTCGACCTTGGCGGTAACGTCTACTTCCTCTCCAAGATCTTTGCCTCGGACGGTTTGTCCTACGTTCAAGCGGTAAGCACCATGACCGACATGACCACCGAGGAATACAAGCAGATGATGCTCGACGGTGGCCGCAACATTGAGGGCTGGCGTAGCAAGAAGGAAAGAGGCGAGGCATAATGGCCAAGATCACCGCCGGAATCAGCACCAGTCACGTCCCAGCAGTAGGAATGGCTGTTGACATGGGCAAGGAGTCGGAGGCCTACTGGGCACCGATGTTCGCGGGTTACGAGTTTTCCAAGCAGTGGATGAAGGACAACACTCCAGATGTTGCCATCATCGTCTACAACGACCACGCCAGCTACTTCGGCATGGAGATCATGCCGACTTTCGCGATGGGAATCGCAGACAAGTACGGCATTTGCGACGAAGGCTACGGCAAGCGACCAATCCCAGACGTCGAAGGTCACGCCGAGTTGTCGACTCACATCGCCGCTTCACTGATCACCGATGATTTCGACATGACCATCCTCAACGTCCTAGAGGTGGACCACGGCCTAACCGTGCCGATGTCGCTGATGTTCGGCGCACCAGACAAGTGGCCAACCAAGGTAATCCCGTTGCCGGTAAATGTGGTCATGAACCCGCAGCCTTCGGGTGAACGCTGCCTCGCCCTTGGCAAGGCAATCCGCCGCGCTGTCGAGCAGTTCGATGGTGACCTAAACGTTCAAATCTGGGGAACCGGCGGCATGAGCCACCAGATTCAGGGCGCTCGCGCCGGCCTCATCAACGAGCCCTGGGACCGCAAGTTCATGGACGATCTGGTCAATGACCCCGAGACGCTGGCTCTAAAGCCACACCTCGAATACATGGTCGAAGCTGGTAGTGAGGGAGTGGAGCTGATCATGTGGTTGATCATGCGCGGAGCCCTCGGTGAAAAGGTCGATGAGGTCTATCGCTTTTACCACGTGCCAGCCTCGAACACCGCGGTCGGCCACCTGATTCTGACCCCGAAGGAAGACTAATGACCGTCAACATTGCAGTCGTAGGACTTGGAGCCTTCGGGCAGAAGCACCTAGACGGTTTGGTGAATATCGCCGACGCCAAAATTCAGTACGTGGCTCACAGTAAGCAGGACGTTGCCGACGAGGTCGCGGCCAAGTATGGTGCCAAGCGCGGCTTCACCGACTATGCCGAACTGCTGGCCCAGCCAGACCTGGACGGCGTGATTCTCTGCACCCCAACCCAGATGCACCACGCCCAGACCATCCAGGCACTGCGAGCGGGCAAGCACGTTCAGGTGGAGATCCCGATGGGGGACAACCTGGCTGGAGTTCAGGAGATCGTGGACGTCCAGAAGGAAACCGGCTTGATTGCAATGGCGGGTCACACACGTCGCTTTAACCCCTCGCACCAATACCTGCACAACAAGATCAAAGCTGGCGAAATTTCGATCCAGCAGATGGACGTGCAGACCTACTTCTTCCGCCGCACCAACATGAACGCGCTGGGTAAGCCACGCTCCTGGACCGACCACCTACTCTGGCACCACGCAGCTCACACAGTTGACCTGTTCCAGTACCAGACTGGCGAGAAAATCGTGAAGGCAAACGCTATCCAGGGTCCGAAGCACCCGGAGCTGGGCATTGCAATGGACATGTCGATTCAGTTGCAGTCCGAAAGCGGAAAGATCTGTACCCTTTCGCTGTCCTTCAATAACGATGGCCCGCTGGGAACCTTCTTCCGCTATATCTGCGACAACGGAACCTACATCGCTCGCTACGACGACCTTGTCACTGGCAAGGAAGAGCCAATCGACGTCAGCAATGTGGCGGTTTCGATGAACGGAATCGAACTCCAGGACCGCGAGTTCGTAGCGGCCATCCTTGAGGGGCGAGAGCCAAACTCCTCGGTTGCCTCGGTGCTACCTTGCTACGTGGTTTTGGATCAGCTGCAGCAGCAGTTGGCTTACTAGTCGTCGCTTAGGTCTGCGAACGGGATCTTTCGCCCGTGCATGACGTGGCTGTAGGTCAGCCCGATGCCGTTCACCATGGTGCTGTCATAGTTGCTTTCGCTCAGCAGCTCGGAGATGTCGGACATCTCCACCGAGCGACGCTTGGGGTGCTTGCCGGTGTCATTTAGCAACGACTGAACGGTCTCGGCATTGTTGGTGTCAAACTCTTGCTTGATAGCCTCGATGGCCCAGCCATCCATGCCCAGGCTCTTCGCTGCCCAGAGGGTGTCGGAAATAACTGCAGCCAGTCCCTTGTCCAGAATGCTGCGCAGGATCCTGCGCGCCGCGGCCTCACCCGGGACTTCGGACACGTATTCGGGCTCAATGCCAAGCGGAGTAAGCAAATCCAGAAAGCGCCTCGCACCTCCACCGGAAACTGCGAAAGTGCCGCTCTGACCAAGTTCGGTGGTCAGATTCATGAAGGCAAAGTCGACGAAAGACTCGGCTGGGAACATGCCAGCCAGTTGCTTTTTTAGGCCCGGAGTGCCGCTGTTGAGGTCAGCGTAAAGCGCGCCAGCTTTCAGGTGATTAGCCACGCTTTCGGCAACCCTAGCGGCAACGCTGGCCGAGTTAAGGGAGAGCACGACATCGGCGTCTGCAACGGCTTCGGCTGCCGAAGCGGCAACCGGAATTCCCGGGTTTTTGGGCTTGACCGAGTCGAAACCAACGACCTGCCCGCCGGCCGCCTGGAGCCCAGCAGCCAAGGATCTAGCTTCTTCGCCGAGGCCTAGAATCGCGATCTTCACTGGGGTGGTCATGAATCAAGTTTGGCAGGTTTGACCCTAGGCTGGAGGCATGTCTGACACTCTCGCGCCCTGCCCGCTCTGCAACTGTGAATACACCTACGAAATGGGCGACCTGCTGGTCTGCCCAGAGTGTGCGCACGAGTGGAACCCGGCCGAGAGCGCAGACGATAACTGGGGCGAGTCGGGCCCAAAGGTGGTCAAGGATGTCTCAGGAAACGAGCTTGCAGATGGCGACACCGTCACCATCGCCAAGGACCTAAAAGTCAAGGGGGCTTCCAGCAGCATCAAGGTGGGAACCAAGGTGCGCAACATTCGCCTGGTCAATGGCGCCGACGGCCACGACATCGAAGCCAAGGTTGATGGCTTCGGCCAGATGATGCTGAAGTCCAGCGTCGTAAAGAAGGTTCTCTAGCGATGTCAAAACCGCCAGTCCTGGTTGTCATTGACGTTCAAAACGGTTTCAAGCATCCCTCGATGCCACCGAGCAACAATCCGGCCTGTGAAGCCAATGTCAAGCGCCTGCTAAACACCTGGCGCAACCGCGAGTGGCCGGTTGTGCTGGTGCGTCACGATTCCAAGAGCCCGACCTCGGTGCTGCGGCCTGGCCAAGCTGGCAACGAGTTTCAACCGGGCATCGATGGCACCAAAGATCTTCTCGTCAGCAAGTCGGTCAACTCGGCTTTCTATGGCGAGCCCGACCTGCACAAATGGTTGTACGCGGGGGATTACCGTCGAATCGTGATCTGTGGCATCCAGACGAACTACTGCTGCGAAACCACCGCGCGGATGGCCGGTAACTTGGGTTACGACGTGGACTTTGTCTTGGACGCAACCCGCACCTTCGACCTGGCTGATGATGCCGGAAACGTCGTCCCGGCAGCGGTCCTGGCCAAGGTCACGGCCGTCAATCTAAATGGCGAGTTTGCCCGGGTGATCAGCACCGAGAAGCTACTGGCGGAGTTAGCGGCCTAGCAATCCCCGACTTTCTGGCGGGTTGCCGATAGGGTTCCAGTAGGAACCAGATTGGTTCCCGAATAGGAAATCATGGCTCAAAAAGAGCAGCAGGCTCAGAAGAACGTCAAGAAGAAGCCAGCCAAGGACCTCAAAGAAAAGCGCGCCGAGAAGGCCACCAAGGCCGACAAGGCCAAGAAGTACGACTAGTTGACCGACTCGGGGTCATCGATAAATTCGCGGACCTCTTGCGGGCAGCGGCAGCCTTTGGCGATTTTGGCCGCCCAAAAATAGGCATCTTCTTTGGTGGCGACTTCCAGCACGGAAAAGCCTCCCAGCCGAACTGGGCTGACTGCCAGCGGCCCTTCCGAGACGACGCCTTCCTCGGTGACCACAACCGGCTTGTAGTCGTGAAATCCGCCGCCGAAAATCCAAATGCCGGCTGCCTTCGCCTCGCGGACTACCCTGTGCGACTCCTCGGCCACGGCCGGCAGTTCTTCCATCGGGAACTTCATGTCACCCTCGTTGAACGAAACGATAAACCTTGCCACAGCGCGCCTCCCGGAAAGAAGAAAACCCCACTCTTGGAGTGAGGTTTTCATTCTAGGTAGGCCCCGTGGGGATCGAACCCACGACCCACGGATTAAAAGTCCGTTGCTCTA
>ERZ650311.101-NODE-101-length-53257-cov-11.030337_pt1 | contig 53257 bp, 49 predicted proteins | sample MGYA00376247_ERZ650311 | MGnify/ENA primary metagenome ERZ650311 (study PRJEB26733, sample SAMN07839324) | wastewater metagenome | biome: small river; feature: stream; material: water | place: USA: North Carolina | collected 2016-07-28 ... | reverse complement strand
AACTCATGAATATCAGTTGGTCTTTTTGACCAACCCAAACGTTGCACACCTTCAGCAATGGCACCAGAACTAACCATCACAACCTGCTTGCCCATAGCACGCAGTTCAGCCATCTGAGCAGCCCAGCGACCAATTGCCTCATGATCAAGTCCTTGGCCACGATTAGTCACCAATGTCGAACCTACTTTAATCACTATGCACTGGGCATCTTGTATTGCTCTACTCACCAACTGCTCCTATAGCCTTATATGGTTAGTCGTTAATTTCTTCTTCGTCAGAATCTTTACTCTGGAAACGCACATCTGCTTCATGTTCTTCTGCTTCATCACGCTCTTGGCGTTTTGCATCCAAATCTTTTTGAATCGCGTAGCAAAGTTGCTGGCATCCCTCACCCGTTAAGGCAGAGATTTCAAATACAGGGCCTTTCCAGCCATAAGCTTTGATGAATGCTTTTACTTTAGCTGCACGCTCTTCTTCAGCAATCATGTCGACTTTATTTAAAACTAACCAACGTGGTTTGTCGTACAAAGACTCATCGTACTTTTTAAGCTCATTCACTATTGCTTTAGCTTCTGCAACGATATCAACGTTCTCATCGAACGGTGCCATGTCAACCAAGTGCAACAATAAGTTAGTGCGTTGCAAGTGCCTTAAAAAGCGATGACCTAAACCTGCCCCTTCAGCTGCACCTTCAATCAAACCTGGAATATCCGCAATGACAAAACTGCGTTCCGCTCCAACTCTCACCACACCCAAATTAGGATGCAATGTAGTAAATGGATAGTCCGCAATTTTTGGACGTGCGTTTGATACCGCTGTGATCAATGTTGATTTGCCAGCATTAGGCATACCCAACAAACCCACATCAGCCAATACTTTTAATTCAAGTCTGAGCTTGTGCTCTTCACCAGGCAAACCACTAGTTTTTTGCCTTGGAGCACGATTCGTACTGCTCTTGAAATGTAAATTACCCCAACCACCCGCACCACCTTTAGCCAAACATAATCTTTGGCCGTGATACGTTAAGTCAGCGATTACCTCGTTGGTATCCATGTCATGAATGATGGTTCCAACTGGCATGCGTAATTCAATATCTTCACCAGCCTTGCCATAACAATCTGAACCACGACCAGGCTCACCATTCTGAGCTAAATGTTTTTTAGCAAAACGGTAATCAACCAAAGTGTTGATATTTCTGTCAGCAATGGCATATACGCTACCGCCCCGACCGCCATCACCGCCGTCAGGACCACCAAATTCAATAAATTTTTCGCGACGCATAGAAGCACTGCCAGAACCACCGTGGCCTGCAACTACTTCAATACGAGCTTCGTCGATAAATTTCATAAGATCCAATAAAAAAGGCCTCGCTATTTGGCGAGGCCTTATGCTGAGTTCTGAATGTTCTTCGTTATCTCAGTTAAGGCTAATTAAGCGCTCGGAAGTACAGAAACGAATGATTTCTTATCTGCACCTTTAACGCCAAATTGAACATGACCATCTACCAATGCGAACAATGTGTGATCTTTACCACAACCAACGTTCACACCTGGGTGAACGCGTGTACCGCGTTGGCGAACAATGATGCCGCCTGCATTGATGGCTTGACCGCCATAAACTTTAACGCCTAATCGTTTTGACTCTGAGTCACGGCCGTTACGTGTTGAACCGCCGCCTTTTTTCTGTGCCATTTTCTACTCCGCCTCTGCCTATTAGGCCTTGATGGTGTTAATCAAAATTTCAGTAAAGTTCTGACGATGACCTTGACGCTTTTGGTAGTGCTTGCGTCGACGCATCTTAAAAATCTTCACTTTGTCATGACGACCCTGAGAAATAACAGTGGCTTTAACAGCTGCACCACTAACCAATGGCTCACCAAACTTTAGTGATTCGCCTTCGCCTACGGCGAGAACTTGGTCAAGAGTGATTTCGCTGCCTACATCCGCTGGTATCTGTTCTATTTTCAATTTTTCGCCAGCAGCAACTTTATATTGTTTGCCACCGGTTTTTATGACCGCGTACATATTGAAATCTTTCTATTAAATAACTACCCGACCCCATGTCGAGTAGAGCCCTAGATTATATCCCTAGCTTAATTTCTAGTCAAAAAGTAGAATCGATACCTCTGTAGATGATTTATTAATAGTTTTTATAATAAAACTTAATTAATTCAATGAGTTAAACTACCTGAGACAAGAAAATATTAAGATTAAATGTTAATGAGCACTAACTTACAAACCATTCTGAACCCGATTTCTGGGGATATGCAAGCCTTAAATGGGGTGATCAGGGATCGTTTGAGCTCAGAAGTTGCTCTTATTAATCAAATATCTGCCTACATTATTGAAGCTGGCGGCAAAAGAATTCGACCAGCTTTATTGCTGCTAACTAGCCAAGCGATCGCTAATGGAGCACCTGTTTCTCATCATCTAGACATGGCTGCGGTTGTTGAATTTATCCATACTGCCACTTTGCTACATGATGACGTGGTGGATGAATCTCATTTACGTCGCGGTCGAGCAACTGCTAATGCAGCATTTGGTAATGCAGCGAGCGTTCTAGTTGGAGATTTTCTGTATTCAAGAGCTTTCCAAATGATGGTTGCTCCGAATGAATTAAAAATCATGCAAATTTTGGCAGACGCCACCAATACGATTGCCGAAGGCGAAGTATTGCAACTCATGAATATGCATGACCCAGATGTCAATGAAGAGCGCTACATGCAGGTGATTCATTACAAAACAGGTAAGTTGTTTGAAGCATCTGCAGCATTAGGTGCACTACTTGCCAAAGCAACTCCAGAACAATATGCCGCAGCTGAAGCTTATGGCAGACATATTGGTTCAACATTTCAGTTAGTGGATGACATTCTGGATTACACAGCTAGTGCAGAACAAATGGGCAAAAATGCTGGTGATGACTTAAGAGAAGGTAAACCTACTCTACCCCTGATTTATTTGCTTGATCACGGCACAGCAGAACAAAAGAAGTTAGTACGTGATGCCATTGAACAAGCTGAAGAGTTGCCAGAAGACATGTTCCAACAAGTCTATAAAGCCATCATGGAATCAAAAGCAATCGCATATACAGAAGAGACCGCAAGACGCGAAGCTCAACTAGCTAAAGATGCTCTAGCGTGCTTTCCAAAAAATGAGGCGACGCAAAGCCTGATCGACTTGTGCGATTACTCTCTTAAGCGATCAACATAGTTTGTCAGCTTGTATAGGAAAGAAGTATCTTTCCTTGTTATCAGCATGTAGTTCTAAAAATTTTATTCCGTATAGATTTTCCAAATCTATACGGCTAACTTTTATCATCGGTTTATCAAGGCACATCTGCCCTTCTTTAACAAAGATACCTCTATCAAAATAATGCATAGCGTGATTAACATCATGCAAGATGGCAATCACAGTTAATGAACGTTGCTTGGCGAATTCACAGAGATTCGAAAGTAAAGCAATTTGCAAATACGGATCTAGAGCCGCAAATGGCTCATCTACCAACAAAAGCCCATCTTGCACGCTCCACATCTGGGCAAATACTCTAGCTAACTGCACGCGAGCCTTTTCACCACCCGACAAGTTCATGTAGGACTGCCCCTCCAAATGCGATGCCATAGCACTTTTCAGACAATCTTTAACCAGCGTGCGAACTTCAAATGAAGATAAATTCTGATAATTAATGCATCCTAGACCTACAATTAAATCAACAGAAAAATCAAAACTTAGTTCTTGCGCCTGCGGTAAGACTGCTCGATAAAAACTAAGGTCGTGATGCCTCCAATCACTAATTCGTTTATCCATGAAATAAATAACGCCATTGTTTGGCTCCATATCTTTGGCTAGTAGCTTTAAAAAAGTAGACTTTCCTGAGCCACTTGGCCCAAGTACAGCAACGCGTTCACAAGGCCGTATATTCAACTGAGAAATATAGATGCCAGATTGATCTGTTGACCAAGATTTATGAAGGTCTGAAATTTCAAGATACTTGTATTGATTAGATATACAACCCATTTTCAATGCAAACCTCGATGACTCTTCTTATTTAATAAATATAAGAAATACGGGGCTCCAATGAGCGCTGTAAAAATGCCCACTGGCATTTCAGTAGGCGACGCTAAATTTTTCGCCAAGATATCGGCCACGATCAATATGACTGCACCAGTCAACATCGATAGTGGTAAAACAATTCGATGATCAGCTCCAAATATCACCCTGACAATTTGAGGCGCAATCAAACTAACAAAACCGATTGCGCCACTCATTGCAACACTGAGGCCACAAAGTAAGGCAATGCAAAAGATCGTGATGACTTTGACCTGCTGTAATTGAACACCTAAATGTTTTGCAACACCATCACCCATTGCCAAGGCATTAAATTTTGGTGCCAAGCTAAACACTGCGACTGATCCAATTACTAATCCAATCATTAAGATGAACAAAGCTTGCCAAGTCACCCCAGCTAAAGACCCTAATGTCCAAAATGTAAAACTTCGCAATTGTTGGTCATTAGCAAAATAAATACACAATCCAATCACTGCCGATGCCAAAGCATTGAGTGCCAGACCACATAACAATAAGCTCGATATAGATACCAAGGACATGGCTCTAGAAAGTACCAACAATATTTGAGACATGCATAGCGCGCCTAGAAACGCCACTCCTGAATACAACCAGTGTTGAACCTCCTCGAATGAAATCATGATGCTGCTTAATAGCGGCGCAAACACCATCAATATTGCAATCGCTAATGCAGCCCCACTGGTGACCCCAAGTAATGCAGGATCTGCCAACGGATTTCTGAATAAAGCTTGAGTCAGTGCACCAGACAAACCTAACGCGGCACCAATTGCTAATGCCGATATAGCGCGAGGCAAGCGAATGTCAATTAAAACATCTAGCAACGCAGATGAATCATGATTAGCTGGCAGCAACAACAGTAGATCTAGCCATGAGATTTCAATTGGGCCAATGGCAACTGAAATAAGAACCAAGAAAATCAGCATGCATATAAGAGCGATAAGCCAGAGACGTGTATTGGTTTTATTAGGCAAATAGCTCTCGCCTTAATTCAAGAATGGTTTGAGGTAGTCGTGGCCCAAAACCCAATAACTGATTTGCATCTATTGATATCAGCCGATTATTTCTTAAAGCTGATACAGATCCTAAAGCGCGATTTTTTAGTAGCGCTTGCGAGCCACCCAACATGTGCTCAGTTTGCTTCGTCATCAATATAACGTCAGGATTAGCCTGAATAAAAGCTTCGACATTTAAAGGCTTGTACCCAGCATATGAGTTGATTACATTGACCCCACCTGCGTAATGAATGATTGCTGCAGCACCAGTTTCTCGCCCGCTTACCAAGATGCGAGAAGCTTGATGCGACAGCAAAAATAGAACTTTAGGTTTTTGATGACTAGTGGATTGATCTAAATAGGCGATTTGCCAAGATTGGTTTAATTGTGCAATTAATTTTTCAGCAGATTTTGTTACATCTCCAATAGTTGCTATCCGCTGGACCCTTTTAATCAAGCCATCAAAACTATATTCAGAATCGAGTATTTCAAAGTTAATTTTTTTGTTATTTTTTATTGTTCTAATAAATGCAGTTGGCCCCACATCTTCTGTAGCCAATATATGCGTTGGATTTAAAGATAGAACTCCCTCTATGGATAAGGTGCGCGCATACCCCACACTTGGATATTTTTGGCTATCAGTTGGATAGTTAGATGTTGCATCAACCCCCACCAAATATTTCTGTAAATTCAGCTGATAAATGATTTCAGTGATGGCGCCACCTAATGAAATGATTCTTAGGGAGTCACTTCCATGTGACTTTGTATGAGCAGAATTCATCAAACCACATAGGCTTATTCCGAGGATTGACTCAGAAAATTTGCGTCGAGATATTTTCGTCATAAGTCATACCTCAAGGCTATAGAGATATTTCTTCCTGGTGCGGTATAAGCATCAGCAACCGGAGATGCTGCTTCCAAGCCCCTCACATCAGACCATCGCCAATATTTCTTATCAAATAGATTATTAATGCCAAAACTTAGATTTAAATCTTTTTTAGCCTGCCACTGAGCTTTTAAATTAACTATTGAATATGAAGGCGCAACATATTGAGGTACCTGAAGTCTAGTTTGTGTATCCGTTACCGTTCCAACATCCGCTGATCTTTTAGCCCAGGTATGCAACCATTGACCAGCTACTTTCCATGCACGCTGTTGATAGCTCAACCCCAAAGATGCTCGCATAGGTTGAATTGTGTCTATTGGCTGCTTGTGCCCATCACTTGAGGTTGTTCGACCTCTTGAATAAACCCATCCGGAAGTTAAAGTCCAATATGGAGTGAGCATGGTCTCTAACCTTACGTCTAGACCTTGTATTTTTGCCTGGCTACGATTGATGTATTGATAAATCAACGGATCGTTGGGTCTTGCAGTTCCGCCCACAATTTGCTGCTCTATAAAGTCTTTGTATTGATTGCTATAGGCAGCCATGGTGTAACGCGACTGTGCGAATGCTCCCTTAATGCCCACCTCTAGACCATTAGCTTTCTCTGATTTGAGATGTTGGTTTCCAACGCTGGTATAGCCATGCCTCAAGTTACTAAAGCCGTTATTGACTTGATCTTGAGTTGGCGCACGAAATCCTTTTGACCAACTAATATATGGTTTAGCGAATGATCGCCACTTCCATATACCCGAGATACTTGGTGATATTGCAGAATCACTCAAATTTACTACCGGTAAGGCATATCCATCCTGAGATGCCTTGAATTGATACCTATCAAAACGAATCGCTGGAATGAGACTAAATGCATGCCCATCCAGCTCCAACTGTGCATAAAGACCCGTTAAGTTTCTTTGAGTATCAGGAAAATACTTCACTACATCGTTGTAATCCCCTGATCTATTGACTGCTTGCGAAATTCTAGATTTCTGAACATCAAATCCATAAGTCCATTTCCGTGAAATTTTTCCATCCTGATAATTGACCCAATTAGCATTGATTCCAACAGAATTATCAGAAAGATTATTGTCTCTACTTCTATCAACTTGACGATCTTCAATAGACAGTTGGTTAACTCGAGCCCGCTGTAGCCATAACTTAATAGATGACTCATCTTCAAAACCAAAGATGCTTTTCTTAGTAGTTACATCTATAGAAATACGCTGACGTTTTAATTGATCTTTTGCTTGGTGATCGAAAATGGTGGATGTTCTAGCGGTATATAGATTAGTCTTGCGATACTTACTGACATCCTCAAGGGTCAATACGATATTTTGAGATCCACTGAGTTGCTTTTCCATTTTCGCCAATAAATATCTCTGATGATTGTTTTCAGGATTAGGCTTAGTGCGACTCGCATCAGGCACATCAATAACACCTTGATTAGTTGTCTGCGCACCAGACGTTAGAGATGAGATCAATAATGTGCTCCAATCCAGCCCTTTTTTAGCCAAACGCACAGATCCGGAGGATGATTCATTGACAGAGCGATAACCGGCTTTGATGACGGCGGTTTTTTCGCGTTCTTTTAACAACTGATCAGCTGTCACAGTTTTGAAATTTACTGCCGCTGCCAAGCCATCACTGCCATATTGTGTAGATGATGGTCCTTTTAAGATTTCTATCTGACCAATACCTTCTAATTCAACGTAATCACCTCGACCAACGGATGCAGATGAGTAATCAAATGAATGTGGCATACGAATACCATCCACCATCATCAAGACTCGATTACCCTCTAAACCTCTAATATTGATACTCTCTTGCCCAGTTCGACCAACTCCAGAGGAAACCCCAAAACGCGTACCTTGAGATCTCACCTCAATATCTAAGTCTTCAGTAAATAGCTCCTTAATATCGCTAGCATTTCTGCGATTAATTTCATTGCTATCAATGACGTTCACAGAATGAGGGACATCAGAGATCAATCTATCTCCTCTGGTGGCAATAACTGAGATGGGCTCTAAAGATTTCAATTCGGCATAAATGGCTTTATCCGAACTAGCTAACCCAGGCATTGCTGAAGATGATCCCCAGACAATAATGCCTAAGTAGTAAAGAGTTTTGCTTGATGACACAACAGCCTTTCAATTCAATACACTGGCTGGCAATTAAGTGGCTTGCTTGTGTCAAAAATGCTTAATTAAGCATTGATAAAAACTTTATCACAGATGAGAACTATTCTTATTAGAGTGGTTATTTATATCCTCTGTCAGAAAGTTCCTACAAAACTTTCAGCATTTATTACCCTAATTTGTAACGTCATTCCCATACAGATTCATATGAGTTTGCTATAGTCACTCTCATGTTCTTTGCTTTGGAAAGCATTCATGGATTCTTGGCTTAATGATTGGCCGTGGTGGGCGCAGTTAGCGGTAGTTATTTTATTGCTTGCTGTTTCAGCATTCTTCTCTATTACAGAGACAAGCATGATGGCAGCCAATCGTCACAGAATCAGACATCTAGCGAATCGAGGTCATCGCGGCGCTAAAAATACTCAAGAGTTATTGAGCAAAACTGAAGAGTTGCTGTCAGTTATCTTAATTGGCAATAACGTCGTGAACACGATTGTTCCGGTCTTACTAACAGCCATTGCCATCCACGCATTTGGCAACAACGGATCCGTCTTATCTATTAGTACTGGCGTAACGGCAGTACTAATCATTATTTTTTGCGAAATCACGCCAAAAGTAATTGGCGCCACCTACCCCGAAAAGATTTCTATCTTTACTAGCTGGATCATCAAACCTTTGATTGTGATCCTAAAACCAGCCATGTTATTGATTAACTTATTCGTAACTGGCTTATTGAAAATATTCAGGGTAGACACCAAATCTAATAAAAACCAACAAATGACACCCGAAGAACTTCGCTCGGTAGTTCTTGAGTCAACTCATTTCATCCCTAATAAACATCGCAGCATCTTGGTGAATCTGTTTAACCTAGAAAGTATTCAAGTTGATGATGTGATGACCCCAAGATCTAGAATGGAAGTTCTGGATTTTTCTAAACCAATTGACGACGTGATTCATCAATTAGAAACTTGTTATCACAACAAATTACCTGTGTGCGACGAGGACTCTGACAAGATCATCGGTATTCTTGCTGTTCGAAAAGCTCTTAGCCTTTTGGGTGATGAAGAGCTTGAACATCAACACTTTAAAGATTTACTGAGCGAGCCATACTTTATTCCTAGCGGAACACCCGTATTACAACAACTTCAATTCTTTCAGGAGAATCAGGAGCGCATTGGCTTAGTAGTTGATGAATACGGAATTGTTCAAGGCTTAGTCACTATTGAAGATATCCTGGAAGAACTGATTGGTGAATTCACCACATCGCTTCCTGATTTAGCGATCAAAACCAAATGGCTGGCTGATGGCACATATATTGCTGATGGATCATCGAGCTTAAGAGATCTAAATCGACTACTGGATTTAAATTTGCCGCTTGATGGGCCCAAAACACTCAATGGCTTATTGATTGAAACGCTTGAAGATATTCCAGACAACAACGTTAGCATCAAAATTGATGATGTTGTGATGGAAATTATTCAAGTCGATGATCAAATCATTAAAACCGTTCGAATCTATCAACCGAATGCTTGATCAAGATGATGTCATTATTCATTTCTGGCAAAACGTTGTTAATCAAGCTCTACAAAGTAGAGCAAGCGACATTCACGTTGAACCAGAAAACGGCGTAAGTCACATACGTCTGCGTGTTGACGGCCATCTAAAACATCTCACTAGCTCACCTAGCAACTGGCATGAAAGAATTACCAGCAGAATAAAAATTCTTGCGCGCCTAGATATCGCTGAAAAAAGATTGCCCCAAGACGGTCAAATGTTGATTGGTTATCAAGAAAATAACCCAAACATTGATTGCCGAATTTCAACGCTACCAACTTTGCATGGCGAAAAAATTGTTCTCAGAATCTTGAATCAATCAGTGGGTGATTTAGATTTAAATTTACTAGGCTTTACAGATCGTCAGTTGCTAGACTTGAAGAGCGCACTAGACAAATCGCAAGGTTTTATATTGGTAACTGGCCCCACTGGCAGCGGCAAAACACATACGCTCTATAGCTGCTTAAAACAATTAATGGATGGCACCAAGAACCTCACAAGCATTGAAGACCCCATCGAAGTACAGTTAAAAGGCGTTAACCAAGTACATGTCAATGAAAAAGCTGGCTTAAGATTTGACAACGCACTTAGAGCACTCATGCGACAAGATCCTGATGTGATTATGGTCGGTGAAATTCGTGATTTAAAAACAGCAGAAGTTGCATTTCAGGCAGCAGAAACTGGTCATTTGGTCTTGGCAACTTTGCATGCGAATGATGCACCCAGCGCTCTATGGCGTTTAAAGCAACTAGGCATCGGTCTTGACCAACTAGCGAATAATTTGATTTGCATTACTGCTCAACGCCTAGTGAGACTGTTCTGCCACCACTGCGCCGGTCAAGTGTCACTAGCCAATAATGAGTCATGTCACGTCTGCGATGGCACTGGGTTTAAAGGTCGAACAGGGATACATCAAGTTCTCCCTATTAATAATGAACTTCGGACCCTGATTGAGTCAGGAGCCACACTAACTACCATTAATAAATACTGTCAGTTATCTCAAATTATCAACTTAAGTGAGAGCGCTCAACTATTAGTTGAAAGAGGTATCACCAGTCAGGCAGAAGCTATGAGACATGCGGCATGAAAAAATTAAACTCAGTAGAGCAGCTGACAGTTAGCAAGCAATTTTCAACACTTCTTCAAGCTGGTCTACCACTACTCGATGTAGTCAATCTTTTAGAAATGTCCTTTGTTACTAACAGCTTGAAACAAGGGCGCACTCTGTCTGCATCATTCCAGCATCTAGGTTTTGATATGTTTTGTATTAGCTTGCTACAAACTGGCGAAATGAGTGGCTCATTGGCGAAAAGCTTTCTTCAAATCGAAATTTATTTGAATAAAAAAATTGAGATAAATCGAAAAGTTAGAAGAGCACTTCACTACCCCACCATTGTTGTATTAACCTCATCATTCATACTATGGGCAATGATGATGTGGGTCATACCCAGCTTCGAACAAATGTTTTCAAATTTTCAAGCCGAACTACCGCTACCAACACTGATTCTGATTAGCGCATCTCACTGGCTCAAGAATTATTGGATGATGATTGGCTTAGCCATCATTATTTCTTTATTGATTGGGTTTCAAATATGGCAAAAATGTTTACCCATTCAACAAAAAACTGATTTTTTATTATCTAGACTTCCAATTATTGGGCCGATTAGAAAAGCCTCTTTACTAGCCCAGTGGAGCAAAAATATTTCGACATTACTTGCTAGCGGCATGCCTATCTTAGATGCCATGCGACAGAGCGCATTGATATCCAACGATTGGCTAACATTTAAATTATGCTCAGATCTCAATGGCTTATTGAGTCAAGGTTGGTCACTGACTGATTCTTTAAGTAGACTCAAAGCACAACGGTATTTTTTAAGCGAATCTCAACTGCAGCTGATTAAAGTGGGTGAGTCATCAGGAGAACTTTGTTCGATGCTCGAGCTCATATCAACCCAAGCATCTGATCAATTAGATGAATTAGTGGATGGCTTGACGCAAAGCCTAGAACCTCTGCTTATGGTGATTATGGGGTTGATTATTGGGACCTTGGTGATATCTCTATACTTACCCATCTTTCAAATGGGGCAAATTCTTTGATAGAAATCATTTCCATCATTGTTGTTATTTTCACTCTGCTAGTTCTAGCATGGATTGATTTCAAGACATTTCAACTGCCCAATACATTAACCATTCCACTGGTCGCCTATGGATTGATTGCCAATTGTTTCTTGGGTCTAGGTTGGGCAAATGCATCTTCAGCGCTGATTGGGTGTGTTGTTGGTTATTTGAGCTTATATCTACTCAACCTAACTTATCTCAAAATTAAAAAGACTCATGGTATTGGGATGGGTGACGCGAAGCTACTGGCTGCTCTGGGCGCATGTTTTGGATGGCAAGCTCTGCCATATATTTTAATTATCGCCTCAACAACTGGTTTACTTGGTGGCTACTTTTGGCTTAAAGTTCATCAACAAGATTCATCCCATCCGTTTCCATTTGGACCATTTATTGCGCTTGGTGGCATCATCACATTGATATGGCTAACATTCAACATCCCCACCTTCCAACTCAGCACGTATTAAGAGTCGGCCTAACAGGCGGCATTGGCTGTGGCAAGAACGCAGTTGCCGCCCATCTAGAAAGCATGGGGGCACTCATCATTGATACCGATTTGATTGCTCATGAAATTACTGGGCCAAATGGTCTTGCTATGCCCGCTATTAAATCTTTATTCGGTGAGGAGTTTTTACAATCTGATGGATCCTTAGATAGGGCGAGAATGCGTGCCCTAGTTTTTAATGACCCAAAAGCCAAATTAGCCCTAGAGCAAATTACCCACCCACTAATCCATCAAAAGTCACAGGAAATCGCAGTTGAGGGTACTAAAAAGCAGCCTCCTTATATCGTTTTCATGGTCCCACTATTGATTGAGTCTGGGCAGTGGATTAACCAAACCCCCGCAAAAATTGACTATGTGGCGGTGGTTGACTGTAGTGAAGAACTACAGATTTCTAGGGTGGTAGCCAGGAATCAACTACCCAAGGAAACTGTTCAGAAGATCATAGCTAGTCAAGCTACCCGCCATGAGCGAATCTCCGTGGCTGATTACGTAATCGAAAACAACGGCACACTTGAGGAACTCGAGGTGGAGTCCAAGCGACTGCACCAGATACTTTTAAGACAGAAAAGTCGCTAAAAACACTCTTTTTTTGCGAAAAATCACAGATTTTCAGTCTAGAATATGACTCTGTGATTATTTATGAATACCCCTTCAACGAACTTGTACGCAGTCTTTTAAGACTCGAGTATCTGTTCGACCGTTTTGAGTACTTTGTCGAAAAAGATGATGCTCGCGATCAGCATCAGGCAATTGCTATTCTTTTCGATTTGGGTGAGATCACAGCACGTGCAGATTTGAAATCAAGCTTAATGAAAGAGCTTGATCGCCAAAGAAATAGTTTGATGTCATTAAAAACTGCCACTCAAATTAATCAAGATGTTTTATCCAAGACTCTCAACGATATGGATGGGATCTGGGGCAAGATTAATCAAACAGGTAAAACAAATACTCAGATTCTTGAGAGTGAATGGCTGAATTTAATTCGCTCACGCTTAAGTATTCCAGGCGGCACAAGCCCAGTAGATTTGCCAGCGTATTTTGCTTGGCAATATACGCCCGCTGATCAACGTCGCCAAAGTCTCAAAAATTATGTTGCGCCGCTATTAGCATGGAAAGATGCTAGTCAAATGTTTTTGAAGCTTCTTAGAAGCTCGGGCAAGGCTGAGAGCATGGTTGCTAGCAATGGAGCATACCAACAGATGCTATCTGGAAAAACGTATCAACTGATGCGCGTTGGCATTGAGAACCCAGCCCTCATCCCAGAAATTAGCGCCAACAAATATATGTTGTGGACGCGCTTCATGACGTGTGATGGCGAAACAAAGCCACGCCCTATTGGCGAAGATGTTAGCTTTCAGCTATCACTTTGCAACTTCTAAAAAAGAATTCAGCTTTTCTAAAATTGGTATGGTTGCAGGCAAGATTGGTTCCAAATCAGGCTTAGCAATGTCTTTTTTTAACACCCAAGCCAAAGTTTGATTTTCTAGACCTTTTGGCTCGCCAAGCCAAGAGCTCACCAAGCATATATGTAAGCGCACATAGGCATGAGGGTAATCATGCTCTATCACCAGAAATTCATTGGCATCATTAATGGATACATTAATCTCTTCCTGAAGCTCACGGCGCAAAGCCTGTACTAAAGTTTCCCCAGCTTCAATCTTGCCACCAGGAAACTCCCAGTAACCCGCATAAGGCTTGCCTTCTGGTCTTTGCCCCAACAGGATCGATTGCTCAGAATTGATCAAGATACCAACAGCAACCTCAACGATAGGTCTGCCACCAGCGCTTGTTTCAGGATGAGATGAAGAAGGCATACGCCCTAAGTTTCTTGACCGGCCCAATGACGAGCAAATTGCCATGCAACACGGCCAGATCTTGAGCCTCTTTCTAAAGCCCAAATTAAAGCTTCTGGTTTTGCAGCATCAATCTTTTGACTGGTAAGACCAAAGTGCTTCAACCAATGTGCAACCATATCTAGATATTCATCTTGCTTGGGTGGATAGAATGAAATCCACAAACCAAAGCGCTCTGATAAAGAAATCTTCTCCTCAACCACCTCACCTGGATGTATCTCGCCATCAGACGTGTGACGGTAAGACTCATTGTCTTTCATGTATTCAGGCAATAAGTGGCGACGATTCGATGTGGCATAAATCAAGATGTTATCTACTTGAGCAGCTACAGAACCATCTAAAGCTGACTTTAATGATTTGTATCCTGACTCCCCATCTTCAAAAGATAAGTCGTCACAGAAAATAATGAATCGCTCAGGGCGGTTTGCCAAAAGATCTGTTAAATCTCCTAAATCTGTTAAATGCTCCTTATCGACCTCAACTAACCTTAGTCCTTTGGCAGCAAACTCATTCAAAGAGGCTTTGATCAACGATGACTTACCAGTGCCTCTAGCGCCAGTTAACAAAACATTATTAGCAGGCTTGCCCTCTACAAAATGTTTGGTGTTGGAATAGATCTGATCTTTCTGTCGATCAATGTGCTGCAAATCGCCAAATGAAATGTTTGACGTATGCTTCACAGCCTGCAAGAAGCCTAACTTACCAAAAAGGGTATCTTTGCGACGCCAACGAAAAGCAACAGAGGATTTCCAATCATTTTCCGTTAATTGCTTAGGCATCCACTCATCAAGTCGTTGCAACAAGTGATCTAGACGCTCTAATTGATTAGACATAATTCTTGGTTAATTTAAGAACGATAATCCGCATTAATAGAAACGTACTCGTGAGATAAATCACAAGTCCAAACAGTTTGCGTTGCAGTACCTCTACCTAAGTTTGCCTTCACTTTGATCTCTGCTTTTTTCATCACGCGCTGACCATCTTCTTCTTTATAGTCAGGATGACGTCCGCCATCTTTAGCAACCCACACATCATCTAACCAAAGTTGTACTCCGCTAACATCCAAATCAGCAATACCTGCATAACCAATTGCAGCCAAGATACGACCCAAATTAGGATCACTCGCAAAAAAAGCTGTTTTAACAAGCGGGGAATGTGCAATGGCTTCTGCCACTTGCTTACATTCGGCTTCAGTTTTTCCGCCATCAATTTGAATAGTGATGAATTTTGTTGCACCCTCACCATCACGCACAATCATTTGAGCTAACTGTTGGCTAATCTCAATTAACGCCTGGCGGAAAGCCTCGAATGCTGAACCACTTGATGGAATCTCTACGCCGCTGGCACCTGTTGCCATCACAATGAATGAATCATTTGTAGAAGTATCGCCATCAATAGTGATAGCGTTAAATGACAAATCTGCTGCTTCAGTAGTTAATTGTTGCAATAACTCTTGAGAAACTTTTGCATCAGTTCCAACGTAACCCAACATGGTTGCCATATTGGGGTGAATCATTCCCGCACCTTTACTAATACCAGTTAAGGTGATTGTTTGACCATTGATTTGCACTTGCTTTGAAGTAGCCTTTGGCTGAGTATCAGTGGTCATGATTGACTCTGCCGCATTAAACCAGTTATCAGCCTCTAAACGACTAATTGCTTGGGGCATGGCCGCCACGACTTTTTCAACCGGCAAAGGTTCAAGAATCACACCCGTTGAAAAAGGCAAAACCTGTTCACGCTTTAAACCCATTAGCTTGGCCAATTCATCACAAGTCTTGATAGCATTTTGATAACCTGGCTCACCGGTGCCTGCATTGGCATTACCGGTATTCACAACCAAAGCTCTGACCTCAAGACCAGCCTTTTTTGTTGCTGCTAAATGCTCTCTACAAATTTGTACTGGGGCTGCGCAAAAACGATTTTTTGTAAACACACCAGCAACACTTGAACCCGCCGGTAACTCAATGACTAAGACGTCTTTACGGCCTGGTTTTTTAATACCAGCCTCAGCATGACCCAAACGTAAACCATTAACTGGTTTTAAATCACTTGCAATCGGTAATGGAGAATTGACTGACATATTTACGAAATTTCTATTTAGTTAAGCTGACCATGACACTGCTTGTACTTCTTGCCACTTCCGCAAGGGCATGGATCATTACGACCAACCTTTGGACCAGATTGCATTGGCTGTTGTGTTGCCACTGGCTGACCAGCCTCCTGAGATTCATCGGTATCTGCAGAACTAGCATCTGCATGCTGATACTGAACACCCTTCACATCCGCCAAATCTTCCTGAATTGATTCTGAGGCTTGCTCCAACTCTGCAGCAGTCTGGATCTTCACAACCATGATGGTGCGCGTCACATCCAACTTCACGCTGTCCAATAAACGGGCAAATAATTCAAATGCTTCACGACGGTACTCTTGCTTAGGATCTTTTTGAGCATATCCACGCAAATGAATACCTTGGCGCAAATGATCTAAAGCTGCTAAGTGCTCTCTCCAATGTGTATCCAAGCTATATAAAGTGACAGAACGTTCAAAGTTAGCAAAAGATTCTCTACCAACCATGGCAACTTTGCCGTCATAAGAGTTTTTAGCAGCCTCTAATACCTTAACAAGCAACTCATCGGTCTCAATTGACTCTGCAGCATCAATCGCAGATTGCAGATCAACACTGACGCCCCACTCACTTGCTAATACCTGAGTTAAGCCAGCAACATCCCACTGCTCAACAACTGAGCCTTCTGGAATATATTCATGAAATAAATCTGTGAAATAAGACTCTCGCAAGTTAGCGATCAACTCACCAACGTCTTTAGATTCCAATACTTCATTACGTAATCTATAAACTTCTTTACGCTGGTCATTAGCCACATCATCGTATTGCAATAATTGCTTACGAATATCAAAGTTTCTTGCCTCAACTTTACGTTGCGCAGATTCGATTGAGCGCGTGACCATACCCGCTTCAATTGGCTCACCCTCAGGCATACGTAAACGATCCATGATCGCTTTTAATCTTTCGCCTGCAAAGATACGCAATAGCGCATCGTCCAAAGACAAATAGAAACGTGATGAACCAGGGTCGCCCTGACGACCAGAACGACCTCTTAATTGATTATCAACACGGCGACTCTCGTGGCGCTCTGTTCCGATGATATGCAAACCACCAGCTGCCACTACATGATCATGCAACCCTTGCCATTCATCATGTAACTTTTGAACACGTGACTTTTTATCTGCCTCAGCAATTGCTGCATCTGCTTCAATCAATGCTGCTTGCTTCTCAACATTGCCACCCAAAACAATATCGGTACCACGACCCGCCATATTGGTTGCAATGGTGATCATCTTTGGTCGACCAGCTTGAGCAATAATTTCAGCTTCTCTCGCATGCTGCTTGGCATTGAGCACTTGATGTGGCAACTTTGCTTTATCTAACAAAGATGAAATTAATTCAGAGTTCTCGATGGATGTTGTACCAACCAATACCGGCTGGCCACGCTCATAACAATCTTGAATATCTTTAATAACTGCGTTGTAACGCTCCATCGATGAGCGATAGATCTGATCTTGTTTATCAATACGTGCATTGATGCGATTAGGCGGAACAATAACTGTCTCAAGACCGTAAATCTCTTGGAACTCATACGCCTCAGTATCTGCCGTACCAGTCATACCAGCTAACTTACCGTACATGCGGAAGTAATTCTGGAATGTGATGGTCGCTAGTGTGCGGTTCTCATGCTGAATCGCTACACCTTCTTTCGCCTCAACAGCCTGATGCAAACCATCAGACCAACGACGACCTTGCATCAAGCGACCAGTAAACTCGTCAACGATGATGACTTCACCGTTTTGCACAACATAGTGCTGATCTTTATTAAACAATGTATGAGCACGCAAAGCTGCATACACGTGATGCATCAATGTAATATTTTGTGGTGCGTAGAGTGACTCACCCTCTTTGATCAAACCTAGTTTAGTTAAGGCTTGCTCCGCTTTCTCATGACCCGTTTCAGTCAAAAATACTTGGTGACTCTTCTCATCAACGATGTAGTCACCTGGAGTAATAATGCCTGTGCCATCTGCTTTCTCTTCACCAATTTGACGAGTCAAATACTGTGGCAAAGCATTCATAGTCACATACACGTCGGTATGGTCTTCAGCTTGGCCAGAAATAATTAATGGTGTACGAGCTTCGTCAATCAAGATCGAGTCGACTTCGTCAACAATCGCATAAGCTAAACCACGTTGCACACGCTGATCCAAATCTTGGACCATGTTGTCACGCAAGTAGTCAAAACCAAATTCGTTATTAGTACCGTAAGTAATATCAGAACCATAAGCTTTTTGTTTAGCTTCATGATCCATTTGAGATAAGTTAATACCTACAGTTAAACCCAAGAAGTTATATAACTTGGCCATCCACTCAGCATCACGCTGTGCCAAGTAATCATTGACTGTGACAACATGCACACCACGACCAGCTAGGGCATTTAAATAGACTGGCAAGGTAGCTGTGAGCGTTTTACCTTCGCCCGTGCGCATTTCTGCAATTTTTCCTTGGTGTAGAGCTAAACCACCAATCATCTGCACATCAAAGTGACGCATACCCATCACACGCTTACTTGCTTCACGAACAACAGCAAATGCTTCGGGCAAAATGTCATCTAAAGTCTGGCCAGCAGCTAATTTAGACTTGAATTCAGTAGTTTTAGCTTGCAATGCAGCATCGTCAAGCAAGGTCATACCCTGCTCCAGACTATTAATCTGAGCGACAATGCGCTTATATTGTTTTAAGAGCCGATCATTTCGGCTGCCAAATATTTTCTTAAGAAGACCAGTAACCATGACTTTTGCGAGGAAATTTAAGCCTCAAAGTTTAGCACCCGGAAGGGGTTCTGCGAATGCTCGTGAGGCATTAGATTGCATTGAAGAAAATAGCCCACTAGGCCAGATCCTTCAAAAGGCTGAAAATAGCCTTCATTTGCAGCAGGCTTTAAGGCTTAGCCTCAATAAGAATGGGCTTGAGAAGGCCATAGACCTAGTCAAGATAGGTGGCTTTTCAGAAAGTACTGGGGAATTAAAGATTTATACCAACCACTCTGCGGTAGCAGCCCGTTTACAGCAAAAGTTGCCATCGATCCTATTAAACCTTCAAGAACAAGGTTGGGCAGTGCAATTTTTGACCATTAAACAGTCCCCCAAAGAACTATCGATAGATTCCGCAAAGACTACCCACTCCACAGAAAAACCCCCTGTTTTTACTGAAACTGCTCAAAAATCATGGGCAACACTGCTAGATCAACTGGATGGCGACTCACCACTAAAGGCTGCAATCAAAAATCTTCTTCGCCGAAGAAAATGAATTTAAAACTACATTTGAGTATTTTTAACAGAAGTTAAAAGAAGTTAGATTAGACCCGCCAACAAGCACTAGGCAAAAAGTGGTCTGCCAGCTTGTATGTAGGCTTTAGGCGCATCCACTTCACTAAAAGTGCGAATCTCATATGAACTAGGATCTGCAAACATGGCGCGCAAAAGAGCATTGTTCATGGCATGACCAGATTTTTCTGCAATATAAGCGCCAACGATTGGATGACCGGCTAAATATAAATCGCCAATAGCATCCAAAATCTTATGGCGCACGAATTCATCGTCATAACGTAATTCTTCGTTATTTAAGATTCGATGCTCATCAAGAACAATCGCATTATCTAGACTACCGCCACGAGCCAAACCCATTTCGCGCAAAGCTTCTACCTCATGAGCAAAGCCAAAAGTTCTTGCGCGACCAATCTCACGAGCATATGTGCTATCTGCAAAGTCAATCACATGTCTTTGCCCAGTTTTATCAACAGCAGGATGTTTAAAGTCAATCGTGAAATCCAACTTGTACCCATCAAATGGTTCAAGTCTTGCCAACTTGCCAGCATCTTTTACTTCAATTGGCTTTTTAATCACAATGAATTGACGAGGAGCCTCTTGCTCTTGCAAGCCAGCTGACTCAATCAAAAATAAGAATGACGCAGCACTGCCATCCATGATGGGCACTTCTTCACAATCTAATTCAATAATAAGATTGTCAATGCCTAGGCCAGCGCAGCCTGATAGCAAATGCTCAACAGTAGAAACTCTCGTATCGCCATTTTGCAAAACTGTTGCCAAACGTGTATCAGTAACACCATGAGCATCAGCCTTGATGCCTGGTGAGTTAGGAATATCAACTCTATGAAAGATGATTCCCGTATCCACAGGAGCAGGAATTAATTTCAACGTCACCTTGCGGCCAGTATGCAAACCGATGCCTACTGTTTTAACAGGTGCCGCAATGGTGCGTTGTTTTAACATCATATTGATAAATTAATAATTAGAGTGCCTTTAATGCAGATGCTGCATCACTCACTTCAAACTTACCAGGTCCCTCAACAGCCAAATGCTTAACAACACCGTTATCAACAATCATCAAATAACGTTGTGAACGGATACCTAAACCGCGAGCTGTTAAATCTAATTCCAAACCTAACTTTTTCGTAAGCTCGCCAGAGCCGTCAGCCATCATACGAACTTTGCCATTGACCTTTTGGTCTTTACCCCATGCACCCATCACAAAGGCGTCATTCACAGATAAACACCAAATCTCATCAACGCCTTTTGCTTTGATCGCATCATACTGAGCAACATAACCAGGCACATGTTGTGCAGAGCATGTTGGCGTAAAAGCACCCGGTAAACCAAAAATAACAATTTTCTTACCGGCAGTTAATTTACTTACTTCAAAAGCATTAGGGCCTACAGAGCAGCCCTCAGTAGCAACTTCTAAAAACTCATGAATCGTTGCGTTTGGTAGTTGTTGTCCTACAGCAATCATTTTTTGTCTCCATCAAAAATTAAGGCTATTTATTAATAGCAATTATTGGCATTTATATTTGCCAGAATACCGATGGTATCGCATGCGTCGTCATTTCGCAGGAGGCGCGTTACCACCGGCATCTGTATGCCTTTGTTTTATATAGATTTTCTAAATTACTATCTATTCTTAGTCAGCTTGCTTGCGCAAAAAAGCTGGAATATCGTAGTAATCGGCACCCTTATCCATCATTGCTTGTGCTTCTGGTGAGCTATTCGCACCCAAACGTGGCTCAGCAGATTCACGATTGCTACGAAAAACCTTAGGCACATCATATTTAGCGTAATCAGAAGCAGAACTTACTGGCATTGCTGGAGCAGGAGCCGCCGCAGTGTTAGCCATTGCCATTGAAGCAGTAGCGCTTTGCGGAGCAAATGAACTCAAGTCAGCCATAGTTGGCGCTGCATCATAAGTACCTGTTGCTTGTGTATTGCGCCAAATTACTTCTGGCTGTTTCTCTTTACGCTTGCCGCCATTCAAACCAGTAGCAACCACTGTTACACGCAATGCATCACCCAAGCTTTCGTCATAAACAGTACCAAAAATAACAGTAGCGTCATCAGCAGCATAACCACGGATAGCACCCATTACTTCACGAGTTTCTGACAACTTGAGAGAACGACTTGCAGTGATATTCACCAACACACCACGCGCACCAGATAGATCAACACCTTCTAACAATGGTGATGCAACTGCAGCTTCAGCAGCTAAACGAGCACGATCCATACCAGATACAGTTGCAGTACCCATCATGGCTTTACCTTGCTCACTCATCACTGTCTTAACGTCTTCAAAGTCAACGTTGATCAAGCCTTGCTCATTGATGATTTCTGCAATACCTGCAACCGCGTTATGCAATACATCATCTGCACAACCAAAGGCCTTATCCATCTCAGCATCTTCGCCCATCACTTCGAATAGTTTTTCATTGAGAACCACAATCAATGAATCAACATAGTTCTCTAACTCATGAGCACCAGCTTCAGCAACTTTAGCGCGCTTAGCACCTTCAAAATCAAATGGCTTGCTAATCACACCAACAGTCAAGATGCCCATTTCTTTTGCTACTTGAGCAACGATTGGACCAGCACCTGTACCTGTACCACCACCCATACCTGCAGTGATAAATACCATGTGAGCACCTTGTAGCGCATCAGCAATACGAGCTTTTGCTTCCACAGCAGAAGATGCACCCACTTCAGGCTTAGCACCAGCACCAAGACCAGTGGCGCCCAACTGAATGTTAAGACCTGCCTTAGAACGTTGAAGTGCACCTGCATCTGTGTTCATGCAAATGAACTCAACACCTTGTACACCACGACGAATCATGTGCTGCACAGCGTTACCGCCTGCACCGCCCACGCCGACCACTTTAATGATGGTCTTACCCGCCGGTTCTGTATCTAACATTTCAAATTCCATACTACCTCCTTTTAACTACGGTTGACGACGACAAAATAAAAACTGCAATACTTAATTCTTGATATTAAAAATTACCCATGAACCACTCACGCATACGCGACACTATGTTTTGCCACGTTCCCGATTGAGCAACTCGACGACCACGCACCAACTGCACGCGACCTTCCATCAATAAACCCAAACCCGTTGAATAACGAGGGCTTCTTAAAATCTCACTTAAATGACCTTTGTACTCAGGCACGCCTACACGAGCTGGCTTAGCAAAAACTTCTTCAGCCAATTCCACGACACCCGGCATTAAAGCTGTACCACCAGTCAACACGATTCCAGAAGAAACCAAATCTTCCATCCCTGAATCACGAACTACCTGACGCACTAAGCTCAACAATTCTTCAACACGAGGTTCAATCACAGCTGACAATGCTTGGCGCGACATAGAGCGCGCTTCACGATCACCAACACCTGGCACCTCAATGCTCTCATTTGGATTTGCCATACTTTGGCGAGCGATACCAAAGTGAATCTTCAAATCTTCCGCTTCAATCGTTGGCGTACGCAATGCCATCGCAATGTCATTGGTAATTTGATCACCAGCAATAGGAATCACAGCTGTATGACGAATCGCGCCCTGACTAAAGATGGCAATATCAGTTGTGCCGCCACCAATGTCTACCAATACAACGCCTAATTCTTTTTCGTCTTCAGTTAATACAGCCACGCTAGAGGCCAATGGCTGCAAAATTAAGTCATTAACCTCAAGGCCACAACGGCGCACACACTTCACAATGTTTTGAGCTGCACTCACAGCACCAGTAACAATGTGTACTTTTACTTCTAAGCGAATACCACTCATACCAATGGGTTCGCGCACATCTTCTTGCCCATCAATAATGAATTCTTGGGTGAGGATATGAATAATTTGTTGATCTGTTGGAATGTTGATGGCTTTTGCTGTCTCAATGACGCGCTCGACATCGCTTGGTGAAACTTCTTTATCTCTAATGGCCACCATGCCTGTTGAGTTAAAGCTATGAATATGATTACCAGCAATGCCTGTAAAGACTTGAGCAATGCGACGATCAGCCATTACTTCTGCTTCTTCTAGGGCTTTTTGAATTGACTGAACAGTCGCTTCAATATTGACAACAACACCCTTTTTTAAGCCCTTCGATGCCACCTGGCCCAAACCAACAACATTGAACTGTCCATCAGGATTTAACTCGGCAACCAAAGCAACCACTTTGGATGTGCCAATATCCAAACCAACAATTAAATCTTTGGTGTCTTTACTAATCACGCTCACAGTTTTTTTCCTATATGTATTGCATAGCCATTGGCATAACGAAGATCAATTGAGTCAATACGCTGACCCCACTTTTCTTCTACTTGCGGCCAACTCTTTAATAAACGTTCAACACTTAATTGAATTTGCTTTGAGTCACGCTCATCTAACTCACGGCCCAACTCAATCAATAAGCCATTACTCAACTTAACTTTCCATGCATAGCGTGATGACAAGTCAAGACCTTGAACCTTGACATTCCATGGTTCAAACCAAGTATTAATTTTTTGTACTTTTTTAAATACTTCCTGATTACTGCCATCGGGACCACTGAATCGCAACAATGAAGCGCCATCCTCTGCTTCAGCCATGTTGGCAACAAATACTTCACCGTAGGTATTCATTAATTTAGGCGTATCACTACCACCCCAAACCGCAAGCGGTTGATGCTCTTCAATCGCCACAACAATTCCGTTAGGCCATTCGCGGCGCACACTGGCTCTTCTTACCCAAGGCATACTTTCAAAAGCTTGACGCGCTTGATCCAAACGCACAGTAAAGAAATTGCCGCGCACTTGATCAAGTGCTCTTGCTTTAATTGTTGGCAAATTAACGTGCTTCAATTCACGGCCATCCAAAGATTCAACAGTGAGATGATTCAAAGTGAATACAGGCTTTTGCCCCAACCAAAATAACAACCAGGCGCACGTTGATAAAAGTGCAATTAACAATAGAACATTTGAAATAGCGCGCAAGGTTCTTGGATGACTCCAAATCGGACCAAATACAGTGGCCGTCACAGAAGCAATCAAAGAAAAAGCGGCGCGCAGGAATTTCATGAATTCACACCCGCCTTACTTAACAACCACAACACCAAATCAGCATACTCAACACCTGCAGCTCTAGCTGCCATTGGCACCAATGAATGACCCGTCATGCCAGGAGCCGTATTCATCTCAAGCAAATATGGCTGCCCTGTCTTGTTATCAATCATGACGTCAGCACGACCCCAACCTTTGCAACCAAGCGCACGATAAGCACTCAATGCCAAGTCTTGTACCTTTTTCTCAACTGATACATCCAAACCAGTTGGGCAAAGATATCTGGTGTCGTCCGAGAAATATTTGTTGTGATAATCGTAGTTAGAGTCTGGCGCCACAATTCTGATCACTGGCAATGGTTGCGCATTAGCGCCATCACCAACAATCGGGCAAGTTAGCTCTTCACCAATAATGCATTGCTCAGCCATCACATCTCTATCAAGCTTCGCTGCCATTTCATAGGCTGCTGGCAAATCTGCCACATTAGTCACTTTGCTCAAACCCAGTGACGAACCTTCTCTTGCCGGTTTGACAATGATTGGCATACCCAAATCTTTTGCAATCCGATCCCAATCGCTCTTAGCATTCAACATGGCAAATTTTGGAGTAGCCAAACTAAAGCTCGACCACAAACGCTTAGTTGCTTGTTTATCAATTGCTAGCGCAGAAGCCAATACACCACTACCTGTATAAGGTAATTTCATTTGCTCCAAAAGACCTTGCATGGTTCCATCTTCTCCATAGCGACCATGAAGTGCAATAAAAACCCGATCAAATTGTTGTTCTGCTAAATCAGAGATAGAGCGCTCGGCAGGATCAAAAGCGTGTGCATTTACTCCTTTAGATAAAAGTGCTTCAAGAACACCCTTACCAGACATCAAAGAAATTTCTCGCTCACCCGATTTACCACCAAGCAAAACACCCACCTTGCCTAAGCTTGCAACATTTACTTTGGCTAAATCTTTTTGGACCAACTCACTCCATGGCGTCATTGCATTAGGCATGCGCACCTCCTGCCAACTTACCTGGTACCGCAGAAATTGAACCCGCACCCATAGTGATCACAACATCACCATCGCGTGCCATAGTTAGCACCAAATTAGGCAAGTCATTCACATCTTTTGTGAATTGAGTAGCTTTAACATCTAATAAACGATTCGAGTCTTTAGCTTTTGCAAGAGCTTTGATCAAGCTCTCTCCATCAGCACCCGGTATACGAGCCTCACCCGCTGGATATACCTCTGTTAAAGCTAATGCATCAACACCCTGAAGAACTTTGACAAAATCGCCAAAGCAATCTCTTGTTCTTGTAAATCGATGTGGTTGGAATGCCAACAACAAGCGGCGACCCGGGAACGCCCCTCTAGTTGCAGCTAATGTTGCAGCCATTTCAACTGGGTGATGACCGTAGTCATCAATCACTGTGCATGTACCACCTTGCGGCAATGACACTTCACCATATTTCTGGAAACGACGACCAACGCCGCGGAACTCTTTCAACGCTTTAATAATTGCTTGGTCAGATACGCCCAACTCAGTGGCAATTGCAATCGCTGCCAAAGCATTGCGCACATTGTGTAAGCCAGGCAAGTTCAAGGTCACTTTTAATGCGCCAGGTTTTTCGCCATGACGACGAACCGTATGACGCAAAGCCACAAAATGCATTTGAGAACCATCTGCCTGCACATCAATGGCTCTTACATCTGCATCCTCAGATAAGCCGTAACGAAGCATCGGCTGAGATACGAACGGCAAAATATCTCGTACATTTTGATCATCGACACAAAGCACAGCCACACCATAAAACGGCATACGCTGAGTAAATTGAACAAATGCTTGTTTCAACTTGGCCATATCGTGCTGATATGTATCCATGTGATCAGCATCGATATTGGTGATCACTTCAATCACAGGCAATAAGTTTAAGAATGAAGCATCTGACTCATCAGCTTCGGCGACGATGAAATCGCCAGTTCCTAAGCGTGCATTAGCGCCAGCTGAATTTAATTTGCCGCCAATCACAAATGTGGGATCTAGACCACCTTCAGCCAAAACAGATGCCAACAAACTTGTGGTGGTAGTTTTTCCGTGTGTGCCAGCAATAGCAATACCTTGCTTTAAGCGCATCAACTCACCAAGCATGACTGCTCTTGGCACAATTGGAATACGTGCAGCACGCGCTGCTAAAACTTCTGGGTTGTCACCAGTCACAGCAGTTGAAATCACAACGGCTTCTGCACTAGTAACATTTTTAGCATCATGGCCAATATGAATTTCAGCTCCACACTCACGCAAACGTTTTGTGGTTGAACTTTCAGCAATATCAGAGCCACTGACTTTGTAGCCAAGATTTAGCAACACCTCAGCAATGCCACTCATGCCAGCACCGCCGATGCCTACAAAATGAATTTGATGAAGAATATGTTTCATTAGCGGGCAAATTCCTTAGTTAACTGTTTGCATACCTCAGCAACATCTTGGGTTGCATGAGGCTTTGCTTGACTTAAAGCTGCTTCTGCCATTTTTTGCAAATCTGAGCGAGTCACAGTTTGCAAATAATTGGCTAAGGCATCAGCAGTCATTTGAGGTTGTGGCATTAATACGGCAGCTCCAACATCAGATAAAAATTTTGCATTTGCTGTCTGATGGTCATCAACCGCATAGGGAAACGGCACCAAGTAAGATGCAACACCTACAGCCGATAGTTCAGCAACTGTCATTGCCCCAGCCCTGCAGATCACTAAATCAGCATTGGCATAGGCAGCAACCATGTCATCAATAAATGGTTGAACACTTGCTTCAACATTCAAATCAGAATACTTTTGTCGTAACGCCTCAACATGCTTTTCACCAGCTTGATGAATCACAACAGGTCTAGACTCTTTAGGAATTTTTGCCAAGGCTTGTGGAACCACATCATTTAGTGCTGCAGCACCCAGACTTCCGCCCACCACAAGAATATTCAATGGACCGCTTCTTGATCCATACCTATTAGCTGGGGTTGCAATCTGACCCATGCCAGCGCGTAGCGGATTACCAACCCATGTGGCACCTGGCAAAGCCTTTGGAAACGCGCATAAAGTTTTATCAGCTACTTTGGCTAATACTTTATTAGCTAAGCCTGCAATGGAGTTTTGCTCATGCAATACCAATGGCTTACCTAATAAAGCACTCATCATGCCACCAGGGAAAGTCACATACCCACCCATACCCAATACAACATCTGGTTGCACACGGCGCAGAACCTGAATGCTTTGCCAAAATGCACGCAATAAGTTGAATGGCAACAAGGCAAGAGTTTTAATACCTTTACCTCTTAGCCCGCCAAACTTGATACCCTCAAAATTAAATCCCTTTGGCGGCACTAATCGATATTCCATGCCCTGCGGATTGCCCAACCAAGACACATTCCAACCTTGCTCACGCAAATATTCAGCAACAGCTAAGCCAGGGAAAATATGTCCCCCTGTGCCACCAGCCATTACTAATAAAGTTGGAGCGTGTGCAATGGTCATAACTTGCCGCCCCTCATCAAAATTCTGTTTTCGTAGTCAATCTTTAAAAGAATGGCGATTGCTACGGCATTCATCATCAAGCCAGATCCACCAAAACTAACAAACGGCAAAGTTAGACCCTTCGTTGGCAATAGGCCTAGATTTACACCCATATTGATAAATGCTTGCCAACCAATCCAAATTGCAATGCCTTTAGCAACCAAACCAGCAAAACTTCGATCCAACTGCAATGCCGTTCTACCAATCAAGAAGGCTCTTCTAACGATCCAATAGAAAATCGCAATGACCACTGTGACGCCGACAAAGCCCAACTCTTCGCCAATCACAGCCAAGATAAAGTCCGTATGCGCTTCAGGAAGGTAGTGAAGCTTTTCCACGCTACCACCCAAACCAACACCAAACCACTCACCACGACCAAATGCCATGAGTGAATGAGTTAACTGATAGGCCTTACCTGCGGCAAATGATTCGTTCCAAGGATCTAAATATGCAAAGATTCTGTCTCTGCGGAATGGAGAAAAAATAATGATGGTTGCAAAGCTACCAATAGCCAAACCAATCAAAGCGCTAAATAGCTTGCCACTGATGCCGCCTAAGAACAAAAGACCCATGGCAATCACTGCAATCACCATGAAAGCACCCATGTCTGGTTGTAATAGCAATAAAACACCAACAGCAATCACAGCCGCTCCCATTGGGGCTAAGCCTTTTAATAAATGGTGCAAGTAATCTTGTCTTTGCACTGTGTACCAGGCTGTGAACAACACCACGGATAACTTCATCAACTCTGATGGTTGGAAATTAGTAATTCCCAAGGGAATCCAACGGCGCGCACCATTAACACCCTTACCAACACCAGGAATCAGCACAAATATAAGTAGCACAAAAGCTAATGCGAACATGGCAGGCGCTAAACGATCCCACACTTTAAGTGGCACCTTAAAGGCAAAAATACCAATGCAAAATGCCATTGCAATTGAGAGGGCATGACGAATCAAAAAGTGACTACTACTGTACTTGGCATACTTAGGTCCGTCAGGTAATGCAATTGATGCTGAATACACCATCACCAAACCAAGTGTTACCAATAGTAAAACAGCCCACAACAACGGCTGATCGTATTCCATCATGCGCGAGCGAGTAGGACGTACAACTGTCGTTGCATCACGAAGGCCCACACGAAAATCTTCAAAGCTCTCTTTGATGCCGCCTTTGACACCACTAATACTGCTTAAGCTAAATCGCTTGAACATTTGAATCATGCGCTCACCTGTCCGTTTAAAGTTGCCAGCTCATTAATTGCATCAATAAAAACTTGTGCGCGATGCGCGTAATCTTTAAACATGTCAAAACTTGCACAAGCTGGGGATAACAAAATTAAGTCCCCAGACACCGCCAACTTCGATGCCTCTTGAACGGCCACATCTAAAGCACTGGCATCCACCAAAGGAACTTGCGTGTTAATTAATGCTTGCTTAATGAGTGGTGCATCTCTTCCAATCAAAATGACTGCTTTAGCATGACGAGCAACAGCATCAGCAAGTGGTGAAAAGTCTTGACCTTTTCCTTCGCCCCCAGCAATCAAAATAATTTTGGCGCGCTGACCAGCATCACCTAATCCATTTAACGCAGCCAATGTGGCGCCCACATTAGTGCCCTTACTATCATCTATGTACTCAACACCATCAATAATGGATACGCTTTGCACTCGATGTGCTTCGCCTTCGTATTCACGCAAACCATGTAATAGCGGACTCATTGGTAAACCGATTGAGCTAGCCATAGCGATTGCTGCCAAAGCATTACTAGCGTTATGACGGCCTTTAATACGTAATGCATCAGCTGGCATTAAACGCTTCAGACGCAACGGCTCATCATCAAGGTCTGATTTTTTACGGCGACGTTTGGTTTTTAATTCAAGCGCCTCTAAATCTGGTTCAGCCCAAACTAACCAATCAATACCACCTGCAGCTGTGTCGTGGAAAATACCAAATGCATCTTCCTCAACAGGCGCATCAACACCAAAAGTAATAACTCGCGAAGACTTAAGATTTTGTACCATCCCCGCAACTGCCTCATCATCACGATTGAGTACGGCAATTGTGTTTTCACCAAAAATTCTTGCTTTAGCGGCAATGTATTGCTGCATATCACCATGCCAATCAAGATGATCTTGAGTAATGTTCAACACGGTGGCAGCATCCGCATCAAGACTGTAGGTGTGTTGCAGTTGAAAACTAGATAACTCCAACACCCAAACATCAGGCAACTCTTCAATGTCCAATAACTTATCAAGGGCAGCAGGGCTGATGTTTCCGGCAACCGCAACCTTCATTCCAGCACGCTCACACAACAATCCCGTTAAAGATGTAGTGGTTGTTTTTCCGTTTGTGCCTGTAATGGCAATGACTTTTCCCGCGTAATTTTGCTCATCCTTTAATGCTTTCAAAGCTTGCGCAAAAAACTCAATCTCACTCCAAACTGGAATCTCTTTTTCTGCAGCACTAGCTAAGAATGATTGAATAGGCTCCTGCAATGGAGATAAGCCTGGACTAATTGCAATCAGATTAATGCCATTCAATAAGTCAGAAGACAGTCCGCCCAAATGGATATTACTTACACCAGCATCTTTGACTTGTTGTTGATATTTTTTAGCATTCTCAGATAACTGGTTTTCAGATCTTGTATCAGCCACAGATACTTTTGCACCTTGACTAACACACCAACGAACCATGGCTGCACCTGACTCTCCTAAGCCAAGCACCAAGATACCCATACCCTGAGTATGCTCTTTGCCAAATGGATGTTGTAACTGAATCACTCTTATTCCTATCGCAACTTCAAGCTAGATAAACCAATTAAAACCAACAAAATTGTGATGATCCAAAACCTCACCACTACTTGCGTTTCTTTCCAGCCACTTAATTCAAAGTGATGATGCAAAGGCGCCATCTTGAAAATTCGACGACCTTCGCCATACATTTTTTTTGTGAACTTGAACCAGGCAACTTGCAGCATGACTGATACAGTCTCTGCAACGAAAATGCCGCCCATGACAAATAAAACGATTTCTTGACGAACAATCACAGCGACTGTGCCCAATGCACCACCCAGAGCTAGTGCGCCCACATCACCCATAAAGACTTGAGCCGGATGGGTGTTGAACCACAAGAAAGCCAAACCAGCACCACTCATAGCGCCGCAGAAAATCATCAATTCACCAGCACCTGGAATGTACGGAAATAAAAGGTATTTGGTGTAAATCGCATTACCCATTACATAAGCAAAAACGCCTAATGCAGCACCTACCAAAATGACTGGCATGATGACCAAGCCATCTAAACCATCAGTCAAATTCACGGCATTTGAACTACCAACAATCACTAAATATGTCAGCACAATGAAACCAAGCACGCCCAAGGGGTAGCTGACTTCTTTAAAGAATGGCACGTACAAATTAGACTTAGCAGGCAAGTTAATTGAAAAACCGCTTTGCACCCAATTTAAGAAAAGTTCTAAAACTTTTAGGTTGTTTACTTCTGAAACAGAGAAAGCCAAATAAACAGCTGCAAATAAACCAATGATTGATTGCCAGAAATATTTCTCTCTAGATGACATGCCCTTAGGATCTCTGTAAACAACCTTACGATAGTCATCTACCCAGCCAACCGCACCAAAACCTAAAGTAACAATCAGAACAATCCAAATAAAACGATTAGATAAATCTGCCCACAACAATGTCGAGATCGCAATACCAATCAGAATCAACACACCTCCCATCGTAGGTGTGCCAGTTTTTACCAAATGTGTTTGCGGCCCATCTGTACGAACAGCCTGACCAACTTTCATCGCTGTTAAACGGCGAATCACCCATGGGCCGAAGAACAAACCGATTAAACCTGCAGTTAGAGTAGCCATTACCGCTCTAAAGGTAATGTAGTTAATAACTCGAAGGAAACTCAAGTCGTCTTGCAAGAGTTGGGCTAACCATAACAACATCAGTGAATCTCCTCAGCAAGAGCCTTAACAACTCTTTCCATGCGCATAAAACGAGACCCTTTTACAAGAATCGTTGTCTCTTCATTACTATTTCTTGCCACTAGTGATTTTTTTAGTGCATCGCAAAGATCCTGAACATCAGAAAAATGAATGGCAGTACCTTTTGCACTAGGCGTATTTTTATAGGCCATCACTGCTTCTTTGCTTAGATCGCCAGTGGCAAATAATTTTTGAATACCTTTTTCTCCAGCATAACTACCAACTTCACGATGAAATTCAGGGCCTTGTTCACCCACTTCGCCCATATCACCCAGAACCAACCAGGCTGGCATGTTGATAGTTGACAGAACATCTACTGCAGCGCGAACAGAATCAGGATTGGCGTTATAACTGTCATCAATCACAGTTGTTTGTGAATTGATTTGATGCTTTTGCATACGACCAGTGACTGGCTCAAATTGCTCTAAGCCCAACTGAATTGTTGCCAAAGGAATTCCTGCAGCAAGTGCTACAGCAGTTGCCGCTAAGGCATTGCGCGCATTGTGCTCACCCAAAATCTGAAGAGTGACATTAACAAAGCCTTGTGGCGTATTAATTTTTAATTGATTGGCGCTGGCATTTAACCATTCGCCATTAACTGTAGCTGGCGCATTCAATGCAAAATCAATGGTGGTTCTATTGCCGGCTAGATTTTTCCAATAACCGGTGTACTCAGAGTCTGCCGGGAACACTGCCGTACCATTAGCTGGCAAATTCTCAATAGCAAGGCCATGCTCTTTTGCCACCGCTTCAACTGTTGCCATAAATTCTTGATGCTCACGCTGCGCGTTATTAATCAATGCAATATTTGCTTGTGCAATTGTTGATAACAATGCAGTTTCACCAGGGTGATTCATACCCAACTCAATCACCGCTAATTGATGCTGTAAATTTAAACGCAGTAGTGTCAGAGGCAAACCAATTTCATTATTAAAGTTGCCTTGCGTAGCTAAAGCATTTGTCTCCCCGACAGCAGCATTAAATATGCTCTGAATCATGCCCTTCACGGTAGTCTTTCCATTGCTACCGGTAACCACAACAGAATATTTCAGCGCCTGCTGATCGCAAGTCTTTTTCCAGCATTTAGAAAGCTGTTGTAGCGCCTCTTGGGTATCTTTAACCAAAATTCCTAAGAAGTCTTTAGGCAATTTATCCACAGAACTTACTATGCAAGCAATTGCACCTTTAGCCTTAACTTCTTCTAAGAAATCATGCGCATCAAATTTTTCGCCACAAATAGCAATAAAAATATCGCCCACTGTTACTTGACGGCTATCACTAATAAATCTCTTGATCTCTTGTTCAGTCGGAGCACCATTCACCCACTGCGCATTTGGCAAATACTCTTTGATTTGGGAGAGAGTCATCCATTGGCTCATATTGCCAAACCTCCCATAGCCAACTTCAAATGCATCTGATCAGAGAAAGGATGTTTTTTTCCAGCAATTTCTTGAGTCTCTTCGTGGCCCTTACCCGCTACCAAAACAATATCTTGCGCTTTAGCTTGACGAATTGTTTGCAAAATAGCCGTCGCCCGGTCAGGATTGATTTGTGCTTGATCAGAGTTTTCAAAACCACTCAAAATCTCTGCAATGATTTTTTCTGGACTCTCACTACGTGGGTTATCACTTGTCACCATCACATGATCGGCGTACTTTTCTGCAATACGCCCCATCACTGGGCGCTTAGTCGAATCACGATCACCACCGCAACCAAATACACACCACAACTGACCTTGGCGTTCTGTAGCCATCACATGCAAGGTTTTGAGAACTTGTTCTAAAGCGTCTGGTGTATGAGCAAAATCAACAATCGCCATTGGAGCTGATGAAGATTGACTCACCAATTCCATACGACCTTTTACTGGCTTTAACTGCGTAATGATTTCTTTAGCTTGGTCATATGACTTACCGCCAGCAAGCATGCACGCAAACACAGCTAAAGCATTACTCACATTAAATGTGCCCACAAAGCCTGTTTGCACAGAACCTAAATCTTCACCTGACACATTCAAATTAAATGTCATGCCCTGATTCATTAGATGAATATCACTAGCTAATACTTTTTTGTAATTCTTATTAGCAAAGCATGGCAAAACCAATAATTTTTCAGCTTGAGTTGCATAAGCCCAAACAGTGACATCAGCATTTGTCGCCTTGTTAGCTAAAGCTTTCAAACACTCTTGACCAAACTCATCATCGGCATTAATAACAATGTTTTTAACACCGGGCAAATCAATTATTTTTTTCTTCGCAGCTGCATATTCAGACATGCTGCCGTGGTAATCCAAATGGTCTTGAGTGAGATTGGTTATGACCACCGTATCAAATTCAACGCCATTAATACGACCTTGATCCAATGCATGTGATGAAACCTCCATCGCCACACTCATGGCGCCCTGATCTTTAATTTCTTTCAATAAAGACTGTAGGCGCGCAGCATCAGGCGTGGTAAATCCTGTCGGATTGATTTGATCTAATAAACCAGCCCCCAGAGTTCCTATCACAGCAGATGGTTGATTTTCTGTATGCAATGCATTTGCAAGCCATTGACTAACTGTTGTTTTGCCATTGGTTCCAGTAATACCAATCACCCTCATCTGACGACTTGGGTTTTGATACCAATTGGCTGCGATGCTACCTGCTTTTTTTGCCAAATCCGTTACAGGTACACAACGATCATCTTCACAAACTTCTGCTAGCTCTGCAGCTAAACCATTTGGCTCATATAAAACCAATGCAGCACCCAAACCAAGTGCCTGAGCAATGTATAACCGACTATCACTTGTTTGATGAGAGTTACCCACCGGGTATGCCAACATCACATCACCTGCTTTTAAGGCGCGTGTATCACTCGTTAATTGAGCGCTCGCGCTGACATGCTGCTCTAGCAGCATGTCAAGTGGAAGTGAGTGAGCAGGCAACATAGCGTTCATCGACTAAACGACACCTTTTGGCTTGTGCCTGATGACAAACCTTGCAAATCCTTATCCACCATCTGCTTAACAGCTGCATCAGGCAAGACATTCATGCTTCTTAATGTGCCAGCAACAATGTTTGCAAAGGCAGGTGCAGCTACCACACCACCGTAATACCCGCCAGCACTTGGCTCGTCCACCATCACTGCCACCACAATACGTGGAGCGCTCATTGGAGCCATGCCCACAAAGAAGCCTCGGTATTTATTTCCAGCGTAACCCTTACCTTCAACCTTGTGAGCAGTTCCAGTTTTTCCACCCACTCTGTAACCCAAAGTTTGAGCCGTTGTTGCCGTACCACCTGTTTGAGTTACAAGTTCAAGCATTTCTCGCATTTGTATTGCTGTCTTAGGCGAAATAACTTGAGTTCCCTTAGGAGTCGCATTTGTTTTATAGATGGTTGTTGGCACCAACTCGCCATCACGGGCAAAAATACTGTAAGCACGCGCCATTTGGAATAAAGAGGCAGACAAACCATAACCGTATGACATGGTGGCTTGATCAATTGGCACCCAATTTTTGTATGGGCGTAAACGACCAGCTACTGCACCAGGGAAACCAATTGTTGGAGCCTGCCCCAAACCAACTGCCTGAAACATTTCCCACATCTCTTGTGGCTGAAGTTGCATCGCAATTTTGGCCGTACCAATATTGCTTGATTTTTGAATTACCTCAGAAACAGTTAACACACCATATGGATGTGTATCAGTGATAGCTTTTTTACCAATCACAATTGATTTACCAATCGCCATTGATGTATTCGGCTGAACAATCCCTTTTTCTAAAGCCAAAGCAATTGAAAAAGGTTTCATAGTTGAACCTGGTTCAAATGTGTCAGTCAACACACGGTTTCTTAATTGCTCACCACTTAAATGAGTTCTTGAATTAGGGTTATAAGTTGGCCAATTAGCTAACGCCAAAATTTCCCCGGTTTGCACATCCAAAACCACAGCGCCAGCAGCTTTAGCGCGATGCTTTTCTGCGATGGCTTTTAATTCATTAAAAGCCAAGAACTGTACTTTGCTATCAATGGATAACTGTAAATCTGCACCATCTCTTGGCGGATGAATAATCCCCAAGCCTTCTACGTATCTGCCAAGACGATCTTGAATCACGCGACGACGACCAGGTTGACCAGCTAACTCTTTTTCTTTGGCCAACTCCATACCCTCTTGACCACGATCTTCAACGTTCGTGAAGCCAACGATATGAGCCATCGCTTCACCTTCAGGGTAAAGACGCTTGTACTCATTATTTTGCGCAATACCAGGTATGGCTAACTCTTTGATCTGTTTGGCTACCTCAAGATCAACTTGGCGCTTCAAAAATATTTGAGTGCGATCTGATGATAATTTTTTCTTTAACTCACCTTCACCCATTTCTAATAATCTAGCAAGCTGCGTCAGCTTATCTTTTGGCAAATCTTCAGGAACTGCCTCAGGGAATGCAATGATGGCTTTTGCTAACAAACTTGTTGCCAACACTTCACCATTACGATCCAAGATTTTTCCACGGCTTGCAGGCATCTCGATTGAACGTAGCGTGGCTTTGTTTCCTTTTTCTTCATAAAAAGAATTACCAAAGCCTTGAACCCAAATTGCCCTTACAACCAAAGCTGTAAAACCAACAAAGATTAAAAATAAAACCAATCTAGAGCGCCACATAGGCAAGCGCAACACTAAATTAGGTGTGGATGAAAATGAGATTTGTGCCATTAATCCACCACCACATATTGAGTACGACCAGGATTAATTAATTGCATATGCAATTGCTTACGTGCAATATCAGTGATCCTGGCTGCTTTGGATAAATTACGTTGCTCATATTCAAGACGTAACCAATCTTGATTTAAGCGACGCTCTTCTGTTTGCGCGCGCTCTAACGCCACATACAAAGATCTGGTCTTTTGTTGTGCGGCGACCAAAGATAATGCGCACAACATCAAAATAACTAACAAAATAATTGTGGATCGGTTCATACCAAACCTCCCACAGTTTTATTTTTAATTTTGCGCATCACTCGCAAGATGGCAGAGCGTGCACGCGGATTCTCCTGAACCTCTTGCTCACTTGGTTTAATACGACCCAATAGTTCAGCAAATGGTTTAGGCATTTGATTTTCAGTTAACGGCAAACCTCTTGGCACAGAAACTTGTGACAAGCCTTGCATGAATTGCTTAACAATTCGATCTTCCAAAGAATGAAAGCTAATGACGGCTAATAAGCCGCCAGGTTTTAAGCAGTTAAATGCGGCGCTCAACCCACCCTCCAAGTCGGCAAGCTCTTGGTTGATATAAATCCGTATAGCCTGAAAGGTGCGCGTGGCCGGATCTTGGCCCGCCTCGCGGGTGCGGACGACACTAGCCACGAGCGACGCGAGTTCTCTTGTCCTAGTGAGTGACTCGCCTTGCTCTCGGCGAGTAACAATCGCCTTTGCAATCTGTACAGCAAACCGTTCTTCCCCATAGTCCTTAATGACCCTCGCTATTTCTTTTTGTTCTGCTATTGCTAACCACTCCGCCGCACTCTGACCGCGCGTTGTATCCATCCTCATGTCCAAAGGACCGTCTTGGCGAAAAGAAAATCCACGATCTGGATCGTCGATTTGAGGAGAGCTGATTCCTAAGTCCATCAAGATGGCATCGGCCGTTTCTGGCAGAACGTGCTCGCTCATCGAAGCAAAGCTCTCGTGAATAATTTGAAAACGTGGATCTGTAATCGTCTTTGCTTCGGCAATCGCTTGCAGATCTTTGTCGAATGCAATCAGCTTTGATGTTGTATTTAGATGTTTGAGTATTTCTCTGCTGTGACCACCGCGACCAAATGTTCCATCGATAATTATTTTTGGTGTGGCATTTGACGAAGTCGACTCTCCCAATACCGAGGTGACTGCCTCGGCCAGTAACACTGGGCGATGGGTATATGTCATGGTCGGCCAACATCAGAAGGTAAATTGCTTGAGTGCATCTGGCATGCCTTGTGCAATTGCAACTTGCTCTTTTTGAGCATAGGTTGAGGCATCCCACAATTCGAAGTGACTACCCATACCTAAAAGCATCACATCGCGTTCTATATTTGCAGCAGCGCGTAACTCTGGGCTCACCAAGATGCGACCAGAACCATCCATGTCCACATCAGAAGCATTCCCTAAAAATATACGGCGCCACCAATGAGCATCCATTGGCAATTGTGCGATACGGCTTCTGAATGCTTCCCACTCAGATCTTGGGAATAACAACAAGCAGCCGTCGGGGTGTTTTGTGAGCGTAACTCTGCCTTCGCCCTGTAATTGCAGGGCGTCACGATGCCTTGAAGGAATCGACATGCGACCCTTGGCATCGAGAGTTAATGCAGAAGCACCTTGAAACACGTATTTTTCCCCACTTTTTCACACTTTTCCCCACTGTAGAGGATGCGTAATTCATGGTCAAGTGTTTTAGGTACTTTTTTTGAAAATTCTTTAGCTAGAACAAGTACTTACGAGCTCATGTTGATGATATTTTAAGGGTAAATTTCCAATAAAAACATAGGGGTGGAAAGTACTCTTAAGAAACTAGCTTAGGGTTATATGCGATAAGCCGTGCTTGTCATGACTTTTGCCATCATTTTCATGGCTGATTTCACTGGTTTTGGTAGGTCAATACCCCCCTCATCCCTAGCCATTTGCCCGTGAGCTATCTCATCTTCCCTCATTTGGGTGACTATTGCCCTTGAACGGTAGTCATTTGTAGGTAACTCCTTCAAATGTCCATCTAAATGATTTTCAACCTGTTTTTCTGTTTCTGAGACAAAACCCAAGCTCACTTTATCGCCTGCTAAACCGGCAACACTGCCCAATAAGAATGATCCCGCGTACCACAATGGATTCAAGAGACTGGGTCTTGAGTCTAGCTCGCTCAAACGTTGCTCACACCAAGCCAAATGGTCTTCCTCTTCAATAGCTGCATGCTCCAACTTATCTTTTAAATCAGCGCTTTGGGCGTGTAGTTTTTGTGACTGGTACAACGCCTGAGCACATACCTCACCAACATGATTAACGCGCATCAAACCAGCTGCATGCTGTTTTTCTTCAGATGTGAGATTGTCAGTAGAGGCTGATTGAGGAACAGGTCTGCGCATTGGTGTAGCACCAACAATCGAACGCAAGGCTCGATCGAATTCAATGATGAATCCATCGAGCGGACTATGTTTTAGTTGGGCATCAGAACTCATGCCGATATCTTATACGCTTATTGAGTAATTTGAATTGCTTGAGTGATGTATTACGAAGTTGATTGCGCAAAATCAAACGGCGATCAATTGATCGCCGTAGAAGTTTTTATGTTTTGAAATTTGGTAGCAAATTAAACAAGAACCTCTGCTTTGCATGCAGTTTTTGTTTTTAAACCAAGCTCTGCCAATAATTCACGATCGGCATCCGCTTCCGGGTTGTCTGTAGTGAGTAACTTATCACCATAGAAAATTGAGTTGGCACCCGCCATAAAACACATGGCTTGCACCGCTCTACCTAACTCCTGACGGCCAGCAGACAAGCGTACACGGGCGGTTGGCATAGTGATGCGTGCAATAGCAATTGTGCGCACAAACTCTAATGGATCAACGCCTTTTTGCTCAGCCAACGGTGTACCAGCTACTGGCACTAGATGATTAATAGGCACTGACTCTGGATAAGGATTTAGGTTAGCTAATTTGGCAATGAATGCTGCACGTTGCTTGCGAGTCTCACCCATACCGATGATGCCACCACAACACACAGACATACCTGCACTGCGAACACTTTGCAATGTATCCAAACGATCTTGATACTGGCGCGTGTTGATCACAGAACCATAAAAATCTTCACTCGTATCTAAATTGTGGTTGTAGTAATCCAAACCAGCATCGCCCAAAGCTTTTGCTTGTTCAGGCGCCAACATACCCAGTGTTGCGCAAGTTTCCAAACCAAGATCCTTAACGCCTTTGATCATGGCAACTACTTTTTCAATATCGCGATCTTTTGGTTCGCGCCAAGCAGCACCCATACAAAAACGATTTGAGCCCGCTTCTTTGGCAGCACGAGCTGCCTCCAAAACTTCTTCCACATCCATCATTTTGGTGGCTTTAACATCTGTGTGATAACGAGCTGCTTGAGGGCAATAACCACAATCCTCAGGGCACCCACCGGTCTTAATTGATAGCAAAGTGGCTAACTCAATATCACCCTCTGGAAAATTTTCACGATGAACGGCAGCAGCACGAGCCATTAACTCGTTCATAGGTAATTCATACAGTTCTAATACTTGCTCAACAGAAGTAGACATAAGCTTTATAGGGGAATTCTTAGTAATAATTGCTAATGATACAGGTCGAAGTGTTCAAATAGAGTCTATGCGTCATATCCTAACTTTCATTTCTTTACTATTCCTGACCACGAGCACGATGGCCGAGAAATCATGGCCCAACGCTCATGCTGAACCAGTGCGGATCATCGTGACTTTTACTCCTGGCGGAGCCCCAGATATCCTCGCTCGAATACTCGCAGAACATTGGCAGAAAGACTTTAATAATCAAATAGTTGTTGAAAATAAATCTGGGGCTGGCGGCAATATTGGGACAGATTTGGTAGCAAAAGCTTCGCCAAATGGTCATGTCTTATTAATTGGCACCGTGGGCACACTCACAATCAATCCCTATTTATATAAAAATCTTAACTATGACGCTCATAAAGATTTGGAGCCCATTACATTTTTAGCCAGCACCCCAAATGTGTTGGTCATCAACAAAAATGTGCCTGCACACGATGCAAAAAGTTTGATTGCTTTAGCTAAAAGCAAACCTAATGAATTGAGCTTCTCTTCATCAGGGATTGGTACATCAATCCACTTATCCGGCGAACTTTTTCAGCAGCTTACTAAAACAAAAATCAAACATATCCCCTACAAAGGTAGAGCCCAAGCGATGCCAGATTTATTAGGTGGCCGTGTTGATATGAGTTTTGATAATTTGGCCTCCGCTCTGCCGCTTATTAAGTCTGGAGATCTAAAAGCGATTGGCATCACCAACCTTCAACGATCAAGCTATGCCCCAGATATTCCAACTCTCAGCGAGTCTGGCGTGGCATCTTTAAGAAATTTTCAGGTCACCTCATGGTTTTCTCTGATGGGCCCATCTGGCATGCGTAATGAAGATGTGCAAAAAATAGCTGCAGAAACAAAAAGAATCCTCAACCTTCCAGAAGTTAAAGAACGTTTATCTAGTATCGGTTTAGAAGCTAATCCTCAAGGACCGGATGCGCTTCATCGATTAATACAATCAGACTCAAAAAGATGGTCGAAATTAATTGAAGAAACAGGTATAAAAGCTGAATGATTAAAAAAGCTACCACCTCCGAGCAATGGGTAGAGCGCAGCTTAAAAGCCGTGTGGCATCCATGCACACAAATGAAACATCATGAACAGTTTCCTTTGGTGGCACTCTCTCATGGCAAGGGCGTATGGCTATACGATCAGGATGGCCATCGTTATCTAGATGCAGTGAGCTCTTGGTGGGTCAATTTATTTGGGCACGCTAACCCAAGCATTAATGCAGCTCTTAAAGATCAACTGGATCAACTAGAGCACGCCATGCTTGCTGGTTTTACACATCCACCAGTGGTTGAGTTATCAGAACGATTAAGTGCACTCACAGGACATCAACTTGGTCACACCTTCTATGCATCTGATGGTGCATCAGCCATTGAGATCGCTTTAAAAATGAGTTTTCACTATTGGCGTAATAGTGGCTTTGAAAACAAAAAAGAATTTATCTGCCTAAAAAATAGTTACCACGGCGAAACCATGGGTGCTCTTGCAGTGACAGATGTGGCTATTTTTAAAGATGCGTACGGCCCACTCACCAAACAAGCACACATAGTTGCTAGCCCAGATTTCAGAAATGCCAAAAATGGTGAATCAGCAGCTGATGTTGCCAAGATTGCTCTGGCCGATCTTGAAAAAACACTTCAGCTACATCAAGGAAAAATTGCCGCATTAATACTTGAGCCTTTGGTTCAATGCGCCACAGGTATGGCGATGTACGATGCAAGTTATTTAGCTGGGGCGCGCCAACTCTGCAATCAATACGAAGTTCATTTAATTGCCGATGAAATCGCCGTAGGGTGTGGTCGGACTGGAACATTTTTCGCTGTAGAACAAGCCAATATTTGGCCGGATTTCATAGCTTTGTCTAAAGGTATCAGCGGTGGCTATTTACCACTATCTCTGGTCATGACAACTGATCAGATTTACCAATCGTTTTATCACGATGACATTACTCGCGGATTTCTACACTCTCACTCATACACAGGTAATCCACTAGCCTGCAGAGCTGCTTTAGCCACTCTTGATATTTTTGAAAACGAACAAGTTCTTAAGAAGAACGAAGTACTGGCGCAAAAAATTTCTACTGCTTTTGGTTGGACTAAAAACGATGTTCGCATTGAACATGTTCGTCAAAAAGGTATGATTTTTGCGTTTGATATAAAAGCCTCACATGCAAAGAATGGTTTTGCCAAAGCATTTTTTAAAGATGCTCTATCGCATGAAGTATTAGTTAGACCAATTGGCTCAACAATCTACATCATGCCTCCTTATGTATTAAGTGATGATGAGCTAGGTATTTTGTCTAAAGGTATTCAAGTAACACTTGAAGAAGTCTTAACAAGTCATGCTTGATCTGGTAAAGCACCTAAAATAGAGCCATGAGCAACCGCTATATTCAACACTACGAATCTCTACTAAATGACTTAGAGAGTCAATCACTGCGTAGAAAATTGAAAGTTAGCGATAGCCCTAGCGCTCCAGTCATGAAAATCAATGGTCAGGATATGCTCACCTTTTGTAGCAATGACTATCTTGGCTTAGCGAATCACCCAGACATTGCTGCTGCCATGATTCATGGGGCAACAATCTATGGGGGCGGCAGTGGTGCATCACACATGATCAGTGGCCACTCTTTGGCGCACGACCAACTTGAACGAGCGCTTGCAACCACTCAGGCCAAGCATATTCCGCACGTCAAAGGCTTATTTTTTAGCACGGGCTATATGGCTAACATGGCAGCAATCACAGGAATCTCTGCTGGGCTTGGCAACAATCAAGTGATGAGCATTTTTTCTGAAGAGCTCAATCATGCATCTTTGATTGATGGGGTACGTCTTGCAAATAAACAAAACGGTGCAAAGGTTTATGTATACCCACATCAAGACTTAGTAGCTCTTGAGAAATTACTTTCAGAAGACAGTAACCGCTTTAAATTAATTGTTACTGATGGTGTTTTCAGCATGGATGGCAATATTGCCTCCGTTAATCAGTTGCTAGCCCTTGCTGAAAAATATGATGCGCTTCTCTTAATTGATGATGCACATGGATTTGGTGTTCTAGGAGATGACGGTCATGGCATTTTGAGCTTATTCAAGATTGATGCTCACAATGCTGCAGCTAGCAGAATTATTTATGTTGGTACTTTGGGTAAAGCTGCCGGATTAAGTGGAGCATTTATCGCAGCACATGAACACTTAACAGAATGGATCATGCAAAAGGGTCGTGCTTATATTTATACAACCGCAAGCCCCCCAGCTATTGCACACGGTTTACTCAAAAGCTTAGATTTACTTGGTCAAGCTAAATATCGAAATGCTTTACATAAAAATATTGCGTATTGGCGTGAGCATTTAAAGTTAAATAAATGGCAATTAATTGAATCACTCACTGCGATCCAACCAATTGTGATTGGCTCCAATGAAAATGCGCTCCGAGTTGCAGAAGCGCTTTACAAAAAAAGTATTTGGGTACCCGCCATCAGACCGCCAACTGTTCCAGCGGGAACCGCTCGCCTTCGCATCACTTTATCGGCATCTCACACCACAGAACAAATTGATCAATTAATCAATGCCATTAGCGAGGTAGAAAATGCCTTCTAAACCTGGTTTTTTTGTCACGGGCACAGATACAGAAGTTGGTAAAACTTTAGTTTCTGGTGCATTAATTTTGAAACTACAAGAAGAATTTAATCGTGTCGGCGCCTATAAACCAGTGGTTGCCGGCCTTCAAGAAATTAATGGTCAACTTCAAAACGAAGATTTGATGACCCTATCCATGGCATCCAACTACTTAAGTGAGATTGGCACTGTCAGTCAGGAAATATGCCCTTACCAACTGAGAACCCCTGCGGCACCACATCTTGTTGCCACAATCGAAAACCTTCATCTCAGTTATCAAGTGATGCTAGATGGCTACCAACAAATGGCTAACAAAACCGATGCGATGATTGTTGAAGGCGTTGGCGGCTTTAAGGTACCTTTCCATGATGGCAAAGATAGCGCCCAATTTGCAAAAGATATTGGGTTACCAGTCATTCTGGTGATTGGGATGAAATTGGGCTGCATCAATCATGCCTTGCTAACTGTTGAGGCTATTCAACAAAGAGGGTTGCAATTAGCAGGTTGGATTGCAAACTGCTCAAGTGACATGCAACTACTCAATGAAAATATTGATACGCTAACAACACTAATTCAAGCGCCATTGTTGGGCGTGATTCCAAAGCTTGACCAAGCAGAAATTAAAACTCCCTACAGCAAAGCAGCTTTAGCAAAAGCGGCTAGCTACATTGCATTACCTATCGGTTTCTCAACTCGCGCCTAAGCGTTTTTCCAACCGTGTTTTTAGGTAGCTCATTAATAAACTCAATATATTTAGGGCGCTTGTAATTGGTGAGTTGCTCTTTGCAATGTGCTCTCACTTGATCCTCTGTTAAGTTGGCATCATTCTTTACGATGTAAACCTTTACAACCTCACCAGAATGCTCATCTGGAACACCTACTACTGCGCACTCAAAAACACCCGGTAGGGTCGCCACCACTTCCTCAACTTCATTGGGATAAACATTAAATCCAGAAACAATCACAACATCTTTTTTGCGATCGATGATTTTCACGTACCCATGAAGATCCATGACGCCAATATCTCCAGTTTTTAAGAAACCATCACTGGTCATCACTTTGCTTGTCTCTTCTTGGCTACCCCAATAGCCTGCCATTACCTGTGGGCCACGAATACATATTTCACCTGGCGTCCCCGAGGGCATTTGATTGCCATCGTCATCTCGAATCGACACATCAGTACTAGGCAAAGGCAACCCAATATGCCCCGTAAAACCAGTAATCAGTGGCGTGTTACAACAAGACACCGGCGATGTCTCAGATAAACCATAACCCTCAGCAATTGATTTGCCAGTTAATGCCAACCAACGATCAGCCACCACTCTTTGTACTGCTACCCCACCACCAATTGCCACCAATAAGCTTGAGAAGTTAATTTGTTTGAATTGAGGGTGATTCATCAATGCATTAAACAAAGTATTAACGGCTGGAAAAATATGGAATGTTTTTAAGCTGGATAACAGCTTAATAAATCCTGAAATATCTCTAGGATTTGTCACTAAGATATTTAAGCCGCCGGCTCTAATACCGAACATACAACAGGCTGTTAAAGCAAAGATGTGATACATGGGCAAAGCACACACAAAGATCAACTGATCAATATGCTTACCTCTTAAACCAGGTTCGAGCCACAGCTCAATTTGCATCAGATTGGCCAAAATATTACGGTGCAGCAAGGTCGCACCTTTTGATATTCCAGTTGTGCCGCCCGTGTACTGCAAAAAGGCAACGTCATCATGACCTATCTGAGGTTTTACATATGCGCTTTGTCTACCTATATCCAATGCCTGCTTAAACCCAATATGGTTAGGCAAATGCCACTGGGGTACTAATTTTTTAACTTTTCTGACTACCCAGTTAACAAGGATTCCTTTAACCCCCATTAATTCGCCCATACTGGTTACAACCACATTTTTAATATCGGCCTGATCTTGGATCTTTTCGAAAACATGAGCAAAATTTTCCAAAATCACCAGGGTATCTGCCCCACTGTCTTTCAACTGATGAAGAAGTTCTCTAGGGGTATAAAGTGGATTAATGCTTACTACCACCATGCCTGCCCGTAACGCACCCGCTATTGCAACCGGATATTGCAAAACGTTAGGCATCATGATTGCTACACGAGCACCCTGGTTTAAACCTAAAGACTGCAAATATGCTGCAAATTGCAAAGACAAAGTATTTAATTCTTGATAGGTAAGCGTTTTACCCATACAACTAAAAGCTACCCTGTTGGCATATAGGTCAAAGGAGTCTTCAAACATATGATTTAAAGACTCATACTGAGAGTAATCCACCTGATGGGGAACTCCCTCAGGATAACTATCTAGCCACGGTTTATCTTGACTCATACAGTAGACTAAGTGATTGAATTAAATACACACAAGCTCAATACTGCACTAAAGTAAAGGGATTACCAAATTGTCTGTCAATATCTTTTATAAGAGATATGATTTAGCATTAGGCATTAAAGATTATTCCCATGAAACTTCTACCAGAAATTCTTGAGTCAGCCGCAACCATCAAGGCTATTAGGAGAGATATCCACGCTCATCCAGAATTGTGCTTTCAGGAAAATCGTACGGCAGAAGTGATTGCCAAACAATTGGAATCATGGGGCATCAAAACACATCGCGGCCTTGGCAAAACAGGTGTTGTTGGAACGATTCAAGGATCTTTAGGCGCAGGTAAATCTATTGGCTTACGTGCTGATATGGATGCGCTACCGCTTCAAGAACACAACCACTTTGAACACGCTTCAAAACACGAAGGGAAAATGCATGCATGTGGCCACGACGGCCATGTCGCGATGCTATTGGGTGCCGCGCAATACTTATCCAAACATCATGAGTTCAAGGGCACAGTTCATCTCATTTTCCAACCCGCAGAAGAAGGTGGTGGTGGCGCCCGAGAAATGATTCGTGATGGGTTATTCAATTTATTTCCATGTGATGCTGTATTTGGCATGCATAACTGGCCAGGACTAGCAGTTGGTGAATTTGGTGTAACTCCAGGTCCAATGATGGCTTCTAGCAATGAATTCGTCATTACCGTTAAAGGCAAAGGTGGTCATGCTGCCTTACCGCACACGAGCGCAGATCCAGTATTTGCAGCCAGCCAAATGATTGGCTCACTACAAGGCATCATCACTCGCAATAAGCGCCCAATTGATGCAGCCGTTTTATCTATTACTCAATTTCATGCGGGCGATGCCAGCAATATCATTCCTGATAGCGCCTGGATTGGTGGAACAGTCAGAACTTTCACGCATGAAGTATTAGATCTAATTGAAATGCGCTTACACCAAGTTGCTGCAGCTGTTGCTCAAGCATTTGATTGCTCTGCAGAGGTTGAGTTTTCAAGAAATTACCCTCCAACCATCAATCATCCAAAAGAAACAGAATTTGCGGTTGAGGTAATGAAAGAACTTGTTGGCGAACACAAAGTCAACCCAAGGATCGACCCAACCATGGGTGCAGAAGATTTTGCGTTTATGCTGCAAGAAAAACCTGGTTGCTACGTTTTTATTGGCAATGGTGATGGCGATCATCGCTCACAAGGTCATGGTTTAGGTCCATGTCAATTGCACAACCCATGCTACGACTTTAACGATGAACTGCTACCTCTTGGTAGCAGCTATTGGGTCAAACTTGTGCAGCGCTATCTGGCTTAAATTAATTGCCACTGTTGCTTTTTAAGCTACCGCTTATTTGCTCTTTGAAAGATTAGGTGTTTTTCCAAGCTCAATATCGCCATAAATGGCATCCACTTGAGTCTTCGTATTATCCGTATCCGTTAACAAACCCAGGCCAATGATTTTTCCTGGCGCTTCATTGAATGCGGCACGAAAGTCTTTTGATAAGTCACGCTGATGGCGCTGCCATTGACCAAGATCATCTTTACCGGCATTCACCACAATCATTTTTATTCTGGAACTTCTTGGGCTTGTAATAATTGTTTCAAGAGGTGTTTTGGCAGCCCAAACATACATCAAGCTAGCGTATGGCATATCGTGACCGCTCACAATTTTTGCCATTTCAAAAATCATTTGATCTTTAACGGGTAATTTAGTTTTATCACCGTCAAAAGCAACCAAAATTCTTAGAGGGGCATCATCTACCGAAGAATCATGGTTGTCTGCATTAGGTATGTAACTTAGAGCCTTCCACTCCCAATTAAGAAATAGCTGATCCGGTGATCTTGGCTTCAAAGGCAAAACCAATCCCGATGCAGCAACGTTCGCACTGGCATGCAAAACTGTTTTACCTTGATATTGCTTTAGCTTGTATTCAGTTTTGTTTTTTTGTGGCGTAATACGCCAAACTTGCCATGCCTTAGGTAAATTTCCATCTTCATTTAAATTTGAAAATTTATCTACTTTTTCAGCAGGAGGAATGTGAGTATCTCCTGACTCCATCGTGGCGCAAGATGCCAATAGTGCCAAACACACCAAAGCAAATAATTGTTTAAATCTTAAGTACATTGATTGGTATCTAAGAGCAGGCTTAGCAACTCATATTGCTGATTAACTTATTGATGCTTAAATTTAGCAGGTCTTTTTTCAACAAAAGCTGCCATACCTTCTTTTTGATCTTCAGTGGCAAAGGTCGAATGGAAAAGACGTCTCTCAAAATGAATACCTTCACTGAGTGATGACTCAAAAGAAGCATTGATGCTTTCTTTAACCATCATGACAATTGGTAAAGACATTTCTCCAATAGTTTTTGCTGCAGCCATTGTTTCATCTAGTAACTTATCAGCGGCCACCACTCTTGAAACTAAGCCTGCGCGTTCAGCCTCATTAGCATCCATCATTCGAGCCGTTAAGCACATATCCATGGCTTTTGATTTTGATACTGCTCTAGGCAAACGTTGGCTTCCACCAGCTCCAGGAATGATGCCTAACTTAATTTCTGGCTGACCAAATTTAGCGTTATCTGCTGCAATGATGAAGTCGCACATCATCGCTAACTCACAACCACCACCTAACGCATAGCCAGCTACAGCAGCAATCACTGGTTTACGAACCTTGCGGATTGTTTCCCAATTTTTAGTGATGTAATCAGACTTATAAACATCTGTGAAGTTGTACTTAGACATCATGCCAATATCAGCACCAGCCGCAAAAGCTTTTTCACTACCAGTAATAACAATGCAAGAAATATCGCTATCTGCATCAAAAGACAATAACGCTGCACCCAACTCATCCATCAATTGATCATTCAGCGCATTGAGAGCCTTTGGGCGATTAAGCGTAATCACACCAACGCGACCATCTGTTGAAGTCAAAATAGTTTCGTAGCTCATAGTTTGTCTTTCTTTTAACAATCAGAAATTGTGAAAAATATCAGTATTAATAAGATGCTAGCACCTTGCGCCTCGAAGGTGTCAGCGAGGCATGAAAACCCACATCCTGCCTTGCTGCTTCATTCGGCCGGCGTACTCACCAGCTTGATCGCCAGTACCCCAATAAAAATCAGCCCGCACCGCCCCCACAATGGCTGTTCCAGTATCTTGAGCCATCATCAAACGCTGTAATGGCTTTTGAGTTAACGGATAAGTCGTTGCAATATAAACAGGTGCGCCCAATGGCAGAGCCTTGGTATCAATGGCAATACTTCGCTCAGATGTTAGGGGCACACCCAAAGCACCAATAGGCCCAATATTTGCGTCCGGGCTGGCAGGCATTTCTCTAAAAAAAACATACCGAGGATTTGCATTTAGCATCTCTTGAACTCGATTGGGATTCTTTTTAGCCCACGCTTGAATACCCTGCATAGTTGCAGTTGCTCGAGTTATCTCCCCGCGATCTAAGAGCCACTGAGCAAATGATTTGAAAGGCTGATCATTGGTTCCAGCAAAACCTAGACGAATAATCTTGCCATCTGTCATACGGATTCGACCTGAACCTTGAACCTGCATAAAAGCAGCTGCAACAGCATCATCTACCCAAACAATTTCTTGGCCATTTAACTGACCGCTAGAAAATAATTCGGCACGAGTTGGTAATTCACTGGGTTTGCGCTTTTTCCATGCATCTGGGTAGCGATGCAATGGGGTTTGATAGGCGCCACCCTTTTGCCTAGAGCCATTTAAATACGGTTCATAGTAGCCAGTTACCAAGCCATGCGCACTACCAGCAGAAGATCCCGTTTGATGACGAATCTCCATAACCTTCATGTGCGACTCAAAATAATCACGAATGGATTGATTACTAGTGGCATTAACTCTTTCTGCTGCTCGACAGGCAGGCCGCCAATCCACGCCACTTGGATTTCTCTTCATAAGGCCTTCGCAGCTTCTTTTCCAGGCAGGCCAAGCAGCAGTGAGATCATCGTCATACCAACCAGGCAAATCATTCCAGGAAGTGGAAGTCAATTTGGCCACGCTGGAGGCATAGCTCGAGGCTCTACCTTCAGATGCTGAATTTTTGGTGTTTTGATGCGTGTATGAGGGCTGAGTGACACAAGAAGATAAGGCTAGACCCAATAAACCATAACTAAGGTAGGAGCTAAACTTCCAAAAAGAGCTATGCTTCTGAGATGAAACCTGTTTTCCAGAAAGGAATCCCCAATTGAGTGACTTATTTGATGAATTTCCCATGCTTTTGTTTGCCTTAGAAGCCGGCGTTGCCTTAGTCATACTAGTCATTATTGTTGTTTGGACCATGATGGGTCGAAAAGACAAATAATACGTCCTGACATTCTCAAAAGCAGATTAATCAATGCAAAGTCCTTGGCATCACCAAGGCGAATTCAGGAATTGGGGTTTGGAAAAACTGGGCATCTTCGCTCACGCAAAAGAAATCGCCGCGCATCGTACCCATCGGGGTAGGTAAAGTAGCCCAACTGGTGTACTCAAACTGCTCACCAGGGCGCAATAGCGGTTGTTGCCCCACCACCCCCAAGCCACGGACTTCTTGGACATCATTATCCCCATCAGTGATGATCCAATGACGTGCAATTAGCTGCGCAGGTAGCTGGCCAATATTTTTAATAGTGATCGTATAAGCAAAGGCAAACTGACGATTTTCAGCATCCGACTCATCCGGTAAATACGCCACTTTGACCTGCACACTGAATTGATGTTGTTCCATGAGTAAGATTCTCCGCTATAGAACACGCTACTGCAAGCCAGACCACGATAGAATCACACTATGGCTAATACAAATACCTCAAATTCATACCTAATTGCCCCATCTATTTTGTCGGCGGACTTTGCCCGCCTTGGCGAAGAAGTCAGGAATGTCCTGGCTGCTGGAGCTGATTGGATCCACTTTGACGTGATGGATAACCACTATGTTCCCAATTTAACTATTGGCCCTTTGGTTTGTGAGGCTATTCGTTCTCACGCTGTTAAAGATGGCAAACCAGCCTGTATTGACGTTCACTTAATGGTTGAGCCAGTGGATCGTATCGTGCCTGACTTTGCTAAAGCAGGCGCCAACCTAATTAGCTTTCATCCTGAAGCCAGTAGCCATGTAGATAGAACACTTGGTCTTATTAGAGATAGTGGCTGCCAAGCTGGTTTGGTATTTAACCCAGCCACCCCACTAACCCATTTAGATTACGTCCTTGATAAAGTCGACTTAGTGCTTTTAATGTCCGTGAACCCTGGATTTGGTGGACAGTCATTTATACCTAGTACGCTTGAGAAGCTACGCGAGGCAAAAGCAAAACTATCCGCTTATGAAGCCCAATCAGGTCGCAAGATTCGTCTTGAAGTTGATGGTGGCGTTAAGGCTGAAAATATTCGAGAAATCGCTGCTGCTGGCGCTGATACATTTGTTGCTGGGTCTGCCATTTTTGGCAAACCTGATTACAAAGCCATCATCGACAAAATGCGCGAGGAACTAGGAAAAGCCTGATGCAACGCAAAGACTTTGATGCCTTGGCAAAACAAGGCTATAACCGTGTTGCTATAGTTTCTGAAGCTTTAGCTGATTTAGAGACGCCCTTATCTCTATATTTAAAGCTAACCCAAGCTCATGGATCAACCAATACCTTCTTACTTGAATCAGTAGTAGGTGGCGAGCGCTTTGGTAGATATTCGATTATTGGTTTACACGCCAAGACCTTGATTAAGGTATCTGGCGGACCTAACAATACCCTCACACAAGTCATCACAGATGGTCAGGTCGTTGAAACAGATCATGGCAATCCGTTGGATTTCATTGCTAACTATCATGCGCGCTTCAAGGTTGCGCTTCAAGCAGGTCTACCAAGATTTTGTGGTGGTTTAGCAGGTTACTTTGGTTACGACACAATCCGTTATATCGAACCACGTTTGGCAAAACATGATTTGCCAGATGAAATCAATACGCCTGATATTCAATTGATGTTGACCGAAGAGTTGGCAGTGATTGATAACTTGGCTGGCAAGCTTTATTTAATTGTTTACGCCAACCCGCAAGAGCCTAGCTCTTATGAGGTAGCACAAGCCAGACTCAAAGAACTTCATGCAAGTCTTGATACATCTGTCAAAAAACCGAGCACTAGTGCCACCCAAAAAACAGAGGCGATTCGTAAATTTGCTAAAGCAGATTTTATAGATGCTGTTAAACGCACCAAAGAATATATCTTGGCCGGTGACTGCATGCAGGTGGTGATTGGCCAACGCATCAGCCAACCTTTTACAGAGTCACCTCTGTCGCTGTATAGAGCTTTGCGCTCATTAAACCCCTCTCCATATATGTATTTATATGATTTTGGCGATCATCAAGTAGTTGGGTCATCACCAGAGATTTTGGTTCGCCAAGAGCAACGTCAAGTTGATGGACAAGAAAAACGCTTTGTCATTGTTCGCCCGATTGCTGGCACAAGACCTCGTGGCACAAGCCCAGAACATGATGCTCAATTAGCCAAAGAACTACTAGCAGATCCAAAAGAAATTGCAGAACATGTGATGTTGATTGATTTAGCGCGCAACGATGTTGGAAGAATTGCTAAAAATGGCAGCGTTAAAGTGACCGACAGAATGGTGATTGAAAAATACTCTCACGTGCAACATATTGTGAGTTCTGTTGAAGGCGAGTTACTAGATAACGCCAGCAATATGGATGTATTAAAGGCCACTTTCCCAGCAGGCACCCTATCAGGCGCACCTAAAATTCGTGCGATGGAAATCATTGATGAAATGGAAATTGTGAAACGTGGTGTTTATGGTGGCGCTGCAGGATATCTATCTTTCTCAGGCGACATGGATGT
>ERZ650311.99-NODE-99-length-53488-cov-10.154942_pt1 | contig 53488 bp, 49 predicted proteins | sample MGYA00376247_ERZ650311 | MGnify/ENA primary metagenome ERZ650311 (study PRJEB26733, sample SAMN07839324) | wastewater metagenome | biome: small river; feature: stream; material: water | place: USA: North Carolina | collected 2016-07-28 ... | reverse complement strand
GTGCTTCACTCCCACAGCGAGCAGTTTCACCGCATCAGTCCAAAGGTTCGCCACAACCTCTTGCTGCAGCGAAGAGCCAGGCAGGTACGGGTCAACTCCGGCTCGGAAAAGCAGCTCAGCGCGATAGACATTTCCCACTCCGCTGATGACCGATTGATCCATCAGCAGTTGCCCAATTGGTTGAGCACTCTTGGCCACCCGATCAATGAAACGCGAAGCCTCTTGACCGTCTGGATCAGGGTTGATTGGATCTGGACCGAGTCGTCGTGTCACCTGAGCGGCAAGCTCACTGGGAACCACTTCGCAAACGGTGGGGCCGCGCAGTTCCGCTAGGTCGGTGCTGTTGTAGAAGCGCGCTCGGACCTCACCCTTCACCGGCAACGCAAGGAAGTCAGCGTTTTTTGCGAGATTTACCCAGTTCCATTTGCCATAAATCCCCAGATGGATTCGCAACACCAGTTCCGCATCGAACTCCAGAAAGAGTTGCTTGCCGATTGCGTTTGCTGCGAGCAACTTGGTTCCAGAAACCTGAGCTGCCCCTGAACTGAAGCGGCCCTGCGGTGAATCCAGTTGCAAAAGGCTTCCGGTGAACTTCGCGTTGAACTCGTTCGCAGTGCGGTGAACGGTATGGCCCTCGGGCATCGCAGCAGCTAGAGGATCTGGCCGGTGGTTTCGTAAGCGGCAATCTTGCCGATTCGGCGCACGTGACGCTCATCGTTGCTAAATGGTTCCGCTACGAAGGCGCGAATCAACTCCAGCACCTCCGCCAGCTCGTGCTGGCGAGCGCCTACAGCGATCACGTTTGCATCATTGTGCTGCCTTGCCAGAACCGCGGTGGACTGATTCCAGACCAGTGCCGCGCGGACACCTTCTACCTTGTTGGCAGCTATTTGTTCGCCATTTCCAGAGCCACCGAGGACGATGCCGAGCGCTTCGACGCCCGCCTTCTGGTCAGCCACCACTGCCAGACCGGCGTTGATGCAAAAGGATGGGTAGTCGTCAAGCGGGTCATACTCGGTGGGGCCGTGGTCAATTAGTTCGTGACCATCTGCAGTCAGTTGCTCGATCAAAAACTTGGAGAGGTCGAGGCCGGCGTGGTCGGTAGCGATGTGGATGCGCATTACTTCTTTTTCTTCTTTGGTCGATTAGGTGCTGGAGCGTAGGTGGTTGGTTTCGGTTCGATGGTCTTGCGAAAGAACACGAATTGGGTCAATACCGAACCGATGAGCGAGCTTATGAAAAATACAGCCGCAACCCAGTTGAAGGTGGCCTGGATGCTGCTGACATCCGCACCTTTAGCGCCACTAGATAGGTAGTAGATGATTCCGATGAAGATCAATGCGACGGCTGAAATCACCGAGATATTGGCGAAGAAACGACCGTATTTCGTGGCCTTCTTGTTGAAAATACCGACGACAACCATGATCACCCAGGTTGGGAACTGAATTAGGAATGCCATTCCCTTAGAGAGGTTGGAGGCCTCCTGCCAACCACCAAATGCGGCAAAGATTAGGAAGCCCAGGATTAGGGCTACGCCATAGATAAGGCTGGCCTCGATGGCTGGGGTTCTCTTGAAGATCAAGCTGGTGCTCCTCGGCTGCATATTCCTGACTATTAGGCTAGTTGATACACACTGGAGCAAGACGCAGGAGTCACTTTGTCAGGCGAAAACCTAACCCGTATCGAAGCCGAAGAGCGGTCGAATCTGATTGCCACTTCGCACTACCAAGTCGAGCTCGACCTTTCGTCCAGTGATGACAAGAAGTACTGGAGTGGCAGCACCGTAAGCTTCAGCTCGGCACGAGCCGGGGCCACGACCTTTATCGACGCCATAGCCGAATCAATCACTCGCGTCGAACTCAACGGCGTTGAGTTGAATCCTGCTGACGTTTACGATGGCTACCGCATTCGCCTAGCCGGATTGCAGTTGGAAAACACCCTGACAGTAGAGGGCTACTTCAAGTACACCAACACCGGAATTGGGCTGCACCGCTACGTCGACTCGGTGGATGGAAACGTCTACCTCTATTCCCACTTCGAGCCCGCGGACAGCCGCCTGATGTATGCAGTCTTCGAACAGCCGGACCTGAAGGCCGTTTTTGATTTCGTCGTGACTGCGCCTGCCGCTTGGACCGTTATCGGAAACCAGCCAACCCGCGAGGTTGCTGACGTTGGTGACGGCAAACGCAAATGGTTCTTCGAGAGCACTCCGAGAATCTCGTCTTACATCACTGCCATCGTCGCCGGCCCATATCACGGCATCACCAGCGATCTGACTACCATGACCGGCCGCAAGGTTCCGCTGGGCGTTTGGTGTCGGCAATCCCTGAAGGAGTTCGTCGAGGCCGAGTACATGATGGACATCACGGCCAAGGGCGTGGAGTTTTACGAGTCCAAGTTCCAGGTCGAGTTCCCATTCGACAAGTACGACCAGATTTACACGCCCGAATACAACATGGGCGCGATGGAAAACGCTGGCTGTGTCACCTACAACGAGAAGTACATCTTCCGCAGCCAGCAGCCGATTGCCCTCCACGAGCGTCGCGCAATCACGATTCTGCACGAACTCGCTCACATGTGGTTCGGCAACCTGGTCACCATGAAGTGGTGGAATGACCTCTGGTTGAACGAATCATTCGCGGAGTTCATCTCGGAGTGGGCAACGGCCGAAGTCACCGAGTTCAAGGATGCCTGGACTACCTTTTGTGCGCAGGAAAAACTCTGGGCCTACACCGAGGACCAACTGCCAACCACTCACCCGATCGTTGATCCGATCAAAGACCTGAAAGATGTCGAAGCTAACTTCGATGGCATCACCTATGCCAAGGGCGCGAGTGCACTGAAGCAACTGGTTGCCTTTGTCGGCACCGAGCACTTCGTCACCGGAGTCGGCAATTACTTCCGCAAGCACTCGTGGCAAAACACCGTTCTGGACGACCTTCTAGTTGAACTGGAAGCCGTCAGCGGACGAGACCTCAAGGACTGGACCGGAAAGTGGCTGGAGACCGCCGGAGTCAACACCCTCTCCCCCGCGCTCACCGTCGATGGATCTAATCAAATTCTCGGTTTCGCTGTTACTCAGGGTGCCACCGCGGAATACCCGACCATTCGCCCACATCGCATGAAGGTGGGCTTCTACGAACTCAAGGGCAAAACCGTAGTTCGCACCGAACAGTTCGATGCCGAAATCACCAACCCAGTTGGCCAGGTTCCAGGTGCTATCGGCAAGCAACGACCTGCCTTTATTCTGCTGAACGACGACGACCTAACCTACGGCAAGGTGCGCCTCGACCGCGCTTCGTACGCGTTTGCCCTGGAGCACCTGAGCAAATTCAGCGATCCGCTGGCCCGCGCTCAGATTTGGGTTGCCGTTTGGAACAGTTCTCGGGACGCCATCACCCCGCCAACCGACTTCATCGAGTTGGTCCTCAACCACATCGGCAGCGAAAACCAGTCAATGCTGGTCACCACCATGTTGAACCAGATGCGTCACTTTGTGAGCTACTACTTGGCACCCAAGGGGCGCACCGAGCGCATTGCCACCATTGCCGACAGAGTTTGGGCGCTCGCCGAGGCGGCCGAGCCCGGTAGCGACATGCAGTTGCAGTTGGTGATGAACTTCGCCCGATTCGCTCGCACCGAGACCCAAGCTAAGACCCTGGCAGACCTTCACGCCGGTAAGACCAAGCTGAAGGGGCTGCAGCTGTCCGCAGATCTGAAGTGGGAACTTCTTACTGGAATGGCAACTGTCGGAACTATTGACAGCAAGAAGATCGACTCCGAGCTGAAGAAAGACAACACCGCGAACGGTCGTGCCGGAGCTGCTGCAGCACGGGGAGCACTGAACACTCAGGAGTCGAAGCAGGAAATCTGGCATCGCTTGGTCCACACCAACGAGTGGTCCAACGCCGAAGTCATGGCAGCCGCCTACGCCTTCAACCGCACCACCACTCCGGCGATGCTTGACCCCTTCGTTGACCTGTACTTCAACGATGCAAAGTACGTCTTCGAGAACAAGCCCTACAAGATTGCCGAATACATCCTGTTCGGCCTCTTCCCCTTTGCCCTAGCAAACAAGGACCTTGCCAACAACACCAAACGTTGGCTGGAGCGCAACCAGAAGGCCGAGCACACGCTGCGCCGTCTGGTGAAGGAAAACCTGGGAATTCTGGAGCGCGCTCTGGCAGCGCAGGCTGTTGACAAGGCCGCCACATTCCCAAGCGATGCCACCGAGAAGGAGTTCGAGGACTAATGCACACGGTATCTAACCTGGCTGCTGACTGGTTTGGGCTCTTCTGGGCTCAGTGGCACACCCCGATTCGAATCATCTTGATTCTGCTGGGCGCTGTTATTGCCCGATGGGTTCTGATGCTCCTAGTGGCCCGCACCGTGCGATCGGTCGAAGCGGGTTCTCGCATCAAACTAAAGATTGCATCGCAACTTCCAGATGACCTCAGCCCACTTGCAAACGCCCGGTTGGTGCAGCGCACTAAAACCATGGGGTCGGTTCTGAACAACTTCATCACTTGGACCGTGGTTATCTTGGCCCTGACGATGGTACTGAGTGAACTGGGCGTCGCAATCGGCGCCCTTGCCGCCGGTGCAGGCCTGGTAGGTGCAGGCATTGGTTTTGGTGCGCAGTCACTCATCAAGGACCTGATAAGCGGTCTCTTCATCGTTGCCGAAGACCAATACGGTGTAGGCGACAGCGTAAACCTGGGCGAGATCAGCGGCTCGGTTGAATCTGTCGGGCTCCGCGTAACCCAGGTTCGGGACATCGATGGGGTCCTTTGGTACGTGCGCAACGGAGAAATCCTGCGGGTGGGCAATCACTCTCAGGGGTGGTCCCGAGCGGTGCTGGACATCGCATTGGACTACAGCACCGATGTCGCCGCCGCCAAACGAGTCATCGAAGACACCGCGGCTCAGGTGGTTTCGGCGCCAGGAAACACCGAAAAGGTGTTGGGCGAGCCGGATGTTTGGGGTGTGCACCTGCTGAACGGTGACCAGGTGGTTATTCGACTGGTGCAGAAGACCAAGCACGGTCAGGCCGATGACATAGCTCGCGACCTTCGAGAGGCTTTGAAGGCCAATCTGGACCGCGCTGAAATCAACCTGGCCAGTGCCAAGCAGAGCATTTTCGTAAGTTCAAAATGACCGCAGAGCAGCAACCAGAAAACCAGCCGATACAACAGCTTGAAGTAAGTGGCGTGACAGGCGCCGGGCTTTCTGAAACCTTGCGGATAAATGGCTCAAACGGCGTCAAACTGGGTGGCAGCTTCTATGAGGCGGTTGGCGGCAAAGAGACCTTCCGCAAACTTTCTGCCGCATTCTATGAAGGCGTCGCTTCTGATGAACTGTTAAGGCCGATGTATCCCGAGGACGACTTGGGACCAGCAGCCGAGCGCCTCCAGCTCTTCTTGGAACAGTACTGGGGTGGTCCGACGACCTATCAGGAACAACGCGGCCACCCGAGGCTGCGAATGCGACACAGCCCATACAAGATAAATCCGGAAGCGCGCAATCGCTGGCTGAAGCACATGCGCGACGCTGTCGACACCTTGGGTTTGCCACCACTGTTGGAAGCGGAACTCTGGGGCTATCTGGATCGGGCAGCCCAGAGCATGCTCAATACCTACGAGGCCTAAAAGCGCTTCGCCATCTTCGCTAGCACGTGTCCGTGCTCGGCGCTGAGACGAATCCAGCCATCTGCTACAAAGATTCCCACTTCCTCGTTCTCGGTGAGGAAGCCAAGTCCGGCTGCGACAAACGCTGCTCCGGTCGGGATACGGCCATCAACTTGCAGGCCGCGCCCCCAGATCTCTCCGCGGATTCGGGCAGCGATAGGGCCACCTACAGATTCTGGAAGGGTGTTTTTGACTTCCTCGATGCCGTCTTTGGCCAGCTGCGTCAAAAGTGTTTCGTTGACTGTGCCATCGGCTTCCCAGCCCGCGCGAGGCGGAGCGATTCCAGCCCAGGAAGCGCGCTCGGCAGCTGGAAGTGTGACCAGCAGCGCCTCACCAGCCGGTTGACTAATCAACTTGGCTAGTCGGTCCAACACGGCGGCAATCGGCACCACCGAGTCAACTTCGCCGGGCTCTCCAAGCTCGCAGGTACGTAGGCCAAGCACAGTCGGACCCGAGTCCATCAGTGACCCTGCAAAAATCGGGGCAACGTAGGCAGCCAACACCGGGCCGAAAGCGCGAAGCCGAACCATGCCGTCAGGATCTAGACGCTTGGCGCGCTGCAGGTATGCCTGCAAATCGACGGCGGTTTCCTGGTCTGGCAGCAAGAATGTGTTTTTCATCTGATGTCTAAACTAGCGGTGAGAGGTGGAAAATGCAGATTCCGATTCCGAACGACCCACTCGAAGACATGATCCGAACCCTGAGTTTGGATGCGGCCCACGGTGCCAGAACCACCGAGGATATCTTCGTCGGACCATCGCAGTGGATGCCTCACGGTCGAGTGTTTGGTGGTCAGGTTCTTGCGCAGTGCCTGGTGGCCGCGGAACGAACTATTGAGCCGACCGATGCTGGCGAACGCACCCCTCACAGCCTCCACGGCTACTTCTTGCGCCCGGGTGACATAAACCAACCAATCACCTTTAGCGTTGACCGCCTGCGTGATGGTCGTTCTTTCAGTACCCGAAGAGTCCAGGCCTTCCAGAGCGGACTGCCGATTTTCTCCATGATTGCTTCATTTCAGGACCACGACCCAGGGTTGGAGCATCAAACACCGATGCCGGCTGGCATTCCAGACCCTGAAACTCTGCCCTCGGCAGCTTCAATCATGGGCGACAACCCGCACCCGGTGGCTCAGTACTGGGCCAAAGCAAGACCGTTCGACTTGAGACACGTTGGATCTCCGATCTATTTCTCGGTTGACCCCCAGCAGCAAGTTCCTCATCAGGCGGTTTGGCTCAAGGCGCTCGGTGAGATGCCGGATGACCCTGCTCTTCACCGTGCGGCGCTGGCCTATGTGAGCGACTACACCATTCTGGAGAGCATATATCGTGCCCATGGCATTGCCTGGACCCATGAGGGGCTGAAGTCCGCCAGCCTAGATCACGCCATGTGGTTCCACCGTCAACCCAAGGTGGACGAGTGGATGCTTTATGTGCAGGAAAGCCCAAGCGCACAGGGCGGTAGGGGCCTTGCCACCGGCAGGATTTACAGCCGCGATGGGGCGCTCATTGCCACCGTCGCACAAGAAGGTATGGTGCGGGTTCCAGAGCTGAGAGATTAGTTTTCAACAGCCCAAGAATCGTCGAGTTATTCAGGTTCCAGCCGCACCGCAATCCAGAGCCGTCGGATCGCAACCAACCTTTAAGCACTGGCCAGTCGGCCGGTTCAAGAAAGGTTCAACATGGAGCTCATCAACATCCCCGGCCTAGTAGCGACCACTCCACGACACCTGGTGACGCAGGATGGTTTGCCGATCACCTCGTTCCGTCTCGCGGCATCGCAGCGACGCTATGACAAGACTCAGAACAAGTGGATCGACGGCGAGACCAACTGGTACACCATTACCGCGTTCCGCCAGCTGGCCATCAACATCGCGCAATCAATCTCCAAGGGCGATCGCATCACAGTGACTGGTCGAATCCGTGTTCGTGACTGGGATAACGGCGAGCGCGCCGGAACCAGCGTAGAAATCGAAGCCAGCCACCTGGGACATGACCTTGCCTGGGGAACGTCCGTTTTCACCCGCAACGTTCTGGTGCGTGAAGAGACCCCTGACGAGACCGAGGAATCGGGCATCGACTTAGAGCTGGTCTAACAGAGCTCCATTGGTCGAACGGGCTTCCCCTCACCGCTCGGCCAATGGTCTAACCTCGGGGCCCAATGGTTCCGAAGAAATAGCGCCTCTAGAACTACCTCCGCCACTTCAAAGCTCAGGGACTTTTTCCCACTTCGGCTAAACTTATGGGCAGCAGGCATGGTTCTAGAGGCGCTTTCTTCTTGCCTGAACCAAGCACTTTCTCAGACTTTCAAGGAGTTTTGGCATGGCCGAATTCATTTACCAGATGATCAAGGCGCGCAAGGCGCACGGCGACAAGGTAATCCTTGACGATGTCACCCTTGCGTTCTACCCAGGCGCGAAGATCGGTGTGGTCGGCCCAAACGGTGCCGGTAAGTCCACCGTTCTCAAGATCATGGCCGGCCTCGACACCCCTTCGAACGGTGAGGCCAGACTAAACCCAGGCTCGACTGTGGGCATCCTGCTTCAGGAGCCACCTTTGGACGAGTCGCTAACGGTATTGGGTAACGTGCAGCTTGCGGTTGCCGGAACCAAGGCAAAGTTGGACCGCTTCAACCAGATCTCCGAGGAAATGGCATCGCCAGACGCCGACTTCGACTCGCTCCTGGAGGAAATGGGCAAGCTTCAGGAAGAAATCGACCACCTGGATGCCTGGGATCTAGACAGCCAGTTGGAGCAGGCTATGGATGCCCTCCGCTGCCCACCGAGTGACCTGCCTGTGACGCACCTATCCGGTGGTGAGCGTCGACGAGTGGCACTTTGCAAGCTCCTGTTGGAAAAGCCTGACCTGCTTCTGCTTGACGAGCCGACCAACCACTTGGACGCCGAGAGCGTGCTCTGGTTGGAGCAGCACTTGGCGAAATACCCGGGTGCCGTATTGGCCGTTACCCACGACCGTTACTTCCTGGACAACGTAGCCGAGTGGATCCTAGAACTTGACCGCGGCCGCGCCTACCCTTACGAGGGTAACTACAGCACCTACCTCGAGAAGAAGCGCGAGCGCCTCGAAGTTCAGGGCAAAAAGGATGCCAAGCTCGCTAAGCGCCTGGCAGACGAACTCGAATGGGTACGCTCCTCCCCTAAGGCTCGTCAGACCAAGAGCAAGGCCCGTCTTGCGAAGTACGAAGAGATGGCTGCCGAGGCGGACCGCACCAGAAAGTTGGATTTCGAAGAGATTCAGATTCCGGTTGGACCGCGCCTTGGAAACATCGTCATCGAAGCCAACGACCTCCAGAAGGGCTTCGAGGGTCGCTCGCTCATCAACGGACTCTCGTTCAGCCTCCCACGCAACGGCATCGTCGGCGTCATCGGCCCGAACGGTGTCGGTAAGTCGACCCTCTTCAAGACCATCGTCGGTATGGAGAAGCTTGACGGCGGAAACCTGAAGATCGGTGAAACCGTAAAGATCTCATACGTAGACCAGGGTCGCGGCGGAATCGACCCAAACAAGACCTTGTTCGAGGTGGTTTCCGATGGGCTTGACTTCATTCAGGTGGGCCAGCAAGAGATGCCTTCGCGCGCCTACGTGGCAGCCTTCGGATTTAAGGGTCCTGACCAGCAGAAACCAGCGGGTGTTCTTTCCGGTGGTGAGCGCAACCGTCTTAACCTAGCGCTAACCCTGAAGCAGGGCGGAAACCTGCTGTTGCTTGATGAGCCGACCAACGACCTGGACGTCGAAACCCTGAGCTCGCTGGAAAATGCGCTTTTGGAGTTCCCTGGTTGCGCGGTTGTGATCACCCACGACCGTTGGTTCCTGGACCGCGTTGCCAGCCACATCTTGGCCTACGAAGGCACCGAGGACAAGCCAGACCAGTGGTACTGGTTCGAAGGAAACTTCGAGGCCTACGAAGAGAACAAGATTGCTCGCCTAGGTCTCGAAGCCGCCAAGCCTCACCGCTCCACGTACCGTCGCCTCACCCGCGACGGCTAGCAGGAAGAGATCTAGCCCAAGAAGCTAGTTGTTTACCAGTTCTCGGATAGCGGCTTCAAACACCTGATTGTGTCGATCAACGTCGGCCCTCGTTGTGGTTGGACACATCAGAGCCATGTTGTGGAACGGCGTTAGCATGACTCCGCGATTCAGCAGGTAGAGGTGCAGGAAGTCTTCCAAGTCGCCGTCATAGGTGGCAAGTGACTCGGTGCCGTTCTTTGGATAAGGCTTCGCAAATCGGTATTCCGCGCGACTACCCAACTGGTTGATTGACCAAGGCAGGTTGTAACGGTCGAACAGCGCCTGCACTCCCTCGGTGAAATAGCTGGCGAGGTCGATCATTTGGTCGAACGCCGCTTCGGTAAGAACGTTTTCCAACGCTGCCCGCATTGCAGCCACCTGCAGTGGGTTTCCGGCCAGAGTGCCACCAACACCGCCCATGTCGACCAAGTCCAGATCCGTTCGATCCAGCACTCGCTGAGCCAACTCTGCGCTTAGGCCGTAGGTGCCGGTCGGAATTCCACCAGCAATAGCCTTACCGATCACGAATACATCGGGTTCGAGCTGGTCGCGCTTGGTCATGCCACCCCATCCAGCGCTAAAAGTGTGGGTCTCGTCGATTATCAAGAGCGCATCGTACTTGCGGGTCAGCTCCCGCACGCCCGCAAGGTAACCGGGTTCGGGAAGAACGATGCCAATGTTGGTCATTGCCGGTTCCATCAGCACCGCAGCCACGTCACCGTGGGCAAGCTGACGCTCCAGACCGACCAGGTCATTGAATTCGGCGACCCTTGAGGTCAGGGTGACATCCACCGGAGCGCCAACGTTTCCGGGGCGATCCATACCCTCGCCATCGGGACCCACCACGATCAAAGACTCGTCCACCGAGCCGTGGTAGCAGTAGCCGTTAACCAGAATCTTGGGCTTGCCGGTGATGGCGCGTACTAGCCGGATGGCCCAGCGATTGGCATCGGTCGCGGTCAACGAGAAGGACCACTTAGCCATGCCAAAACGTGCGGAGAGATTGGCGCCCACCCACTCGGCATCCTCGGTGGGCAGCATGGTAGTTAGACCACCCAGATTGGCAACGCGCTCGGTGATTGCGGCAACTACCGCAGGATTGGAGTGACCAGTCATCGCACCAGTATCACCGAGAGCAAAGTCGATGTATTCATTGCCATCGATATCCCAGACTCGATTGCCGTGGGCCCGATCCAGGTAGATCGGGAAGCCACCTGCCTTCTTGTTCATCCAGGTCATAGGGACCTTGCCGAAGAGGTGTTCGGCCCTGTCGTAGGCCGCCGAGCTCTTGGGGTGGGTGGCGATAAATGTGCCGCGTTCGCGCTCGAAAAGTTGTTTTAGGACAGCTCTGTCAATCATGTTGCCAGCCTAGCGAACGTACTCGGTGAACGCCTTTCGAGTCTTCAGCATCTTCGGGAGAACCACCATGTTGCAGTATCCCTGGTTTGGATTCTTGGCGAAGAAATCTTGGTGGTACTCCTCGCCCTCCCAGAAGGTCTCAAGCGGCTGAATCGTGGTTACCACACCATTGCCCCAGGCCTCCACGGCGCGGGCGCGCGCAGCCTCAAATAGCTCCCGCTGCGAATCGTCACTGTAGAACATGCAACTGCGGTACTGCGTTCCCACGTCATTGCCCTGCCGGTTCAGCTGGGTTGGGTCATGCAGGGTAAAGAACATGTCCAGAATCACTTCGGGGGAAATCTGATCTTCGTCGAAATCCACGCGGACAACTTCGGCATGGCCGGTAGAACCAGAACAAACCGCCTCATAGCCGGGGTTCACCGTCGCCCCGCCGGCGTAACCAACTACGACATCAACCACACCGCGGAACTGCATGTAGGTGCTGTCTAGACACCAAAAGCATCCGCCACCGAGAACAAATGACTGCATGTGTTTAGCCTAGGCTGTGATGGTGCAATCCGAGCGCAATCCAAATCTGGGATGGTTTCTGACCATCGCCAGTAGTCTGCTCTTTGGTCTGAATGCAAGCACCAGCAAGGTGCTAGTTCACGCGGGTTTTGAACCGAACTTCATTGTTGGATTCCGCTCTAGCGCTACGGCTTTATTAGCCCTCGTCTTGGTCCTGTTCTGGAATCCCAGGGCGCTGAGGGTGACCCTGCGCGAGCTTCCGCTACTTATTGCATTCGGCGCAATCGGCATCACGATGATGCAGTGGACCTACACAAATGCTGTGAGTCGCCTGCCGGTTGGCATCAGCCTCCTGATTGAGTACACCTCGAGCGTCGTGATACCGCTGGTGAACTGGTTGCTGTTTCGCAAACGCGCGGGTCGCGGCATCTGGCTTGGGATTGCCTGCGCCATGATCGGAGTTCTGATCGTGTCCCAGTTCTGGAGCGCGGTCCTAGACCCGATCGGCCTCGTGTTTGCCTTCGGTGCCATGCTATGCGTGACTTTCTACTTCATCATCAGCGAGCACACCCAGAACACGCGTGACAGCTACTCGACGCTTTTTTACACGATGTTGTTCAGTGCAATCTTCTGGATAAGCCTCACTCGTCCATCCCTGGCTGATCAACCCGACCTCTCGGCTCAGCTCGACCTTGGCGGCTCGCTTGCAGGAATCTCGGTGCCGATGTGGGCCGGGCTGGTTTGGCTGGGAGTCTTTGGGTCATTCACTCCGATGCTCCTGAATTACCTAGCAATCAGAAATCTGCACTCCACCGGAGTTGGGTTGGCCAGTATCAGCGAGGTGGTTTTCGCCTTCCTATTCGGCGCGCTTTGGCTGCGGGAAAGTATTTCAGGAATACAGTTCATCGGAGCGGTGTTGGTTATTGCAGGAATTGTGATGGCTCAGCAATCAACCAAAGCGGAGCCGAAGTTGAAAGAAATGGAACCGAAGAATGTCTGATGTAAAACTCGGTGGAAGTATCGAACTGAGCGCACAGACTTTCGGCGCTGCCATCGCCAAGCCAGGTATCACAGTCGTGGACTTCTGGGCTGAGTGGTGCGGCCCGTGCCGCATGTTCGCCCCCATTTTTGAAGAGGCCAGCACCCGACACACCGAAATCACCTTTGGAAAGGTGAACACCGAGGTGGAACGCGAACTTTCGGCACAGGCAAACATCACGTCGATTCCAACCCTGATGGCCTTCCGCGATGGAATCCTGCTCTACAACCGTCCAGGTGCAATGAATGCCGCCGGGTTCGAGGAACTATTGGCTGCAATCCAAGGCCTCGACATGGACGCGGTTCGGGCGGAAATCGCCGCCCAAGATGCAGCCGCTGCAGAAGCCACCACAAACTAAGTTTTAGAGGCTCCCCAGCTCCATCCCAAATGCCGCAGCGACGGCTGGGTGCATAACCTTGCCGGCGTGGGTGTTCAATCCCTTTGCCAGAGCCGCGTCATCGGCCAATGCCTTGGTCAATCCCTTATTCGCAAGAGCGATCACATAAGGCAAAGTCGCATTAGTGAGAGCCGCGGTTGACGTCGCCGGTACCGCACCTGGCATGTTAGCCACACAGTAGTAAATCGAATCGTGCACTTTGAAAACTGGGTTGTCGTGGGTGGTCGGGTGGCTTCCTTCGAAACAACCTCCCTGATCGATTGCAATGTCAACCAGCACCGAGCCAGGCTTCATGTGCTTGACCATCGCGTCAGTAACAAGTTTCGGAGCTTTCGCACCGGGAATGAGAACCGAGCCGATGACGAGGTCAGCGTCTTTGAGCTGCTCGGTGATCTCTAACTTGCTGCTGGCACGAGTCTTGATGGCACCACCGTAGGCGTTGTCCAGCTGGCGCAAGCGAGGAATCGACGCGTCGATGATTGTGACGTCAGCTCGCATTCCGAGGGCGATCATGGCCGCGTTTTCCCCAGCAACTCCACCACCGATGACCACAACCTTGGCTGGAGCCGTGCCAGGGACGCCACCCATCAAGACTCCGGTACCACCGAGTGGCCCGGTTAGGTAGTTGGCACCAATCTGAGCGGAGAGCCTTCCGGCAACTTCACTCATCGGCTGCAGGAGAGGCAGCGAGCGATCTGCGAGTTGAACCGTTTCGTAAGCGATACCGGTGGTGCCCGATTTCAACAGCGCCTCGGTGCATTCGCGGTCGGCGGCGAGGTGCAGATAAGTGAAGAGGATTTGACCGTCGCGCATCAGCGGGTATTCCGCTGCTAGTGGTTCCTTCACCTTCAGCAGCAGCTCTGCGGTGCCCCAGACCTCAGTGGCAGTGTCGAGCACGACTGCACCCTGATTGATGTAGTCCTTGTCTTGGAAACCCGACTTAATTCCAGCGCCAGCCTGAATGAAAACTTCGTGCCCGTTGTGGGTCAGCTCGTGCACTCCGGCTGGAGTTATCGCAACGCGACCTTCGTTGTTTTTAATCTCGGTTGGGATGCCTACTCGCATGACTGCTCTCCTCTGGTGAACTCTAAGCGGTGCCGCTCCACAAAGTTTTGCAAATCTGCAGTTTATTCGGTGATTATTTGCATTTTATTCGGCTACTCGCGTTCTTTTTGCCTTATATTCGACCTAAGCAAAGAAAACGAGGCTTCAAATGAAGAATCCACAGCCGGTCGAACTAGACGACATTGATCGTGCGTTGCTGAAGCTGTTGCAGGACGACGCGAGGATGACCAACGCGGACTTGGCCGCCACGGTAGGAATTGCAGCCAGCACCAGCCTCCAGCGCGTTCGCAATCTGGTTACCAATGGTGTTATCCAGGGCTTTCACGCGCGCGTGAACCCCAACGCGACTGGCCAAAACCTGCAGGTGCTGATCTCGGTGAGCCTTCGCGCAACGGCACGGCAACAACTATCGGGCTTCATGGACGAAATGAAAGCATTGCCGGAGGTCCAGCAGGTGTTCTTCTTGGGTGGCTCCGAAGACTTCATCCTGCACCTTGCCACCACGGACAGCGAACATGTTCGAGAATTCGTACTGGCCAACCTGTCATCAAATCCCGCGGTTGCCAACACGCGAACCAACATAATTTTCGAGCACGCGCACTAGTCAGTACTCCTTATTCGCCTAGTGTTGTGGCATGAGCAACGACATTCAGAATGACCTTAACAAGATCAAGATTCACGAAGAACTCTTGGTTTTTCCTGAATTTGATGAGGACACCGCGCTGCAGCTCGGATTGCTGATCCGAGAAAGAGCCGACCAGTTTGGGCCCGTAGTCGTTGACATTCGGCGCGGTGATGACCAGCTATTCTTCGCCGCAGCGCCGGGAACCACGCCGGCAAATGCCGACTGGGCTCGCCGCAAGCGCAACCTAGTCAACAAGGTTCAGCAAAGCAGCTTCGCCATAAACCTGCTAGCACGGGAAACATTCGATGTCATCGAGGCGATGGCTCTGGACCCAAGGGACCATGTGGCCGCCGGTGGCTGTTTCCCAATCCGAGTTGTCGGAGCCGGCATGGTGGGAACTGTCACCGTTTCCGGTCTGCCTCAGCGCGATGACCACAAGCTGGCCACCGACTGCGTTGCCGAACTGCTGGGAATCGATTTGGGCGATGCACGCTTCTAGTCCGCTACTCGGTTTGAAAGTGCCGATCGGATTCGGCTTCATGAACGCGTCTTGGGGCAACTCACCAATCTTGGATGCTGGCGCAGAACGAGACAACTTCGTGGCCGCGTTGCATTACGCAATGGATGCTGGAGTGAGGCTCTTCGATACCTCCGACATATACGCGCCGAGTTGGCAGCGCTTTGGCCACAACGAGGTGTTGCTGCGTGAAGCAGTTGAGTCCTGGACTGGTTCGGCTGCGGCAAAGTCAGAGCTAGTTCTGGCCACCAAGGGAGGCATCACACGAGGCCCGGCTGACGGAGGGGAAGACACCAAGGGTATCGGTGAGGCTTGGGGAAAAAACGGCAGCTTCGAGTACCTGTTGAAAGCATCAGAAGCTTCGGCAGAGCGACTCGGAGTAGACACCATCCCGCTTTGGCAACATCACCGGCTGGCCACAAACCTCACCCTTGGAGAGCAGTTGGTAAACCTACGCAAACTGCGCGAACAAGGCCCAATTCGCCACATCGGTGTCAGCAACTATTCAAAAGTCCAGCTGCTAAGGGCACTTGACGTTGTCGGCGGACCCTCAGATGGCGGCATCATCTCGGTGCAGAATCAGCTGAACCCCGTTTACCGTCAACAGCTGGATGTCCTGGAAGTATGCGAAGAGTACGGATTGGCCTACCTGCCTTGGTCGCCGACAAAAGGAGTTCGCGGCACCGACCTAGGCACCGAAGTTCATTCCCGTTTCCGCGCGGTGGCGGAAGCTCAGGGTGTCTCGACCTATGCCGTTGCACAGGCCTGGCTGCGCAGCCTCTCCCCCAACATCGTGCCGCTGCCCGGCGTTACGAAACTGGCCTCAATCGAGGATTCGATTTCAACGGTTGATTTGCGTCTAACCGCAGCGGAATCCGAGTCCCTAGGCGATCTGCCTGAGAGTTGGCCGCTCGACGCGGAACTCGTGAGAGATCAACCACTAGCCGACTAGAGCTTGGCCAGCCAGTTTCCAACAACCCGCATGAAATCTTCGGGTTGTTCCTCATGGGCCAGGTGTCCTGCGTCCGGAACCAGGTAGATGCGATGGCCTGGAATGCGTTCCGCGACTTTCATCGTGTCCTCGACTTTCACGATGTTGTCATACTGACCCGTCAGGACAAAGGTGGGCACCTCAACTTCGCGAAGTCTGCGCTTGACGTCGGTCTTCTTATCGGCTTTTAGGAATTCCCAGAATCCCTCTCGCCAATCCGGGTTATCCATGGGCCGCTCGTAACCCCGGATCACTTCCTCGGTGAGTTTTGACTTATCCCAAAAGCTGTCGAAGAGAATCTTTTGACCGACCTTGGCAAAGCCTCCTACCAGCTTCGGCCCCTTCCTCTGCAGCGCGGGTAGACGCAAGAGTTTGGAGACAAAAGCCGGCGGTCCAGGAGTCAAAATAGCCGGGGATTCGAGGATGAGTCCGGCTAGCTTTGTCGGATATTCCACCGCGTAGTGAAGCGCAAGTTGTCCCCCTGCCGAATGCCCAACCAAAACAACCTCGCGGCCATCTCTGAAATGCGAGATGACAGCCTCTAGCAGTTGAATCTGTCCCTGGAAGGAGTAAGGGTTAGTTCCTCGCCACCGCATTGGCCGGTCTGTGAAACCGAATGCCGGGCGGTCATAGGCCACCACGTGCCCGTATTCAGCCAATCGATCGATTACCCCGGTCCAGCTATACGTGCTGGCGCCGAAGCCATGCAAAAGCACTATTAACCTCGAGCCCCTGGGGTTTCGTTCGACGTAGTTGACGTCGTAACCCCGCAGCAGAATCTTGCTCATATTTCCAAGATTACTTCCGAATTATTCGCTGAAATCTGGAAGCGACGACCGAGATTTCGGGTTCGGATTTGTATGACCGCGATGAACGTCTCCATGCCCGTATGGGCCGCCACCGTAGCCGTCCTTGTAGCCATTATCGGTTGCGATATTTGGTACCAGGTGAAACACCCCAAGGAACCATCCTTCAAGTCGAGCGCCATACAGAGCGTCATTTACATCGGCTTGGCTTTGGCTTTTACCGCGGTGATCGGTGCTGTTTGGGGTGGCGACTTCGCCTCCCAGTACCTCGCCGGTTTCGTAACCGAGAAGAGCCTCTCGGTGGACAACCTGTTCGTGTTCCTAGTTTTGTTCACGCATTTTGCCGTGCCGCGCGCCTTGCAATCGCAGGCTCTGCTTTCCGGAATCGTGATTGCTCTCATCATGCGCGGTGCGTTCATTGCGGTCGGTGCCGCACTGATCTCGGAGTTCAGCTGGGTCTTCTACCTTTTCGGTCTTTTCCTGGCGTACACGGCCGTCATGCTAATCATCGACACCTTCAAGGCCGGTAGTCACAACGATAAGATTCCAGGCGGAAAACTGACTGAGTGGATTCAGAAGTTTGTCCCAACGGTTAATGAGTTCCACGGTGGACACCTGAGCATCGTGCAACAGGGCAAACGCTATCTGACTCCTTTGGCTCTAGTGATGGTGGCAATCGGTGCGACCGACGCTCTATTCGCTCTTGACTCGATCCCAGCGATCTATGGCCTGACGAGCGAGTCCTACATCGTGTTCACAGCTAATGCCTTTGCGCTTCTAGGTTTACGACAGTTGTACTTCCTGCTCAGCGGGCTGATGGAACGCCTGAAGTACTTGGCGGTAGGACTGTCACTCATCCTGGCTTGGATCGGATTCAAGCTGGTGGCTCACGCGCTGCACGTCAATGAGCTTCCATTCATCAACGGTGGCGAGCATGTGAAGTGGGCTCCAGAGATCAGTACCGAGCTTTCGTTAAGCGTTATCTTTGGCACGCTGTTGGTCACGACAGTGGTCAGTTTGCTGGCTACCCGAGAGAAGAAGTAGGAAGCCCTTTCGCCCCGGACTTAATTAGGCGAAACATCGTGATAGTCAGAACACGTTCAAAACGGCAAGTACACCCTCGTCGAAGAGTTCTCTAACAATTTGTTCATCTGCGAGTTCAAGGTCTACAAGAATCGCCGGGTAAGTCACGAAATGCTGACTTACGAAGCATGGGCTACCGACCGTGTGAATCCAAGCATCGCGTGTAGCAACATCCGGCATTTTGACCGCTAAAACTCTGCCAAGAGGAGCGGCCTGACCCAACAGAGCTGAATCCTTTTTACTCAGCGGACGTTCCCATGCAACGGTTTTTCCGTCGAGGACCCACTCTCGTCGAGAGCGTTTGGGGTCCGAAGCGTCAAAGATGATTTCGCATCCCTCGACTTCGGCTGCAAGGGAATCAAGAAATGACCACTCAACCATTTCAAAAGTTTAAAGCGCCCCCGGCAGGAATCGAACCTGCGACCAAGAGATTAGAAGGCTCCTGCTCTATCCACTGAGCTACGGAGGCAGCGCTTTGTGCCTTCCAAGTTTAATCGTCCCCGCGCTTCGCGAGTTCACTTTGCGGTTGGGTGATGTTTTCAATACAGGCGTGTATGAGTCAGGTGCCATTCAAGTTTCCCCTCAAAAATCAAGTCCATGAATGCAAAATCACTAATCAAAAAGCTCTCACTCGCGGTTGTTTCGGTTGCTGTAGTAGCCGTTGCCGCGACCTCTACTGCTGCAGCCGATGCCAAGACCAAACCAGCCGCGTCAATCAACGACGGTGGCAAGTTCAGCATCGCCCTAATCGGTGACATGCCCTACGACGCTCTCGGTCAGCAGCAGACCCCTGCGGTCATTGACACCCTCAACAATGCAGCTATTGACTTCAGTCTTTTCGATGGTGACACCATGAGCGGCAAGGGTGACCAGTGCACCGACGCCAACTATGCACGAATCAAGACCAACTTCTTCGACAACTTCATGAAGCCGGTTTTCTACTCGGTTGGTGACAATGAGTGGGTTGACTGTGACCGCGCGGTAAAGGGGGCCTTTGACCCGAACGAGCGCCTGGCCAAGGTTCGCAGTACCTACTTCAAGGACGCCGCCGGAAGTTACATTTTGCTGGGCAAGGGCCACTTCACCAACCTGCGAATCCAGCACGATCCGAACTACCCAGAAATGCAGTTGTTTACCTACAAGAAGATCACCTTCATCATTCCTCACGTTCCTGGTTCGGCAAACAATGCAGCAGTGACCAGCGACAAATACAAGACCTACAATGACACCGCCACCGATGGAAACGCCGCTGAGTACACCGCGCGTGACGCCGCCAACGTTGCTTGGATTCAAAAGGGATTCCAAGAGGCTGCGGACCAGGGTTCCAATGGCGTTGTGATTGTGGTTCAGGCGAACATGGACTGGGAAGGCTACTCCGCCGGAGCTGCTGCCCCGAACAACGAGTTCACCGCGGCTTACGACAACGTGAAGCAGGCGATCCTGACTGGAACTCTTGCGTTCAGGAAGCCAGTTCTGCTGCAGAACGGCGACGAGCACTGGTTCCAGGTTGACATGCCAATGAACGAGACTGCAGGCAAGCTGGTTCAGAAGGACAAGGGCAGCTTGGTCGAAACTTTCACTCGAGTTCAGACCTTCGGTTCTGCCTTCAACCACTGGGTGCAGCTGGACATCGATCCAAGCAACCCGAACCTGTGGACGATTACCCCGAAGCTTGTGCCAGCTAACTTCGCCAAGCACTAAAAACTAAGACACCGAATGGGCGGACACCTTGTGGTGTCCGCCCATTCTCTTTTACCCCTCGGATCTCTTCGCACAGAGCGGCTGGCAACTTGGACTCCTTTCAGGCGTAGAGTGACCTTGAGAGGTTCAAACGTCACCTCGCTGAAACGGAGTAACTCATGAAGGTCAAGGGAAAAGTAGTACTTGTAACTGGCGCCGGAAACGGAATGGGTCGAGAGCTGACCCTAGAGCTGATTCGCCGCGGGGCCTCGGTGGCCGCAGTGGACATGCGAGCTGACTTCCTTGATGAAACCAAGGCCCTAGCGGAGAAAGCTGGCGGCAAGGTCGCCACGTTTTTAGTGGACATCACAGACGCCGCTGCAGTCGCTGCCCTGCCCGCGCAGGTGGCAAAGGAACTCGGTGAAGTCGATGTTCTTATCAATAACGCCGGAATCATTCAGCCTTTTGTGAAGGTAAACGAGCTGACCCTCGAGGCCGCTGCACACGTAATGAATGTGAACTTCACCGGCCCGTTGATGATGGTAAAAGCTTTCCTTCCTGGGCTGCTCAAGCGCAGCCAGGCGCACATCCTGAATGTCTCGTCGATGGGTGCCTACGCGCCAGTTCCTGGCCAGAGTGTTTACGGCGCATCAAAAGCGGCCATCAAACTATTCACCGAGGGGCTCCGAAGCGAGTTGATGGGAACCAGCGTTGGTGTCACCGTCGTTTTCCCTGGCGGAATCGGGACCAACATTGCTGGCAACAGCGGCATCAAGATGGATGCTGCGGCTATGGGCGACATGAAGGTTCCCAAAACCACACCGGCACCGGTGGCCGCAAGAGCCATGGTGGATGCGATCGAGGAAAATAAGCCGCGAATCACGATCGGGTCGGATGCAACAATGATGGATCTCCTAAGCCGCCTGAATCCGGTAATGGCAGCCAACATCATCTATAAGCAGATGGCTTCCCTGCTGAAGTAAACTTGCAGGGTGTCTAAAGTACTAGCTTCCCTTCCTGTCGGCGAAAAAGTTGGCATCGCATTTTCCGGTGGTCTTGATACCTCGGTAGCCGTTGCCTGGATGCGCGAAAAGGGTGCAATCCCGTTCGCCTACACCGCCGACCTCGGCCAACCGGACGAGACCGACATCGAGTCGATTCCGTCACGTGCACTCGAGTACGGCGCCGAAGCTGGCCGCCTGGTCGACTGCCGCCAGTCGCTGGTTGAGGAAGCCCTTGCCGCGATCGCCTGTGGTGCATTCCACCTGCGCACCGGCGGAAAGGCCTACTTCAACACCACTCCCCTGGGTCGCGTTGTAACCGGCACGCTGCTGGTTCGTGCAATGCGCGAAGACGGCGTCGAAATCTGGGGCGATGGCTCGACCTACAAGGGTAACGACATCGAGCGCTTCTACCGCTACGGTCTGCTGGCAAACTCGAACCTTCGAATCTACAAGCCTTGGCTCGACAACGACTTTGTCACCGAGCTGGGCGGCCGCCAGGAAATGAGCGAGTGGCTGCTGGAGCGCAACCTGCCTTACCGTGCCAGCGCCGAGAAAGCCTACTCGACCGACGCCAACATGCTGGGTGCCACCCACGAGGCCAAGACTCTCGAGTTCCTCGATGCTTCCTACGAGAACGTCGAGCCAATCATGGGTGTCAAGCACTGGGACCCATCGGTGCGCATCGACTCTGAGGATGTAAAGATCACCTTCCGCCAGGGTCGCCCGGTTGCAATCAACGGCAAGGATTTCAGCGACAGCGTTGAACTGATGTACGAGGCGAACCGCATCGGTGGACGACACGGCCTGGGAATGAGTGACCAGATCGAGAACCGTATCATCGAGGCTAAGAGCCGGGGCATTTACGAGGCTCCGGGAATGGCACTGTTGTTCATCGCTTACGAACGCCTGGTCTCCGCGATTCACAACGAAGACACCATCGCCAACTACCACGCCGAGGGTCGCCGTATGGGCCGCCTGCTTTACGAAGGCCGTTGGTTGGACCCTCAGACCCTAATGCTGCGTGAGTCGCTGACCAAGTGGGTTGCATCTGCCGTGAATGGCTCGGTCACTCTGCGTCTGCGCCGCGGTGACGACTACACCATCGTGAACACCGAGGGTGAAGGCTTCAGTTACCACCCAGAGAAGCTTTCGATGGAGCGCACCGAGGATGCAGCCTTTGGCCCAACCGACCGCATCGGTCAGCTGACCATGCGTAATCTGGACATCGCAGACACTCGCGCCAAGCTTGACCTGTACCGCCGTCAGGGTCAGATCGAGGGCGGCCAGTTCGAACTGGCCTAACACCAATATTCGCTGGGGCGACCATCACGTTAGTGGTGGTCGCTTTCGCTTTGGTATTGGAATAAACCCATCCCACTTCGGATTTGCTCTAGCGTCCACTTGAACGGATTCTTTGCAATGTCGCGAGGGTAGACTCGACAGTCTGGCAATCCACGGAGGATTCATGTTTCGTCTAGCACGACTTTCACTGGCAAATCGCTCGGTGGTAGCGCTTCTCACCCTGATCATCGCAGTCTTCGGTGTGATCTCTCTCACCTCACTGCGCCAGGAACTGTTTCCATCCATTGAGGTTCCTCAAGCTGCCGTAGTCACCGCATATCCGGGCGCGTCGCCTACCGTGGTGGACTCGCAGGTAAGCCAGGTAATCGAGAACGCAATGAGCGGCGCCGAGGGCGTCACCAGCACCTCCACGACCTCGCAGGCCAACATCAGTATCGTTCGCGTTAGCTTCGAGTTTGGAACCACCACCGCTCAAGTTAATGAACGAATCAACTCCGCTCTCGCCTCGGTTTCCGGACTTCCTAGCGGCCTGACTCCTAAACTGCTTTCGGGATCGCTAGACAACATCCCTATCGTGGCACTCGGCGTTTCCTCGAAGACCGGTGACAACACCGAGCTGAGCAAGAACATCGAAGAGGTTGCCAAGGCGGTTCTCGGTGGCATCGCTGGCGTTCGGGACATTTCCGTAGATGGCATAACTCAGAAGCGAATCAACCTGAAGCTGAACACCAGCAAGCTGACAGCCAATGGCTTGACTCAGCAGTCGATTACCACTGCCCTGCAGTCGAACGGCATCGTCTTAGCTGCGGGCTCCATCACCGACAAGTCCGGGGAGCTCAGCATCCAGTCTGGAAGCCCGGTCGAAACCCTTGCGGCTTTGCGCAACCTGCCACTGATCGGTTCAAAGACCACGGTTACCGCACCGAGCAGCCCGAGCCTCTCCTCGCTGCTGGGCTCTGGGGCTGGCAGCGGATTCCCAACCGGCTCCACCGGCGGATTCCCCGGTGCCGGAACAGGTACCGGTACTGGCACGGGCAGCGCTTCGGGCGGAATTCCGGCCTCGGTGCTGGCAGGGTTAAGCCCAACCACTAGCACCAGCATCACGGCGGTCCGTCTAGGTGATGTTGCAACTATTTCGCTAGACAACGCACCTACCACCTCGATTTCTCGCGTCAATGGCAAGGTCGCGCTCAGCATCTCCATCACCAAGACTCCCGACGGAAACTCTGTGAAGCTGAGCCACGCCGTGGCAGACGCAATTCCAGACCTCAAGGCCAAGCTAGGCAATGTGACGGTTGAAACCGAATTCGATCAGGCACCCTATGTCGAGAAGTCGCTGCGCTCCCTCAATGAAGAAGGACTCCTGGGTCTTGGCTTCGCAATCGTAGTTATTCTTTTGTTCCTGCTTTCAGTTCGCAGCACCCTTGTAACAGCCATCAGCATCCCCACCTCGGTGCTGATCACTTTCATTGGCCTGAATGTCTTTGGGTACTCGCTCAACCTGTTCACTCTTAGCGCCTTGACCATCGCAATTGGGCGCGTGGTGGACGACAGCATTGTGGTCATCGAGAACATCAACCGACACCTCAGTTACGGCGAACCAAAGAAGCAAGCAATCCTGAATGCGGTCCGGGAAGTCTCCGCAGCGATCACCGCTGCAACTATCACCACCGTGGCTGTGTTCCTGCCAATCGCGCTGGTTGGTGGCCTGGTGGGTCAGCTCTTCCGACCTTTCGCACTGACCTTTGCCGTAGCACTGGTTGCGTCGCTCTTGGTCTCACTGACGATCGTCCCTGTATTGGCTTACTGGTTCCTGAAGTCACCGAATACCGTAGAGAGCTTGTCCGAGAAAGAAGCCGCCAAGCTGGCCGAAGAAGCCCGTTCTCGCGAGGAAGAGAAGGAACGCAAGTCCTGGCTGCAGCGCGGCTACCTGCCAGTGCTGAAAACCACCCAGGCTCACCCCATCGTAACCCTGGTAGCCGCTGGCATCGTCTTGCTGCTGACCTTTGGATTCTCTGGCCTTCTCAAGACCAACTTCATCGGCAACAGTGACAGCAACAACTTCGTCTTGAACCAGAAGCTTCAGCCAGGCGCAAGTCTGCAGCAGCAGAACGCGGCTTCTATCAAACTGGAAAAGATTGTGCTGGCGGAGAAGAACGTCACTACCGTTCTAACCACTGTTGGCAGCGCTGGCGATGGTCGTGTGGCCTTCGGTGCGTCTGCTGGCGGAATCCAGCTGCAGGTGACCACCGAGTCCGGTATCGATCAGCTGGCCCTGCAGAAGCGCGTCTTGGACAAGGCGGCAGCCGATAAGAGCCTGGGCGAGGTAAAGCTTCAGGCCGGTGGAGGCAACTTCGGATCGACCGGAACCATCGACATCAAGGTGACCGCCGGTAAGGATTCAACCCTGAAGGCTGGTATCGCAGCAGTAGCTGCTGCCATGAAGGGCACCGAGAACGTCTCTGAGATCACCAACTCTCTGGCCACCGAGCAGCGAACCTTGCAGATCAACGTCAACCGCCTGAAGGCGGCCAGGTTGGGTCTCAGTGAGATCGCAGTCAGCGGTATCGTGGCAAGCACGATGAACCCAACGTCGATCGGCAAGGTCAACATCGATTCGGTCAGCACCCCGATCTACATCGTCAAGACAGACATCCCGAAGACCGTGGCCCAGATTCGAAAGATCTCCATCCCATCGGCGTCTGGTGCGGTTGCATTGAGCAGCATCGCAGACATCAAGGAGGTCTCGGTTCCGACCTCGGTTACCGGCGAGCAGGGGAACCCAACCGCTACCGTTTCCCTAAAGCCAGTTGGCGACAACCTGGGCACCATCACCACCGAGGTGACCAAGCGCCTTGCAAAGGTTGAGCTTCCTACTGGAGCGACCGCATCCTTAGGTGGCGTCAGCAAGGACCAAGCTGATTCCTTCGGACAGTTGGGTCTGGCTCTTCTCGCCGCAATCGCGATCGTCTATCTGGTAATGGTTGCGACCTTCCGCAGCTTGCTGCAACCAGTGCTGCTGCTGACCTCGATTCCGTTCGCTGCGACCGGTGCGCTAGTCGCATTGCTGGTTTCGGACACTGCCCTGGGAGTACCAGCACTGATTGGAATGCTGCTACTGGTAGGCATCGTGGTTACCAACGCGATTGTCCTCATCGACCTGATCAACCAGTACCACGAGCAGGGCATGGACCTGCGAGAGTCGATCATGAATGGCGCCCGTCAACGCCTGCGTCCGATTCTGATGACAGCACTCGCGACTATTTTTGCCTTGACCCCGATGGCGCTTGGAGTGACCGGCAGCGGCGGGTTCATCTCGAAGCCATTGGCAGTTGTGGTCATCGGTGGCTTGTTCTCGTCAACCGTCTTGACTCTCGTGATTGTGCCAGTGCTTTACTGGTTGTCTGCCTCTAGGAAAGAGCGCAAGGCTACGCGTAAGGCAGCTAAGGCAAGTGGAGCCAAAGGCGCCAAACGAGCCGCCCGCAAGGCCAAGCCAGCCTAAAATTGTCCCAAGCGTTTACTAGTTTTTAGGTGTGATTGACATTAGCTCTAACTTGGTCTGGATTGACTGCGAAATGACCGGACTGGACGTCGAAAAGGACTGTCTGGTTGAGGTTGCAGTTGTGGTCACCAATGACCAGCTGGAGATTTTGGATGAAGGCATTGACCTGGTCATAAAGCCTCGCCCGGACTCGCTGGCAAACATGAATGACTTCGTAAGAGACATGCACACCGCCAGCGGCCTGATCGAGGAATTTGATCAGGGGCTGGAGCTAGCCGAAGCCGAAGAAATCATTCTGGAATACGTGAAGCGATTTGTTCCGGATGCAAAGGACGCTCCCCTGGCCGGAAATACAATCGGCACCGACCGCATGTTCCTTAACCGATACATGCCTGCACTCGACCAGCACCTGCACTATCGAAATATCGATGTCTCATCCATCAAGGAACTGAGTCGCCGCTGGTACCCACGGGTCTACTTCCAGATGCCCAAAAAGAGCGGCAATCACCGCGCTTTGGCAGATATCTTGGAGAGCATTGTGGAACTCAAGTACTACCGTGAGGCAGTGTTCGTTCCAGAACCCGGGCCAACCTCCGACGAGGCCGCAGCAGCAGCTGCCAAGGCTGCCGGCAACTAGCCCGACTCACCCAAACCTGTTAGACTTGTTCGGTTGTTGCGCCTAGCGCAACCACATGGTGGGTATAGCTCAGCTGGTAGAGCACCTGGTTGTGGTCCAGGGGGTCGCGGGTTCAAGTCCCGTTACTCACCCGGCGATAAAGGCACTTTCTAACGAAGGTGCCTTTCGTCATTTTGCGGACCTACTTCCACCTATAGCCATTCGTTATTGGTCAATGGAGGAAGCCCTACCTAGACTCGAGCCATGAGTAAAGCAGTAGTGAATATCGAGCGACCAGCGCGCTGGGCAAAACAGTTGGGCAGCCACCTAGGTCACAAGATAGCCGTCGCAGAGATTGAGAACGGCTGGAGTTTCACCATCGATGGCGCCTACGGCGAGGCTATCGCCACCGGGGAGAGTGAGCTCACGCTCACCGCTCAGGGAAACGACGATGAGATGCGCGGTCGTATGGAAAACGTCCTCCAGAAGCACCTCCTAAAGTTTGCGGCAGACCTAAATCCAGAGATCATCTGGCACTAGACCAATAAAAAAGACCCGACTGCTCGAAAAGCGGTCGGGTCTTTTTTATTGGCTGAATCTAAGCGTTAGCTTTCTGGATTAGCAGTTCACGAACGCGCGCAGCATCAGCAGATCCCTTCATGGCCTTCATGACAGCACCGATGACCGCGCCGGCAGCCTGCATACGGCCCTCACGGATGGCATCGAGAACATCTGGCTGCGAAGCGAGTGCTGCATCGATTGCCGCGATAAGCGCACCATCATCGGACACAACTTCTAGACCGCGGGCGGTAACAATCGCAGCAGGAGAACCCTCCCCAGCCAGCACATAGGTAAGCACTTCACGCGCCAGTCGGTCGTTGATTTTTCCTGCATCGACCAGGCCAGCTAGTTCGGCTACGTCCTTGGCCGTAATAGCTAGCTCTGAGATGTCCTTGTCCTCGGCGTTGGCCAGACGGGCAATCTCACCGGTCCACCATTTACGGGCGGCTTGAGCGCTAGCGCCAGCTGCAACCGACTCTTCAATCTGGTCGAGCAAGCCCGCGTTGACGACGTCACGGAACTCGAGGTCGGCAAATCCCCAGTCAGCTTGAAGGCGCTTGCGGCGCTCGGCAGGCTTTTCTGGGAGAGCGGCCCGGAGTGACTCGATGAGCTCCTTGGATGGCTGAACCGGAACTAGATCCGGCTCTGGGAAGTAACGGTAATCATCAGCATCGCTCTTTGGACGACCAGCCGAAGTGGTGCCCTTGTCTTCGTGCCAGTGGCGAGTCTCCTGGGTGATGGTGCCACCCTTGGCAAGAATCGCTGCCTGACGCTGAATCTCGTAGCGCACAGCGCGCTCGATAGAGCGAAGCGAGTTGACGTTCTTGGTCTCGGTGCGAGTGCCGAGCTTTTCGGCACCGTGGAGACGCAGCGAAACGTTCGCGTCACAGCGGACGTTACCGCGCTCCATGCGAGCATCGGAGACGTTGAGAGCCTTTACGATTTCACGAATGGTTCGAACGTATGCAGCGGCGAGTTCTGGAGCCTCCGCGCCAGCGCCGTAGACCGGCTTGGTGACAATCTCAATCAGTGGAACACCGGCACGGTTGTAGTCGACCAGCGAATACTCCGCACCCTGGATGCGACCGGTTGCGCCACCAACGTGGGTTAGCTTTCCGGCGTCCTCCTCCATGTGGGCCCGCTCGATGGCAACGGTGTAGATGTTGCCGCTAGGAACCTCGATGTCGATAGAACCCTCAAATGCGATTGGCTCATCGTACTGAGAGGTCTGGAAGTTCTTCGCAAGGTCTGGGTAGAAGTAGTTCTTGCGCGCAAATCGACCGGTCGGCGCAATGTCACAACCAAGCGCCAGTCCGATGCTGATTGCGCTCTCGACGGCACGCTTGTTTACCGCTGGCAATGAGCCTGGCAGACCAATGCAAATCGGGCACACATTGGTGTTTGGCTCGTTACCAAAGACGTTGGCACAACCACAGAACATCTTGGTGTTGGTGTTCAGCTCTACGTGGACCTCGAGTCCGATTACGACCTCAAACTGCTCTAACGCCTTGGCGTAGTCCATCAGTTCTGCTTTAGCCATTATTTGACCTCCGATACCAGAGTCGACAGTTCGGGAGCAAAGTCCATCATGGTCTTACCCCACTTGGCTTCCAGTAGCGCCTCGAGGGCTGCTCCAACGTGGTACAGGCGCTTGTCCTCAGTGGCAGGGGCAAGGAACTGGATACCTACCGGCAGTCCGTCCTCGGTGGCGGTTCCAATAGGGAGCGAAATGCCCGGGATGCCGGCCAGGTTGGCTGGAATGGTAGCCACATCGTTTAGGTACATCGCCAGTGGATCCTCGTTCTTCTCACCGATCCTGAATGCGGTGGTCGGAGCGGTAGGCGAAACCAGCACGTCAGCAACCTCGAAGGCCTTTGCGAAATCACGCTGGATCAGGGTGCGAACCTTCTGAGCGCTGCCGTAGTAGGCGTCGTAGTAACCCGAAGACAAGGCATAGGTACCCAGAATGATTCGACGCTTGACCTCCGGACCGAAACCGGCCTCACGAGTTGCAGCCATAACACGCTCAATGGTTGGGTTACCCTCTGGTGTCACGCGCAATCCGAAGCGCACCGAGTCGAACTTGGCCAGGTTGCTGGATGCTTCCGCAGGAAGAATCAGGTAGTAGGCGGCGATCGCGAACTCGAAAGATGGGCAATCGACCTCAACAATTTCAGCGCCCGCCGACTTCAGAGCCTCGAGGCTCTCGTTGAAACGCTCGATCACTCCTGGCTGGAAGCCTTCGCCCTGGAGCTGCTTGATTACACCGACGCGCAGACCCTTGATGTCCTTGGCCTTGGTGGCCTCTGTCATAGAGCCAAGTGACTGTGGAAGCGAGGTGCTGTCGTGCTTGTCGTGGCCGGCAATGACATCTTGCAGCAAGGCCGCATCAAGAACATTGCGGCTTACTGGGCCGATCTGATCCAGTGAAGAAGCTAGCGCGACCAGACCGTAACGGGAGACCGCACCGTAGGTTGGCTTGATTCCCACTGTTCCGGTTACAGAAGCCGGGAATCGGATTGAGCCTCCGGTGTCCGAGCCAATCGCAATCGGAGCCAGGAATGCGGCAACTGCCGAAGACGAACCGCCGCCGGAACCACCAGGAATGCGGTCCAGGTCCCATGGGTTGCGGGAAGGGCCGAAAGCCGAGTACTCGGTGGATGAACCCATTGCGAATTCGTCAAGGTTGGTCTTGCCCAGAATAGGCATCAGTTGGGCCCGCAACTTAGCGACCACGGTGGCGTCGTACTGCGGGACCCAACCTTCGAGAATCTTCGACCCCGAGGTGGTTGGTGCGTCAGTGGTGGTGAGGTTGTCCTTCACCGCGATCGGGAGACCAGCTAGGTTTGGCAACTGCTCCCCCGCGGCACGGCGACGATCTACCTCAGCAGCAGTAGCCAAGGCAGACTCTGCGGATACATGCAGGTAGGCATTGACTGCAGGATTGAACTTCTCGATGCGGTCGAGGAAGGCCTTGGTCAGCTCTACCGAGGTAACCTGACCCGACTTCAATAGGTCAACCAGCTCATGTGCTGGCTTGAAAACTAGATCACTCATGGTTTACTCCTCGTCCAGAATGGCGTGGACACGGAAGCGACCATCGGCGCTGTCTGGAGCGCCACTCAGGGCCTCCGCCTGGGTCAGCGATGGCTCAACAACATCTTCACGGAAGACATTGGCCATAGGAATCGGGTGGCTGGTGGCGGGAACATCTCCCTGAACAGCAGCCTTGACAGTGGCAACCGAGTCAACGATCAAAGAGAGCTGCTCGGTGAATTGAGCAACTTCTGCGTCGGTGACATCGATGCGGGCCAGGCCGGCCAGGTGACGAACCAAATCAGGCGTAATTTCAGACATGAGGCTTCCGTCGATTGGGTGAATGCAACCAGTTTACCCTCGAAGACAAGCCAAACTGCCTCAAAAACTAAGTGTCTCTAGGCCTACCTAGGCGTTTAGCCGGCGGGTGAATTCTGCTTCGTCGATTACTTCGATACCGAGTTCCTCGGCTTTCGCGAGTTTGCTTCCCGCGTTGTCTCCAGCCACTACAAAAGCTGTCTTTTTCGAGACGCTCGAAGCCGCCTTGCCGCCGTTGGAAATGATGGCTTCTTCGATCTGTTCGCGGGTGTAGTCCTTCAGACTTCCGGTTGCAACGATAGATAACCCGGCAAACCTGCCGCCCTCGTTTGCGGTAGTGCCCGGTCCCTCATGCCCAGGGGTAGCTAGCTGAACTCCGGCTGCACTCCAGCGCTGGATAATCTCCTGGTGCCAGTCCACCTTTATCCAGTCTTTGAGGCTCTTGGCCAGGACTCCGCCAACGCCATCGACTTGACTCAACTCATCTTCCGACGCGGCAAATATGCGCTCCAGACTGCCAAAGTGTGAAGCTAAATTTCTGGCTGCAACAGGACCTACGTGGCGAATCGACAACGCAGTCAGGAAGCGCCACAGCGGACGCGACTTCACTTCTTCGAGGTTTCTCAGCAGCTTGAGAGCGACTTCGGCTGGACTGCCGTCCTTTTTACGGAAGAACTCGACCACCTTAGGACTGCCATCTTCGTTAAGCTTCGCAAGACCGGTGTCGGGGTCAAGCACTAGCGACTTGATTGGAAGCAAATCTTCCAGCGTGAGGTCGAAAAGCCCAGCTTCAGACGTGAGCGGGGGTTGAGCAGGCTCGAGCGGCTGCGTCAGCGCGCAGGCGGCAACGTATCCAAGTGCCTCAATGTCTAACACTCCCCGAGAGCCCAGGTAGGCAACTCGCTCCCTCAGCTGAGCCGGGCAACTGCGGGTGTTAGTGCATCGCAAGTCAACGTCACCCTCGGAGGCTGGGGCAAGAGCAGCACCGCAGTCTGGACAAAACTCCGGCATCACAAATGCACGTTCAGAACCGTCGCGCAGTTCGATTACTGGTCCAAGGATCTCTGGGATGACATCGCCGGCCTTGCGCAGTGCAACGGTATCCCCGATTAGGACGCCCTTCGCCTTGACAACATCTTGATTGTGAAGCGTGGCGAACTCAACTACGGATCCCGCAACCTTGACAGGGGCGACTACCGCGTAGGGAGTCGCCCTCCCGGTACGCCCAACGCCGACCCGGATGTCCAGAAGTTTCGTATTGACCTGCTCAGGAGGGTACTTGTAGGCAATGGCCCAGCGCGGGGCACGACTAGTGGATCCAAGTTCTCGCTGCGCACTGAAGGCATCAACCTTAACCACTACGCCGTCAATTTCGTGCTCTAGGGAGTGGCGCTTGGCCTGGAACTCGTCGATGTAGGCAAGAACCTCGGTAACTGAGGCCACGACTCTGTACTTATCGCTGGTTGGAAGCCCCCAGCCAGCCAGCAGCTGGTACATCTGGCTCTGACTCTGCACCGGTGCTTCGTCCCAAGCTCCGATACCGTGAACCAGCATGCGCAACGGTCTACTGGCGGTAACCGAAGCATCTTTCTGGCGGAGCGAACCGCTGGCGGAGTTTCGGGGGTTGGCAAAAGGAGCCTTGCCCTGGGCTATCAACCCGGCATTCAATGCCTCGAAGTCGGCCAAACCGTAAAAGATCTCACCACGTACCTCAACCACCTCGGGATGCCCGGTTCCTAGCAAACGATGCGGGATTCCCTTGATGGTCTTAACGTTGGCAGTTACGTCCTCGCCTACGGCTCCATCGCCGCGAGTGGCAGCAGAGACTAATTCGCCGCGCACATAACGCAGGTTGATGGCGAGTCCATCGATTTTTAGCTCACAGAGCAGTGGCAGGCCCTCGGTGCGCCCCGCCCACTCGGTGAACTCTTCATGGCTGAAAACATTGTCCAGACTCATCATGCGAGCCAGGTGTTCGACTGGGGCAAAAGTTTGGTTAGCGGAGCCGCCCACTGTCTGCGTGGGCGAATCACCGGTGATCAGTTGTGGGAACTCTGACTCCAGCGCCTCTAGATCGCGCATGAGCCAGTCGTATTCGGCGTCAGAAATCAGCACCGTGTTGCCTTCATAGTAGGCACGGCGATGTTTGTTGATCTGATCGATCAGTTCATCGATTCGGGCCTTGGCTTCTTGCTGATTCACGCCACTAGCCTAAGCGTCTGCGGGTACATTTTCGGTCGCCAAAGAGCTGGCACTCACGGTGCGATCGATGGTCGTCTGACCCAGCACCCGTGAACCCAGGTACAAAACGGCCGTCTGGCCGGGAGCGACACCGAAAACCGGCGCGGTCAGCCTGACAACAAGCTCGCCGCCAACCACTGCCGCTTGTGCTGGGAGTGAATCGCCATGAGCCCGAACCTGGACCTCGCAGTCGAACCATTCCGTTGGATTCTTAGGCTCCTGGCCACACCAGGTGAATCTCTGCCCAGCCAGTTCAGCTATCGCAAGCGATGCGTGTGGACCAACCACAACCTTGTTTTCCTTGGGCTTCACCGAGAGCACGAAGCGCGGCTTACCGTCGGCAGCAGGCCGCCCCAGGTGCAGTCCGCGCCGCTGTCCCACGGTAAACGAGTGCGCACCATTGTGCTCGCCTACCACCGCTCCAGATTCATCGACTATCTGCCCCGGAGCAGTGCCAACCTTCTCAGCCAACCAATCCGCGGTGTCTCCCTCGGGGATGAAGCAGATGTCGTAGGAGTCTGGCTTATTTGCGACACTCAGGCCCCTAGCTTCTGCCTCAGCCCGAACCAGCGCCTTGTCCGCGCTTGCACCGATTGGGAACAGTACGTGCTTCAACTCCTCGGTGGTGAGGACACCTAAGACATAGGACTGATCCTTAGCCAATGCCGGTGACCGGTGAAGTTCTAGGTTGCCATCAGCATCCGCAAGCACTTCGGCATAGTGCCCGGTGCAAATGGCATCAAACCCCAGCGCCAGTGCTTTCTCCAACAGTGCAGCGAACTTGATTCGCTCATTGCAGCGCATGCAGGGATTTGGGGTTCGGCCAGCGGAGTATTCGGCGATGAAGTCGTCAACCACCTCGGCCTTGAAGCGATCCGAAAAGTCCCAGACGTAGAAGGGAATCCCCAGGACATTGGCGGCACGTTGCGCGTCCATCGAGTCCTCGATTGTGCAGCAGCCCCTAGAGCCGGTGCGCAGCGTTCCCGAATTGCGACTTAGCGCCAGGTGAACACCGACAACCTCGTGCCCAGCCTCCACGGCGCGCGCTGCAGCTACGGCGGAATCTACTCCACCCGACATCGCTGCAAGAACCTTCATAGGTTCAATTAAACAGCCTCAACTAGCCGGCGGTGAACCCGGCTTTTTTGGCCCTTGCGTGAGCGTCAGGCAGCGCACTCAGAAATTCATCGATGTCAGCCACCGAGGTGCTCGCACCGAACGAAACTCTTACGCAACTAGCCGAGTCTTTGGCGTCGAAGCCCATGGCTTGCAGGACATGGGAACCACCGGTGACACCAGCCGTACAGGCCGAACCATTTGAAATGGCCACACCGGCGGTGTCCAAGAGGAAAAGCAGGCTTTCGCCGGCGCAACCGGGGAATACCAAGTTCACAATATTTGGCAGTCGCTGGGCAGGGCTTTCCGCGCCAACCACAATGACTTCAGGCACCGCAGCCTGAACACCAGCAATGAGGCGAGATCGCAACACCTCCCAGTTGCTTCTATGTTCTGACAGCTCGGAAACGGCCAGTTTGGTGGCCAGCGCTAATGCGGATGCTCCAATCGAATCCTGGGTTCCGGGCCTAATCCCCCGCTCCTGAGACCCGCCAAATGCCCGCGGGGAAACCTTCACTCCCCTGCCGACCAGCAACGCCCCAACACCGACAGGCGCACCGAGTTTGTGGCCGGTGAATGCGAGGGTGCTCACACCGAGACTCCGGTAGTCCACCGGTAGGTGACCGACGGCAGCTACCGCGTCGGTGTGAGTTGGAATCTGTAAGCGCTTACAAATATCGGCCAATTCGGCCATATTCACGACACTGCCGGTTTCGTTGTTTGCCCATATCGCAGCAACTAGCGCGACGCGATCCGAGTGCTCGGTGAGGAATGCCTGCAGCCACTCGATGTCTGGCAAACCCTTCCGGTCAACCGGTATGAGGTGAACTTCCGCGCGACCAGATTTCTCGAGAGCCTCAACTGCCTCCAAGACTGCATGGTGTTCGGTTCCGAGGCAAAGCACTATCGGGCGGTCCTGATTCTGGTTCCTGGCATCGAAGATGCCCAACACCGCCAGATTGTTGGCCTCGGTGCCTCCTGAAGTAAAGATCACCTCGTTGCGATCGCAGTTTAGGATTGCCGCAATGTCTTCCCTGGCTTGCTCAAGCTGCATTTTGCTGGACTGCCCAAAACCGTGCACCGCAGCCGGGTTACCCTGCTCGCCAAAGTGTTCGGCAATGAGCTTCGCAACCTCGGGACGAACCGGCGTCGAGGCGGCGTGGTCAAGGTAAATGGCCATGTCACAAGCCTATCTATGGTCAGATTTACGCGACAGCCGAAACACGTCGAGCCAGCCATGTAACATGACTGAAATCGTTTTCAAAGTAGGCTTAGAAACGATGTCCAAGAACCTCTTAGAGACGCGCGTAAACCCCGACCGCATGGGTGTTACCTTTGCCGGCGCCAAGGGCTCGATTCGCGCATATTCTGCGAATGCTGAATCGGTCAGCCTTTGCATTCTTGAGGACGACAACCCTCGTTTGGTCAAAGAGACCATCGCTCTGAAACGCACCGAGAATGACATCTGGGAAGCAACCAGTTCAAAAATCGTTCCAGGAATGAACTACGCGCTTCGAGCAACAGGCCCAGAAGGCCCTCGCCACGCGTTCAACCCAAGCCTGAACCTGATCGACCCCTATGCTCGGGCCGTCGAGCGACTGAGTGCACGCGAGTATTACTGCGTAGCCACCGTAGATGACTTCGACTGGCAGGGAGTCTCGAAGCCCGAAGTTCCGCTTGACCGCACCATCATCTACGAGGCACATCTGCGCGGTTTGACTCGTGGCAACCACGAACTTCCCGATGACATCCGCGGCACTTACGCGGCACTCGGACACCCAAGCACCATCCAACACCTGCTGGAAATCGGCGTTACCAGCGTCGAGTTGCTGCCGATCCACATGTTTATCTCGGAACCCCGACTGATGAATATGGGTCTCATCAACTACTGGGGCTACAACACCATTAACTTCTTCACCCCTCAGCCGCGTTACGCCACCTCGGCGGCCCGCGAGAAGGGTCCAGAACAGATTGTCGCGGAGCTCAAGACTGCGATTCGCGAACTTCACCGAGCCGGCATCGAAGTGATTCTGGATGTGGTTTATAACCACACTGCCGAGGGCGGCGGAGGCGGACTCACCTACTCGTACCGAGGCTTGGATAACTCCAGCTACTACCGCTTGGATGAGCGGGGTTGGTATCAGGACACCACCGGGTGCGGAAACAGCCTCGACTTTTCCAACCCCCACGTGGTGCAACTCACCATGGACTCTCTGCGGTACTGGACCGAGGTAATGCAGATCGACGGCTACCGCTTCGACCTCGCGACCACGATCGCTCGCGACCACAACAACACCTTCGACCCCAATCACCCGCTACTCCAGGCCATGCAGTCGGATCCGATTGTTTCGTCGGCGAAACTAATCATGGAGCCGTGGGATGTTGGACTCGGTGGCTGGCAGACCGGTAACTTCCCAGATCGCTTTAGCGAATGGAACGATCGCTACCGCGACAGCGTTCGCCGATTCTGGCTCACCGATTTGGCCGATGCAAGAAACAGCGGTAATCACTGGAACGGTGTTGCAGACATTGCAACTCGCCTGTCCGGTTCCCAAGATGTCGTCGCAGGCGCACAGGGTCCGCTGGGAACAGTGAACTTCATCACGGCCCACGATGGCTTCTGCCTGAAGGATCTGGTCTCCTATAACGTCAAGCACAACCAAATCAATGGCGAGAGCAACCGAGACGGAACCAGCAACAACTATTCGTTCAACTTCGGCGTTGAAGGCGAGACGCAGGATCCGGCAGTCAGGGCGCAGCGTCGGAAGGCAGCGCGCAACATGCTGGGTACGCTGCTGTTCTCGGCCGGCATCCCAATGGTCACCGCCGGTGATGAACGTGGAAAATCACAGCTAGGAAACAACAACGCCTACTGCCAGGACTCGGCGCTTTCGTGGATGAACTGGGACCTGAGCCGTTCGCAGCAGGACCTGCAAAGCACGTTCGCGTATTTGACTAAGACCCGCCAGGAGAACCCATCGCTGCGTCCAACCAATTTTGGTTCGTGGGAAAAGCTTGAAGCCGGAGTAGACCGGATCCGCTGGTACAACGCTCTTGGTCACATCATGACGAACGAGGACTGGAATAACCCGGAAACTCGCACCCTCCTCCGCCTCACCGAGTCGATCACCGAGGATGGGGTCACCAACCGCACTCTTCTCGTGGTTCATGGTGCAGAGCGCGAAATAAAGGTGCAGCTGCCGCAGGATGCAGGAATAGAAACTTACGAGATTCTCTGGAACAGCGCACACGAACTTCCGCCAACCGAGTACAAGAGCGTCTCCTTGGATAGCCCGATCACTGTTTCCGGGGCCTCAGTGCTGCTGCTTCGAGCTTTGAACTAGCGCCCCTTCCGTCATGTTTCGCAAATACAACGAACTGGTTAAGCCTTGACGCAATCAGTTCGCTGCAGCGACCAGTTTCACTAAATTACAAAGGGTGAGCAAGACGACAAACGCAGCCATCAGTGCAAACAGCATCGGTCGAATTCCGATTCTTGACGTGAGCCCCGTAATTGATGGTGGGCGTTGGCCTGCAAAGGCCTTTGAGGGCGAGATCCTGCCCTTCTCCGCTAGGGTCTTCCGCGAAGGCCACGACTCGGTGGCCGCCGAGATCCTGCTAACTTCCCCCACCGGCAGTACTTCGGTGCACCGGATGCGCGCCGGTGCCGCCGGATCTGACACCTGGCATACCGAGGCCCAGACGCTCGAACAAGGTGTTTACACCTTCGTGGTTCGGGCATTCGCGGACGACTTCGAGACTTGGCACCACAACGCCGAGATCAAGGTCAAAGCCGGCATCGACACCGAGCTGATGATGCTAGAAGGCGCCAATCTTTTCAACCGAGCCGCGGCCGAAAAGGGACGAAGTAAGAACAGCGCAGCTCTGCTCAGCAAAATCGCGGGGCTGCTTGCCGATACCGCCGTTGACGCCATTGACAGACTTGGGCTAGCCGAGGCACCCGAGGTGATCAAGGCAGTTACCGATGAACCAATTCGCTCCCTGATAACCCTCAGCAAGGAGTATCAGATTAATTCGGAGCGCAAGCTGGCTGGCTTCGGTGCCTGGTACGAGTTTTTCCCACGTTCCGAGGGAGCGCATTTCAACGCTGAGACCGGCGTTTGGACCAGTGGCAACTTTAAGACTGCCGCCAAGCGCCTACCTGCCGTCAAGGACATGGGTTTCGACATCCTCTACATGCCGCCAATCCACCCGATTGGTACCGCTCACCGTAAGGGCCCAAACAACACTCTGGTAGTTGGAGAGCAAGATCCGGGCTCACCTTGGGCAATCGGCAACGCCGCGGGTGGCCACGACACCGTGCATCCGGACCTTGGAACCATGGCAGACTTTGAGGCCTTCGTGAAGCAGGCCAACAAGCTGGGCCTCGAGATTGCCCTGGACCTTGCATTGCAGGCCTCCCCGGATCACCCTTGGGTCAAGGAACACCCCGAGTGGTTCACCACTCGCGCAGATGGCACCATTGCATACGCCGAGAACCCCCCGAAGAAATACCAGGACATCTATCCGATCAACTTCGACAATGACCCCGAGGGCATTTACAACGAGGTTCTGCGCGTGGTCGAACTCTGGATTTCTAAGGGTGTCAAGGTCTTCCGGGTAGACAACCCGCACACCAAGCCAGTTGCTTTCTGGGAATGGCTAATCGGGCAAGTCAACCAGAAGCACCCAGAGGTGATCTTCCTAGCGGAGGCATTCACTCGCCCAGCAATGATGCACACTCTTGGCAAGGTCGGATTCCAACAGTCCTACACCTACTACACCTGGCGCAATAGCAAGTGGGAGCTTGAGCAATACCTCAACGAAGTAGCCCACTCGAGCGCTAACTTCTTCCGTCCAAATTTCTGGGTTTCAACGCCGGATATCCTCACCGAGTATCTGCAGTTCGGAGGCCGAGCTGGCCACAAGGTGCGCGCCGCGATTGCAGCCACCGCGACTCCCAACTGGGGACTCTACGCCGGATACGAACTCATTGAATCGGTGGCCCGCCCCGGTGCCGAGGAACACATCAACTCGGAGAAGTACGAGTACAAGCCGCGCGACTGGGATGCTGCCGAGGCTGAGGGTAAGAGCATCGCCCCGTACATCAGCCGCCTGAATCAGATTCGCAAGGAGAACCCGGCGCTTCATCAGCTGCGAAATCTTCAGGTTCACAGCAGCGACGACTCCGCGATCCTTTGCTTCAGTAAGCACGCCACCGCAGCGCAATCCCCCACCGGCAAGGCAAACACAATCATCGTGGTGGCAAATACGGACCCACACGCTATTCGCGAGACCACTGTGCACTTGGATCTGACCAAACTTGGACTAACTCCGGGTTCCCTCTTCCGAGTTACAGACCTGATCACCGCGTCCTCCTTCCAGTGGAGCGAACACAACTATGTGAAGCTGGACTCCTTCCAGGAACCGGCACATATTCTTCGCATCGAGCACTAAACCGACTTGGTTCACAAACCATTAGGCACAACAACCGATAGGCAAACCATGGCAAAGAAGACCACAGCAGTCGAGGTACCGAGCATCGACAGCCACATCATGTGGCGAGTCAGCGTGGGTTCACACCACGATCCTCACAGCATTCTTGGCGCACACCTGGTCTCGGGCGGAGTGGTAATCCGCACCCTAAAGCCACTTGCCGTGTCGGTCACCGCCAACCTAGAGGGTGGAGTCGCACTCGAACTTTCCCATTTGGAAAACGGCATCTGGCAGGGAACTATCTCAGGCACCAAGATTCCCGACTACCGAATTTCGGCAACCTACGAAGACGGCAATGTCTGGGAAACCGATGACCCTTACCATTACGCACCAACGCTGGGAGACCTGGATCTGCACCTCATTGCAGAGGGTCGCCATGAGGAACTCTGGCAGGCGCTCGGTTCGCACGTCATCGAAATGAAGACCAAGTTGGGTAAGTCAGCTGGAACCAAGTTTGCGGTCTGGGCGCCAAACGCGCAGGCTGTTCGTGTGGTGGGCGACTTTAACCACTGGAATGGCACCGGCCACTCAATGCGAGTCATGGGATCCAGCGGCGTCTGGGAGCTGTTCATTCCGGGGATTGGCGTGGGCACCAAATACAAGTACGAGATTCTGACCAAGGATGGTCACTGGATCACCAAGATTGACCCGCTGGCTCGGGCCACCGAAGTTCCCCCCGCGACTGCTTCGATCATCACCGAGAGCAACTACAAGTGGGAAGACTCCAAGTGGATTAAGGCTCGAGAAAAGCGCGACGCCTTGAAGACTCCGATGAGCATCTACGAGGTGCACGCCGGATCTTGGCGACCAGGCCTCACCTACCGCACCCTGGCAGATGAGCTCATCCCCTACGTCCAGCACCTGGGCTTCACCCACGTGGAGTTCATGCCGGTATCAGAACACCCATATGCGCCATCGTGGGGTTACCAGGTCACCGGTTACTACGCCCCGACCAGCCGTCTCGGTAGCCCGGATGACTTCAGGTATCTGGTGGACCAACTCCACCAGGCTGGAATCGGAGTGATTCTTGACTGGGTTCCTGCGCACTTCCCCAAGGATGAATGGGCGCTGGGTCGATTCGATGGCGTGCCTCTATACGAGCATGATGACCCTCGTCAGGGCGAGCACCCGGACTGGGGAACCTTCATCTTCAACTTTGGGCGTCACGAGGTACGCAACTTCCTGGTGGCGAACGCCAGCTACTGGATCGAGGAATTCCACATCGACGGTTTGCGAGTCGATGCCGTGGCTTCCATGCTTTATCTGGACTACTCCCGCAAAGCCGATGAGTGGGTTCCTAACCAATACGGTGGCCGCGAGAACCTCGACGCCATTAAGTTCATGCAGGAGACCAATGCCACGGTTTACCGTCGCAACCCGGGAATCATGATGATTGCGGAAGAGAGCACGTCATGGGGCGGCGTAAGTGCGCCAACCGACGGCGGCGGCTTGGGTTACGGCTTCAAGTGGAACATGGGATGGATGCACGACACGCTGCAATACATCGAAAAAGACCCAATGTATCGCCGCTACCACCATGGCGAACTGACCTTCAGCATGCTCTACGCCTACGACGAGAAGTTTGTGTTGCCGATTAGCCACGACGAGGTCGTTCACGGCAAGGGTTCGCTGCTAGCCAAGATGCCTGGAGATCGCTGGCAGCAATTGGCCAACCTGCGCGCCTTCTTGGCCTACATGTGGGCACACCCAGGTAAGAAGCTGCTGTTCATGGGTTCCGAGTTCGGACAACTCAGTGAATGGTCCTCCGAGCGCGGGCTGGACTGGTGGATCATGGAGCAGCCTGCTCACCAAGCCATTCACTCGCTAGTCGCGCAGCTGAACCGCATCTACAACGAGACTCCGGCTCTCTGGCAGCGCGACCATGACAATGGCGGGTTCCAGTGGCTTGATGGCGGAAACGCCGATCAAAACAGTGTTTCGTTTGTGCGCTACGACGATGCCGGAGAACCTCTAGTCGTAGTCGTGAACTTCGCTGGTCAGCCGCACGGTTTCTTCCGGGTTGGGTTCCCACGCGACGGGGAATGGCTCGAGGTCCTTAACACCGATGCCGAAGAGTTTGGCGGATCGGGCGTAGGAAACATGGGCAAGATTCAAGTCACCGAGGCCGGCGTGCAGGGTCAGCCCTACAGTGCGGAAATTACCGTTCCACCGCTAGCGGCAGTCTTCTTCAAGCCAGCTAAGGCAGCGTCCAAGCGCAAGTAGGGTTGGCGGCTTTCCGCAGACCAGAGGCCACTAGTAGAGCAGGCTGGTGAGGCGGGTGCGCGCCTTAGCCACTTCCGGGTGGCCAGGGCCAGCAACTTTGAAGAGTTCCAGCAAGTGCAGGCGCAAAGTCTCGCGGTCTTCCTTTGTGGCAACGCCAAAGGCGTCCAAAAGTGCCTGGAATGCCTTGTCGAAGTGTCCGACAACGGCGAGGATATCTGCCTTCTGGATCACATCCTCCAGCGAATGGGCGGGAGTTTGCAGCACCTGCTCGAAGTCCAATTTGTCGGTACGAAGCAAGAGGCTAGCCTGAGCCAATCCGGTAGCCGCTATCGCATCCGCTGGCGATTGAGCTAGTGCTGCCTCAAACTCGGTGACTGCCTTGGCGTAGTCCTCTGCCTCAATTGCGTCATAGGCGGCCTGATGACGTGGGTTCATCGCTGGTTCGGCCGGCATCTCGGCGCTCAGGTCAACCTGAGCTATCTCGGTGATCCCGTTCTCCAGCGCCAATTGAAGCAACTTATCAATCACCAACTTGATGGTTTCGGCTTCCTGGTCGCCGTTGAACATCGGCACGGGCTGGCCCATCAGGAGTGCGTTTACCGAAGGTAATCCCTGAACGTTGAATGCCTGCACAAGCTGCCCAGCGATATCACCGTCAATCCTCAGCAGAATCACTGCCCCGGCGCGCGCCTGCACCTCTGCAGCCAACTTTTTGCTCAGGCTGAGGGAGCCCTCAGACCTGCTGGTGTGAAACTCGACCAGTACGGGAACTCGCTCGGAAATCTTCACAAACTTAGCCAGTCCCGATGGCGATACCTCCAGCACTACATCCGGAAGTAACACCGGCTCCGGCTTGCCAGCAGGGGTTGCAGACTGAGTGAGGGCTGGATTCGCCGGCGGAGCGGATTGTTTCACCAGGCTTGAAAGGTCAAACGCGCCACCGAGCCCAGCTGGGACGCCAGTAGAAGAGTTGAAGTTAGCCATTACATGCTCTTTACGCTCAGTAGCACCTGGGTTGCGCCAAGTGTCTTGATTTTGTCCTTAGAGGCGATGGCGGGCACATAGAACAGGAGCATCGTTCCGTAGAACGACTTGATTCCGGTTGGGCTTCCTGCCGCACCGAGAAGGAGTTTTTCGCTTCCCGAAACAGCTACCGCCTGGGTGCGGTCCTTCGGCTTGATCACGTATTTGTCGTTCATGAATACCGCCACAAGGGCTCCCGAATTGACGGTCGAAAGGCTGATCACATTGGGGTTGCCCAGCAGATGCTTCATCTTGATTGTGGCGTTGTTCAAGTTGGTGGCTTGGCTCTGCTGTGAAGCGGCGATCTGCTGGTAATACTCATCGTTGGTGACGTCAAACATCGGTGCGCTCAGAGACGACGAGCCCTTGTCAATCAAGTCACCGAAGGCCGTGGGCAGCGCGTCTGGCGCAATCTTCAGGAAGAGCGAGTCAGCAGCCACTGGGATAGCACCAACGGCGGCGGTGTTGACCACCGGAAGCTTGGCTCCGGGGAGCATACCGATGTTGTACCAAAGCATGTACTGGGATCGCGGGGTCTTTTGCTGCAGGACAAGCATCTGCGGCAAGTCTCCGGCGACACCGGTGGAGGTGATAGCCATCACTGTGCGCGGCCAAAGGTTAGTGGCAGCCGGCAGCACCAGGGACAGCTGTTGAGTGGCAATGGCCGGGAGCTTTCCAATCTTCTTGGATGCCTTTTGCAGGATGTAGTGGGCCTTACGGCTGTCGTAGGCAGGCCCGCTAACGCGGCTTGCTAAGACCTTAGAATCGCGGCTGGCATCGGCAACCGCAACAACGCTGGCAATGCGCTTTACTACCACCGAGAGCTGGGCTTCCGTGACCACCGGGGGCTGAAGGATGCTAGTTGCGCCAGAACTGCTCGGGCTCGCCCCGGCCTGGCCTGGTTGCGTCGAGCAGCCCGTAAGCGACCCTGCAACCACCAAACCGGCCACGGCTACGCTGAGGTTGCGGGCTGACCGGCGTCCGCGAACTGGCGCCGACGAGCGGTTCCGGCGGCGGCGCATCTTGGGTCCCTGCGGAGCCCGTGGGGTTCGTCGGCGAGGTCCGCGCTCCTTCCGCATTTGATACCAGGCAAGCCAGTTCAAAATCACTGCAGCCAGCAGGAGAACGCCTCCGAAAATGATCAACACATTACTAGACGTAGGGTCAAACACTATTGGCCAGGTAATCGCGATACTGGTTGGAGCATCGGCAAAGCCATCGGAGGCGATTAGAACCGCAGTCTTGTCAACCAGCTTGACGCGCGTGCTCAGGTCTCCCACCGAGTTGACCTCAGCGCGCCAAAGATCGGATCCGGCTGGGTTGGCCAGCTTGCCGCTGCCGTTAACCACCGAGGCCAACAGCTGAGTTGGCGCGTCGCCGCTCAGTCCGGTGACAACTACGTGATTGGTGCTGCCTACCCAGGCGTCGACATCGGCCTGGCGGCCGGCAGCAATGAAGGCTTTTCCTGTGGTCTTGACCTGAACTATCGGGTTACCGGGAAACTTTTGGAGGGCGCTGGCTTTGAGGACTATGAGTGGGGTCTTTTCCTCCACCTGAATCGCCTGGATGTGGTTGGCCGGAGGATGCCAAACCGTGCGCTGAGCGATGCCCACGAGTATCAAGAGAGCAGACACCACGAAGAGGATTGCAGCAGTCAAAAAACGCATCAAAAATCCATTCGGGGTAAACTTGCCTACAGGTTAAAACCTGTTCTAAAGTCTACCGAAACCGTCAGGAGCGCCACTTTTGTCTAGCACTGAAGGCGATTTCCCAACCGCACTGCGCGGCTATGACAAGGGTGCAGTAGACGATACCCTGCGCGATCTTCGCAAAGAGATTCTTTCGCTTTCTGCCCAAAACTCGCAGCTGGCAACTGAACTTCGCGAGTCTCAGAACAAACTCACCGAGGCCCTAAACCAACTCAAGGAAGTTGGCGCGCCTTCCTATGCCGGTGTGGGAGCCAAAGCGGCACTCGTTCTCTCGACTTCGGAGGAAATGGCTGCTCGCGTGCTGGCCGAAGCGAAGACCGAGCGCGAGCGACTTCTTGCCCAGACCCAGGCCGAGGTGGACGAACTTCGAAACGAAGCCAAGGGTTATTACGATGCTCTGGTGGCCGAGGCACAGCGACGCGCCGAGCGAGTGCTTGGGCAGGCCCGAGTGGACGCCGATGATCTCATCAACACCGCGCGCAGTGAAGCCGCAGAGCTAACCAGTGAGGCAAACCGTGAGGCCGGAGCTGTTCGCGGCGCCACCGCCACTGAAGTTGCCAAGCTGAGGTCCACAGCCCGCCGCGAAACCGAGTCATTGAAGGCGCGCGTCGACCGTGACCTGGCGGAACGCAAGCTCTTGGCCTACCGGGATAACACTCGTGACTTGGACCTTTATCGCGCCCAAGAGCTGGTATCCGAGCAGGCTCGAATCGACCTGGAGCTTGAACTTACCGCTCGCCGTCAAGAAGCCGAAGCCGAGTACCTGCGAAAGCATCAGGAGGCGGTTGCCGCCACCCAGAAGTACCTGGATGACGCAAACCAGCAACTTTCGTTGGCACTAACCCGGGTTAACGCCGCGAGGCTCGAGTCCGAGACGCTGGAAGCTGCGGCGCGATCGACCACTAAAAACCTGATTGACCAGGCTCGAGCAAAGGGTGAGGCAGCCATCGCGGCCGCCGAAGCCGAGGCTCGAAATATCCTGAGCGAAGCGACCATGAAGAGCGCGGTCCGAATCCGCGAAGCTGAGGCCCGACTCAGCCAACTCTACGTTGAGCAAGAATCGGCCAGCATCTTCCTGAAGAACCTGAAGTCGCTCGTGGACGCGGCCTTCAAGGCAGACAGCAAAGGCAAAGTAGCCGACCTAGCAGCGGACGGGAAGTAACCTCACATGTCGAGCTCACCAATCAAGGTCTCAAATGCATTCCAGGTTGGTCTGCTCGGTGGGTTGGGTGTCCTGCTGGCTCTGCTTATCGGAAGCATGCTGATTAGTCTTGCCAGCGTCCTGACCTATCTCTTCGCAGCAATCTTTATCGCTCTGGGCCTTGACCCAATCGTCAGCTGGCTTGAAGGCCGCAAAGTCTCACGCCCGATGGCCATAACGATTGTGGCTCTGGTGATCATCAGCGTTTTCACCCTAGTGGGCATGGCCTTTGTCCCCAGTTTGATCACGCAGACTGCACACTTCGTTGAGAGCACTCCGAAGATAATCCAGGGCCTGGTCACCATCCCGGCCATCGAAGACTTGGACAACCGCTTTGGCGGCGTCATCACCGACACCCTTAATAATGCCGGCACCTTTATCGCCGACAGCGGCAACTGGCCCACCATGCTCGGTGGGGTGGTAAAAGTCGGACTGAGTATTGTGAACGGCATCACCGGCGGAATCATCATCTTGATCCTGAGCATCTACTTCATGGCATCGCTGAAGCCGTTCAAGCAGTTCATCTACAAGCTGGTTCCAGCGAGCCGCCGACCCAATGTCGAATCGATTGGCGAGCAGGTGTCGAGCGCCGTCGGTCGCTATGTAATCGGCCAGGTGACCATCGCTGCCTTGAATGCGATCTTGGGCTTTGTTTTCATGCTGATTGCCGGAATCCCCTATGCGGGTGTGCTGGCAACAATGTCCTTCCTGCTGGCACTGATTCCTCTGGTTGGAAGCCTCACCGCCACCGCGATTATCGCCCTCGTGGCTCTGGGGCAATCCCCCGCATTGGCGCTCATCGCCGTCATCTACTACCTGGTCTACATGCAGATTGAGGCCTACGTGATCAGCCCACGTGTCATGAAGCGCGCTGTGGAAGTTCCGGGAGCGGTGGTCGTCGTTGCGGCATTGGCCGGAGGTACCCTGCTGGGTGTGCTTGGAGCACTGGTAGCCATTCCAGTTGCTGCAGCGGTGATTCTGATTCTCCGTCAGATTGTCATGCCCAACCAGGAACTCAAGTAGCTAGGGCAGCTCGACTTCTGTCGGCAGCGGATACGCCACCGGGTTCACAATCTTCACAATCTCGTTCAGCACTCTGCTGACCTGATCTTCACCCACCCACAGGTGCTTGCCACCGGCAACGTCGATTTGTTCAAATTTGCGAATCACCGAGAACGCGACGGCGGCTTCGGCCGGCTGCAGGTAGTCGTCAAACTCCGGAATGATGCCCACCAATCGCTTGTCGGTGTGGTTCCAGAGCTCGAGATCCTGCTGGGTGGCTCGGTGCAACGGTGGTGACAAAAGAATTCCGCCTAGCACTGGCTGGTTCGCACCATACTTCAGCGTCAACTCGGTTCCGAATGACCAACCCAGCAACCAGAGATTTGGTAGCCCCACTGCCACCGCCCAGGCAACAGCTGCCTCTAGGTCAAACTTCTCCGAGACACCGCCGTCAAAACTTCCGGTGCTCTTGCCCTGCGGCGACTCGGTCCCACGAGTATTGAACCGAAGAACTGCGATGTCGGCCAGATAGGGCAGTCGATTCGAGGCCTTGCGCATCACATGACTGTCCATGAAGCCGCCGTGGGTCGGCAGCGGGTGGAGGCAAATCAGAGTGGCTACTGGGGGCTTTCCCACCGGAAGTGCCAGTTCGGCGATAAGCGTCTGCCCATCCTCAGTGGAGAGCGTGAATGCCTGACGCTGAACCGGGAGCTCAACGCTGGATCGAATAGAAATGTGAGTCATTGTTTAGCCCAGGTACCCCGAGTACATCTGCCAGCAGCGGTTGTGAAAGTGGCGTCTGGTTTGAACGTCCAGGTCTACCGGCCAAGCCACCAGGTGAGATGTCCCCCAGTTGATAGGAACCGTGCAGTTGGGGCACACCCAGGACTTGGTCTGATCCTCACTGCGGCCGTTGGTGGGCTGGACATAGCAGGGTACGCCGTTTTTCACCTCAGTGCGTTTCGAGCCATTGCGAATCAAATCCAGATTGAGCTCAGGTTGTTCCTCCTGAGGCTTTCCGCGACCACGCGGACGATTGCTCCTGGGCATCAGTACCACCCGTAGTCATTGGAGTGAACGAGCGCGGTACAAGGTGTCTTGTAACGACCGCCGATGTACTTGAGGCCCCAGCGAATCTGAGTCTGCGGGTTTGTCATCCAGTCGCTACCCTCGCTGGCCATTTTCGAGCCGGGAAGGGCCTGCGGAATTCCGTAGGCGCCAGAACCTGAGTTCTGCGCCAGCGCATTCCAGTGCGATTCACGAGTCCAAAGTTTGACCAAACAGGAGTACTGGTCCTGGCCCCAACCCAACTGAGCAGAGAGGTTACGAGCGAAGGCCTGAGATGAACCCACGGATGGAATCCCAGCATCCGCTACGAAGAGTTTGACCACCTTGTTACCAGCCACGATTTCAAAGCCGCCGCGCGAGAAGGAGACCGTGGTTGGCGTGATGATGTCGGTGATTTGTCCATCTGGAACGTTAGGCGCGAAGTCCTCGGCATAAGCGGCGGCCAGATTTCCCGCATAGGGGTCAACCGCCGTGACCAGCATGAGTCCGGTCACAAAAATGAACGCAAAGAAAGGCAGCACCCTGGCTCGAGGCAATCTTGGCAACTTTGGGCGGGCCATACCGCGCTTGTCCAACCAGCCATCGAGGCCATTGGTAGCGCGCTCTCCGAGGGTTGGCTGATAGGCCTCATGACGACCCATGACCACCTCGATTCGCGAATGTGAAACAAACTGCCTGAAAAGGCAATTTTAACCTTGCAGGGCTGGATTAACCCAGCGCGCGGGATAGTTGCAAGTACTGAATGAAGCGGTCCAGGAAAGCGTCAACCTGGGCCTCGGTGTACCCGGCCCACCGAGGGCTGAAAGTCTGCTGGCGAAGTGCAGCCACCGTAACCACTCCCCCGGCTTCTAGCTCGGCGGAAATGACGGCTAACATCGCATCCACCTGACGTACCGAGTAGCCCTTGAGGCGCCAAGGCTGGCGGTCAAAGCGCTGCCGCTTTGGGCGTGCGATTCGACCGAGTAAAAGCTCTCGGATCTCATTGATCCGCTCTCTCGCACCCTGGTGACCCAGCCTAGTCAGCAAGCGGTTTACCTCTTGGTCAGCGAAGGCATCGTCGAGTCGATCCAGTGCTGCATCGACCGCTGCAATCTGGTAGCCGCCTTTGACGGTCCTGAACTGAGCGGTTCGCAGCGTCGCTGCGTCCAGCACGTGGCTCGCGGGGTTTGCGAACTGCTGGCGAGCAAGGTCAATCCAGTGGTCAACGTCCTCAGGCGCATAGCCCAACTCGGTGGCCGAGACCTTCTTGAAGTGTGCAGTCAATCTTGTTCCTTTGCCCTAGAGCGGAAGCGGCAGAGTTACCAGCAGGTAGGCGATCAGGGTTGCCGGCAGGATAGAGTCCAGGCGATCCATCACACCGCCGTGACCGGGCAACCAGGAACTCATGTCCTTGACGCCGAGGTCGCGCTTGATGAGCGATTCCGCCAAATCTCCAAACACTGCGGCAAGCAGCATGGCACCCGCGAAAACAATCGCAAACAGGATGGATCGCTCTAGAACAATCGAACCCACGATTGCCGCGATTGAACCAGCCACTATGGAACCGATGAGTCCCTCTAGCGATTTCTTGGGACTGACACCGGGAGCGATTTTATGCTTGCCAAGTTTGCGCCCGACCAGGTAGCCAAAGGTGTCAATCATGGCCACGGTCGTGACGTAAGTCACAACCCAACCCTGACCGTGTGGGTGGTGGCGCAGCAATAGCATCGCAAAACTGGTCATGAGCGGCAGATAGATGACTACAAAAGCGGCGGCACCAAAGTCAGAAATGGTCTCGCTGGTGCTTCGATTGCGCGCCTGCCGATCCCAAATAAGCTGCGCGATTCGCCAGACGATCAGCGATGCCACGATGATCAAGGCTCCGAGCCACTGACCGGTTGGCCCAAAAAAGAAGGTCACTGGCATCAGCAGAACGCTGCCGACGGTGATCGGGATTCTCGGGACATGCCAGCCCTTAGTCCGAAGGGCCGTGGATAGTTCCCAAGCACCACTTCCGGCAGCAACCGCGGCCAAAACCATGAATGCGGGTGGGTAAATCAGGATGCTTGCCAAGAAAACTGCACCCAACAGCAAACCAACGGTGACCGACTTCTTAAGTGATCGACCGCCCGGTTCGGGGTTGGGCGCAGACTGGCTCATGAGGTTGCGAGCTGAGGCTATACCTCCAGGAGCTCGGCTTCCTTCTTCTTCAGGGCCTCGTCGATTGCATCGACGTGCGACTTGGTCATAGCGTCCAGCTCCTTGGCTGCGCGACCGATTTCGTCCTCTCCCGCGAGGGCATCCTTCTTCAGAGCGTCTAACTCGTCGTTGGCCTTGCGGCGGATGTTGCGGATCGAAACTCGGTGGTCTTCCGCCTTGGTGCGCACCAGCTTAACGTATTCCTTGCGACGCTCCTCGGTGAGATCCGGCAGAGTCACGCGAACTAAGGAACCGTCGTTGGTTGGGTTAGCACCCAGGTTAGGCATGTCGCGAATGGCCTTCTCGATGGCACCGAGAGCGCTCTTGTCATAAGGAGTGACCACGATGGTACGGGCCTCAGGGTTCTGAATACCACCCAGCTGAGCCAGCGGAGTCGGGGTGCCGTAATAGTCAACCAGCAGCTTTTGGAAGAGCTGAGGGTTTGCGCGACCGGTACGAACGGTTGCGAAGTCTTCCTTGGTAGCTTCGACCGCCTTGTCCATCTTGTCAGTTGCGGTAAGCAGAATCTCGTCGATCATCGTTGTCTCCTGTTGTGAAAGTTCTGGGGTTACGCCGTAACCAGGGTGCCGATCTTCTCGCCGTTGATGGCGCGGGTGATTGAGTCACCCTCCATGCCGAACACGCGCATCGGCATCTTGTTGTCCATGCAGAGGCTGAACGCTGTGGCGTCTACTACCTTCAGGCCACGCACCAATGCGTCCTGGTAGGTGATGGTTTCGAGTTTGACCGCGGACGGATCCTTTTTTGGGTCTGCGGTGTAGACGCCGTCCACTCCGTTTTTAGCAACCAGAACCTCGTCGGCCTTTACTTCCAGCGCACGCTGAGCCGCGACGGTATCGGTGGAGAAATATGGCAAACCAGCACCCGCACCGAAGATCACAACGCGACCCTTTTCCATGTGGCGGATAGCGCGTAGCGGCAGATAGGGCTCTGCGACCTGGGTCATTTCAATAGCGGACTGGACTCGCACGTCGACGCCGGCTTGCTCGAGGAAATCCTGCAGTGCCAGCGCGTTCATCACGGTACCGAGCATGCCCATGTAGTCGGCGCGAGCACGTTCCATGCCACGCTGGCTCAGTTCGGCACCACGGAAGAAGTTTCCGCCACCTACAACGATTGCCACCTCGGCGTGCTTGGCGCCATCGGCGATGGACTTGGCAATCTGAGCCACGATATCTGGGTTTACACCGAGGGTTCCGCCACCAAAGGCCTCACCGGAAAGCTTCAGAAGGACTCTGCGAGTGTGGCTCATTTGATCTCCTGACAATTGCGTATTTACCCGAAGAATAGTCTAGCCAGCAAGACGAAAGCCCCGGCCGATTGGCCGGGGCTTTCTGAGGTTTTTTGCTAGTTAGAGACTAGGCACCAACACGGAATCGAACGAAGGTCGATACGGTCAGGCCAGCGTTGTCCAGAACCTTGCTAACCGACAACTTGTTGTCCTTAGCGAAGTCCTGCTCCAACAGCACGTTCTCCTTGAAGAAGCCGTTTACGCGGCCTTCAACGATCTTGGCAAGGGCAGCCTCTGGCTTGCCCTCGTTGCGTGCGGTCTCCTCTGCGATGCGACGCTCGGTCTCGACGGTCTCGGCCGAAACATCTTCGCGCTTCAGCACCGAAGGGCTGAATGCTGCGATGTGAACAGCAACGTCGTGAGCGGTCTCGGCGTCTGCACCCGAGTAAGCCAGCAGAACGCCGACCTGAGGTGGGAGGTCCTTGCTGGTGCGGTGCAGGTAAGCATCTACGGCAGCGTCCTTGACGACGGCAACCTTGCGGAGCTCGACCTTCTCGCCCATGATGGCTGCCTCGTCGTTGATCAGGTCACCGACGGTCTTGCCATCGACTGCAGCTGCAACAGCAGCCTCGACGGTCTCAGCGCCAGCTGCAACGACTGCGTCAGCAACCTTGTCAGCCAGAGCGATGAACTTGTCTGCCTTAGCAACGAAGTCGGTTTCACAGGCCAGCTCGATGAGGTAGCCAGTGCCGCCGTTGACACGAGCAACGATCAGACCGTTGCTGGTGGTGCGACCCTCGCGCTTGGTGACACCCTTCAGACCCTTGAGGCGCAAAACCTCAAGTGCCTTGTCGACGTTGCCATCGGCCTCGTCAAGAGCGTTCTTGCAGTCCATCATGCCGGCGCCACTGCGCTCGCGCAGGGCCTTTACGTCGGCGGCGGTGTAGTTAGCCATTAGTTAGCGTCCTTCTCTGCTGCAACCTCTGCAACTGCCTCGGCTGGCGCCTCGACAGCAGCGGCTGCGGTTTCCTGAGCAGCGTTCGACTGCTCCAAAAGCTCGCGCTCCCACTCAGCCAGTGGCTCTGCGGCCTGCTCTGGCTTGCTGTGACGAGCGATCAGGCCCTCGGCAGCGGCATCAGCGATCACGCGGGTCAGCAGTGCTACCGAGCGGATTGCGTCGTCGTTACCAGGGATACCGATGGTGACCTCGTCTGGGTCACAGTTGGTGTCGAGGATACCGATAACTGGGATACCTAGCTTCTTAGCTTCGGTGATTGCAAGGTGTTCCTTGTTGGTGTCAACAACCCAAATTGCGCTTGGCAATTTCGCCATATCGCGAATACCGCCGAGCATGCGGTTGAGCTTGTCTTTTTCACGACGAAGAATCAAAAGTTCTTTCTTGGTGAGACCTGAAGCTGCAGAGTCGTTGAGATCGCGTGCTTCAAGTTCCTTGAGGCGTGCAACGCGCTTTGCAACGGTTGAGAAGTTGGTGAGCATGCCGCCCAACCAACGCTCGTTGACGAATGGCATGCCGACGCGAGCTGCGTGGGTAGCAACTGCTTCCTGAGCCTGCTTCTTGGTGCCAACGAACATGATGCTGCCACCGTTTGCGACTAGGTCACGAACGTAGTTGTAGGCGCTGTCGATGTGCTGAACAGACTGCTGTAGGTCGATGATGTAGATACCCGAGCGATCAGTGAGAATGAATCGCTTCATCTTTGGGTTCCAACGACGGGTCTGGTGCCCGAAGTGAACACCAGCATCAAGTAGCTGGCGAACGGTTACAGTGGCCATGCGGCCCCTCCTTTGGGCATAAATATGCCCCTCAGTTCCATGCCTTGATCGGTTGATCAAAACCCTGGTGCCCTTCCAGACAGAACCGCACTAGTCGGACCGAGCTGTCGGGATTTGTAGGACACGCGAATTCGGCCTGAGCATTGCTCAAGCCGTGGCACCAGCATAACAGCGCAGAGCCCAGTTATCCACTGCTTTTCTCTAATCGTTCAGTCAAAATTCGAGATGGCAAAGCATGTAGGAATGCTGAAACTAATCGCACTAATCATCATCGTTCTCGAGTCGGTAACTCCGAGACTGAAAACTGACTTCTGGGCTGAGCCAATTCCATTTTTCAACGACAAAATCCAGGAGCAATATCTTGCCCCGACAAGCAAGTATGGAGCGGGACATCGCGGGGTTGATTTCAAACTTGCCCCCTACGGTGCCATCAACGCACCAACTCAAGGAACCCTGGCGTTCAGCGGCAAGGTGGTTGACAGGAATGTGGTCACACTAAGAACCCAATCGGGCTTGGCCACCTTCGAACCTGCCTGCACTGAGTTTGAGGCAGGCGAGCAGATAGAGCGGGGCGAACCTTTTGCCTTCCACTGCCCAGCAGGGTCTAATTACGAATACCGCTGCCAGAACTGCGTCCACTTCTCGGCGCGAGATGAGTTTGGCTATCTCTCCCCGATGCAATTGATCGAACCGCTACTACCCAGCGTGCTGAAGGCCTAAGCCCTGGGGTGCGCCTGCTCGAAGCTTTTCTTGAGCCTGTCGACTGAGACGTGAGTGTAAATCTGTGTCGTACCTAGTGAGGCGTGACCAAGCAGCTCCTGCACCGCCCGAAGGTCAGCTCCATGATCGAGTAAGTGCGTTGCAGCCGAGTGCCGGAGGGTGTGTGGTCCGGCCTTCCCGGTCGATGTTCGCTCAAGCTCATTGGCCACCAGCGAATAAACCTGCCTTACCCCAACCCGCTTGCCACGGGAGCTAAGTAGCAGCGCTTCTGGAGAGCTCTCAACCTGAAGTTTTGGTCTCCCCTTTCGGACATAAACCTCGATTGCTTCGGCGGCAAAT
>ERZ650311.98-NODE-98-length-53854-cov-9.499396_pt1 | contig 53854 bp, 77 predicted proteins | sample MGYA00376247_ERZ650311 | MGnify/ENA primary metagenome ERZ650311 (study PRJEB26733, sample SAMN07839324) | wastewater metagenome | biome: small river; feature: stream; material: water | place: USA: North Carolina | collected 2016-07-28 ... | reverse complement strand
CTCGAACTTCCAGTCGCGAGTGACTTTGGAGTCGCGCAGCTCATCGGATCGGATATTGAGGAAGTCAGCGGCGCGATGCATGATGCGCTGAGCTTGTCGCGCATTGTTATTGCAGAGTGCCCGCTCCCTAGGGGTCACTGGGATCGCTGTCCCGTGCTTGTCGCGTGCCTGGCAAGCGTGCTGATCGAAGCGCTCTGTTTGATGGTGGTACCAGACCCACAACCAGTGGGCAGCGTCCATCTGGTGGCTGAATGCGCCAAGGTACGCGCTCTGCCACTCGCGCGGCGCTTCGTCGAGGGGGCGCAAATTCTTTAGCATCTCGTCGGGGAAAACCCGATTATCGTCGCTCATGTCTCTCCTATATCACAGCCCCTCATGCGGACGCAGCGGACGATCTGGACGAGGTTTCTGCGGGGTCAGGCTTTCGCGGAGAATCCAGAGCTAGACTGCGCGTTTCGTCTCTTCGATCCGCTGGGCGTTTTTCTTCTCGTTCAATCCGTAGATGCATAGGTCCTCGGCGACGTGATGCCAGTGAGACCGCGTCGTCTCGCGCATCTCGTCGAACGTCGGCAGCGGTTCGCCTTTATAGTCCTTCCAGTCCGCGTGCTGGGCGTAGGTCTGATAAATGCGGCGAGCGATACCTTCGGCTGTTGCCGCGCTGGCAACTATCGTCGGCTGGGTCCGCGGCAACAGCAATTCAAGCAGCTCGCGCTCGAACGTGTCCCTCATTGCCTTCAGGCGTGGGTCTTCTCCGGCGGTGAGACGGAGATGCGTGCCGATGGTGGCCCAGACCGCCACGGCGCGAGAGCGTCTTTCTTCGTGGGTTCCGTCGGCGTGGTCGTCAGTGGCCAGTGCGCCCTCGAGTTCTTCGCAGGTTCTTCGCCTGGCAGCGAGAGCGGGGGAATCTTCCGCGCTGGCCTGGGGCCCAATGCGCCCGAGCACGAAGAAGGTTTCCGCGGCGGCGCACATAGACAAGGGCAAATGCCCAACGACGGGGGCCAACTCGCGCAACGTCGCAGCGATGGCCGCACCGCGTTCCAGCGGCTGGCAGGTTCTCTCGGCATAGATGGCAACACGTTCAAACGTCAGGTCAGCGGTCATGTGGTCCTCTATCCTTTAAGACGCCGTTTCGGCGCCAGATGATCGAAAAATCGTCACAGCCCCTCATGCCCCAGCCGCTCCCCGATCTGCTCGGTCGCGGCGGCTTGGGCTGGGGTGCGGGGGGCTTTCATGGCGCCTCGAAGATCGAGCGGCCATGTTTCTGCTGGTAGGCGGCGGCGATGCCGCGAAACCGCAGGACCTGCTCGGCGCGACAGAGTCGCGATCTCTCCATCGGTAACGCCTTGCCATCGTCTTCCGCATGTTCCGCAGCTGTGTTTTCGGCAGCACCACGGAACGCGCTGCGCGATCTCTCGGGGCACGCTAAAGCATTCCGGACAGGCGTTGTCAGCCATCACGCCCCCTCCGTCTCGGGCTTGGCTGGACGGCAAACCTGCACCGGAACCAGTTTTCCATCGAGCACGATGCACGAGCTTTGCAGCAGACGCACAAGCAACTCCACTTTCTTCTGATGCTCAGGATCCGTGCTCGACTGACTGCGCACCTTCATGGCATGTTCTCTGTCTTGTCGTCGCGGTGGGCCAGGATCTCAGCCCCTCGCTCATCGATCCCGAGCATGAACATCTCGCGCTCGACGCGGGTTTTGTGCCCTTCCTGGCAGCGCAGCAGGACGCTATTGCCATCAACGGTAGCGGTATAGTCGTAGGCCCAGAGAGCGAAGAAATAGCGCACGATCTCCCGCGGAACCGCAGCCTTTCCCTTGCCGTCGAGCACGATGCAGCGCAGGTTATACAGCTGCCCCAGCGCCTTGAATCGCTCGGCATCGCCGGGCTCGCTGACGGCTTCACCATCGAGAATGTCAGCGATAAGACATCCCAGCCGCTCCAGCTCCAGCAGCCACGCCGGCTTGGTCGTCTTGACCTTCAGGATGTCGCCGGACGTGTCGAACTCAAGACCCGGCTCCGCCTTCTCCGCCCCGCCCTCGAGCGGATTACTATCGAGCGCCAAGTCAAACAAGCACAGCACGTCGGCGCGACGCAGAAATCCGCCACCCTCCTTCGAGATCATCGAGTGCGCCGTGTGCGAATCGTAGCGCGTCAGGTTCTCGATCCTCTGCCGCAGCTCCCGCGTCGCCTCCCTGTCGCGCCCGGCCTGGGAGAGCTGCTTCTTGAGACGGTCACACTCTTGCTCGGCTGCCCAGCGCTTCAGGGCATGACCCTTGGCCTGTTTGGTTTCGAGCTCTAGTCCATGCCGCGCATCGTCCCGATCTACTGCTGCCCTCTGGTGCGCCCGCTGCTCATCGCGTAGTTGCGCCTGTGCCTCCAGAAGCTGGAAGTGCTCAGCCTCCAGCTCCCCCTTGAGCCTCTCCCTCTCCTCGGTTGCGCGCTTGGACAGGGTGTCGAAGTTGGCTTGCAGGGTGGCGAGGTTCGCGCTTACGGCGTGATAGTCCACGCGCCAGCTCGTCGCTTCCTGCTGGTAGCAGGCCCGTTGCTGCTTTTCGTGGGCGAGGTTCTGGTGTGCGGATTCGAGGTCGGCGGCGAGCGCAGGAAGGAGGGTGCGGGATTCAGCGATGAATTCCCCGTCGGCAGGCTCCATGGCATCCAAGGAATTGTCATGGTCGCGAGTTCGAGGGCCTGTCAGGCGAAAGCCCCAGCTTGCCAGTCGCGGATCAGGATCCGCTTGCGCTGTCCACGGCCCCGGCGTCGCGTTCCTGTCCAACTCCTTCGCCCTCTCGATCTTCGTGGCGGTGGTCATGGCGTTGCTCTTTCAGTGATGAGCTTCTCGATCTGCTCGTCGGTCATGGTGCGCACGCAGCGCAGGCATTCGCTATAGGACCAGCCGGTGCGGCCTTGAAGTGCTCGCGCGCGGCGCTGTTCTGGCGTCTTGCTCATCCCATCCCCCGCTCGTCCAGGTTCGCGACTTTGTAGCTGGCCAGCATGACGCGGCAGATGGCATCGGGCAGGTTGGCATCGTCCGGATCTTCTCGGTGCATCACTTGGTCGCCCAGCATGATCACCTTGCCGTCGATGCTGACTTCGAAGTCGCTCAGGTCGGTATTCCAGTTTCCAGACTTCAGGCGCAGGGCGCGCACGCCATCGCCGAGGTCAGTCACGACGCTGCCGCGCAGCGCGCGATGGACGTAGCAGCGCACAAAAACCAGATGTCCGCGGGTCGCCTCGACGCGGAGCCAAGCCTTTTCGGGTCGCGACTCGAAGTCGAAATCCTCCCCTCGCTGAAAGGCGGGGTTCATCGGAATCTTGAGCAGCGCCCGCACATCCTCCCGCGCGGCCTCTGATTTCAGATAAGTCTCGATGTCCATGTCTCTCCTCGTCCGCGCCTCAGAGACGCGGGGCTAGGCGCGGTCAAAGAAGTCGGCTGGCGGCGGGTTGGCATTCAGATAGTCCGGAATCGCATCGCCAAGCCCGTCATTGCCGTACTGATCAAAGGCCCCACGGCCCCAATCAGCGGCCCACTCCCATTTCCCGTCACGATGGACTAATTCGCCAGCCATGTGCGTGTCTTCCTGGCCGTTCTTTCTGGTCTCTTCGACTTGCATCCGGAATTCGCTGCATGCAGTGATGGCGATCTCCTCGTCGCACACGGTAAACCGCAGTTCACGGTGGATTTCATAAGCACTCATGTTCTCTCTCCTCTGCCGCCTCGCGACGGCGGGAATGGTTATCTGTGCTTCGATCGGTAGCGGCGCGTCTCAGCGCGCTTGGCATCGCGGCACGGCTCGCATCGGCAGCGCTCTCGCTGGTACATGGTCAGCGTTCCGTGTTGCCGCCGCGTCCGGCTCGCCAGCGTCTTTACGAGATGACAGCGCTTGCAGAGCACCTGGCACTTCGCCAACTCGGCCAACATCCGCGGCTCAGCCCATGACCAGATCCGGTGGTCGACCTTCTGGGCTGGGTCAATGTGGTCAACTTCAAGCTCGTCCGGACTGCCGCATTTTGCGCACGGACCGTGCGCGGCCAGCCATTCCCGACGGCGACTTGCCACCCATTGGCGCTGACATCGTCGCTGGTGCTCTCTGTTTGCGTAGCCCATCTCTATAAATCCTCAAAAGTTCCACCCCGGCCAGCGTCGGAAACCATGCGGACCGTGGAGCACAAAAAAGCAGCTATTAGCGACGGATGCGCGCTATGCTTGCGGCATGACGCTAGATTTCTATCTTGCGAATTCTCCGTCGAGAATCTGCCCTGTCGTGCGGTTATTTGGCCGGTGTGGAACATGGGGTGGATCAACTAATTCATCAGCCGGTTGACCGCTTCGTTGCTGTTCGCGATCTGCTCGCTGCCCGGCTGAGCATACGCCCCCAGGGTGATTGTGGGCGATTCGTGGCCCAGGGTGCGGGCCACCAGGTGCGGCGATGCGCCGGCCTGCACCGCGATCGTGGCATGCAAGCCGCGCATGCTGTGGGCACAGACAGCAGGCGCGCCGATCAGCTTGCACAGCCGGTGCGTGTGCCAGTTCACCCAGTCGGCCCGGTGCCGCTTGGCGAAGGGCGGCTTGAAGATCAACTCGCTGGCCGTCTTGCCGTCGATGAACTGGCGGAGCAGGGGACGCAGTGCCTCAGGTACGCCGACCGCGCGGCGGCCTGCGCGGCTCTTGGGCTTCCAGCCGTCGTCCGCGTCGTCGATGCAAAGGATGGCCCCGCCGTCGTCGAGGTCGCGCACAGTGCGCGAGACGATCTCCCCGCTGCGCAGACCACACAGCAGACCAATCAGCACCGCCAGCGCGCCAGCATCCCCGGTTGCTGCGAGCTCAAGACCGCGGGCAACCAGGCGCCGCGCCTCATCGATCCGAAGCTGCGCCTTGCCGCGGTTGGCGGTGCCCACCGGCTTGACCCCGGAGATAGGGCTGACCTTCACCAGCCGGCGCTCAACACACCAGGCCAACAGCGCCTTGGCGCGCTTCAGGCACTCGCGCTGTGTCCGCACCGCAGGCGGCTTGCCGTTTGAGCCTGGACGGCTGCGCAGTTCTTCGTAGAGGTCGGCGGCCCTTCGGGGCGTCAGCAGGGCCAGCGGCCTGTCCAGTACCGGCCGAAAGAAGGACCGCACCTGATGGCCGGCGGTCTCAATAGAGCGCTCGCGGGCGCCGCCGGCTCGCAGATGCTCCAGGTAGCTATCGATCGTCTCGTCCACGGTCAGCGGGCCGCTTGCCGCGATTTGTGCCATGCGTTCCGCGGCTTCTGTGGCCTCAGCAGGGCTCTTCGAAAGCGGAGCCCAGCGTCTTCGGCCCGCGATAGTGACGTAGCACCGCCACTTTCCTGGCTTGTGCTCGATGGGTTTTCCGATGCTGTAGTGCATTCGTTCATCGTTCTTTCCTCCGCAGGGTTTCCACCGCGGAGAATGGCTGCGACCCGCTGCGCAGTGCGAGCAAGATCGCCCATGAGTTCGGCAAGTTCTTGGTTGCGGGTGGTCATGGCGACCTCATGCGCGATTCTTCGCTCTCGGGCGGTGAGGGGCATGGATCAGGCCGCCTCTGTGGCCAGCTCGAGCTGGCGCGGCTGGAGTGCGCAATTTGACCAGACAGCTTCCCGGCTGTAGCGCTTCTGGTTTGATTTCACGACGGCGAGCGGTTCAAAGGGCAGCCACGATGCCCCCTGTGCCTCGCAGGCGATGACCTGCCCCTGACGGCTCCCGCACCATGCCGCGAGCTCCGCATAATCGAGTTTCTTGCTGCCGTGTCGATAGTGCGAGCCCGGCCTGCCCTGATACGGCGGATCTACGAACCACGTCGCAGGCTCATCGGAAATCTGCCGATAGTCACCCTCGACGACGCGCCAGTGTCTGATGTGGCGTAGCTGCGCGGCGATCAGATGCTTCACCCAGTCGCCCCAAAAGCTCCGCCTATACTCTGGCGAGGTCAGAAGCTCGCGCCGCCAAGCCGACGCCGTGCGGTTCGGCATCGCGCCAGCCCTTGTCAGCCAGAACCCGACGAGCCAGCGCACTTCCTGTGGCCATGAGGCCGCGAGGTCGTCGACGGAATCGATGCGACTCGGGATGCTCCGGATCTCATCTTCCTTGACGGCTATCAGATAGCTCCACAGGCCGGCAATGATTGGATCGGAGTCGCACAGCTCGACGCGGCGATCGGGATAATGCAGCGCGTAGCATGCGCTGCCCGCGAAAGGCTCCCTGAGCAGATCGAATGCCGGCCGCGGATAGAGCCGGGCCAGGCGCCACTTCGCACCGTAGTAGCTAAAAAATGGACGCAGCGGTTTCATCACCCCGCCCTCAGCTCGAGCCGCTGCTGGCTGACTTCCTCGATGCGTCGGCGCACGCATCTCTCGGTAAAGAAATGCAGCCACCGCCGGCCCTTGGTAAGTAAGCGAACCCGACGCGAACCGATGACAAATCCTCGACGGCTTAGCGAGTTCCAGGCGCTGCGCATGCTGAATGGAATGGCGTGAGCCGGAACGGACATCGGCTCATAGGACTTGATAAACAGCAGGGTTTTTGCCTGTTCGTTATCGAGCCATGAGCCGGCGCAAAAGATCCGCCGCTTGCTCGTCTTCTTCTTGGCCGGCTGCTCTTCGGTAAAGAGGGTCATTTGAAATGCCTCATGCTCTTTGCGAGATCGGCCATCGACGGCCGGCTACGGATCTCGCGGATAACTGCCCTCATGCGGTCAGAGCCCTGGCCAGCGCTACGAGCGGCGCGAACCTGCTCCATGATCTCTTCCGCCAACTCATCATCAGAAAGCGAAGGGATGTCGCGCGGCGCTTCGGGGAAGAGGGTCATGACTGGTTGATCTCCACCGTTTTGCCGCTCTCCTGATTCGTCACTTCCAGGTTGAACGGGCAGACATCGCTGTTGAGTCCGTCGCCAAGCCGCCACGATTTCTCGGCGGTGCCGGTCTGTGCGCTGTGGCTCAGGCCAGTGATTTGGCGCTCGAGGGCCACCTTGGCTGCCTCTTCCGCGGATTCGGCCTCTACGATCGTGTAAACACCGACAGTGATAGAGCTGGCCACGGTGTACTTGCTCATGGAATCCTCACAGCCGACAGCTCGCCCTGAATCCGCTGCACCACCGCCAAATCCGCCGGGTCCTTGCTTTCTCCCCAGCGCACGACTGCGGCTTGGTACTGGCGCAGGAGGGTGAGGGCGGGCCCGATCTCGGCTCGCGCATCCATCGAATCCAGGGCCGCGCCGCGTAGTTCCTTGAGCTTCTCTTTCTCCGCCCGCTCCCGACGAAGCGCGGAGAGGAGGCTTTCCGCGTCTCGAAAAACCCGACTCTCCAGCGATGCAGCCGTGGCGAGGCAAAAGCGCTTCAGAAGACCAGCGATGCGCCGCCGTCGATCAAGGATCCGTTCCTCGATCTCGCGCAGCTCCGCATCCTCCATCGGCCGCTCGTATGCGGAGAGGGCGGACTTCAGGCGCTCGATTTCCGCCTGATACGCCGAGATGGAACGCTCGAGAAGCTCCGGCGTCACTCCATCCGGATCGCCGCCCACGTCGAGCATGCTGGCGGTTTTGAATGCGTCGATCAGCTGCTTCTGTTTCTCGACTTGCACCCCCTGCCTGGCCACAACGGCGAGCAGGGTTCCAAGTTCGCGATGCTCCGGAGTGTCAAAGATCTTCGCACCGCCCGGAAGCTTCGATAGGCGATCGGCCTTGGCGTGCTTGTCGGCAATGATCGCCACCTCTTCCGGCACCGCTGCGTCGTAGCGGGCCAGGCGGTCGAGGGCGGCATTGAAAGTCGCGCGGTCGTTCTGCGATAGATACGGATGTTCAATGAGTAGCGCGCGGGCTGCGTCCAGTTCCTTCGTGGTCTTCATGGCGCTCGCTTCCCCTTGGCCAGCATGTCAGCCAGAAGCTTGCTGCCAGCCTCGATGATGGCCGTATTTGTCTTAATGTCGTGAAGCTCATCAAAGGAGTCGATAAGCCACTGCGCAAGGCCGGGTATCTCCGGGCATTCTTCGGGGATGTAACGCGCGTACTGACATGCCGCGGCGCGAACGGCCGCACAGCGTCCGCACCATTTCGCGCTCCACATCGATCCATCCCAGCGACCGCTCGCATGCGTGTACTGAGCGCCTTTCGCGATCGTCTCGCCGCACTCGCCGCAGCGATGATCCCGGGCAGCTCGCCGGCCTTCGTCGCGGTAAAAATCGCTCATGGGCTCACCTTCTCGGGCAGCAGCACGTTATCCCGCCAGTCCATGCAGCCGCCGCGGTGCCGCTTCCCTCGGACGCACTTGGGGTCCTTGGGGCACTTTTCGGGGACGCGCCTGACGCGAGCATTGCGCGGCTTCGTCAGCTCCGCGATCCTCTGCTGCGCCTGCTCGAGCTGGGTGCGCAGTGAGTCGCGTTCTTCGACCAGGCCATTGCTCTGATGAATTAGTCCGGCCGACCATTGCTCAGCCAGGGATTGCCAGCGCGCGGCCTCCGCTCTCAGCCGCTCCCCTTCCGCCCTCGACTCCGCAAGCTGGGCGCGTGCTTCGGCGAGTTCTCGTTCCGCTGTATCGGAACGCCGAATCAGGTCCCCGCGCTCATCTACGAGCCGCAGCAAAGCCTCTGCGTGGTTCTCTCTGGCGACGCGACCAAGCACAGCGCCGAACTCCATCAGCGCCTTCTCTGCTTTCTCGGCGCGCTCGCGCTGCTCAGTGCATTGAAGAGACGCCTCGATCGCGCGTCGATTCACCGACGGTCGAATGCCATCGATCTTGCGGCGGAGACGCTCGACATCTCGCTCAGCTGATTCTGCCCGGTGCTCCATCTCGGCCAGCTCCCGCGTCTTGGTGGCGAGGTCGGCGCGGAGATCGTCCTCTTCATTTTTCATGTCGTGGCAGAAATCGCAGACCATGACCGTGCGTCCGTCGATGTCGTGTCCAGTGCGCGCCACATGCGCACAAAAGCCGCATCCGGCCGGCGGCTCGCAGTAGACGACGCCCACGCCGTCGAAGTCCTCGTATTCCTTGCCGCACTTCGGGCAGTTCATCGTCGGCTGCTCAAAGGTCTCGTTGGCCATCACTCCGCCCCCGTTCCGCTCCGGAGAGCGGGCAGTGCGTTGTCTGCGATCTGCGCGCGGACCGCGGCCAGTACATCGGGCGGCAATTCCCAGAGCCCCTGCGCGCCATTGCAGGGGACTGGCTGCCGCAGAGCCTGCACATCACGCAGTTGCCAGCCATAACCCGGCGCTCCCATGTACCAACCCTCGGGCGGACCATGCAGGAATCCGCCGACCTTGCAGACTGCGACGATCGCGCTGGTCGCGATACAGGGTCCGTGCTCGGGGTCCAGGTAGTCTGCGAGATTCTTGCCAACCAATGATGCGACGCTGACCACGGAGTTAAGGCCTTCAATCAGCGCTGACTTTCCCGGCCTGCCACCGACGTGTTTTCCGGCGTGGATGCAGAGCCACTGACCAACCAGCGCATCGCGCTTCCAGTCGCGGTTCTCGATGTCTTTGCCGAGATGACAGATCGCCCAGGCCCACTCGGGCCACAGAGTCAGCGCCAGTCGTTTTTCGCTCATCGTCCTCTCCGTCCTAATCGACCAGCAGAATGGAGCGCCGACCGTTTTTGCTGATGCGGCGCGGGTAGCGTTTCTCGGTGAACCGGTCGCAGTCGACGGCCTTCGAAAAACGGCTGGACAGCTCGTTGATCCAGGCTGCGGCGCCGCGCGAGGACAGACCGCGGCACAGGTTCTGCGCGCAGTAGATCCAGAAATCCGTCGCGCCCGTCGTCGTGGCAATCTGCCCACCCGTCATGTGCGGTCGCGCCCAAATCGCCTCAACCATCGTTGCTGTGATCATCGTCCTCTCCGTCTTCATCGCGCTCGGTCAAAGGGCACCCCAGTGAATCCAGCTCCGGATCCCAGTCCTCGCTCTCGCTTGGGGCGGGGAGGGCGGAGACGGGGGGGTAGTGGGCCGGCTCGGCGCCCTGCTGCCATGTCGGCCCGCTCTTTCATTCCTGGCCTGCGACGATGACTTCGGCCATCGCTGCGCACGCTTTGATATCCTCGAGCGCCCGCTCATTCGTCGTGAAGAAGTTCGGCACACGACCGGTGGACACGCGGTAGATCCGGACTCCGGCGCGATACGGCCCGACTTTGCTTTCGAGCGCATAGCCAGCTTCACCAGCAAGAGCCACGGCCCAGCCGGCGCGACAATGCGTCGTTTCGCACGTGTGCCAGGTCGCCATATTGAGGCCGCCACCGCCATCGATTCGATCGAGGATCTTGCGGTCCAGGTTCTCAATGACCGGCGCATCTGGATAGCGCTTGCGATAGCGCGCGATCCGCTCCGCATCTGATTCGGCGGCGACGCGGCGCTGGTAGGGCTCCGGCGGATCGGCCTGGCCAGGAACGCCGTATGCGTCGCTCAGGTCGGCGTCGCGCAGGTCGGCGTCGCGCAGGTCGGCGTCGCGCAGGTTGGCGGCGCTCAGGTCGGCGGCGCTCAGGTCGGCGTCGCGCAGGTCGGCGTCGCGCAGGTCGGCGTCGCGCAGGTCGGCGCGGTACGCGCCCTTGGCTTTCTGGTCGGCGATCCATTCCTTGACGGCTTCTCCGATGCTGGGATTCGCGCTCTCGAACATTACGGCGCCGGTGTAACGATTCTTGATCTTCGTGCTCATTTGCTGTCCTTGTCGTGGTTCTGTTTCTGGATCTGTTGGCGCCGCTTCTCCGCGGTCGCTATCCCGCCAAGCCTTGCCAGGGCGCTCATGTCTCTTTTGGCTGCAGTCTCCAGGCCGCCTTTTCGCCCGGCCTCACGCGCTTCTTCCGCGCTGAATTCGTGGCCACGTCCGCTTTCGTGCGAGGCTTTTCCTGCCTTCGATGCGAGCTCGCGCAGCTCCTCGGGATGCATTCTGGCGAAGCCGCGCTGCATTCGTGGCGGCGGCTCTTCTTTGCCGGCCAGCGCAGCGACCATGGCCCGCTTGTTGGCTGGCGAGATATTCAGCCCGCGCTCGGCGCAGCGGATCGTGGTCGCTGCCACTCCGCTTAGCTGCTCGAGCTGGGATACTGACCAGCCGCGCGCCTTGCGCTGAGCGCGGAGGGATTTTTGGGGAGTGGACACGCTAGGCCGCCCGCTTCGCCTGGCGCAGCTCGTCGCAGCGGCGCATAAAGGCCCGCGCGAACTCGGGTAACGATGCTCCAAGATCGGCGCTCCTCGCCCGCTCGTTGATCTTGTCGAGGACTGCGAGACTGGTGGCTGCTTCGATTTCGGCCTTCAGTGTCTCGATGTCATTGGGCGGCGCCTGCACGGCGATGGCGGCGGCGACCGGCGGCGCGAACTCCGGCACGGCATCGCTCGCGCCGTCCGTGCGGCCGACGTTGAGCGGCGGATCGCTGGGCGGCAGTTGCTCGGGCGCGCTGACAGAGAGCAGATTGGCGACGCGGTCGCGGCCAGCGCGCAGCGTTTTGGAGTCCAGCGTTTCGACGTAGGCCCAGCTCGGCCGACCGAACACCTGGGCGACGGTGTCCACGCGGGACTTCTTTTCGGCCGCGGTCTGCCCGGGCCACTTTGTAATGAGCAGGTGCTGGATCTCTTCGCAGAGGATCGTTCGCTCGGTGCGCTCCGCGGTGCCGTGATCTTCGCCGGCCGGCGTCATCGCAAAGTGGGTCCGGCTCTTCGTGTCGACCGGGGTGTGCGTGCCGTGCAAGCGTGCCAAGTGCGGCATGAAAAAGTCCCGCACCGCCTCGTAGTCCTGGCGCACGCTGCCCATCTGGCGGAAGTCCTTGATCTGGCCGTCCAGCTCGCGGAAGCGGTCCTTCAGGATCGTCGCGTTGCGGTAGATGACCGGCTCGCCCTTTTTGTGCTCGATCAGGTTCTGCTCGGCTTCCATGTAGACGAGCAGCGACGGCTCATAGCCCGTCTCGCCCTCGGTCTTCATCTTCACGCCAGTGCGCACCAGCTCCTTGCGGCCGTCCTCGTTCGTCTCATTGTCGAAGTCGAAGCCGGCGCGGCCGCAGATGGCGATCGACAGAGGCGAATTCAGGTAGAAGTCCGTCCAGGTTGCCCAGCTCGCCTTGATAGGCCCCCAGTGCTGAAACTCCAGCTTGGCGAGGGGCTTCCACCCCTTTTTATCGCGCGCCTCATTTACCTGCTTCAGATAGCTATCGCAGAGCTCACGCCACGGGTGCGTGATGCTGTCGACGATGGCGCCGGCTACGCCGTGTTCCTGGCACTGCTTTCCGAAGGCGATCAGCGTCGCGAGGTCGCGGGCGCGCTTCACCAGCGGCCTCTGCCCGGTCAGCTCCTGAACGACTTCTTTGATGTAGAGGCTGCCCGACTCGGTATCGAACATCGCCAGCGGGCCGGGCAGGCCCAGCACCTCGCGCACCGCGCACATGAGCAGCGTCGCCGTGTAGGTTTTGCCCGAGCCACCGAAGCCAAGAAACCCGGCCTTGAGTGCGCCAGCCTGTCCGTCCTCGTCGAAAAAGTTGCTCATCGTCAGCTCCTCGTAAGGGTGAAAAGTCCGCACCAGCCATTACGGTGTCCGCCCTCGGGCGTATTCATGTGGCGGTGCGTAGGGGGTCCGTTGGCCACGACGCCAGCGCCGACTTCTCGGCGGACCCTGCGACCTCTTGAGAGGTCAGAACTTCAGCGGCTCAGCGCCGCGAACAACAGACTCAAAACCGCGCAGACCACGAACGAGCCGAGCATCGCAGTGGCCGTCAGATTCAGCGGCCAGCGGATCCTGCTGCGGCGCTTGTAGCCGGGCGGGAAGCTCTGGCGGATCATGACCGCACTACCGGCACGATCTCGACGTTTCGCCGCCCGCGCTTTTTCAGCCCATCGGCCACGCTCTTCGCTTCGTCCGCGCTGTAGCAGGGGATGCTGTCCTGCTCGGTCTTCTGCCAGCCCGCACCCCAGCGCTCGACATCGAACAGAACCTTGTGCGTCACCGGCCCGCGGTCAGGCCGCGTCGCTTCCCAGACCGCATCGCAGGGGCCGAGATTTAGGAGGCCGGTCACGACAGCCACCGGTTGACCATCGCCAGTGCCTGAGCAGACTGCTCTTTGTCAATGAGCGCCGGGCAGTAGGTGGCCCGATTCAGCGCGAACTTGACATCGAACAGCGCATCGCGCGGCACCGCGACCATGCTGAACTCGTAGGCCAGCTTGCCGGTGAGGTGCCGCATGAAGTGCTCAGCGCAATCCTCGGCGGCCTCAAAGACCTCGGCGCTCTCTTTGTACTCGGGATGCTCCCAGCTCCAGAGCTTCGCGTCTTTTTCGCCGTCTACCCAGCCGACCGAGCAGCCGAGCCGCTTGACGAAGCGGCACAACTCCCCAGGCTCTCGCCGCGCCGGAGCGCTGGCCGAAACAACTACTGGCGCTTCCTGCTCAGGTTTCGAATCGAGTACTTGGCCGCCCATTCGCTACCTCCGAAATAAGAGATAGCGCTGAGCTTGGCGGGACGCAACAAAAGTAAATATTACATCGACTTATTTTTTGTCATCGTCGGTGGCTGGCTTCTGTTGCTTTTTCTTTTCTGTCCACTCGCGAAAGAATGCGGCGGCCTGTTGGCGGAAGATGCCAAGGGCCTGAGCGGCCTGACTCGGAGTCTTCTTCTCCTCGAATAGCCTGTATGCCGGCTCTCGGTGAGGGCTAAACTTCTTGCCCTCACCCTTTGGGCGCCCAGTTCTCGGAATACCTGCGCGTGTCGGCGGACAGATGTTGTTTAGCGACGCAATCCAAGACACGGCGCTCTGCCTGACGCCAGTTTCGGCGGATATGGCCTTATAGGTGAGCTTGCTCGGCTTTGGCGGTGCTGGCTCGGGCTTTGGGAATGGCTTCTCGAAGACCCCAAGCAATTCCTTGACGCGCCGCTCCTGCTCTTCTGTGTAGCTCCGCTGAAACGGCGGCACGACGCTACCCCTCGCTCCGTGGTGCGAGTGACAGGCGCGGCGTCTGGTGGGTACACCTCGAGGCCGCGGCGTCGGGGAGGGCCTGCATGCGCGAGAGGATGCGCGAGGGGGGGCTTTGCGATCTAGTCTTGTCATGTGGCCTCGACGGGGGCTATTCTCTCAAGCGGGCTCTGCCGTTTCTAATTTGGCCAAAGGCTTTGCGCCTGTGTTTCGACGGGGACCGGAAACACGATCTCGTCCAGCTCTTCGAGCTTGGCTTCGGTCAGAACAAAGACGCCCTGGCCGTATAGATAAATCGCCAGCTCTCCGAGCCCGCCATCGAGCGGCAGCATGCCGAAGCCGCCATTGATCTCGAGCCCAGGCAAGGACAGCGCCAGGGCGTCGCGCCAAGCGGAATCGGTGAACCAGGCGGCGCGCCGGCCGTTCTCTGGAAGGTCGTGGATCGTGGTCATGGCCGCCCTCCGAGAACCTTCTGCGCTTCTCCCCATGGCACCCACCGGTCCGCTGGCGCTTCTTCGACTTGGATATACAGCTTGAAGTTGCGCACCGCCGCGGCCATGTCGTTGTCGGTGACGCGGTCGCACGGCACGCGCGGATCGTAGAGGTCGGCCTTGAACGGCCGTGCGGTCTCCGCGGCAGTGGCGGCGCGGACGCGATACACCTTGGCCCGCTGGCGCACCTCCTCGAACTGATAGGCCCATGACGGCCAAGTGCTCACCTGGGCGACAGGGAGTCCGTACAGATGAATCGAGCAGTAGGGGTCTGCATACCAGTCGCCCAGGGCGAACGGCGTGAGCTGCACCGGGACGCAGAACTGCGGGTTTTGATCCCAGGGCTGCGAGCAGTAGGCGCACAGCGGCTGCCGCTCGCAGAAGGCGGCGGCGCGCACATCCCAGATTTCCGGCCTTCCGGTCAGGGCGCCTGTGCGCAGCTCCAGCCGCGGTCGCGTGATCTGCTCTGCCGACGCCACGTCCGCGCTGGCGTCCGGAACCTCGGCGGCGCGCGGCTCCAGCAGAGCAGGGCCGCACCCAGAGAGCGCAAAAAGCAGGTGCGCCGCCAGCCAGGCAAACAGGACCGAGAGCAGCGCCTTGGCTGCGAATCCTCCGCGCGTCATCGCGCGCCCCGCCCGCAGAGCATCGCTCCGATGAGCACGAACGAATACAGGCCGGTCAGCCCATAGGTGATAGCTGTCACTTCGGAGTCTCCTGTTCTGCCTTCTTCGCCGCGCGCGCCTTGCCGCCGCGGCTGCCCAGCTCTTTCGCGTTCTCGCTGGTGATGGTCGGCGCCGGGCTCTTTGCGCGCGCCGCCTTCGCGGTCTCGGGCGTCCATTGGTAGGCGACACCTTTTTCGCGCGCCGCCCGGGCGCCCATTCTGGCAATCTCGAGCTGGCGCTCTTTCGAGATGACCGCGAACCCGCGCGGCCTGCCCTTTTTCGGCTCAGTCGTCATCGCGTTCCCCCGCGCTTCTCTCGAGAAAACTGATCTGGTGCGTCCGTCTTGGAGTCGGCGCCGCTCCGCTCGCTTCCTGCTGCAGCAGCTGCGGCACCTCCGCGCGCAGCTGGTCCTGTAGCCAGCCCGGCTGCAGGCAGCCGATGATCTCGTCCAGCGTTTGCTGGGATGGGATCGTGCGCCGCGGCACCAGGGTGCAGCGCTCCGGCCTGCGCGGCGCTACGGGTCCGCTCGGCGGAAGCTTGGGCGCCTTGCTCCGGCGGCGGTGTGGCTGGGCGTAGGTCATTTGATATCTCGTACTTTTCCCAGTGGCCCCACGCGCATGGGGGAGATCCGGCGAGCCATGCGCGCAGGGCCTTGGACATCTACTGGCCGACCGTGATGGTGATGCTGTCGCCATCGCTCGACAGCTTCTCGGCCAGCTTGGCGAGGTCGCCGATCTTGAAGTCCAGCGCCTTGTCGCCGTCCGCGATCTTCTTCAGGCGGTCGGCGGCCCAGCGCGGCACCTCGGCGACGCTGCGCCCGTCGATGACCTTCCAGTGGATGCTCAGCTCGTCACCGTCGGGGTCGGCTTCCTGGTTGGGGTAGCGCACCGCCAGCAGGCCATCGGCGATGGCGCGCTTCGTTTTTTCGTAGCGCGCCGTGTTCAGGCTTACCAGCACGATGTCATCGGCGGCCTGCGTGCTGCCGAACATCCCGGTCTGACTTTTCTTCGGGCTGCGCGATTCGTCGATCTCGTCCTGGGTCGCGGTCCGCCGCTCGATCACCTTGCCGTCGCGCGCATCGGTGACGACGTACTCATTGCCCTTGGTAATCGACGCGACGACCTGGATCTTGATCTTGCGCACGCCGTCGTGAATCTCCTCGGCAAGCGTGGCAAGGCGGCGCCCAAGAACGAGCTGCTCCTCTTCTGACTTGCGCAGGTCTTCGCGCGCTCCCTTGAGCGAAGCCTCCAGGCTCTTGATCTGAGCGGTCAGATCTTTCTCGGTCTGCGCCTCGGCGCGCAGCTTCTGCGACACCTTGTACTGATTCTCGTGCGCCTCCTTGATGTCGGCCTCGGTCATCTGGCGTGTGCTCTCGCGCTCGTCCGTGCCGATGATGACGGCTCCCTGCTCGGCTGGCGTCTTCAGGTAGGGGTATTCCTGATCGGCCTGCGCCGCGGCTTCCTTGGCGTTCAGCTCGTCGATCACTTCTTCGGTGGCGGATTTCTTCGGCTTGCGTCCCATGGTGGTCAATCTCCTATCGGTGTGAGTGCGAGTTCGACGCGCGGCCGATCTCGGTCTTTGCAAAGCCGGGAACCGTCCCAGCTCATAAGAAAGCAGTCATCGACGACGACGCCGGCTTCCTGCAGAACATCGGCGAGCCCTTGATAAAATCCGTGGGAGTCGCCCCGCTCGGCATCGCGGTAAAACAGCGCAGCGCAGTTGACGGGCTGCGCGATCGGCGCCCAGCCCTGCGGAAGCGCTGCCCTGATCTTCGGCACCAGCGCATCGCGCCAGCGCTCCCATGCCTCAGAGGGCATGACGATCGTGCGCGCGCCGCGCCGGCAGGCCCTGCAGCGCTTGCCGATATCGAACGTGCGATTGTGCGTTTTCTTCGTCCGCGGCGCGCCGGCCAGCACCAGCCGAACGGGCCAACTCCGCGCGCCGAAGAGCGGCAGCGCCGCGCTCATCGACCAGCCCTCCGACGCAGCCAGCGTCTATCAGCACGCCGGCAGGTGCGCCCGCAGTAAGTGCGGCGCGGCGGATGACACCAGCGATTCCCGTGCAACGTCTTTAGGCAGCCAGGACAGCAGGCATCGAGCATCACCCACCTCGCGCGAAGCGCCGCAGGGCGCCATTGAAGGCCGCGCGGGAGTCGTCCAGATGGCAGAACGTGACGGTCTGCTCGTCGCCGATATAGCGGAGCCCGCCCGGGACGGCTTCCAGGATGCGTGGGTAGCGCGCGGCGACGCTGACGGTGCCCTCCTGCGCGTCGATATAGACGTGATCGATCATCGCGGCACCTCGACGCAGAGACACTCATAGAAGTAGCGCCCAGTCTGCATGAGCTTCGCGCTCTTACCGATCGAGCAGGTGCGCGCCTCGCACTCCGCTACGCGCTCTCGATGCGCCACTGCGGCCCAAGCCAAAAGCACCACGCCCGTCGCGATAAACACAAACGTTTTCATGTCACGCCGCCTCGCTAATCCGCCCGAGCAGCGGAGCCAGCGCACCAGGGCGCCTTAGCTGCGCGATGCCACGCGACAGGATCTCGATGCGGTCGCGCGGTTCGAGCTGCGCCAGCACCAGCTGCAGCAGGCGCTCTTGCTCGGCGCGCAGGATCTCGAGCGACTCTTCGCGCGTGCGCAGCGGAATCTTGCCCTTTGATCCTGGCGCGCTCAGGCTCGGAACCGGGAGCGCGTTTTTCTGGGTGTAGACGAAATGACACCACGCGCAGAGAGGGACCGCCAGCGTGTCTCGGACTTTCTGAAAAGCGGCGTCCTTCTTCCCTTCATGGTGCGCTTCGATGGGAGAGCTGACGCCGCAGTTGCAGCACGGGAACTTCTTCGCGAACCTCAACCAGGCCGGGCACTCTTCGGGGAAGTCGGGCTTGGGCACTTGGCGCAGCGGTCGCGGAACCGGCGACACATCGATCGGTATCGTCAGGACCGACGGCCGCCCCATCGTGGCCGAGATGTCGCAGCGAATTTCAAGCTTCGCCGTCGGCTTTCGGCCGCTCTCTGGCTTGACCTTCGCAGCGGAGAAGCGGCGCGGCTCCGCCTCGCCATCAAGCAGGACGAGATAGCTCTTCTCGTAGACCTCGAGAATTACGCCGCGCGCCTTCCGATTCCTGGGCAGCGAGACGATGACGCGCTGGGTTTTGGTGAGGCCGGTCATGCGGCCCTCGTCTTCGCCAGCTCGCGCGCTTCTTCGGCCATCGATTTGAGGCTGTCGACGATCTCCTGCAGCGCGTCAGCGATGTCGGCCAGACCCTCGGCCGCCTGACCAAGGGAAAGAGCCTGAGACGTCGCCAGGTTCAGGATCGTGCCGCCGTGGATAATCAGGGCCTGGGCGGTAAGCGCGATTGGCGGCTTGCCCTCGTTGCCCTCGGCGACCATCGCATTGATTGCGGGGTTCATATTCATCTACGCCGCCTCGAGCGCGCCTGATGGTGTCGCTGGCTCGGTCCACTAAGCGCCACCTTGATACAAGGCTCTCCGCGATGATCGGCATATAGGCGATCCGTCACGCGGGCGCCGAGGTCAGGGTGCTGGCGCAGCTCGGTCGCGTCTTTCGCGCCAAGGTTCGAACTCCAAAAGATGCGCGCCTCGCTGCCGTTGAGCAGGTCCTGCATGAGCGCCGATACTGGCGTTGAGCCAGGCTCGCGCGCCCGGATATCACTCAATGCATCGCCAAGATCATCGAACACGAGCAGCTGCTTTTCGCGCCAGCCCTTGAGGGTGCCCTTCGCCGCCGCTTGGCGCTCTTCGTCGAATGCGCGCATCTCCTGAGCCACCTCGCGCAGGTCGCTCGAGGTAAGCCACGCGGCGCGCACCCCGTGCCAGCGCGCCCAGAAGAAGAGCAGCAGCAGCGCGTGCGTCTTTGCCGTGCCGACAGTCCCCACAAGCGCGACGTGGCCGCTCGCCTTCGGTCCTCGCTCCAAGATGGTCGCGATGGCCGCGATGAGATCCTCGAGTCCTGCCACATCGCGCCGCGCATCGAGCAGGCGCCACAGTTCCGGCGCGACGGGGTGCGCCAGCGCGTCAACGTTGACGCCGTAGCCACACAGCGCCAGCTGCGCGCTGAGACGCTTTCGCTCGGCGTGATACCTGATCAGCGGGCACGGGCGCCACGTATTGACGCGGCCTCTGACCCGGTGCGTCTCGTCCTTGCACTCGGCCTCGTCGCCGCGAAGCGCTGGGCACGCCGCGATCATCTCGATGGGCTCCGCTGGCGGCTCTTCCTCGATCGGAATCCGCGCCATGAGGTCCGTGACGGCCCGAGTCGGCCTAAGCGCGCGCCCTTCCTTGGCAGTGAATGCGAACTGCGTCATTTCGCGCTCCTTTGTGGTGCGCCAAACAGGTCGTTGAGATCGTCTCCAGCAGCCAGCGCGGGCTGCGGCAAACTCCCTTGCCCCTCCTTTTTCCGCCCGCCCTTGTCCCAGCTCTCCGCGCCCTCAAGGCAGTCACGCAGGTTCTTGATCAGGAACTTCCACGCACTCATGCCGCGTTGCAGCCGCCAGTCGAGCAAGCCCGCGGCTATCCACTCGCCGACGCGCTCATAGTCTGCAAGCTCGTATCCGCACGGCTTGAGCAGCTTGAAGCTGTCCTCGAACATCATCTGATGCCCGAGATCGATGCCGAGCGGACTGACCGGATCTGGTCTCAGACCGAACTTTGCGGCGGCACCCTTTCGGATGGCCTCCCAGGCTGCTTTTGCTTCGGCGTCGCAGCCGTGACCAGTCGCGACGGCAGGAGCCTCCGGAAGCTGCGCTTGAACTCCTCTTGCGACAGGGCGTAGCTCGCCGGCTTTGCCTGTGCGTCCCGGCGGTACGTCACCCAGCCGTAGGCCACCTGATGCACGAAGGCCAGCTCCTGGTAGGCCGGCGTCCGCTTCCAGCCGAGGTAGTCGTATAGAACCGGCAGCGCGGTGCTCTTCCGCTGCCACAACTCCCCGGACTGGGGCTCCATCGTGGGCATGCTCTTCTCCTATCAGCCGACGGACACGAGCGGCAGCCCCTGCCAGAACGGCAGTATGAGCCCGCGCGGCAGTGGCCGGCGCCATTCGATCATCTCCATCGAATAGCCCCACAGGAGCCTGTCCTGAGTCGAGCGCCTCGCCATCAACTCGCGAGCTCTGCGCGCTCGCTTCTGCATTCTGCGAAGCCGTCCCATCTTGATCTCCTATCAGCGCGAGCATGCACACGGCTTGCTCGTCGAGGTCTTCAGGTTTCATGATGCGCACCTCAGGGCGCGGCGCGGAAAAGGGCAGCGAGAGCTGCAGTTCCTGCGGTTCGGATGGCATCGCGCAGAGCCCAACGCCGAGCGCGCGCTTGAGCCGGTCAAATAGCGGCTCAACGCCAGGCTTGCGCCGCCGTACCCGCTCCGTGTCCGCCCGTGCCGTCACGTCGAGCAGATCGCGGGTGACGCGCTGGCGCAGCACAGGACCAAGTCGCTCGATCTGCTGCGTCCAGCTTGGGAGTTGATACTGCGAGGTTGGCGCTGCGCAGGTGTCCCGCAGGCAGTCAGGCAGGTACAGGCTGCCGAGCTCGCGCAATAACAGCCCGCGCCGCGCGAGCTCGGCCAGCATCTGTTCGATGTGCGCCGCGTCGAACCCGCCGAGCGCCGCCAGCTGCAGCGCCAGCGACCGCGCCGCGCTCTGATAGACCCCCGGCACCGGACCGACGACGCTGTGCAGCCAGAAATACAGCGCGTCCGCCGCCGGCTTCGGCCCCATAAGCGAGAGCACCGCATCGCTCTGCCAAGCGCCGCGCCGCACGGCGTTCCAGCCCGCGCCGGACGATTTCTCGACGGCGGGCGCCGGGGATTCGGAGACTGCTACCGCTGCGTTTGTTGAACTCGCCACCGGAAGGTGACGCTACCGGGCGGCGGACTCATGAGCAACAAAAAAGTAAATGTTACATCGACTTATTTTTTGTCATCGTCGGACATTAGAACTTGCAGCAGAGCGCGCCGGAGCGATACGACGGCCCAGATCCTGGCGCGGTGATGTATGCCATGTCAGCGTCAGACCACGTCGGCTGTAGGTGCTGACACGTCCATGCGACACCGCCTTGTGGTGTCTCTATGCACGGAATCAAAACAGGAAAACCGCCGCACTGCACCGCGGGAGCGCCTTGGGTGTCGCGCTCCGCCCCGCAGCCAAAGAGCGCCCGTGCGGCCGGCGGCGCATTTGGCTCGTCGCCTCCCCAGGAGCAAGTCATCGTGGCATCTTGGGGCAGCGAATTTTTCTGCCAGCCGTGCGAGATGGCGGCGAAGAAGCCAACCCGCAGCGAGGCGCACAGCTCTGCGCGGATCGGAAGCCGGTCGCAGGGCGCCCATCCGTCGGCGCAGACCTTCTGAAACTGGCCGCCGCCGGGCTGTAAAGTCCACTTCGCCGGACATGCCGCCGCCCAGCCATGGAGATTGTAGCCGCGCCCACTGCGACAGCCCACCGCCGGTTCATCGGGGGTGGTGGGGTCAGAGTAGATTGAAGACAGCATGTCGGACCGAGGCGGTTCTGTGAGGTCTGGAATTGCCATGTCCCGAACTGGCGCGCTATCCGCTGTCGCAGCATCGGTTTCTGGCTCGCGGATGTCGGCGGAATCTCTGCAGGCCGAGGCGTCGCACGCAAGCAGTGCGGCGACGATAAGAATTCTGGCGCGGCGCGGCATTATCAGTCCTTCCAGGCAAACTTGATCAGCTTGACGATGCCGAAAACCAGCCCGCACAGGACTGCGATCGGAAGTAGAACCATAAACAGCACGACGATCAGCTCGGCGGGACCAATGGCAAGCAGGTTGGACATTTTGCAGCCTCCTACCCGCCGCTGTACGATCGCCTGCTCAACGGATCAAGCCTGGACCTTCGCTCAGCCCCCGTAGGCCAGCCAGCCCCTGGAGACATGCAGCGCATCGGCGATGGCCGCCACGGCATCAACGGAAGTGCCGCCGGCCTTGCCGCTCTCGATCTCCCGGATGGTGCGCTCGGACACCCCCGAGGCGATGGCGAGATCCCGCAGCGAGTAGCCGCGCTCAGTGCGTGACCAGCGCAGGCGCTCTGCCCTCCCTGCTGTGAGATCGGGCCAGGGGACTGTCGGCGGGCGTTGGGCCTTGGGTCTGGGCATGCGCGCACGCTACCCGTCGGCGCCAGCCAATCAATCCGGGTGAATTGCACGCTGAAATCGTAGAAACACTGACGGTAATTCGTATTTGTGGGTAGTATTTGCCCAGGAAATTCACAGAGTGGGCAAGCTCCGCAGCCTCGAAAACCTACAAATTCTTTCCATGCCAAGCTCATCCATAGTAACAATGGCCCAATGCTTAGACCTAAAAGATTGCCGCGCCGTCTCCGCGGCATCGTCACCGACGAAAAAGGAGACGGAGTCTGCCTGGAGCGCGGGAGCCATTGGGTGGTCGATGGCCGAGAGTTTCCGTGGGCACCGGGCGCTCGGGTCGTTCATGGCCGGGTGCTAGTGCTGGGCGGCCGGTTGCGCGTGGATGGAGAGCTGCGCGCGGTGGCAATCGGTCAGCCGCGGATCGAGGCGCGCGCCGCGGAGGTCCGCACAATGGGCCAGCCCTTCGTGCGCCTGCTGCTGGGTGCGCGCGGCGAGCTGCACCAGCTGACCACTTTCGAGGTGCGCGACAACGCGCACGCCCATCTACACGGCTCTGCGATCGGCGCCGCTTACGACGAAGCGGTGGTTTTCCCAGAAGACGACTGGACTGGCGCCCTGCTGGTGCTGGGGCACCGCGTGCGAATCGTGCCGCCGAATGGGCGCAACTACCTGGAGCGGGAGACCACGCGCGGTTATCTGGTGCGCCTGGCCCCATAGTTGCGACGCGCGCGATTCATTCGATCGCTTCTGTAATCTTAGAAACAAAACATAGAGAAGAGATCCACCATCTAACAATAGGTAGCCTACCAAGCTCGCTCTGCCGTTCAGAATTCAAACAGCAGAGCAAGCTACGTGGTCGGAGGTCGGGACTTAGGAGTCCTAAAACGGCAGAGTACGCTTGCTAATAAATCAGCAAAATCGTTGATATAGAAACAGGGCTGTGCTGGGCTCAGCGCATGATGCTCCAGCTGATTTTTGTAGCGCTCGGCATCGGCTGCTCGAGCGCGGCCCAGCAGAAGACCGAAGACCCGCCTGCCTACGAATACGGCGGCCTGCGCGACCCGGCTTTCCCGGTGGAAAAGGCAGATCCGGTCGTGCCGCCTCCGGCCGCTCCGGCTGAAGCGCCGAGCCCCAAGGCGGAACCGGCGGGCGAAACGGAATGCGAGCGCCTCAACCGGCTCTGCGATGAAATGCGCGCCGCGCAGGGCCACACCCGGGGCGAGGCCTGCACAAGACATCGAGAAACCTGCGTCCGCGCAAAAGGAGCGTCATGAAGACCCTGTTACTGAGCCTGCTGTGTCTCGCCGCCTGCTACGCCCCCGACCTGAGCAAGGTGCACTACACATGCGACGAGAAGAACCCGTTCTGCCCTGATGGCCAGAGCTGCATCGCCGGCTGCTGCGGCGGCCCGCCGTGCGGAGATGAGCCAGCACCTGGCCGGGATGGGGGCGCCGGAGATGGTAGCGCCCCGGATGGAGGAAATGCAGACCTTGTATCCCCCAGCTGGGACCCGGCCGCTCCCCCCGCGAACATCCCCGCCTGCAAGAGCGGCCGCAAAGGCTGGCAGCTCACAACCAAAATGGCCGCTTGCCAGGCCGGGAGCCTCCTGCCGGACGGCATCTGCAACGACCTCCAGGGCTGGACGCCCTGCCAGGCGAATCAGCTGACTCAGCAGCAGTGCTCAAGCGTTCCCTGGGGCTTCTTCGGCTCGCGCCAGCACGGCCGGCAAGACAGCCGCACGCCGGACGGCACGATGCAGTGCACCTGGAACGGCGGCGCCGGCGCGACCTCCACCGAGCAGCGCTTCATCTTTGGCTGCGGCAAGGCCGGCGCGGTCGTCACCTGGGACATCACCGAAAATCCCTGCGGCGGCTTTCAGCGTGCGATTCCATGCCATGGGGGAACCTTCAGCGCGCCCAGCAGCTGGAGCTGTCCCTACGGCACGAACACGGATCAGGATGCTGGGCAGGTCGCCGCGGATCCGATGGACGGCGAGCTGTGCTGCCATGCCTGACTGCGGCAAGATTGGCTTCAGCTCGCGGAACGGCGCGGCCCGCTCGCGCGGTCATCGGCGGAACAAGGGCGCCCGCATGCGCGTCTATTTCTGCGGTGACTGCCGATCCTGGCACCTGACTTCGCGCGATCGTTCCTAGCGCACTCTGCTGTTAACCCGCGGACCCAGCGCGGCCGCACCCTCCCAAAACACACCACTCACTTTGTAGCTTGCTCTGCCGTAATCAGGCGTTGCTACGCTGGTAGCCATGAACTACCGTGAAACGCGTGAAACAAGGGGCTGAGCAGCGTCGATTCGGCCGTGAAATCGGGTTGAGCTTGTGGCCCGAGCTGCAGCGGCTGGAGCGCGAAGGGAAGAAGCTGCGCGAGATCCTGGAGTGGCTGCAGCAAGAGCACGGAATCAAGGTCAGCAAGCCGACCCTGTGCCGGGTGATGGGCGAGATCAGGGCGGCAGCGCCGATCCCGGTTGAGACGCTGCCCAAACTGCAGCCCGCGACCGAAGAAGACGAGCGGAAGATCCTGCGCAAGCTGGCCCGCGACATGATGGACGGCAAGGTTGACGACTGGAAACAGGCCGCGGCCGGCGCGACGCTGCTGTTGCGCGTTCGCGCCGAAGAGCAGAAACCGGCTCCGGGTGCTGGAGCAGTAAACGCCACCGGCGCGCCGCCCGAGACCTGGACCCCGCCTACCTTTGGCGTGAAGGAGCCGAACTAGATGAGGGATGAATTTCCCTGGAATCCGCTAAGGTGGGCTATTTGCTTCGGCTGGGCTTCGTTGGAGTGGCGAAGCATTGCGATATTGGCCGAGCTGGGTCTGCTGTCTACAGGGACCATCAGATGATTCTCGGGCTACTTGGCGCCGTCGTCTCCTTCTGTGGCGGGTTCTATCTTTTCGCATCTGATGAGGAGAAGCGACGGCGGCGCCAGCGCGGAATCGTCCCGGTGGAACCAGCCGAGGGTCGCCTCTGTGTCCGCTGCGGCGCGGCGGCGACTGTGTGCCGTTTTAATGGCCGGCGATGGGTTTATGGCGCGAGTGAGGCGTGTCTCTACGATCACTGCCGGCCTATCGGCGCGGTGTTCACCGCAACCATGATGGCTTGCGAGAGAATTCGCGCTGGCGATTACGAGCCGGTGCTAGCTGATTCAGATGAAGAGGCGCGCCGCCGGCTGATTCGAGAATGGGCTTCGCCGCGGCTCACGCCGCGCGGCATCGATCACTCCGATCTTAATGAGCTATTCGCGCAGGCCGGCAGACAGGCCAGGGAGCCGCGTCATGCTTGAATTCAGGATTAAAATCGCCGCGCCCTGGATAGATGAAGAAGGCGACAACGTCCCCGCCGCGCACGTAAAGCTGGTGCGACATCTGGAGATGGCAGGACCGCGCTCAGGCGTCATTCTGGCCTGGTTCGAGCACGATCAAAAACGGCCAGACTTCGTCGAAAGATTCGACGAGCCGGCCGGGATTGACCTGCTACGCCGCGGCAAGGTCGTGGCGTCAATCGATGTGCCGCCGGGATGGGAGCTTTTCAGCGCAGTAGCTGGAAAATGGGATGTGCGGATGGTTGTTTGCGAGAAGGGAGCGATCCCGGATCGCGACTGACCATGCCCCACTTCGAACTCAGCCCAAAGCAACACAAGGCGCTCTACTCTGACGCCGACCTTGTGATTTGCGGCGGCGGCAACGGCGGCGGCAAATCACATACGCTTCGAGTGAAGCCGATCAAGGACTACTTGGTCCCCGGCGCGCGGTCGGTACTCTTCGCGGAGAGCAATCCAAAACTCGAGCAGGCCGACGGCCTGGTTGATGAGTGCAGGAAATTTTACGGGAGCATTCATCCCGGCGGCGTGCGCGCCGGCTATCGCCAGAACCCAAAGAAGCGCTGGACTTTTCCGCTTCCGGTCATGCCGGCAACGATCGACCTGTCTTATGTCGGTGAGCCTGGGCAGTGGGATGGTCTTCAGGCTGCGTTTATAGGAATCGACCAGGGGGAGCAACTTCGAGAGGAACAAATCTGGGGCGTCGTCGGCAGAAACAGAACCACGATCGATGTGCATCCACAGTCAATGCTGACCGTGAATCCTCCGGCCGAGGGGAAGGAGCATTACCTGACGCGGATGCTCACCGCTGGCGGCTGGATCGATAAGGACGGCTGGGCCATTGAGGCCATGGACGGAGTGAAACGCTACTTTGTTCGCGCTGGCGATGACTTCGTGTTCGGCGATCACCCAGAAGACCTGAATAGCTTTCGTCGACTCGGTAGCGATGGTTTGCTGGTGCCGCCGCAGTCAATGACGTTCGTGCAGATGCTCGTGAGCGATCACCCAATCGAGAGCTTCCGGAGAGAGTACGAACAGAAGCTGGCCGGGTTGCCGGAGGTGGAAAGACTCCGCCGCTGGGATGGGAGCTGGCACGCGACCGAGGAGGCCGGGAAATACTTCCGCAAGGAATTCTTCTGGCCCCCAGTCGATTACGAGCCGAGCTACGCCGCGGAGCTGGTGCGCAGCTGGGACAACGCCTGGAGCACCAGCGAGGCCGCGGACTGGACGCCAGGGCCGCTTGTGGCGCGCGAGCCTGATGGATTCAAGTATCCGATCGACATGCTGCGGTTCCGCGGCACCTTCCATCATGTTGAATGGGCCGTGAAGGCCGTTGCGGAACTCGACCGGCGCATGTTTGGCAACCGGGTCGTGATCCGGCTGCCAAAGGATGCCGGCGCGGCCGGCGGCCTACAGTCAGACCTTGCGCGCTGGCTTGGCGATCGCGGCTACATCGTAAAGCTCACCGCCGACAAAGGCGACAAGCTCACCCGTAGCAAGCCGTATCAAGGGTGCTGCGAACGGCGCGAGTACAGATTGGCGCGCAGCCACACAACAGCCGGCATTGCTGAGCAGCTGACACGCCCCTTCGATGCCTATCAGAGCGATGGCACGCGCATCCAGGTGAAGGGTCTTGACGTCTCGAACGTCTCGACGCTCGCCGGTTGGCATGACTCTTTTTTGGCCGACCACGTCAGGTTCGGCCGCGCGACCATCGCCAAGCGCAGTGTAAAAAAGGACGTGGTAGACGCAATGGTCGGAGCGCACGAAGTCTTTACAGACCAGCAAGGCCGCGACCCCGCCGACGTAGAGCCCGAAGACATCGAAGCCGCCATGCAGCAGGCTCAGCGTGAAGTAGGCGGCTCATCGCAGCGCGGAGCGCCAGGTCTTGGCGGTGGGCGCGTAGGCGGACCGCGATTTCTTAAGTGGTAGAAAGGGACAGCATGACCCCAGGCGAGGAAGCAGAGAGCATCGTCCGCAGGCTGGCGCAGTCACTACATGCGATCCATCCGTCGGTGGGCTGCGTGTTGTGTCGTGCGCCGGTGAAACGCATCGAGCTTGAGCCGGACCGGCTGACATATGAAACGCAGCACGCGTCCGACTGCCCGCTGCCGCGCTCGCGCGCCTGGGTGGCGGAGAACCCCAAGAGCAAAACGCAGCCGATACCCTTCGCGCTGCCGGAAAGGACCCCATGATCAAGCCCACGTTCGACGTCGTCGTTCCATCCCCCGATCACATCGGCAAGGCGCTCGAGAAGCTCAAGACCGCCTTCAGCCGCAGCTTCCCTGATAAGAAGCTCGAAGGCTCCCGTGCGCAGGTCGATATCACCAGCTGGCGCACGTCGATCTTTTCCAAGGCGCTCGACTTCGACGGCGACATCGCCGCGCGCCGCGCCGGTGTCGTGGCGGTGATCGAGGAGAGCACCGAGACCGTCTTGGAAAAGGTGAAGAAGTTCCCGATGCGGCTCGGGATCTCCATCGCGGCGGAGGCGTAGGTCATGAGCAAGACCGCCGTCGAATTACTCGAGGCCGGCGACCTATCGGGCGCTCTGGATATGATGGAGCGGCTGCGCGCCGAGGTTCCAATGCAGCTCGGCGATGAGATCCCCTGGGAGCGACTTCCCTTGTTGCCGCTTGGCGAGAAGCTGAGCCGCTTCACAGCCGCTCTCAAACGCTTCGACATCACGGACCAGGCCCTGACGCGGCGCCTTGAGGCGCTCAGGCCGTGGCTTGTAAATCTAAAAATTTTGCCGGGCAGTCTGCCCGCGGAGTAACCGCCATGAGCAAGGACAAGAAGAAGGAAGCGCCGCGCGCCAAGTTCGTTGGTGATGCCAGCGTGGGTCCCGAAGCGGAAACCGCGATTCTGGATGCCCATGAGGCAGTCCAAAAAGAGCTCGAATCTTCCGCGCAGTCCGTGAGAGACGAGACCGAACTGCGTGCGCCGGTGCCGCACGAGGAGCTTGACCGGAAGGCGGTCGAGGCGCCGCCGCCGAGCGCCGCCGCAGCCGATGCCGAAAGTCCAGACGGGATCATCTGCCGTGAGTGCGGGGCTGACGCCGTGAGCGCCGACCTGATCAGGCACGCCCCCAGCTGCTCGGTGCACAAGGAACAGGAAGCCGCTGCGCACCAGAAGCTCGCCACCGCCTTGCGCCTGCTCTGCCGCGCCGCGGTCGCGCTGCCGCCGCAGCATCCGCTCGGGCAAGCGCTGACGGCATGGGTGATGCGCCTGACTGGCGCTGAAATCCCCGCCCGGCCCATGTCGATGCCGGATCTCTGGGACGGCCTGGCCCAGGCGCTGCCGCTTATCACCGCGGCCCTTCAAGGCGAGCACGACGCCAAGTGCAAGGGCGCCGCTGTGGATCTGGGCAAGGCGATGGAGGCGCTGGGATGAGCCGGCCTCTGTGTGCGTTGCCTCCGGTGAAAATCGCCAGCCCCGGCGGCCCCGTCCTGCGCCTGCCCGGCGTGATTGTCGGTTTCATGGATGCCGAGGAATGGGAGCGCGAAAAGCACAACTACGTACAGATTCAGCCGGCGCAAATGGGATTGAAGGCAAACGGAACCCAGGGTGATAAATGAAGACCGCCGAAGAGATAGTGCGCACGCTGGCCGCTGCCGAAAGTCTTCACGACTGCCACACTGGCTGCTGCGTCTTCTGCGGCGCGTTTCGTCAGGCGGCCTATCCCGAAAGAGTGCGCGAGCACGAGGCTGACTGCCCCTATCGCATGGCAGTGGAGTGGGTAGGTTCGCAGAGGCCGATGCCCCTGTTGCTGCAGCCCACGGAACTGCTAAATACGCCCCCGATAGGCTCGAAGTAGCTCTTCCGGTCCGCTCTCTGGCGCCGGATATCCACCCATAGACCCGAACCCCGGTTCAGCGCGCGCTGACACCGCAGCGCTAACCAGCGGCTCGCCTTCCGCGCGCGACAGCCCGCGCACCGTGCTTCGGCAGTTCCAGTGCAGCGGCGGCACCGGGAAGTCGGGCGAGCCGGCGGGGCGGACCAGGGGGGGATTGCCGAGCCGTCGGCATGTCGGCGTGGTTGCCCCGTCGAGAACTGCCAAGAATTGCCAGTAGGGGAAAATCGCGCGCAGCGGTTCGCTGCTTAGCCGGCGCACTCGGGCATGCGTGAAGGCGTGCTGCAGCGGCTCAGCTCGCGCCGTATCCCAGAGTGCGCCGCCGGCACCCCAGCTGCTGCGCAGCGCTTCGGCCAGCTCGGTCTTGTGGACTTCGAGAGGCTGTCCCTGCGCGGCTGCTCGATCGGCGCCGTCATAGAGGTGGCGCGCAACGGCGAAGAGCGCGTAGGCGGTCGCGGCGCGCGCGAGCAGCGAGGCACGCTCTTGCTGTCCGCGCAGCTCGCCGATCTTTTCGGCCTGGCTGCGGCGCCGGTCTGCGGCGTCGACTTCGGCGCGCGCGGCCGGTGCAAGGTCATGATCCACGGACAGCGCGCCGATGGCATCTGCTGCGCGCAGCTTCTCCCGCAGCGCGCTCTGCGCGTCCCGCAAGTCGAAGTCACGCACGATGTCGGCGAGCCGTCCGCGCAGGTCGCCCCAGTCCGCGGCCGCTGCCAGCGCGGCAAGAATCGCCGCAAGTGCCGGCGCGCCGCCGCCCTCGTCCTTATCGGCCATCGCGTCGATCTGCTGCTGGCCCTCAATGAGCCCGGCCGCGCTGTCTGGTGCGTCACCGCTGGCGAGCATCAGCGGCCGCGCAGTGGGTTCATCGTTGAGGACTTCGACCGCAGATCCAGTCAGGGGAAACTCCCAACGACTCGGCCCGACGCAGACTAGAATCGAATCGAAGTGCACCGGCCGCGGCTCCAGACGCTGCGCCGGCATTGGCGCGCCGGGGTCGATATAGGCCAGGGTCATGTGAGGGGTGAAGCCGTGGTTTGCGCGGAATGGCACCCCGGCCGCCGCGCATGCCGCGGCGAGCTTCTGGCGTAGCTCGGTGAGCCCGACGACGTTCGGCGTCGCATAGATTACGTCGCGGCCCTCGCTGCTTTCGCTGGCGCTGAATCGGCCAAGGCCTCCGAGCATGCCAACCAGGGGACCGCTCTGCTGTGAGATCGCGGCGGCCTGCTGGTGCAGCGTCTCGAGCCACTTCGGCGGCAGTTCGGCTGCGCGCCCAAGGTGGCCGAGCGTCACATGGAGTTCGCTGACCTCCTCGCCGCCGGGCAGTGCCGCGCCCGCAGCTTCATCGGGTCGCGGAAAGAGCGCAATCATCACGCCAGGACCGAGATCGCCGGCAGAGAGTAGCGCCGGCTTTCGCTCCCTGCGCGGCACCCCCATCGCATCGAGCGCCTTCTCCTCATCCTGCTGCGAGTACGCCTCCTCTCCGCTCTTTAGCGGAATGCCGCAGCGTCGCGCCGCTTCGATGAGATCGATCGCGTCGAGAACCTCGATTGCCTTGTCCTGGTCCAACGTGGCGATGCTGTCCTTCCCCACCAGCGCCTTGACGAAGCTCGCAAATGCCTGCCCAAACTGCGCGGCACGCACGCCGGCAGCCTGTTTTTCGGCGGGCGTCGTGAAGTCGTAGACAAGCGCCCAGCTCTTCGCCTCCGGTAGCTCGCCGCACAGCTCGGGAAAGTCGCCGGGGTTCGTGCCAAAGTTGGCGCGCGCCCAGACCTTGGACACCGGCTCGAAGCCGCTCTGCAGCACCTTGCCGTCCGCGGTCGCCTTGGTGGCGAGCAGGTCCAGCGCGCCCTGCATCGCCGCCAGCGAGCCGCCCTTTACGCGCTGCAGCAGGTTGTGGCCCAGGATGATGATCGCCGCGCGCTCATCGAAGCGCTCGAGCATGTCGGCGAGCGTTTTGTAGCCCTGCGCGTCGACCTGGACATAGGCCACGTCGTAGCCGCGCCCGTTCTCGTCTTGCGGGCAGAGCACCATGTCGCCGCCGCGCATGTACTGCTCTTTTTGATAGACCCGCTGCGCTTCGATCGACTCGCGCATGAGCCGCGGCACCACGCGCTTCTTTAGGGGCTCGGCGAACTTGTCGTTGAAGTTCAGCCACCGATCATCGCCGGTGAGAATGCCGAAGAGCACGAAGGCCAACGGCCGGATCAAGCCCCGGAGAAATGGCCGATCCTCGCCGAGATCGAAGACGACCCACTCCCGACCATCGGGGCGGATGAACTCGATCTTCTCTTCGCTCTGGCCCTGGTAGCACCACAGGTCCTGCCGCCAAGACAAACTGCTGTGTGTCCAGGGGATGAGGCGCGGCTGGCGCTGCCCGTTCTTGTAGGTCCACTGCACCCGGCACACGCAGAAGCCAAAGACGTTCGTGCGCTCGATGATGATGCCGCGCGTGTCATCGGGCATGACGCTCTGCCAGTCCTTGGCGAGCGCCTCGGTGAAGGCGTGAAACTCGGGCGGCGCGTCCTTGGGGCACTGCAGCGTGTGCGTAAAGATTTGGACGGCCTGGCGGCGCAGGTCGAGCGCGCTGGCGATGAGCCCTTCTTTGCGCAGTGCGTGATAGAAGAGTTCGGACAGCTGGAAGTTGCCCTGATCGTGGGACTCCAGCATCTGCTGGATTTGTTCAGGACCCCAGCCGGCGATCGGAATAAGCGGCGTCTGCTCGCGCTTGTTCTGATAGTCCGCTGGGCTCAGCTCCGAGAGTTTTTGCGCTTCAGGGGGAAGCTCCGGAGGCTTGACGCGGAAGAGATTTAGGAACCACTCGGCAGCTGAGGGCATGCCTCAGCGGAGATGCTCCGACGAGAAAGCGCTAGGATTGTTGCCACCGTGGCAACGGTTAGCGGTGACGCTTTGCGCGATCCGAGCAGTGCGAATGCGTGCGGATCGGACGCCGATGTCTCGTCGACATCGGATAATTCACGCCCTGACTGCGGCAGAAGTCGGCGAGCAATTCTTCACCCAGGGACTGGCGCGTTATTGTGTGCACGCTGCGGCCCTGGAATCGCACCTCGGCAGCATTCACGGCTTCATCTTGCTCGTCGGTAAGTCTGACCACAAAGCGATGCGGTTTGATCTCAGCCATTGCTGCCATGGTGTACACAACCATAGCCGCGCGCACAAGGAGAACCGCAGCCTGGACGTGTGAATTCGGGCGCGCAGGGCGAAGCGAAAACGGCAGAGCAAGCTAGCGAACAAAGTGGCCTGCTCGCGCTGCTAGCGGACCCTGCCATTGGCATCGCGGCGATTCCGATGCCGCGCATCGGCGGCGAGCCCCCGAAAGAGTTTCGTGCTTTCAAGTGGGGCGACAATCCCACGACCAAGGGCACGCTGAAGCTCACGCTGGAAGGCGCGCAGAAGCTGATGGACAGCTACCGCGCGCGCAACCACGTGCTGTGCTTCGATTACTTCCACAGCACCTACAACCCGATGGCGGTAGGTGAGTCGAAGAAAGCCGCAGGGCAGTTCGAGCCGGAGATCCGCGGCAAGCCAGGCGATGAAGACGGCGGTCTCTGGTATGCGCGCATTCAGTGGACGCCGAAGGCGGCGCAGGGAATCCGCGATGGCGAGTGGCCCTTCATCTCGCCGGCCGTCATCCACGACAAAGGCGGCGTCATCTACGACCACAAAAACGCCGGTCTCGTGACCGACCCCGGGACCATCGGCGCGCAGCCGCTCGTCCTTTCTGATTCCGAACCTCCAAAGAGGAACACCTCCATGGCAGACGACAAGCGCATGGCCTGTAGTGGCTACGCCGCGCTCGAGGGCGCGTTCCGTCACTACCAGGACATGGCGAATACCGACGGCGCCGAGAAAGAGTTCGCCAACGCGATGATCGGGCGCCTCGCTCCCGCGATGGATGAAGCGCGCGGATACATGCAAGGCGCCGGACTTCTGGACGCCGCCGCGCAGGCGGGCAAGGCAGCGCAGGCCGGCGAGAAGATGATGGCCACGCTGTCCGCTGACCTTGGCGAATCGGACCCCGACAAGCTCTACGGCAAGCTGATGGCCCGCCTCGATGGCGCCGCCAAGCCCGAGCCGCCTCCGGAAGGCACGGTGCTTCTCTCCAAAGAGGACGCCTCCGCGCTGTCGAAGCTGCTGCTCGCTGGGTACGCCAACAAGGTGCCGACCGTCAAGCGCGCTGCCGTGGAAGCGATGCCGCTGACGGGGCAGGTCGCCTATCTGTCGGCCGCTGCCGAGATCACGCCGAGCGCGCCGCCCGTCCGCGAGGCACCGCCGCTCGCGCCCACCCTGGAAAACACGCAGGCCGCGCTGAAGAACGCGCCGCCCATCAAAACCGGAGCCAGCATGGCCCAGCAAAAGACCCTTGCAACCCTGGATGCCGGCGAGAAGACCAAGCTCGAAGGCTATCTCGACACCGCCCGCAGCATCCAGGGCGAGCGTTTCAAAGAAGAGAAGGAGACGCAGGCGTTCCTGTCGATGCTCTCCGACTACGAGCCGCCCAAGGGTGACGAGATCCGTCAGCTGCCGGTCGGCGATGACGGCCACATTACCACGCTGGCCGGAGGAGGTCGCTAATGGCCGCCGCAACGGGAGACATCTGTCGCGTCCGCGATGAGATTCCGGAGTCCGCGCCGCCGGAGATGACGGTGCAGCTCGCCAGCACTACGATCTACGCCGGCGCGCTGGCGATGCAGGTCGCCGGCAAGGCGCGCCCGTACGTGAGCGGTACCGCGTCGAGCACGCTGCTCGGCTTTGCACAGACCCGCTACACCAACACCGCCGGCACTGACAAGACCTACGCGGACGACGCGCCGATGGTCTTTCAGCGCGGCACGTTCTGGCTGCCCGGCAAGGCCGGCGACTTGCCGACCGAGGCCGACATCGACAAGCCGGTTTATTTCGACGACTCGAGCGGCACCGTCAAGCACACCGCCGCAACCAATGACCTTTCCGGAACTCTGCGCGGCATCCGCGAGGGCCTTTACCGGGTGGAGATCTAGCCCATGGGCACGACCACCGTCATCAGCAACGGCGACGTCGATTTCTATTTCACCGGCGTCAACCTCGCCTACCTCCGCAGCCTTCAGGGCAACAACAAGGCGCTCTTCAGCAAGCTGGCCTATGTGCCGCCGGCCGGCGCGGTGAGTTCGGGCCGCACCCCGGTCACGCTCGAAGACGGGCGCACGGTGAACGGCACCAAGGTGAAGTTCCCGATCTCGCTCGCGGCTTCGCGCCCCGAGGTCTGGCCCTACGGCACCCCCCGCAAGGTGGAGCCCTACAGCCAGATCGAAGTCGAGATGACTCTGAACCGGTATGCGCCGCCGGCCAAGGAAGAGTATTTCGACGTCTTCAACAACGACATCTTCGGCATCATCAAGGGCCAGCTGCCGCAGATGATGGACCGGTCCCAGATCCTGTGGGACATGGTCATCGCCAATCGGCTCGTCGAGAACGCGAACTGGGATCCCGATGGGATTCCGTTCTTTACGCCCTCGACCGCGCCGCACCAAGCGAATCCCTTCAAGCCCGGCGTGGGCACGTTCTACACCGATGTGCCGATCACCGGCATCGACGTGCCGAACATGCGCATGCTGCTGTCGCTGCTCGAGAACGTGCCCGGCCCTGACGGCCTGCCGCTCGACACCGACAACGTCGAGATCATGGTGGTCGCGCCGACCGCGGACATGGAAGTGCAGCTGCTGCAGGTGTTCCAGGCCGCCATCGCCGCGCAGCCGGTGGGCGCCAACGCCGCCGCGGGCGTGTCGAACATGCTCGTCGGCCGCGCCAAGGTGCAGCTGTTCAAGCAGCTCGCGCGCACCAGGAGCGCCCCGACCTTCGGCGGCGTCGCGCAGGATCGCACGCAGGTCGGCTATATGTTCGCACTGCCGCCCGGCGAAGGTCGCCCGGTCGCGCTCGTTCCGCAGCGCCAGCCGACGGCCTTTTACACGGGCCTGAACGGCAGCGATCACCTGCGCGTGACGCGCGGCGCCATCCAGTACGGATGGGACGCCTTTGGCGAAGCGCGTCTCGTGCTGCCGCAGCGCGCGCTGCGCTTCGTCGTCAACCCGGCCTCGTAACTCGGAGTCAATGTGATCCGCGAGATCGTATTCGTCGACGACCTCCCGGCAGATGGCGAACCGCCTTCTGCCCTGGAGACCGTTGTGCCCGGTGCGCTCTTTACCAAGCGCAACGGATACAACGCCGTCGACCTCGCGGTGACCACGGAAACCGAGACGGTCAGCCTCGCGGTCTATCGCTACAACCGCGACTTCAAGGGCTGGCGGCCGGAAGGCCCCCGCGGCACCACGCCGACCTCTTTCGCGCCGGTGGCCTCGCCGATTTCGGACGACAACATCCCGATCCGGATCAGTGTGCCAGTCGTCGAAGAGTTCCTCTGCGTGGTGTCGGAAACGGATGAAGACACCACCGCCGTGCAGGCCAGCCTGTCCGAGGCGAATCGCTGATGTTGGCAGGCCCTGTATTCCTGGTGCCGGACGAGCTGTTCCGGCGCGCGCCGCTGGGGCAGATCCAACGCGCGGAGATCCCCGGCCCGCAACTCTGCGGAACGGTCGGATCGGCCACGCATTCAGGCGCCTCGACGGGCATCGTCTCGTTTCAGGGATTTCCGATCGACGCCTACACGATCACCATGACGTGCGTCGCGGCCGGAGATCTTGGCGTCGCCAAGTTCAAATTCACGACGACGTTTCTTGAGTACGACGGCTCAACGACGACGCGCACAACGGACGCGCTGGCGACTCTGCCAAACGCCATGGACCAGCAGGGCGCGCTGAACGCGTGGCTGTATGAGGTCAACATTACCGGCGTTTTCGTGCAGCTTCAGAACGGCAGCGGGACGCCGAACAGCTTCGCGCTCAATGACACCTGGTCCGTCACGACGACCGCGAGCGAGATGGCCAAAGAGGTCTGCGCCGAAGTCTCTGACTGGGCGCGCAAGTACCTCGAGAATGCGGGCCAGAAGCTGACGGATCTCGACACGACGGACCGACGTCAGATGTGCGAGGCCGGGCGCGTCATCATGTGCTCTGGCCGCGGCGAGGTCCCCAAGATCTGGCTGGACCGCTACGAGGACGCGCGCAAGCACTTCCTCGCCGAGGCCGAGGGCGACCTCCGGCTTAATGCCAAGCCGGACCCTGACGGCTTCGTATTCCCTGACTACGAGCGGGCGCGGCCCGCTTTCCGTTTCACCCGCCCTGGGCCGTGTGAGTGGCCCGTCTGGAGACACTGATCATGGCGCACGCGCTGACGTTCCAATTTGCGACGAGCACAAACTACGTCCTCTCCCTGGCGCCGGCCGGCTCCGCGGATATCTATCGAGCCGGCTACGTCAAGATCACGGCTCGGTCGACGACGGTCGCGATGGCTGCGGTCCAGCACAACTGCTGGATCAAGCCAGTCGTCGTTGAGCCCACTGGAACCGTGCCGTCGCCGGCCGCGATCTCGGATCCCGCGCCGGGCGCGGTGAATGGTGTCGCGTTCGTCGACTCGACCGAAAACGCCGTTTTCGAACTCGGCCAGCTCTACGCCAAGGGATTCGTCGCAGATGTGCATGGAAGGCCGGTCGCCACGCATCTCATGATCAGCGGCGGCCAGGGCGGCATTCTCGACATCATCGTCGACTAGCATGCCGACCGGAAACGACATGGCCCGCATGCGCCAGGACCTCGCCACTGCGAAGCGGCGAGTCATGGGCGCAGCTGCGCGCGCAACACAGACTGCACTGCGCGTCGCGACGGACCGTGGCTATGACGAGCGGATCGATGTCCAGGGCAAGCCCTACCTGCGCCCTAAGGATGGGCACATGCCGCCGATGGAGCGGACCCGCACCCTCCGCAGAGCCTACCGATATCCCATCATCGAAGGCGCGGTGCTCTGGCTGGTGAAGATCATCGAGCGCACGCCTTACGGGCAGTACCTGCGAGACAGAACGCCGAAGATGGATGCGCGGCAGCACATCCCGAAGCCGGACGAAGCGCCGCCACAGCGATACGACGCGGCGATCCGTTCTGGTATTGATGCCGCCGTGCGCCGCGTGGGAGGTGCTGCGTGAGTCTCAACCGGCCGCCGTTCCCACATACCACGGTCGAGCTGCTCAGGCGGATCAATGCCGAGCTGGTCGCGCGGCTTAACTCCGATCCGCAGCCGGCGGGCCTCTGGTCCATCGGCAAAACGCAGTTTCAGCTAAGCCGCCCCGGCGCGCTGCAGGTCATCTGGTCCGTTATCGGCGGACCGCTGCTCCGCGCCGCGCAGTATCAGGGGCCCGATGAGCCGGCAAAGGTCGTCGCGCTCCGGCGCTGCACGCTCCAGGCTGAAATTCGCACTATCGATCCGCGGACGCAGGGATTTACCGACGACGATGTGATGTTGGCCGAAGAAGTGCTGCGCGCGCTCGTTCTCGTCTGGGATCACCAGCGGCCCGCCGATTTCGACACCCCCGACTCTCCCGAGCAGGAAGAGATCTGGGACGGCTTCAACGAAGACCCCGGCCAGCGCCAAATCATTCTGCGCTATCGGGTGACCCCTCAGCTCGAGGTCCACGACGACCAATGGCTTTTCAAAACGATCACGGAACTCGAAGCGCACGGCGAGATCAGCCAATGACCGCGCCCATCGCCGAAAAGCAGGCGCTGGCGCGCCCCGAACCGCAGCCGGCCACGCCGCCCGCCGATCCGCTGCCGACTTCCGTGCCACCGGAAGCGCCCGCCGCCGATCCGCCGCCGAGCGAAAAGCCGCCGGAGCCCAAGCCGATCGATCTACGGGAGCTGTCCGGTAAGCGCTATGTGCTCATCGAAAAGCCGCGCTTCGCCTTCGAGCTTCCGAAGTCCAACCCGCCAGCGCCAGGCAGCCTGCAGCACTGGGGCATGCAGAAAGAAGCTCCGGCGTGGCTCGTCGCGGCAATGGCCGTGGGCCAGCCGGTAAACAAGCTCTGGGCCGAGTCGGAATTCGACGAGCTCGCGCAAAAGACCGCCACGCTGACGCTTGGCCGGAAGGGGGCGTAATCATGTCGGCCGTACCGAGCAGCAACCTCACTGCCGTCAATAACCTGTCCGGAAATTTTCCGGTCGACCCGAGCCGGAGCGGCCTTGTCATCGGCCCCACGACCGCCGGCACCGCCAATACGATCATCCTCGATGACTCCATCAACACGGTGATCAGCGAGTTTGGCACCGGTCCCGGTTCCGACGAAGCCGGCACCGCGCTCGCCGAGCCCTCGCATGGCACCGTCTACCAGATCAAGACGGCGACCTCCACCCCAGGGGTGGCCGGCAGCGTTACCAAGACCCCCGGCGCCACCGTCGGCACCGGCGTGAACGACTACGGCGCGGTACTGGTGACTGGCGCTACGTTTAACGGCGACGTCCTTTTTACCGCCAAGCAAGAGAACGCCGAGCTGGAAATCGTATCCGGCATGGCCGAGGCGACGTCTGTCGTCGGTTCGCACGTCAAGCTGACGACGACCGGCGCGACCACGGGCACCTCGCTTGCCGCGCTCATTACCGGAACGCCAGCAGCGCTGGCGCTGTGGGGTGCGACCGCCATCGGCACCGGCGCGAGCCTGAACCCGACGACGCTTTCGACCTTCAGCGAAGCCGCTGGCCGCATCGTCTTCCAGGCGCTGACGAGCGGCATGCAGGTGCGCACCGTCATTAGCGGCACCGGCACATTGCTGGATGCGGTTCTGACCGGCGGCACGATCGTCGACATCATTCAGTCGACCAATGCGAACGGCGAGCCCACCGGCACCGCCATCGCGATTCAGTCGCTGCTCGTCGCGCTCGCCGCGGCGAACCCGGGCAAGTTCAAGAGCACGCTCGCAGGCGCTGGCTCCGCGCTGCTCGGCGCCAAGACGCTCACCTCGTTGCCCTTCGGCTCCACCGGGACGATGGCCGTCACCGGTTCGGTTCCGAATGACAACTACGACGTCACGGTGCGGATCAAGACCGGCGGCGCGCTCGGGACTGCGGTCTTTGACATCTCCCTCGGCAAGGCGAACGGCGTCCCGGTGTACAGCGGCGCGTCCTACCTGATTCCGGTGGGCGGCGTCGTGTCGATTCCCGGCACTGGCCTCACGCTGACCTTTGCCGGCACGTTCGACGTCAACGACCTGTTCGCCTTCACGTGCACCGCGCCGCTCTCGACGCTTTCGGATGTCTCGGCCGCGATCACCTACTTCCTGTCGCGCCCCGAGCAGGCGAGCCTCATCGCGATCGCCGGAGAGATTCCACTGGTCTCGCTGCCGGCGTGGATCGTGGCGCTCGATGTGCTCGCAGGCGAGCTGGAAGCGGCGAAAAAGTATGTGCGCATTCTCATTGAGGCTGCCGGCCCGTCCGTTGGCCAGTCGAATGCGACCTGGGCCACGAACCTCAACACGACGCTGAACGGACTCTCAAGCGCGCGCATCTCCATCTTCGGCGGTGAGGCCAATGGCGTCTCCGCGCTGCCGCTGCCGCAGCCTTCGCGCTTCGAGACCGAGAACGGCAACCGCTGGATGTTCGCGCGGGCGCTGGCGGTGTCGGCGGGCGTGGACGTGGGCGACCAGACCCTGAGCGGCAAGATGACCGGCGTACTGTCCGCGGCGCAGGCCGACGCGGCGCAGGCTCTGGCGAATGCGCGCTGCTCGTATTTCTATCTGCTGCCCGGCATCACCGGCGTGCAGGCCGAGTTCCTGCTGTTCGATTCGCCGACGGGGGATTTCACCTACGGCACCTATGGCCGGATCCTCGATAAGGCGATGTTTTACGGCTACATCGCGCAGACCCGATACCTGAACGGCAAGTTCCGGCGCACGCCGCGGGGCACGATCGATCCCGGCGATGCGCGCGGCATCGCGCAGACCATCCGCCAGGCCATCATTGACAACGTCGTCAAGCCCGGCGACGCGGTCGACTGTCAGGTTGTCGTCGACCTCACCAACACCGACAACCGCCTGATCATCTTCTACTACGTGCAGGTGCCGTTCTACGCCAAGACCATCGACGGCAAAGCCGGCATCGTCAAAACCCTCAGCAGCGTGCAGGTGATCTAAATGTCGACCATCGACGTCGGGACGCCCGGTTTCTCCATCGATATCACCTGCGCCGAGATCAAGTTCAACGGCCAGACGCTCTCGACTGGCGTTGAGAGCATGGAAATCAACATCAAGCAGGAAGAGGAAACCACCCACTTCCAGGGCGATGAAGATCCACAGGAGCGCTCGGCCGGTCAGACCTCCTATGAGGGCAGCGGCGTTCTCGGCACGCGGCAATTCTTCCTGTTCATGCAGGCTGTGAGCGGCGGCGACTTCAAGACGCTACGCGATCAGATCTTCGAGATGACGATCCTTGGACGGCCAAAGAACGACACGAAGATCTACGAGTTCCAGATGCACCAGTTTCGATTCCTGAACCACGGAATCAACCTCGACAAGTCCCCGAGCAAGGACAAGTTCACGGCCTCCTGGCTCGGCATGGACATGACGATCGTCAACACCTGATACGTGACCCGGCGGCGCGCCTCCTCAGCCCAGGTGCGCCGCCGGTCATCACGTTCCCCGGGCTGGAGGGCTGATCATGCGAACGTACACCGCGCAGCAAGTCGAAGCTTTCGAGCAGCACCACGGCAAGGACATGGTGCTGATTTTCACGGTGGGCGAAGACGAATACGCCTTCCGCCGCCTGAGCGAGCTGGACGTAGACCTTGCGCTATCCGACAAGGAAGCCGGCAAGGTTAGCTTCCACGAAGACGCGGCGATTCGCTGCGTTCTCACCGCGGACGCGCCGCGCGCCGGCATGAGCGGCGGCGATGCAAAGCTCTCGAAAGAAGACCTCGCGGAACTCGTGAAAGAGCGCGAGCGGCTGGCACTTGAGTGGAAGCACGCCGCGATGATGCGCGACGCCATCGGCCAGGCCCTGGCCATGCAGTGCGGCTATCACTGGACCATCAAGCAGAGGGCGCTTGGCGCCGGTGCGCACCAGCTCACCATGGAGCTGTCCCCGGAATATCAGGAAGTGGTCGGCGATGCTGAGCCGGTCGAGCTGACGGCGCGCAGCTGGGCGGACCGCGAATACAACGAATTTCGCACCCTCAACACGACCGGCGCCGAAGGCGAGGCGGAGCGCTACGCCTACAACAAGCTGATCACCAGCCCCAACAAGACCGACGTCGCGCGCACGCACCCCTGGCTGGTCATTGCCATCGGCAAGTACTTGCATACGCTCGGCGTCACCAAGGCGGTGCGCCTAAAAAAGTCGCGCAGTGGGCAAGCGCTGGCGCCTGGGGCATCTACGAGCACGGAAGGCGCGGCGATATCGCCGTAGTGGCTGCGATGCTTTGGGCCAAAGACCACGCCCCTGATTCTGACGTCGGCCAGGCCGGCTATCTTCTTGAGGCCGAGAAGACGCTGGCGATCTTGGGTCTGCGCCGATGACGGAATACACGGTCGGCCTTAAGTACGTCGTCAACAGCGCCGTCGGCGATCCGCTGAAGTATGCGGAGAAGCTGGCGGCATCGCACGACAAGCTTGAAGCGCGGAGCGCGCGCGGGACTGGCGCAGCGGCCAGTGTCCGCGCCGCGCAGCGCGCAGAGACCGACAAGCGCACCGCCGCTTTCCGCCGGCTCATGGAGCAACAGCGGGAAGAGGAGCGCTTTACGCGCTACCGCATCGCGCTCGATCGGCGCCTGGCCCGCGAAAAGGAGCGCAGCGAACAGCAGCAGCTGCAGGCCACGCTGCGCCGTGTCCGCGCCGCGCAGGCCGCCGAAGCGCGCGCGCACTCCGAAGCCGTGAACCGCGCCGGCGCGCGCGGCCGCTCGGTCGGCAGCGCTGCGCAAGGCGTCGCAGGGTTCCTCGGTGGCGGCATCATGGCCACCGGGGCGGCGATGCTCGGCGCGGGCGGCTATGTCGGCATGCAGGGGCTCAAAACCGCGCAGCTCATCGAAGGCGCGCGGATGCGGCTCACTGCGCAGCTCGGCAGCACGCGAGATGCGAATGCCGAGATCCGCGACGCGCTGCGCATCGCCGAAAAGACCATCTTCGATCCCGATCAGGTCGGCGGCGCGACGGCCAAGCTCGCCATTAACTTCAAGGACGTCGCCACGCGCCGCTACATCCTGGGCGCCGTCTCCGACTTTGCGACCGCCACCGGCGAAGGCAACGAGGGCCTGCAGCGTTCAATCCGTGCCATCAGCCAGATCGCCGGCAAAGGGAAACTGCAGCAGGAAGAGCTGACCGGCCAGCTGGGTGAACTCGGGCTCTCGGCGACCAAGGTCTACGCCAAGCTCGCGCTGTCGCTCGGCATCAAGGCAAAGACCGAGCAGGAACAGCGCGACAAGGTCTTAAAGGCCATCACCGCCGGCAAGGTCGACAGCAATCGCGCGATTCAGGCCATCACCGATGTGATGCGCGACGAACGGCCCGCTGGCTCAACTGCGGTCGGCACCGCCGGCACGCTGTCGAGCCAGCTGAGCAACATCCAGAAAGGCTTTCTCACGCTCTTCGCGACCGCGGACATCGAGCAGTGGCCGGCGATGGTGGCGCTCAAGGGCCTGCTCAGCGACATCGCCGGGTTTTTCTCCGTCGACAGCGAGGCGGGGCAGGACTTCATGGCCACGCTCAAGATGGTCACGACGAAGGTGGGCGTTCCGCTCATCGAGAGCCTGCGCAAAGCGCTGAAGTCCTTGACCGACTCCTTCACGAATTCGCCGCGAGATCTCGAGCTGTTCGTGCGCGGCCTGATGGACATCGGCAAGACCTTGTTCGAGATCGGCTCGGCGTTCGCCTATGTAACGACCAAGCTCATCGAGTTGCTCGGCTATCTGAACGAGCTGGAAGGGGATTGGGACGTCCCGATCTTCGACTGGCCGGCGCGCATGAAACAGCTCGGCGTTGACATGGTCACGGGGTTCGCCGAGGGGATCAAGTCCGTCGCGCTGCTGCCGCTGAATGCAGCGAACTACCTCGCCGATTCTGTCGTTGGCGCGCTGCGCGGCAAGCTGGACAGCCACTCGCCGAGCCGCGTGGCGATGCTAATCGGCAGCAGCGTGCCGGAAGGCTTCGCGATCGGCATTGAGGGCGGTGCGCGCAGAGTCGGACGAGCCGCGGGGGGCTTGGCTGACGGGGCGGTGTCTGCCATGACGCCGCGCGCCTTCCCGGCCATGGGCGGCGGGGGCCTTGGCGGTGCCGGCGGACGGCCGTCCCTGAGCCTCACTTTCAACCTTCCAGTCACGACAGCGCAAGACCCGGCCGAACTCACGCAACAGGCCATGCCGATGATCATGGCGCGCATCGAGCCCGTGATGGACCGCTACTGGGGCCGCCAGCTGGCGCAGGGGACAGGGTAATGGCGACTGGCCCCGTCACGGTCGGCGAGCTGCCGGCACCCGAAGAAAACCCCGAACTCTGGGCCAAGGTCTGGATCGCCGGGCTCCCCTGCCCCGGGCAGTATCTCTGCGATCAGTCAGAGGGCGACCGCGAGCGCGACACCCAGCACAAAAAGACCAAGGGCGGCAGCGCCGACATCTTGATCGATCAGGGCCTCATTCCCAAGGTCGGCAAGCTGCGGATCCGCACCGTCACGCCTACCCAGTGGCGAGAGCTGTACGACTTTTATCTCAAGTACATGGACCCGGCGCGGCCGCTCACGCGGCTGAACGTCGTGCCGATCTCGCACCCGCAGCTGTACAGCCGCGGCATCAAGCTCGCCTACTTCAAAAAGTCGCCGATTCCCAAGCCATCGCGCGCCGGCGGCATTTATCCGTTCATCCATGAATTCGACTTCAACGTCATCAACCCCAAGACGCAGATCAACGCGGCGGGCGGCGCGACGAAGCCGAAGGTTCAGAATGGAATCGGCGGCCCCACGGACCCAGCATTTCAGTCCGCGCAGCAGCGCGCCGCAGTCACCTCGATAGCAGCCGCTCAGGCTGACATTCGGGCGCAGCTCAAAAACAGTCAGACGCGCCCGCCGGACCAGGGGCAGAAGCTCTACACCCCAGCGGAGATCGTGAAGTTCGCCAACGCAGGCGATACCGCGTCGCTGTTCTGTAAGGACTCCCTGGATAGGGCGGCGCCTCGATGAGCGACGTCACGCTAAATGGAAGCCCGGTGATCCGGGGTGATCTGAAGCGGCCGTTCCAGGGCGCCATCACCGCGGAACTCGACCTCGAAGCGGATGTCGTTCCGAGCGGCCAGGCGCAGCTGCAGATCCTGGGCGAGATGTTTGCGATGTCGGTCGTTGCGGACCCCGCCGATCCGGCGCTCAAGCTGTCAGGTGATTCCGGCGGCTTTCAGCGCTGCCTGCTGGTTGCTGGCGCTGGCGGCCTGCAGAATCCGATCGCCGCGGACGAGCGCGCACAGGGCGCCATCGTGGGCGATCTGCTGCGCATCTTCCTCGATGGCACCGGGGAAGAGATTGCAGACGACATCGATCCACTCCTACTGGGCCAAGCGCTGACGCAGTGGTCCTGGGTGTCTGGCACCGCTGAGAGCGCCCTCAGCGCCCTGTGTGAATACCTCGGCGTCATCTGGCGCATTCGCGCAGACGGCAAGGTCTGGATCGGCAAGCCCGTGGTCGCGCCGCGGTCGCCGCCGGACTACATCGTCACCGACATCGCGCCGGAGACCGGGCAAGCATCGTGGGCGCTCAATGACATCTCAGTGAAGCCCGACGATCAGATCGAGGGGCTCACCATCCGGCAGATCATCTATTCGTGGGAGGGCGGCGAGTATCGCGCCGTCGTCACCTTCGCGCCGGGTCCGGTAAACGGCCTGTTCTTCCTTATGGGCAAATGGCTCGCGCGGATGAACATCAACTACTTCCGCTTGGCCGGCGGCCGCGTCGCGGGGCAGACCGGAAACTCGGCGCAGTTTCAGCCGGACAGCAGCCAGATTTCGCCGCTGCGCAAGACCGGCCTGCGCTTCGGGTTTCCGGATAGCGACGTGCAGGGTCTCACCGGTGGCCGCGGTGTCGTTGGCTGGGAGGGCGCCTCGCCAATTGGGCCGATCACGATGTGCTTCGGCCCTGGCCCGGTCGGCGCTGGGCAGCTCGACAAGATCCGCGTGGGCCTGTCCTCGCTTGGTCCGCCGGCCGGGACGCAGCCGCTGGTCACCGAAGCGATGCGCACCGCGCAGGCGGACATGGACGGCGACCTGGCGGCGGCGCTCATCGCCGCCGCGGTCCAGCTCATCGCCGCCGGCAACGATCCGACGCTGGTGTCGCTGGCGCCACTCGCCGCCGCGGCGCTGGTGTCTGCTGGCACCGCGCTTGGCGCAGCGCCCGGCGGCGCCGCTCGGGCGATTCAGGACTTTGAGGCCGCCGCCGTGCTGAAGAGCAACTTCCTCACGACGATCTTCGAGGCGGGGTGATGGAATTCCAGCCGCTCATCGACTACCAGCACCTCGGCATCGACATCACGGTGCGTCCGGATCTCGACGAGAATGAAAAGCTCCTCGAAGATCTCGAGTGCTACGGCCAGGACCTGCTCAATTCCTGGGACCAGCCCAAGGGCATCGCCGACGACACGCCGGAAGGCCAGCAGTGGGGCGAAGACCTGCTCGCGAACCTGTCGCGCGGCTTCACGCTGGCGGGTCTTTTTGCGTTGAAGGTGGCGCTCGAGGTGCAGGCGGAGCGCGATGACCGCTGCGAAAAATGCACGGTGACGCTCGTTGCGAGCCCCGATGGACGGCTCGATGTGACCGGCATCTCGCAGACGACGCTGGGGCCGTATCCGTTCTCATTCACCGTCAAGCCTGAGAACGTGGGCGCGCTCTACGTCTCCGCGTTGGGAGCTGGCTAAATGGCCTTTACGCCGATCGATCTCGTCCAGCTGCTGGCGCCGCGGTCCGCGCAGCGGATCGTCAACGACTTCTTCGACTTTTTGGCGAATCCGCCAGATCCGAATTTGGTCAGCGTCTCGACGGCTAACTGGCGCACCGGCGGCCCCTACCGGACGCTCGTTTATCGTATGGCGCTCGAAGCCTCACTGCTGTACCAGCAGGTGGCGGGATTTGCGGGCTCGGCGTTTCTGCGCTACGCGCTCGGACGCTGGCTCGACTGGCTGGGCGAGGACTACTTCAATGAGCCCCGCCAGGCTGCGCAATTTTCGCACGTCAACCTCACCATCACCGTGCCGCTTGGCGCTGGCCCCTACGGACCGCTTGAGGTCCGCTCGCAGACGCCCGACGGCAAGGTCTTTATTTCCGACGCGCTGGTCACGATTCCGGCGGGCCCGGCGACCGTCACGTTCAGCGCCACGGCATCGCAGGCCGGCGCGGCGTACAACGTCGGCGCGGGCCAGATCAATCAGCTGGTCGTGCCGAACATCCTCGGCCTGTCCGTGACGAACGCTGCCGCAGCGATCGACGGCTACGACATGGAGCCCGATGCGCGCTACGCGCAGCGCCTGGGCGCGAAGTGGGGCGTGCTGTCGACTGGATCGACGCAGGCCGCCTACGTCTACTGGGCGTTGACGGCGTCGCCGGAAGTGCAGAAGGTCCGCGTCTACTCGGATAATCTGCTCGGCGTCTTCACGGACAACTACGTGACCGTGGTCCTGGCCGGCAACGCGACGACAGTCAGCGCGGGCGCGGTCGCGGCGGTGCAGGCGTACATCGAGCCGCGGATGCCGCTCGATGAGCACCTGGCCACGGTGTCTTGCGGAATCCTCCCGGTCACGGTCACGGGAACGGCGAAGGTGTTCAGCCAGTACGTCTCGGGCGCCTCGGCTGCGATCTCGAACGGTCTGCAGGCCCTGGGGATTCGCGTGCCGATCGGCAGCTACGACGCAGGGCCAGTGCCGCTGATCGAGGTTCAGGACGCGGTCATCTACGACAAGACGCAGGTCTACGATGTCTCGCTGACCAATCCGACGGGGCCGATCGCTCTTGACTACGATCAGATCCTCGTCGCGACCAACGGCTTGACCGTGGTGGGGGTGTAGATGACGACCTTCGCCGAAACGGAGCGCCCACAGGCCTTCGCGGATCTGCCGCTCACGCCCGCCTATCCACGGTGGGCGAAGCCCGCGCCGTCGACCGATCCGACACTGCACCGGAAGACGTACACCTTCCTGCGCGGCATCATGGACGCCTGGGACGGCGTAGTGCGCGCGGCGATCTCGGCGGCCTACTGCCACGGCAGCCAAACGGCGCCGGCTGATGCGCTCGACCTGCTCGGCGAGACCTATGGCGGCCTTGCCCGCGCCCTCGTCGATGACGACGCGAGCTATCGCGCCTATCTGCGCGCGCCGCTCGACCGCTGGTATCGGTTCGGCACGCGCGCGGGGCTGCTGGGCGAGCTTGCGCACCTCGGCTATCCGAACGCCGAGATCGTCGACTGGCGCGACCTTGTTGATGCAGGCGCCGGTCTGCCGGGCGTCGTCTTTGGCGGGCACGTCAATTTCTTCTTTGTCGCGATCTATCAGCCGAACCGATTTTCGTCCGCGGCTCGGGCGCGCTGGAAGATCAGCGGCGACCGATGGAAGACGACTTCTGCGCGCTGGGGCGGCGGAACCCTGCTTGCGCAAAGCCCCTTTAACGAACTCCGGCGCGTGATCCAGATGGTGAAGCCGGCCCATACCTCGTGCCGGTTCATCGTCATTTTCCTCGACTCGGTCAGCGGACTGAATGCGCAGAAGCTCCCCACGGGTCGCTATTTCACAATCCCAATGAATGAGCCCTGGGAGCGCATTCGGCCGACGTACGCATTTAACAACTACTACATCCGAGATCCGCTGGTGGAGAAATAATGGCCAACACCGACGAGCAACAGTACAACCCTACGCAGTATTTTGCCGCTCGTACTGCCGTAGGCACAAATGCGGATATCTCGCTGATTCCGACAGATGGGCCGGTAATCACCGCCGACAGCAACCTGACCGATGAAGCGCCGGTAAACATTGCGCTGCGCAAGGACAAGGACACGATCTTTGGCCTGCGTGGCGCCATCTTTGGCGACTTTGCTGGCGCCATCCGCAAGACCTGCAAGAGCTTCGAGACTGACGGCGTCGGCGGAAATACCAGCACGATTCCCGCGGGCGAGATCGTGGCGCTCAGCAACATTACAACGACCGTCGGCGACCTTCTTGCGCCCGGTGGAAGTTGCACCGTCGATCAGGGCGTCACCGCCGGGCAGGCCGTAGCCTCCGAGGGCGGCTTGGTGATATCGGGCAGCGCCGTCGGCGAACACGCCGAGCTGACCGAAGCGAAGCTTGCCTACCTCGATACCGGCACCGGGGTAAACGATGCGAACCCCCCGCAGGGGACGAGCATCCCCAACGAGCTGCGCGGCATTAATATCCCGAAGTGCTCTGCCTGGATCGATATGCAGGCGGCTGGCACGATTAACTCATTTGAGGGTTATGGCATTGCGTCTGCCGTAATAAACGGCGGCGATAGCCATTTGATCGATATCACGTTTGCCGAAGAATTCGACAATACGAACTATACCGTCACATTCGGCGCCACAAGGAATACGGGCGCGGGCGTTTTGGCAATGCCGTTTGAGCGATACGAATTACGCACAACGGCGAAATGCACGGTGCAGGTCTGGAATGTCATTGGCGCCGCCGCGATCGACTTCGCGGCAACGGCCATCAACTTCTCCGTCCATATCGACGGGCAGCAGACGACGTAAGGGGAAAGCATGGGCGGCGATACGATCAGATTCGAAAACGTTCCACCAGGTGGTGGCGGCGGCGGAATCACCGACGTCACCGGCTCCACTTACATCAACGTCACCACGCCCATGGCCGGCGTGCGGAACGTCGCACTCAATCTGGCGGCGGTCAAGGCTGCGCTGCTCGCCGCGCCCTCTGTCGAGCTGTGGGTGGACTTCGGTGCAGCGACTGACGGGAACGGTGCGGAGTGGTCCCCATGGAATGATCCTGCGTCGATGACGGCCTGGATTGCCACGCAGACAAGCGACGCGATCTACCACGTCCACTTTATGGGCCGCACGGGCGCGCATGTTGGCGACCCCATCGCCTGGCCGACCAACTACCTTGGCGTTTTCGAGGGCACAGTCCGCGGCGCCCCGACGATCGGCAACATCACGATGTCGGCCAAGGACGGATTTCAGACGATCCTTTTGCTGCGAGACATCGCCGTGAACGCGATCATCATGGAAAACGGCGCGGGCCTTGTGACGCCTGGGGTGATCGTGCTGCTCGGCGAAAATTCCGGCATTGACTCGGGCGGCATTGACTCGAGTGCGGCGCCCGACTGTCAAACGATCTGGCAGCTGTCTGGGAATATCGCGAGCGGCTTTCAGAGCGGTGGTCTCTTCAACTCAGCCTACTGCAGCGGCCCGGTCGACGTTCAGGCTGCGGTCCTCGACTCTGTGCGACTCGGGGGCACGCTGCGCGCCGCGACGGTGCAGGGTTTTAACTGCTACTTCGGCGACGACATCACCCTGTACGATCAATCGAGCATCCTGACGCTGTGCGGATTCGCCGACGACATCCAGGTCGTTTTCGATACCGTCACAGACGGCATCCTAAAGCTCGACTCGGCGACGACCTACAAATGGCGGAACGCGGGCGGCACGGTGGGCACAAGTGGCGGCGGATCCGGCACCGTTATCTGGTATCACGAGCTTGGCCTGCCATGCGACTTCGAGGGTGTGCCGAGCATCGCGGGCGGCGACCTCGGCAAGGCATACCGGCAGGCCACGGGCGCCGATCAGCAGGTTACACTAGCGCAGGCCGACTCGGCCGCAGATTGCCAGGGCTACTATGGGCCCTGGCAGGGAGACGATGACAGCGTCGCCTTCGATCAGCCCATCGCGTACTTCCGGATGGAGCCGGGCCTGACCCTGGCGCCGGGGCAAACCATCTATCTGTCCCGCTCGACGCTGGGTCTCTATACGAACGTGGCCTCTTCGACGCCGGGTGAGTTCAATCTGCCCTGTGGTTCCGTCTGGGCGGCTGGCGATTACGACTCGATGAGTGTGAGCGGATCCCCTGTGCGGTGCGCGCCGCGGGTTGGGGTTGCGGCGGAGGTGTTCTGATGTCTGGCAAACCAATTTCTTGGAGCGGGGATCGGCCTGCTCTGGCCGACGACGCCTCGAGCCTGACCAACATCCCGGCGGGGCAGCTCACTGGCAACGTCGCGCGCGCGCGAATCACCACGGCCCTTGCGGCCGGCGGCGATCCTGTGGCCGGGACCGTCATCACTGCTTCGACGCGGACCGAGACGCCGACGATCGGCACTGGGAGCGGCACTCAGCACGCGTTGCCCACCGGCACCGCCGACATCCTGACCGCCGACAGCACGGCCACGGTCACCAGTAAGACCTACTCGGCCCCGGTGCTCAGCGGCAGCGTCACCGGAACCTATGCGCTAGCGGGAACGCCAACGCTCGGCGCCAACGTCACGACGACGGACAACACGTACAACTTCGGCGATACCACGCACCGCTTGGTGCAGCTCGGCGCGATCTCGATCTTGTCTGGCTCGGTGAGCCTGAACCTGACCAGCAACGTAACCGATGGGTCTAGCGCCGTCGGGATCAAGCTCTACAACACCGCGGCGCTCGCGAACGCGACCTCGAAGATCTTTTCCTGGGGCTCGAACGGCGTCGAGAAAGGCTTCGCGCTCGGATCGGGCGGCCTGGCGGCGCCGACCGTGGGACCCAACGCGACGCAGCAGCATACGCTCCCGGCGGTCGCGAGCGACACCGTATCCCTGGTCGCGGCGGCGCAGTCGCCGACGAACAAAACCTTTAACAGCGCGACCAACACGATCGCGCTGGCGACAACGACCCTGACGGGCACGCTCCCCAATGCCAATTTGCCAAGCGTGGGCCCTGGTGCTGGTGCAAACGCCAACGTCAACGGCGTCACTCTCGATGCGCAGGGCCGAGTTTCTGCGGTGAGCAAGACGACCAATGCGATCGCCGCCATTGTGCCCTTCTCGATACCGGGATCCTTCTCGCCGTCGACCACATATTTTGCGAAGGGCCACGGCGCGACGGCGCAGGTCGGGGGCAGTGATTTCGTCTTTATCCCCTTTGCCATGGCGGCGACGGTCAAGAACCTTTCCGTATGGCCGGGCATCGGCAGCGGTAGCGGTACGCTGACGATTCGCTACTTCAACGGCTCGAGCTACTCCGACTCGACCATTGTCATCTCCTGCGGAACGAGCCTCTCCTACAAGGACATCACCCACACCCAAGACGTCAACGACGGCGACGCCATCGCGATCAAGTTCGTGACGGCGGGTGCTATCTCCGGCGGCGACATGGTGGGTCAGTTCCAGGTGGTGCCGCGATGAGGGCGCTCTCTTTGCTGCTGTCCCTACTTGCGGCCTGCGGCTTGGCTGGCGGCGCGTCACCGGGTGTCACCTATCACCGCGACGTGCGGCCGATTCTCGAGCAGCGCTGTGGAGAATGTCACGGCGCAGGCGGTGTCGGCGGTGTCGTATTCGACGAGAAAAGCGCGCCGCGGCTCATCGATCTGATGATCGACAAGATCGCCAGCGGGGACATGCCGCCCTGGCCGCCAGGTTCTGAGTCAATGCCGCTGCTCGATGCGCGCCAGGTGCTACCGCGCGAGCTGGATATGCTTCGAATATGGCAGCGAGCTGGGACGCCGCTCGGGAGTCCGGCCAGCTATCGCGCGCCAGGAGCTGGGGCGGCGCCGGCTGCTGATCTCCAGCTGCGCATGCGCGAGCCCTATGCGCCGCTGCCTAGCGTAGAGGCGGACTCCTATCGCTGCTTTTTGCTCGACACCCCGCCGACCTGGATCCGCGGCTATCGCTGGGCCGTCAAGGACAGCACGCGCAGCGCGAGCCATCACGTCGGCGCGGCGGTTCTCACGCCTGCCGGCCGCGACCGAGCGCGCCAGCTCGACCGCGGGCAAGGCTGGGATTGTCCGATGGATTTCGGGCTTGGCGCTGGCGACGTTTCGACCACGCTAGGAAGCGGCGGCGTCGGCAAGGTCACACCGACGTGGCTACGGGAGGGCACCGGCATTGAGACACCGGCCGGGCTCGTCCTGCAGATGCACTACCTGCCCGAGTGGCTGCGCGAGCCGGATCAGAGCGGGATCGATCTGTGGACGTCCGCGCCAGCGGTCCCAGTCAGAGAGTGGATGACCGCTGCACCCGTCGAGCTTCCGTGTCCGTTGGGCATTTCCAGCGATCCGGCGCACCCCTGCAGCCGCGACCGGGCGCTTGCGGGCACGATGCCAGGACTAACTCTGGATGAGCTGCGCCGCGCCGACGATGCGATGCTGGCCGCGTGCGGACAGACCTACCAGCGATTCGTTGACGGGATCGACTGGCGCCAGGGACCTGAGCATTTTTTAGTTTCGACATCATGCGAGCGGGCCGCGCCGTTTTCGGGTCAGCTGCTCAGTGTGCATGTCCACGCTCATACGCGCGCCGTGAGCGCCCGCGCCGAGCTGCAGATGCCGGATGGATCCTGGCTGCCGCTGCTTGATATCCCGCGTTGGCGCTGGGTCTGGGAGAGCGCCTACTCCTTCGCGTCTCCGGTCGTAGTAAAGCTCGGGCAGCGCGTGCGGGTCAGCTGCGCGCTCGACAACGGCACCGCCAATCAATGGGGCGCTCTCTCTGGGCCTGGCCATGATGGGCCGGCGGTGCCCCCGCTGGAAGCGCCAGCGTTCCGTGTCAATGGTCTTCGCCGCAGCGATGAAATGTGCGGCGTCACTTTTCAATGGGTGGCACGATGACGCTCGAAATCATCAAAGCTCTCACAGAGCTTGTCCTGGCGATGGCCGCTTTTGTTGGCCCCCCGAGCGCCGCGTATGTGGCTCACATCCGCCGGCAAGAGCGGAAAGAGGCGCGCGCGCGCGGCGAAACACCGGCAGAGGCGCCGCTGTCTGGCGCGGGTCCGGTGGTGCTGCTGGTGCTGGCCGGCGCGGCGTGGGCGTACCTGCTGGCGCAGCAGCCGCAGCTGGCCCGCCTACTGCCAGCGCTCGAGCAGATGGAGTTCGCAAAGGCCGCACCCCTGGGCCGCGACCTCTGCGCCAAGGACAGCGAATGCGGCACCGGCTGCAGCTGCAACAAGGGCCGCTGTGTCTGTTCGAGCGCAAAGCCGCAGCCATTCGAGCGCCAGCATCCCCGCAAAGTCGCGAGCTTAAACGGCACGATCGGCGACTGCCTGCCGACGCCCTGGCACGTCAGCATGATCAGCGCCTGGCCTTCGCGCTAAGATGGAGGGATGCGACTCTGCATCCTGCTCGCCCTGCTGACTGCGTCCTGCGCCACGCCCACCGGCTGCCCGTCCGGATGCTCCGGCGCCCCGCCTCACTGCCGCTGCGCCACCAAGACGTAGCTACACCAGCGCCTCTCCCAGCCCCCAGATCCTGACCCGCCGCCTCTTCTGCGGCAGCTTCCCTCTTGCCATCTCACCGAAGAAGCTCCACAGCGCCTGATACTTCGGGTCCATGGGTGGGGATTAGATCGGGGGTCTGACAAGGCGCGGCTGTCCGGCGTTCTGAGCAAAAACCTCGCTCGCAGCTCGGTCGAGCGCCGCCTTCACCGCCGGATCGATCCGCTCGACGA